>OFFV01000152.1_pt1 | contig 61811 bp, 49 predicted proteins | sample 1521461 | NCBI WGS metagenome assembly OFFV01 (sample SAMEA3504120, study PRJEB24116) | mouse gut metagenome | biome: mouse gut; feature: mouse-associated habitat; material: faeces | place: Denmark | collected 2011 | reverse complement strand
TCCACCTCCGGAGAATGGACTCCAGCTTTCACATTTGTTTTTAAACAACCTCTTAATCACAAAAAAATCCGGGGACATTACCGCTCCCGGATCCTTTGTACTCAATACTCATTCTTTTTATTCGACAGGTTCGAACTGATCTTTGCCTACACCGCAGATCGGGCACACCCAATCGTCGGGAAGATCGGCGAAAGAAGTCCCGGGCGCAATACCGTTCTCGGGGTCGCCCACAGCAGGGTCATAGACCCAGTCACATACTTCACATACGTATTTGTCCATAGTTCGTAAAAAGGGGGGTTAAGGGTTGTTATTAATAAGTGTGTCTATATCCTGTTCCACGGTCGAGATAGTGGCGATATTGAATTTCTCCTGAAGCACCTTGAGAATATCCGGTGTAAAGAAAGCGGGAAGAGTCGGGCCGGTGTGAATGTTCTGCACGCCAAGCGAGAGAAGAGCCAGAAGCACTATGACTGCTTTCTGCTCATACCATGCGATGTTATAGACGATCGGCAGATCGTTGACGCTTTCAAGCTTGAACGCATCCTTCAGCGCCAGGGCGATACGCACGAGAGAATAGGAGTCGTTACACTGACCGGCGTCAAGCACACGTGGAACGCCTTCGATGTCGCCAAGAGGCAGCTTGTTGTAACGGTACTTGGCACATCCGGCCGTCAGTATGACACAGTCTTCAGGAAGAGTCTCGGCAAAGCGGGTATAGTAGGCCCGTGATGGGAATCGTCCGTCACAGCCGGCCATGACAACGAATTTGCGTATCTTGCCGCGGTTGATCAGGTCTATGATTTTTGGAGCAAGCTCTATGACCTGATGATGGGCGAAGCCGCCGACGATCTCGCCATGTTCAATCTCTGTCGGCGCCTCACAACTCTGCGCACGGGCAATAAGCTCCGAATAATCTTTTCTGCCGTCAGGACCGGCTTCGATATGATGGGTTCCCGGCATCGCGACCACTCCGGTGGTATATACGCGGTCAAGATAGGTGCAGTTTTTGCGCGGCGGCACAATGCAGTTGGATGTGAAAAGAAACACGCCGTTGAAAGTCTCGAACTCGTCGGTCTGTTTCCACCATGCGTTTCCGTAGTTTCCGGCGAAATGGGGATACTTCTTAAAGGCCGGATAATACTGGGCCGGGAGCATCTCGGAGTGGGTATATACATCGACCCCTTTCCCCTGGGTCTGTTCGAGAAGTTCTTCAAGATCTTTCAGATCATGGCCGCTGATAAGGATTCCGGGACGGTTTCTCACTCCGATATCCACCTTCGTTATCTCCGGATTTCCATAGGTCCCGGTGTTGGCACTGTCAAGAAGCGCCATCACACTGACCCCGCCGCTGCCGACATAGAGCACCAGTTTAAGCAATTCGTCAACACTGATGTCATCACGTGCGGTCTCAGCCATTGCGTTCTCGATGACAGCATAAACCTCATCGTCCTCATAGCCGAGGTTCGCCGCATGACGGGCATAAGCCGCCATCCCCTTGCATCCGTAGATGGCAAGCTGTTTGAGGCCGCGCTTGTCTTCGTCGGTCTCGGCAAGCACGCCGGTAACAGGTTCATATTTTTCCGCTTCTTCGGGTGTGGCGAAGAATTCGATGTGGGAGATGGCCGGCAATTGGATTCCTGCGCTCCTGGCCTGAGCAAGCAGACTTTTCTTGACTTCAAAAGCCCGGCGAATGAAATCGTCAAGCGAATCGTTGTCGAAATTCGCGTTAGTGATGGTTGTGAACAGCGCATCGATCACTTCATGGCTTGCCTCACGCGACGCAAGTCCGCGTTCGCGCAACGCACGGTTGATCGCAGCCACTCCCCTCACGGCATAAAGAAGCAGATCCATTCTGGCCGATGTCTCAGGGTGTTTTCCACATACTCCTATGCGCTCGCATCCTTTGCCACGTGCAGTTTCCTGACACTGGTAGCAGAACATTTCAGGTTTGTTCTCCATAATAGATATAATGATAACAGGTTGAGATTATTCGAAATCAGTTCATTATTTCGTCGGTTTCACTTTTACAAGCATCACTTTGGAGTCGGTTTTGGCCACAACGCTGTGGGGGACACCATTACCCATAAGCATGAACTCGCCCGCTTTCAACGTATGCGGCCGGTCAATCATAGTGAACTCCACTTCACCCTCCGTGACATAGACCATCACTTCGGCAGGAGCAAGATGCTCGGCGAGAGATTGCCCCGATTTAAATGCAAGAAGTGACACTCCTCCATTTCCGTTCTCGAAAATACTCTTGAAATGAACCTTGTCAGCCCCGCTCTCAACCTGAGAAGCGAGGGTATGGACTTCTCCGAATTTATATTCAGTATCCAGCATAACAATAAATATTATTGAAGATTTATAGATAGTTTTTTCGTCATTCTGTTAACATTCCGCCGACGCCTATTGTTCAGTAACGGTCGCCCCTTGCAGAATTATCCTGCGGCCAAATTGAGAGAACCTGATCGTTGCGGCATGGAACATTGTAAATAAGGGAGACCAAAGAGTTTTTGAGGCATAAATCTGTAATTTGGGCAAGCGAGACCGTGATTTGTGTAAGAATTTTTAGCGGCGGGAGGGTTATTTTTGCAAAAACATCAGATTCCATATTATGCTCAAAAAATAATACAGAATTTTCTAACATAACCAAAAACGAACGGCCCCTTCAAGACGTAGAAGAAATTCCTTCGCGTCGAGACCTCCGGCATAACCGGTCAGAGAACCGTTGCTCCCTATCACACGATGACACGGCACTATGACTGAGAGAGCGTTCGCTCCGTTGGCCCGCGCCACTGCACGCACTGCCTGAGGATTGCCTAAACCACACGAAAGTTCCATGTAGGAAACGGTAGCGCCGTAGGGTATCTCCGTCAGTCTGCGCCACACTGACTTCTGAAATTCAGTCCCGACAAATATCACCGGCAGGTCGAAGTCACGTCGGGCGCCCGCAAAATACTCGTCAAGCTGATGCGCCGCCATTACGTTGACATGCGAAACGCCTTCTTTGAATCGCGCGTCCAGATGCCGTTTCAGTCTCTCTTGCACATAATCGCGCTTGCCGTTCTCCGCGACCCAGTCACACAGACAAAGAGTGTCACCGAGCGAACCGAGCAGCAGATCGCCGCACGGAGAAGCATATCGGGTTATTATTATCTCGTTTTTCAGATTCATAGATTATTCATAGCCATATCGCTAAATTACATCAATTATTCATCGAATACAACAGATTGCCGCCTTTTTTCGGGATTCTCGTGAAAGTTGGGCGACAATTGGTTAATTATAGTTAAATTCCGACAAGGATACAGTGTTTGCGTTTGTAAAGTTTTTGCACACTCGGAAAAGCCAGTGCGCAAGAAAAATTTACGAAAGAAAACAATCCGTTAACTCGAGTTAATTATTGTATCGAAACAGCGTCAAAACTGCAACAATTTTAACAATTCAAGGGATTTGCTAATAAACCTTTAATCGTCAATTGAAAGGTTTAAAAACGTCAAATATGGCATTATCAACACTTTACAACTTGCACAATCTCTCAAAAAGCAGTAATTTTGCAGTGTCAAACATTGAAACGGATTGAAATGCCAATCAATAGATTTTAATAATTTAATTTAGAAATGACACTACGCAATATATTAATTTCCACTCTTCTGTGTGGCATTCTGTCACCTCTGATGACCTCGGCAAAATCGCTTCCGAAGGAGCATCTGACAATAGCCCGCAACGAAACAAGACTTTCAACCACAGACTCATCCAACTCTTTCATAGGACTCGCCGTAGAGCAGACCCGCAAGAACTCTCCCTTCGCACAGATGCCCGAGCTTCTTCAGGAAGACGCCGACATAACCACCGACGCTAACGCCGACAAGATCATAGACTATGCATCGCGTTTTCTCGGACGCCGGTATATTCTCGGCGCCATGGGGCCCTCCGCATTCGACTGCTCCGGTTTCGTGGGTTATGTGTTCAAGAACTTCGGAATAAATCTCGACCGCACATCGCGCCAGCAGTTTCTTCAGGGCGAGAAAGTGTCGCTCGGCAATCTTCGCCCCGGCGATCTGCTTTTCTTCAGCTCGCGTTCCAGCGGCCGCGGCCGTGTAGGACACGTGGCAATGGTGACCGACGTGAACCCCGACGGTTCCTGCCGCTTCATCCATGCCTCTTCGGGCAAAGGACGCGTGACTTATCAGAATTTCCCCGACAACGGCTACTACGAACGTAACTTCGTCGGTGCGCGCCGAGTGCTCGGAACAAATCTCGACTCCGGCTCTCAGCTGGCAATGAACAAATAAAAATTAGTGATTTAGGAATATATTTTAACCGGTCGGAGTCCGCGAGGTCCCCGACCGGTCTTTTTGGAGAGGGGTGCCCTGAACCTCTCATAAATTTTCAAAAAAACAACTAATATATCGGGAGGTGAAAGGCCGCCATTTGTCGGTTAGGCACGCTTTTTGTAACTTTGTATGTTATGCAGAAACGAAAAAACACGAATACTCAATCAGTCCTTGAAACGGACGACAACAATATCATTTCCGTGCGCGGCGCCCGCGTCAACAATCTCAAGAACATCGATGTGGACATTCCACGCGACCGCCTCGTGGTCATCACCGGTCTTTCGGGTTCCGGAAAATCTTCTCTTGCCTTCGACACGCTCTATGCCGAAGGTCAGCGGCGCTATGTCGAAAGCCTGTCGGCATACGCTCGTCAGTTCATGGGAAAAATGGCCAAACCGGAATGCGATTTCATCCGTGGTCTGCCACCGGCCATAGCTATAGAGCAGAAGGTCAACACGAGGAATCCGCGAAGTACCGTAGGCACTTCCACGGAGATCTACGACTATCTGCGCCTGCTTTTCTCGCGCATCGGCCACACCATCTCGCCCGTGAGCGGAGAAGAGGTGAAAAAGCAGTCGGCGGAAGATCTTGTCAACGACGCGGCGGCTCTCCCTGAAGGCCGACGCATCGCCGTGGCTTGCCCCATCCATCTGCCAGAAGGCCGCTCTATGCAGCAGCATCTCGACGTGCTTCTGAAAGGAGGCTATTCGCGTCTGATCGACGAAGAAGGTAATTTCGTCAATATCGCCGACGTCATGGAGACGCCCGAAAAAGTGACGCCGTCACATCTTCTGCTCATCGACCGCATGACATCGCCGCGAACGCCCGACGAGACAAGCCGCCTCACCGATTCGGCCGAAACGGCATTTTTCGAAGGCCACAACCGCGCGTGGCTGGTGATATGGGACGATAACGGCGTTACCAGGAAAGAATATTCCACCGCTTTCGAAGCTGACGGCATTGTCTTTACCGAGCCGACTGACCAGATGTTCAATTTCAACAATCCGTTCGGCGCATGTCCGCGCTGCGAGGGATTCGGACGCACAATCGGAATCGACGAGCGCCTTGTTGTTCCCGACACAGCGCTCTCGGTCTTCGAGGATGCCGTAGTGTGCTGGCGCGGCGAAAAAATGGGTGAATGGAAAAAGGATTTCATCCGTCAGGCAGCGCGCGTGAATTTTCCGGTCCATCGCGCCTACAGCGACCTGACCGAACGCGAAAAGAATCTCCTCTGGAAAGGTTTTCCCGGAATCGACGGATTCTTCAAGATGGTCGAGGAGAACCAGTACAAGATCCAGTATCGCGTGATGCTTGCCCGTTACCGGGGGAAGACACTCTGTCCGGAGTGTCACGGCTCACGTCTGCGAAAAGACGCATCCTACGTCCGGGTCGCCGGACGCACCATCACCGAAATGGTGAAGATGCCTGTCAGCGAGCTTCTGGAGTTTTTCTCAACCATCGCGCTTCCCGAGTCGGAAGCCAAAATCGCCCGACGTCTTCTTGTCGAGATACGCAACCGTCTCACATTTCTCTCTGAGGTCGGCCTGGGTTACCTGACCCTCGACCGCCTCTCGTCCACCCTTTCGGGCGGTGAGAGCCAGCGCATAAATCTCGCCACGTCGCTCGGCAGCTCACTGATGGGCTCGCTCTATATTCTCGACGAGCCCTCCATAGGTCTTCATTCGCGCGACACGGAGCGCCTCATCGGAGTGCTTCGCAAACTGCAGGAGGGCGGCAACACGGTGGTCGTCGTCGAACACGACGAAGAGATCATGCGCGCCTGCGACTATATAATAGATGTCGGCCCCCAGGCCGGCTCGCTTGGCGGAGAGATAATCTATCAGGGTCCCATAGAATCGCTCGATAAAGCCGCCGACAGCTATACCCTCAAATATCTGACCGGAAGCATGTCGATTCCCGTGCCGGAAAAGAGGCGCCGCTGGCGCGATTACATCGAGGTCAAAGGTGCACGCGAGCATAACCTGAAAGACATAGACGTGAAATTCCCCCTTCAGGCAATGACGGTTGTCACCGGCGTCAGCGGATCGGGAAAATCAACACTTGTGCGCGACATTCTCTTCCGCGCCCTTAACCGTCATCTCGGCGAAGGCGCCGACGCTCCCGGCGCATTCAACCGTCTCGACGGATGTCTCAGCCGCATAAAGGCGGTGGAATTCATCGACCAGAATCCCATAGGCCGTTCTTCGCGCAGCAATCCCGCCACCTATCTTAAGGCCTACGACGAGATCCGACGGCTTTTCTCCGATCAGCAGGCGGCGAAGCAGATGGGATTCGGTCCCGGATATTTCTCCTTCAACACCGAAGGCGGACGTTGCGAGACCTGTAAAGGCGAAGGCACCCTGACAATCGAGATGCAGTTCATGGCCGACATTACCATTCCATGCGACGACTGCGGCGGTCAGCGATTCAAGCGCGATGTGCTCGACATCCGCTACCGTGGCAAAAACATCAACGATGTCCTGAACATGACTATCGACGACGCTATTGAATTCTTCGGCCAGACCGACGGCACGACGGAAAAAAAGATCGTCAAGCGTCTGTTGCCTCTCCAGCAGGTTGGACTCGGCTACATCAAGCTCGGGCAAAGTTCATCCACCCTTTCAGGCGGAGAAAACCAGCGCGTGAAACTCGCCTATTACCTTTCGATGGAGCTGCATGAACCGACCATGTTCATCTTCGACGAACCTTCGACCGGTCTCCATTTCCACGACATCAATCTGCTGATGCAGTCGTTTGACCGGTTGATCGCGCTGGGCCACACTGTAATCATCATCGAACACAACATGGACATTATCAAGTGTGCCGACCACGTCATCGACATAGGTCCGGAGGGAGGAGAGGCCGGCGGTTCAGTCGTGGCGACCGGAACGCCTGAAGAGATCGCCGCATGTCCGACTTCCCACACCGGACGCTTCCTGAAAGAGAAACTTTCATAAAAACATATCTCGGATGATCAAGCAATATGAATTCCGCCTCGCGCCCCGCAGAAGAGGGTGCCATCTGATAACCGCAGAGATTCTCCGCCACCTGCCGGAGTTGCCCGCGACAGGACTTGTCAACATTTTCGTCAGACATACTTCGTGTGGACTGACCGTGAACGAAAACGCCGACCCCGACGTCAGAAGCGATATGGATAAGATTTTCGACCGTCTCGTCCCTGAAAACGAACCATATTATGACCATACGATGGAGGGTGCCGACGATATGCCGGCACATGCCAAATCATCGCTTGTCGGGGTGTCGCTTACCATTCCCGTTACGGACGGACGCCTAAACCTCGGCACCTGGCAGGGCATATATCTATGTGAATTCCGCGACTACGGAGGCGAGCGGTCCATTGTCGTCACTCTCTATAGCTGATCTCCGGGCATGAATATCGAGGAACTGCGCGATTTCTGCCTGTCGTTGGGCGATGTCACCGAGAAAACGCCGTTCGGGAAATTTGCCCGGCGTTTTGACTCGGTGCTTGCATTCTATGTCTGCGGTCACATTTTCTGCATGACAGACCTCAACGACTTCTCTACCGTCACTCTCAAATCCACTCTTGAAGAGATAGAGGAGCTAAAAATCCGCTTTCACTCCATCGCGGGAGCACGCAATCCTCTCAAACGCGACTGGATAGAGGTCGCTGTCAACGCCGACATCCCCGACCGCGAAATCAGGCGCATGATCAGGAACAGTTACGCCATCATCCGCGCAAAACACACTAAAAACAGACGGATTAACAACGTTTAACTATAAATCATAGTTCAAACTACAAATTGTAGTTTATATTTGCGGTGTTAAATTATCACCGCATGGAAAAACTTACCGCCAAAGAAGAAGAAGTGCTCCGCATGTTCTGGAACAACGGACCGCTGTACGTCAAGGAAATCGTTGACATGCACGACGATCCCAAGCCTCATTTCAACACTATCTCCACTATTGTCCGCGCCTTGGAGGAGAAAGGATATGTGGGCCACACGCAACATGGCAAGTCCTATCAGTATCATGCCGTCGTGGCCGAAGAGGATATGGGGAAGAAATCCCTCTCGTCCATAGTGGGACGGTATTTCAAGAACTCTTATCTGCGTGTGGTCTCCTCTTTCGTGGAGGACGGCAATATTCCGCTTGAGGATCTTCGGCGCCTGCTCGACGAAGTGGAGAAGTCACGCAACACCAAAACAGACTGATACCATGGGCACCCTGTTCTCCTACTCCCTCGCCGCTTCGCTGGTCACGCTGTTGCTCTTCCCCGTGATGTACCTGACCGTCAACCGAAGCACATCGTTCCGCTTCAACAGGATTATACTGCTCGCCGGAATGATACTCTCCCTTGCGCTGCCTCTTATCCTCGGCCGCATCGATCTGTCTCTCCCCGCCCCTGCCTTGATTACAGGTATCTCCGTGACGGGAGAAGCTTTTCCGGTCGTAGCTGTCACTTCCTCCGCCACTGAAAACGGCTTCCCGTGGATAGCCGCAATTATTGCGCTATATTTCGCCGGCATAATAATCCTTTCGTGCCGCGAAATCCTTTCGTTCATCAGACTGTCGAATCTCATCCGCAAATGTGAGAAAAAATCTCATGACGGCCTTACGCTCTGTCTGCTGACCGACCACTCCACAGCGCCATTCAGCTGGGGAAACTATATTTTCCTCCGCGACACTGGATTTGAAAGCGCTTCCGGCTGCATCTATCTTCATGAGAAAGCTCATACCGAGAAACGCCACTGGATCGACGTGATTCTTGCCGATCTGTTCTGCATCGTGACGTGGTACAATCCCTTCGTCTGGATGACCCGGCAGCTTGTAAAGCTCAACCATGAGTTCGATGCTGACGCCGAAGTGATCCGTTGCGGAATCAACACGTACGATTATCAGCGGCTACTCGTGACTAAAGCCATGGGAGGAAGAGCTCTCCATCTGGCCAACAGTTTTGCCGCGAGCACACGCAATTTCCGCAAACGAGTGCTGACTATGAACCGGAAACGCTCAAAAAAGAAAACGATGCTTATAGCCGCATCCGCTCTCCCGGCAATCGCAATCGCATGGATTACCCTTTCGTCGCCTGTATCGGCTAATCTGCTCTCGACCCTGGCAGCTTACAGATTCGAAAAATCCACACCTTCAGCAACGAAAGCCGAAACCGCTCTGACCGGAACAATTCCTGCAATCGCAGAACCGAAGCCGAAAAAGAGTGCCGATACAATCGTCGTCCTGCCCTCGCCGCTGAAAGATCAGACCGCTTTGGCCGAATTGATCAGAATGTCAGTTTCCACGCTTGATTTCGACAAAGAAACGAAAATCAATGTCGGAATCGTCCTGAACAAGGAAGGGAAAGTGACGGAAGTCGTTACTGACGGCACTGACAACACTCTTGTCAAAGCCGTGATAGATCAGGCTGTGAACGGAGTACGTTTCGAGCAGATGACACTTAACGGGCAACCCATCAAGGTAAGTTTCAACATTCCGGTAGTCATTAAGAAATAACAGTCAGTCAAGTTTGTCACAACAACGGAGCGGAGGCTGCATTCAGTGGCGTCCGGCCACAACTACACCCTAAATGAAACAGATTATTATAATCATCGCCATTATTTTATTCCCTGCAGTCCAAGCATTTGGACGAACCGTCATAAGCGGCCGGGTCAAGAATGGCGATGGAAAAGGGATGGATTTCGTCAGTGTCACTGCATCACCGGTAAAATCCCCGAAGACAATTCTTGCAGCCGGGTTAACGGACGGAAACGGTCTGTTTCAACTGACGATAGACAACGACTGCGACAGCCTGATTCTGAAAGCATCGGGCATGGAGATAGCGCCGGCCCGCATAAACATACCCAACCGCACGGGAAACTATGAAATACGGGTTGAAGAACGCGCGGTAGAACTGAAAGAGGTCATAGTCAATGCAAAGAAAATCTATTCCCATGGCGACACCATCAACTACAACGTGGCGTCATTCCTCTCGCAGACTGATCAATCGGTAGCGGACGTGCTGAGGAAAATGCCGGGCATAACAGTATCGGACGCGGGGCAGATCTCCTATCAGGGCAAACCGATCAAGAATCTCTATATCGAAGGTCTCGACCTGATGAAAGGCCGCTACGGAATCGCCACAAACAATATCGATCCCAACAATATAGCCACAGTCCAGGTCCTCGAAAACCATCAGGATATAAAAGCCCTGAAAGACCTGCGCCCCGAAGAACAGGCCTCGATCAACCTTAGGCTGAAAGAGGGCGTCAAAGGAGTGTTCAATCTGATCGCCACTCTCGGAGGAGGCTACGGCGACAGGACATTATGGAACAACTCGGCCACAGCTACCTATTTCCGACGCAACAGGCAGCTGCTCGCAACATACAAAGGGAACAACACAGGCGAGGATCTGTCGCAGGAACTCTACTCATTCGACAACGACGTTTCGCAGACGCGCGACATCTCGTCAATAACTATGCCCTCCGCCCCGGGCATAGAGAAACGGTTCTATTATTTCAACCGATCACGGAGCGCCACATTCAACAACGTCCGTCGAGTGGGAAAGACCGGCGAGTTCGGAATCAATGCCGCCTGTCTCAAGGACCGAGACTCTCGCCGGTGCAGCTCCTCTACGACAAATTTCCTTCCCGGCGGGGCGCAGAACTCCATCCAGGAGCTGGCCAACGGGACGGTCCGCCGTCAGAAAGCCTACGGAGATGTGACATACATGAACAACGGCGATGAGAATTATCTCAAAGACCAGGTCAAATTCGACTGGAGCAAAGCTGAGGCCACGAGCCGGATAAACGCCGAAGGTGACAACATACATCAGACCGCGACGACCGAAACCTACCGCCTGCTGAATAAATTTCATCTGACGAGGCGCAATTCCGCGCAACGCGGTTTCGAGATAAGCTCGGTCGTCAATCTGGAAAAACGGCCCCATTCGCTGTCAGTGTCACCCAATCTGTTTCCCGACATCGTTAGCGGGAACATGCTGTGGCAGCATGTTGATTTCCGCAACATATCGACAGTGAACAGAGCGGGCATACTCACCGCATTCCGGGCAGGGCGTTTCACTATACATCCTACGGCGATCGCGGACTATCACCGCAACACTCTTGAAAGCCGACTCGACGCTATGTGCAACGATCTGACTCTCGATCAGGTGGACGCGGGCGTCGGAACCGAAATAATCTTCAGCGCCAGACGATTGCATGCATCGCTTTATCTCCCGGTGAAGTTTCGCCTATTTCGTCTTAAAAACCGGCTTGACGGGGACATCACCGACAAAAACCGATTGCGTGCCGAACCTGACTTCAATCTATCCTATAAAATCGGCACAGCTCACAGTCTAAAGGCTAAAGCATCCCTTTCCTACATGACCCCTTCTATCGAGACTCTGTATTCCGGCAACATCCTCACCTCCTACCGTCAGCTCTCGGCCTATAGCGTCGCGGGACTGCATGAAGGCTCCAGCCTGTATTGTTCATTGGGCTACGATTTCAGAAACATACTCTCCATGAGCTTTGCAGGAATCGATGTCACATGGAACAGAGAGTCGCCCGACGTGCTTTATGGCTCCAGTTATGACGGAATCGTGCAGCACACAATCAGCCGGCGCACTTCGGAGACAGCCGATATGCTGTCGGCGGCCATCCGAGCAAGTCAGGGATTCGACTGGCGCAGGCTTAAAATCGGAGCCTCTGTCTCTTTTTCTCACTATGACAGTCCGCTTCTCGTTCAGAATGAGGTTCTGCGCTACACCGGCAATAGCATGGGAATCGAAGGCGACATCAGCTTCACTCCGTTCCGCTGGCTTGCAGTGGCCTATAACGGAAACTATTCCCAATCATCCACGCGCCAGGAAGGATGCAGTCGCTTTCCGTGGCTTCGTGCCATGACCAACAGAGCCACGCTGGATTTCACGCTGCCCGGAGGCGTGACACTGACAACTTCGCTCTATCACTATTATAACAGCTTCAACGAAGGCGACCGCTCATTCCTTCTGCTCAACGCCGAGGCCAAATACACCGCAGGACGCTTCGGCTTCACGCTGTCGTGTGACAATCTGCTTGACCGCCGCACCTACGTTTACTCCGACGTCTCAGCCCTGACCGAGTCGAAAGCGGTCTATGACATACGTCCGCGCAGCATATTACTCAAAATCAGATTCAGAATACTTTAATCAATATGAAACACTTATTTCTATTTATCATGCTCGCCTTAAACCTCTTTTCAGTCAAGGCTCAGCAACAGGTTTTCTCTTGCAGTCAGGAGAAAGCCACGGCTACCGACACGGCCCGCTACAAAGTCACCTACCGTCTGGACTACACCTGTCACTCCAAAGCCGACAAAAGGTTCGACGACGTGAGAACCCTGCTGATCGGTCGCCATAGTGCAAAGGATTTCAGTGACATCATTTTCCATTACGATTCGCTCATGACGGAAGATATGCGCCGCGGCGCGGAATCTTTTTACAATCCAAAAGGCTTTCCCTGGCCTTACGAGATTCTTGTGTCGCCGAAAGAAAAAAACGCCGAAATGAAATACCGCCTGCCTGACGGAATGGACAATCTGCATTACTCCGAACCGATTGCGGATATGCAGTGGGTATTTCACGCCGATACAGTCAGAACCGTCCTCGGATATGAATGTCAGCTCGCCACCTGCGACTTTGCCGGCCGACATTATTCGGCTTGGTTCGCACCGGAAATTCCGCTTCCATTCGGACCGTACAAATTCGGCGGCCTGCCGGGATTAATTCTACAAATACAGGATGATGAGAAACAGTTCGTCTGGGAAGCCATCGGTTTCGAAAAAAGCGACGCGCCTATATTTGTATATGTTTATGAAAATGAGAAAAGCTGCACGCCTGCAGATGCAGCCAAAACCATAGCGCGCTGCTTCAATACGCCTTTAGCATTCAAACTGGCGGCCTTCGGCGGCGGCAAAGGACGCATAATGATAGTAGGCAAAGACGGAAAGACCCGCGACGCCACCGAGGTTGAAGACATCCCGATTCCCTACGAACCAATCGAAAAGCTATCGGAATGAAACGGCTTCAATTATCGGCACCCGCATTGTTGCTGGCGGTATGCGCCACGACAGGGCAAACCCCTCTTCTGTCAGAATTTGACCTTACCGGCGATCCGCTTCCTCCAGTCCGCCATGTAACCGAAATGAAAGTCTCGGGCGACACACTCTTTTTCGTGCACGACAGCGAAGAGAGTCTCGGACAGCTGTTTCTTCGCCGGGCTGTCATTTACCTTGCCGACAATCACCTTGACATCAGTCCTGAAATCGGTAAAAAAGATGACGGCTATTACATGTCATATATGCCCTATCCTTTTATCGGCGCTGACTCCCGTGTCCATGTCATAAGTCAGGATGACAGAGAAATATATGACATTACTGACGACACCGCGTTAGTACGCACGAAGCGCTACCTGATGAACGGGGAAACAGAGGTTCCCATTCCACTCTCCGGCTATATTCAGAATATTTTCATGACAGCGCCCGAAAGATACGTGTTTATGGGCAGGGAACCAAACGGCGGCCGGCAGTATGCGATGAGAGCCGACCTGAAGTCCTCAAGAATCGACACAATCTGCCAGATCGCCATATCAGCCGATTTGCAGACTTGGATGCCAAATGTCGGTGAAATGGTCTTTTCCCCCAAACGCGATCGCCTCGCTTTCGCCTACCGGCTGCATCCGATTGTGGAAGTTTTCAGCATGGACGGAACTTCGCTAAAATCCATAAGGCTCGGACAGGACACTTTTGACCGCTCAACGCTCAATGAAGCCGACTTTGAAGACCTGAATCCTCTCCATACGGTTGACCTCACCAATACATCCGATTATATCTATGCACTTTACTGGAGTTATAGATATGATGAAAGAGCCACCCGATTCCCAAGCATCATAAAATTCGATATGGAGGGCAACATCATTGAACGTTATTCCGACATTCCCTCACCCCTCTGCCGCATCGCCGCAATCAGTAACTCCCGTCTCATCGGATGGACCGGCAACCGATTCATCCTCATCACACTCTGATCCACTCTACATTTTCTACATTTCATACATCAATCCATCAATATTTCATACATTAATTCTTCTACATTTCATACATTAATTCTTCTACATTTCATACATTAGCCATCTAATCAGCTGATTTCGAGGAGGGCCGGATTGGAGGATTTGATTCTGCCGGGAAGTTTCTCCACGACTTCGCGGTAACTGTGGCGGATAAGTGACTTTATGAAATCTGTCGTCAGGGAACCGTGGAGACTATGCTGGTTCCAGTAGCGTTTGTTCCAGTGCCATGCGGGTTCAATCTCGCGATATCTTTCCCGAAGCTCGACAGCATAGGCCGGGTCGCATTTCAACACGAGGGATTCCGAACGCTCCAACGCTATACATGCGAAAATTTTTCCGCAAACCCGCAGAAGAAGATATTCTTCTCCGAAAGCCATGTCCTCCGAAGTCATCGGCAATGACAGGCAATATTCTCTGATCTCTTCGATATTCATAATCACGCCCTCTAAAAACTGGTGCAAAGATATCTATCATCGCGCCAAAATCAAAACACAGTGCATAGAAAAAGGAGCACCCCGCTGAAGGGATGCTCCTTTCTGTTTTATTTCAATCGTTCGGCTGATTATTTGATGATGCTGCCGAGGTTGAAGTTAGCGAATTCGAGGTCGTTGAGGGCCATGTTTGCAAGAGCGTTGTCAAGCTTGATAGCCTTGTCGAGGTTGGTTGTAACCATTGATGCGTTGTTAGTACGTGCGCCGAGGATAGCAGTCAGGTAGTAAGTTGTAGCATCGGGGTTGGCGATAGCGCCCAGAGTGTTCTTGGCAGCTGCATAGTTCTTGGTCAGGATCTGAGCGAGAGCGGCGTTGTTGCTCTTGCTTGAGCCGAAAGCCTTGACGGCGGCGGCATTGTCGCCCTGAGTCAGATAATATACGCCGAGAGCGTCACCGAGACCTTCGAGACCGGCAGCGTTGCTGAAGCTGCGGTTAGCGCCGTTGAAGTCTTTGTTCACGAGCTGAACGAGACCCTGGTTCATGGCTACTTCTGAGCTGTTGGGAGCAAGACGGGCAGCCTTGTTGAGGTTAGCGATGGCTGAAGCGTAGTCCTTGTTGATGAACTGGGCTTTGCCGAGGTTGTTGAATCCGCGGAAATCGTTGGGATAGATGCGGGTTGCCTGCTCGTAGATCTGAGCCTTGCGGTTGTTGTCGTCGGTCAGAGTGGCGGCATAGAGAAGCTCGTCAACGGTGAGAGACTTGGGATCGTTCTGTGCGAGACGTGCGAGTTCCTCGTCGCTCTTGCCGATAGTGTTGATAGAAGCGGTGATGTGGCTTCTGCGGAGCTGGGGAAGGATCTGATCAGCGAGAGTCTCGAACACTGCTGCGAGGTTGCGGATTTCCTTTTCGCGGACTTCAGGATCTTTCACGTTGGAAAGAACGCTAAGGATGAGGTCCTTGTCCTGGATATTGCTTGCTGCTACGAGCTGCTGGAAACCGTCCCAGTCTTCAGCTGTGAACTGTTTTGTGAGTTCGCCGAATTCAGTGATTTTATCTTTCTTGAGCTGACCTTCGAGATAAGCGGTAGTGTTCTTTTCGCGGTTCTCGGCAAGACGCTGGTTGAAGTCGTAGGCACCTTCGGGAGAAGCGTAAGAAGAAATGTTGATTTCCTCGATCTCCTGGTTGGGAGCTGCGGCTGCGCTGCGGAGAGTCTCGTTGAGGTCAACGACGCCCTGAGAATCGAGCTCACCCTTGCGGATGTTGGCCTGATTGATGAGGAAGCGGATGTCTGCGGTATATTTGTCGTTGATCACGCGCTGGAACTTGTCGGCTGCGGTTGCGGGATTGACGGTTCCTGCATCGGCGAGAGCGGCAGTTGCGATGATGCCGTTGGCCACCTTAACCTGAGGAAGCACATACTGCTTGTTGCCCTGCTGAACGTTGAATGTCAGGAAGAGCTCGCTCTTCTGCATGTCAGGATTGTAAAGATAGTTTACGGGAATCGTAACCGTACCGCCGTTATTGAAGTTTACGACAGGGTTGTTTCCGCGCACCTTCTCGCCCTGATAGGTGACGGGAGTGGCGGCAGTCTGCTGACCTCCATAGACAAGCACCGGAGTGATGGTCACCGAAGCGTTCTTTTTGAAGAACTTGGCGGGAATGTTACCGGTAACGGTAGCCGGAACGGTCTGACCTACTACTTCAAGTGGATTGGGATTGGTGTTGAAATATTCAGATTTAAACTGACCCATCTTTCCGTTACATCCGGAAAGAAGCACCAATCCTCCAATAGCTAATGATGAATAAAGAATTCTTTTCATAATGAAATTTAGTATTGAGTATTGAATTTTTCTGTCAATGGAGGTTAAAGATTCAACTTGAAAATGATTATTTGCAAAATTACATCATTTTTCTGAATTAACTGTTTATTTTCCAATCTTTATTTTCACATTTTTCCAATTTGGCCGCAAAGAGCGACTCAAGCCCTGATTTACGGGCCGATATGCTTTCTGACCATCAACCGGTAAAATGGCGCGAAAACTTCAATTAAAACTATTTAACAAATTGCATTTTGTACTGATTCAGCCCTTTTTGCTTTCCATAATCAACCTCGAATGCCAAAACTGCCCGCGTAAAGAAACAAAATAGCGGCTCAAGGATTTCTATTTTCCATAATATGTTGTAAAACATATTATTAGACTATTGCATTTTCTTTTGAAATGCTTTATCTTTGCATGTACCATTAACAACAGCTCATCAAAAACGCTTTTTCGTAATAAATAAAGACATTAGACATTTATAATACATCCACTGACGTTAAGTACTATGTGTAAATCCCCAAAGGAGGCTCGTGAGAGCGTCCTTTGCTGTTTTTAGGGCGTAAGCACTCAGACTTATTTGTCAAATTCGACTTATCAATGCGGTTGAGATAAGAAACATATATCATGTTTTCCCAATCGGAGCCCGTCAGGGCGCGCTGAAAGTAACCGGCCATGGAGCGTAGCGGAGTGGTCGGATAGGCATGATAAATAATAAATGAGACGCGAAGGGACGATTCTGTGGTACAGGACATTGCATCAACCACTGAGGCATCCCTCCGGGACGCCGAGACTTGGTGCGGACTCTTTCCGGTCACTCCGCTTCGCTCCATGGCCGGTTAATTAATGTACGTCCTCCGGACTTGTCTATCAAGCTTTTCCTCCTAACTCAACCGCATTGATTTGTCAAATTCGACTTATATTAGCCTCTCTCATGCATTTATACAACGATTTTCCGGGTTCAGACGTTAGATAATCGGAAATAATCACTATTTTTGCGCTTGTAATCCAACAGTCTATGAAGTTGATTGAAATTAATTTGCAACGTATTTTTGACCTTTGCCGTCTTCACAAGGTCAAGACATTAGCAGTCTTTGGATCTATATTAACCGATAGGTTCAACGATAACAGCGACGTGGATCTTCTTGTAGATTTTGAACAGATTGACCATGATAAATTTGATTATGTAAGCAATTATTTCGATTTACGCGATTCATTGGAACAATTATTTAATCGCAAAGTGGATTTAATTGAAGAAAAAGGCCTACGTAACAAATATTTCATTGCAAATGTCAACCGCACAAAACAGATGATCTATGGCTGATGAAAAGATAATGACCTATCTCCAAGACGTTCTGGATGCCATCAATGATTTGCAAAGCTGTTTTGTCGGCTTTCCCAACAGATATGACCTGTTTGAAAAAGACATCATGCGTAAATGCGTAGTAGAAAGAAAGGTTGAAATAATGGGAGAAGCCATAAACCGAATCAAAAAGACAGATTCATCCGTTGTGATTCCAAATGCGAGAGCGATCATCGACACTCGCAACCGAATCATACACGCTTACGACAACGTGCAGCCTGATTTTTTATGGAGTCTGGTATTACGGCATATACCGGAACTTAAAAAAGATATTGAACGAATTCTTGACGAATTCGAGAACCGTAACGACCACATAGAATAAGAGCTTGTTTTATAATAAATATTAACGACAGGGCGGTCAGTGGTCGAGTATATTTTCATTTGCGATGAGGGAGTTATGGGGTGCCATAACGACCGAAGAGCAGACGGAAAGAGGCCGGCAAATGACAGTAGGAAGGTAAATTCCGTCAATACACTTATAGTCAGTCTGAAATTTCATTAATATTCCTAAATATCTGGAAGAAATACGGAGCTTCTTCATGTAGGCGTAGTTTCGCATTTCTTGGCAGCTTTTCGTCCTGTTCCTCAGTCATGTATATCAAATACACTCCTTCGTCATATAACGAAAAGCTGCGCAAACTATGCGACCCTGTCGTCAACATTTATTATAAAACAAGCTCTAAGCCTTTCGTCACGGAATGGTCAGAGGAGATGGCGCAGATATTCAAGGGGATGGTAGAGGAGCATGCGCGGGCCGGAGTAGCGCATGACACGGCGGATGCGATCGCGCATTTCAGGCCGATAACAATGTATGGTGCATTTGCGGCATGATGATTTCCGCTCGCCGAAAGGACAGTGACGCAACCGAGCGGCAGCATAATCGATGAGCGCGGCACACTCCGGGCATAGCTCCCGGTTCCCTTCTTTCCGACGGCAATACAGACGTACCATCAGACCGACTATTCTCGTTTCTTTATCTATCCGTGACATATTCGCGACAAAGTTAGTCATTTTTCGGCGATTAAGGCAATTTGGACCGTAATGGATATGGCAATATGGAATAATTACACTATCTTTGCGGTTTCTTATCGAAAACACAATTCCAACATTTCTTTCAGATTATGAAATACATCTTGATTCTCACTGCTTTCCTCCTTATGGTCCTGACGGGATGCGGCAGTAAATCGAAACAGGATTCAATAACATTCTCCCCTGACACGATCATTGCGGAGACTTCGCCTTCACTCGATACCGCGACCGCACTTCCCGATGAAGAACCGGCCCCTCCGGTTGTGAAAAAAAACATCGATTCTCTGGCCACCGCGACGGAAGCCCTCGAATTCATGATGAATTCCGACGACTGGGAAAAATATAAGGAAGGTATAATTCCGTCCGTGCTCGAGCAGAATGTCGATTACGGACGCCGACTGATCAACAATCGCTTTGAGCATTTCATAATCGTTGACAAGCAGTCGATGCACGTCATCCTCTACGACAAGTACGGCCGCGAGGTCAAAAGCTATCTCATGGCATGTTCACGCCGTTACGGCACCAAACACCAGCGCCGCGACAACCGCACGCCCGAAGGCTTCTTCACCGCCGGAAGCACCTACGATTCAACCGACTGGCTCTATACCGACGACGACGGAAAGACCTCTCCCGCCAAAGGTCAGTTCGGACCGCGCTTCATCCGCGTCAAGAATCCCGTATCCTCCCAGATCGGCATCCACGGGACTGCGGCACGTTATTCTCCGGGCCGACGCGCAAGCCACGGCTGCATCCGTCTGCTCAACGAACACATACTTGACCTTGTGGAATATGTCCACGCCGGCATGCCGATCATCGTAAACCCCTCCGACCGCGACCAGCAGGTGAACCGCGAGGAAGGATATGACGACATTGTGCAGCTCAAGATTGGCAAACCCATCCACGTGACAGCCCGCGAAGAAGAGAAAAAAGACTCGACAGCCTCGACAAAAGCCGATTCGGCAGCCGTGAATACGGATATCAGCAACGACACCGTTCTGACTGCTGACGAACCCGCCGACAAACCCTCCCCGTCACAACCGGAGGAACCCGAAACTACGGAAGACTCCGAAGAGTGAACGGCTTCAGGTTATGAACAAGGCCAACAGTATTCTGCTGAAAACCATGCTCCCGGTGATCATCGGCGCCGGAGTGGTTGTATGGCTCTTCTGCCGGGAATTCAGCGTTGAGCAGTGGGAATCGATCCCCTGGACCATGCGCACTTTCGCAGCCCTGCTGCTGGCGCTTCTCTGCGTGACCGGGCGTGAATGGGGCATGATGTGGCGATTCCGCTCCCTGACCGACCGCGCCCTCTCATGGCGCCAGTCGCTGAAAGTCACCATGCAGTGTGAATTCACCTCGGCGATAACTCCGACCACTGCCGGCGGTTCGGCTCTGAGCATGGTGTTTCTGCAGCGCCAGGGCATAAAACTCGGGCGCGCCACCATAATAACCATGATAGTGCTGATGCTCGATGAGCTTTTCCTCGTCGTGGCCTGCCCCATAATCTTCCTTCTCTTTCCGGGAGGTGAGATTTTCGGTTTCGATCCCGGCGCGTTCTCAACCGGAGTGCGTGTGGCGTTCTGGATTGTCTATGGCGGCGTTTGCGCCGTCACCCTGTTTCTTTTCATGGGCGCGTTCATATTCCCGCGCAACATAGCCCGCTTCCTGTCGCGGCTCTTCTCTCTGCGCCTTCTGCGGCGCTGGCAGTCGAACGTGATTGAGCTCGGCGAGACAATGGTCAGCGCCGGCGGCGACCTGCGCACTCGTTCATTCTCGTGGTGGTCCGAAGCCATGGGAGCCACCGCTCTGACCTGGATCAGTCGCTATCTCGTCGTCAACGCCCTTTTCTGGGGATTTTCCGCTCTTGCTCCGCAAGGCATTGTGTTCGCCCGTCAGTTCGTTGTCTGGACACTCCTGACCATCAGCCCCACTCCGGGCGGAAGCGGACTGAGCGAATGGCTCTTCACCAACTATTACGGCGACCTGATCAGCGACGCGTCGATGGTTCTTGTCATCGCCATTCTCTGGCGCCTCCTGACCTATTATGTCTATCTCGCCGTGGGCGTAATAAGACTTCCGGCGTGGTTGCGCCGGAAGTAATCTTTAGAGCCGGCTCTTAATGTGACGATTTTTTATTCAGGCTTGCGGATGCGCTCGATTCCGAGACGGATGCGGCGCACAGTCTCCTCCAGGCCCATGAGTTCGGTGATGTCAAACATGTGAGGACCCTTGCACTCGCCGACAACCGTCAGGCGGAAGGCGTTCATCACGTTTCCGAGATGATAGCCCTTGTCGGCGATCCAGCCCAGCACGATAGGTTCAGCCGTGGCCGCGCTGAAATCAGGCAGTCCTTCCAGCACCTCGATGAGTTCGCCCATGATGCGCGGCATTTCATCGCTCCAGCGCTTGCGAACCGCCTTCTCCTCGTAGCTATCCGGCTCGATGAAGAAGAAGCGCGCCTGCTGCCAGAGATCGCTGACGAAATTGGCGCGGTCCTTCACCATGGCTACGGCGCGGGTTATGTATTCGTCGGAGAACGCCTCGGGATCAACGCCGTTCGCCTTCATGACCGGCTTGAACATCTGAGCGAGTTCTTCGGCGGGAATCATCTGCAGATACTTGTGGTTGAACCATTTTCCCTTCTCGAAATCGAAGCGTGCTCCCGCGCGCGAACAATGATCGAGCGAGAATTTCGCTATCAGTTCGTCCATCGACATGATCTCGGTGTCATCGCCCGGATTCCAGCCCAGAAGCGCCAGGAAGTTCACGACAGCCTCCGGCAGATAGCCGCGTTCGCGATAGCCCGAGGAGATCTCGCCGCTCTTGGGGTCATGCCACTCGAGAGGGAACACCGGGAAACCGAGGCGGTCGCCGTCGCGTTTCGAGAGTTTCCCTTTTCCGTCAGGTTTGAGCAGAAGGGGAAGATGCACGAAAGCGGGCATCGTGTCGGCCCAGCCGAAAGCCTCGTAGAGAAGCACGTGGAGCGGAGCCGACGGAAGCCATTCCTCGCCGCGGATAACGTGGCTCACCTCCATCAGGTGGTCATCCACTATGTTTGCCAGATGATACGTCGGCAGATCGTCGGCACTTTTGTATAGCACCTTGTCGTCAAGAATAGAGGAATTGATGGTCACCTTTCCGCGGATAAGGTCGTTTACCTCCACGTCGCGGCCCGGCTCGATTTTGAAGCGAACCACATATTTCTCTCCGGCATCGATCAGCTTCTTAACCTCTGCCTGGTCCATCGAAAGCGAATTGCGCATGGAGCCGCGGGTCGAAGCGTCATACTGAAAGTTGGGAACAGCCTTGCGGGCGGCCTCGAGCTCTTCGGGAGTGTCGAACGCGATGTAGGCCTTTCCGGCGTCAAGCAGCTTGCCGACATGCTCACGATAGATGTCGCGGCGCTCGCTCTGTTTGTAAGGGCCATATTTTCCGCCTTCGCGGACGCCCTCGTCGATTCCTATCCCGAGCCATGCCAGAGCCTCGTTGATATACTCTTCGGCTCCCGGCACGAACCTGTTGGAATCAGTGTCCTCGATACGCAGAATCATGTCGCCGCCGTGCTGGCGCGCGAACAGATAGTTATAGAGAGCGGTGCGCACACCGCCGATGTGGAGAGGCCCCGTGGGCGAAGGCGCGAATCTGACCCTTACTTTACGTTCCATATTCTTATCAGTGTTAAAGTCGTTAATCAAAGTCATAGGACTTGCCGGAAGAGTTCCCCTGCAAGCCCTATGATATTATAGGTGTGCAAAATTAGTCAATTTGCTCCTATTGTGCAAAATTTATTTCTTCTCCACATAAATGAGCCATCCCTTGCGGGGCTCGAGCTTCAGGCTATCTCTCCTCCCCATCCACCATCAGCATGTGGCACGACTCCGTAATCATACTTCATCTTCGCGCTGATAGCGGAAGGAATCATAATCATGGCAAGCGCCACGAACATGGCTGAATTCTTCCTCATCGTTATTTTGTGGATAATTTATTTTGTGGATAATGTGGTATGATACGAAAAAACAAAGTCAGCTCCGGCTGTCAGAGCTTGACTTTGTTCAAAAAGTTATGTTTCGGCCCACCTGAATGAGCCGTGGATTTATTTCGTGATTTCTACGGCGGTGGGAGTTGCTATTACTTCGGGAGTGGCCACGGGTTTTGCTTCCCAGCCGAGAGCGCTTGCGCCGAGTACGGCGGCATCAGCTTCCTTCAGCTCGCTCAGGATGACTTTAACCTTGCCCTTCCAGATCGAGAGCATGTTTTTCTCCATTGCCTCGCGAACCGGTTTGAGCAGGAGATCGCCTGCCTTGGCAAGACCGCCGAAGAGAATGAACGCCTCGGGAGCGGAGAACACTGTGAAATCGGCCAGAGCCTCGCCAAGCACGGTTCCTGTAAACGTAAACACGTCATTGGCGAGTTTGTCGCCGTTGACGGCTGCGTCATAGACATCCTTCGAGGTGATTTCGTCGGAAGGAATGTCGCGCAGAAGCGACGGAGTGTCTGTCAGTTCCAGATATTCGCGTGCGGTACGTGCGACGCCGGTAGCCGAGCAGTAAGTCTCGAGACAGCCCGAGCGTCCGCAGGCACAGAGGCGTCCGTTGTTGCGCTTCACTATCATGTGGCCCAGCTCGCCGGCGAAACCGTCGTGGCCATAGACAAGCTGTCCGTTGATGATGATTCCGCTGCCCACGCCTGTGCCGAGAGTGATCATGATGAAATCCTTCAGTCCGCGTGCGGCGCCGTAGGTCATCTCGCCGATGGCGGCGGCGTTAGCGTCATTGGTAATGGCAACGGGCACACCCATCTTTTCAGAAAGCATCTTGGCGAAGGGTATGGGCGTTGGCCAGGGTAGATTGACTCCGTCCTCTATCATGCCGGTGAAATAATTGGCATTGGGAGCGCCCACGCCTATGCCGTAGATCTTATCAACCAAATTATTGTCTGTTATCAGACGGTTAAGCTCCGTGCAGAGCTCGTTGATGTAATCTTCAAATTTGGCATGCTTGCGGGTCTTGATCGAGTTGCTTGCCACGACCAGACCGCGGGCATCGACAATACCGAACACGGTGTTTGTACCGCCCATGTCTATGCCTACAACATAAGGCTTTGAGTTTGTCATTGGTTATTAGTTTTTTTGTAAGAATTGATATTTTCCACAAAGTTAATCAATTTCTTCATCCCTCCAACCCTCCCCGCCGTTTTTTTTCATTTCGCCCTGAAATCTGGCGACGTCCCGCTCAGCGACGCCCGGTTTTCGATTTGGTTCCCTTAACACTAACCAAGCTCAATGTTATTTAAGGTTAATGCTCGTTAAAAAATTGGGGGGGGTAAAATTATGCCTACATTTGGCAAAAGTTTTGGGAAAAGCATTGTTTTTTCACACCTGAAACCTGCAACTTTTTTCAAAAAAAATCGCATAGAGAACAACTCAACTGTAAGCCATAAATATCACAGAACCATAGATTAAATACCATAAATTAATTAACCAATCAAAAGCAAATGTAAAACATGAAAAGACGACTTTTCCTATTCATGGCATTTATGTCACTGCTTGCCGGAATCGCATCGGCCCGTACCGTCAGAGGTACAGTCACCGAGGCCGCTACCGGAGAGCCAGTCCTCGGCGCATCCGTGGTTGTCAAGGGCAATCAGAAAGTCGGCACTTCGACGGACATCGACGGCAAATTCACCCTTGATGTACCGGACAATGCCAAGACCCTCGTTGTATCCTACATAGGCATGCAGCCCGAGGAAGTAAAAATCCAGGACAACATGGAGATCAAGCTCATCGAGAGCGCCAGCAACCTCGATGAAATCGTCGTTGTCGGTTATTCTACCTCGACAAAACGCGATCTTATCTCCTCTGTCTCGACCGTAAAATCCGACCAGATCACCAACCTTCCGGTCACCAACGTGATCCAGGGTATGGCCGGCCGTTCACCCGGTGTCCTCATCCAGGCAAGCGGTGGCGGTATCAACTCGCGTCCCAGCGTCAGCATTCGCGGCGGTGGCACTCCACTCTACGTCATCGACGGTATCATCCGCAGCGAGGATGACTTCGCAAACCTCGCTCCCGACGATATCAAGGACGTCTCTATCCTGAAAGACGCCTCGGCAACAGCTGTCTATGGTTCGCGTGCTGCCAACGGTATCATCCAGGTTACGACTAAAGCCGGTTCGCAGGGCCGTGCGACTATCGAGTATGACTTCAACGCCAGCTGGGCACAGCCCAACATCTGGCCCGAGAAGATGCAGGGCTACGATCGTGCCGTGTGGTACAACAAAGCTCGCGCCAACGACGGCCTTGATCCATATTGGTCAGACGAAGCCATCCAGGCCATGCGCGACGGTTCAGATCCCGAGCACTACTCAAACACCGACTGGCGCAAACTCGTGCTCCGCAACTGGGCGCCCCAGACCAAGCACGCGCTGCGTCTGACCGGCGGCAACGAGATGAACCAGTTCTACATCTCGCTCGCCCACACTGACCAGCAGTCGCTCTACCGCAGCGACAACCACTGGATGAAGCGCACCAACTTCCGCATCACCGACAACATCTACCTCAAGGATCTCGGACTCCACGTCAACGCAACCATCGACGGATATCATCAGAAACAGACCCATCCCTACACTTCGACAGCCGACAGCTATTATCAGGTATTCTCCCACATCAACAACCAGAAATCCTATCGTCCCGGCTACAACAACTTCGGGCTCCCCTTCTCCGGTATTACCGACAACCCCGTTGTTGAGACCGCAGAGGATGCCGGTTACAAACTCAACAAGTGGAACGTGATCAACGGTAAGGGCGACCTCATCTGGGATTGCCTCTGGGTCGATGGCCTCAAGCTCCGCTATTCGGCCAACTACCGCTACTACTCCAACACCCAGAAAAACTGGCGCAAAGATGCTGCAGCATACGCATGGGATTCCGAAATGCCCACCTATGCCAACAAGCCGCTTCTCAACCACGCCTCTCAATCGGGCTACGCGTTCACCAACCAGGTGTTCATCGAATACAACCGCCGCTTCGGCAAGCACTCCGTCTCCGCTCTCGCCGGTTACGAGAACTATTATGAATGGGGCGAAAGCTACTGGGAACAGCGCGAGAACTATGACTTCCCCATCGATCAGATCGAGGTTGGCCCGCAGGAAGGAGTGACCAACGGCGGCTCCGAGGCTGAACTCGGACGCGCCGCCTGGATATTCCAGGCCAAGTACAACTACGACGGCCGCTACCTCGTTGAAGGAAGCCTCCGCCGCGACGGTTCCGACCGCTTCGCTCCCGGCAAGCGCTGGGGTAACTTCTACAGCGGTTCTCTGGGCTGGAGAATCACCCAGGAGAAATTCATGGAAGATATCGTCGAGCGCAACATCTTCAACAACCTGAAGCTCCGCGCATCCTACGGTGAAACCGGTCTCGACTCATCAGCCGGCCGATTCCAGTATCTGACATCCTACGACCTCAACAACCTCGGTTATGTCATCAACGGAAAATACGTGCCGACTTTCTCTGAAGGCGCCATCGCTTCTCCCGACCTGACATGGTACACCACCAAGCAGACCGACATAGGTCTCGATTTCGCTTCTCTCAACAGCCGTCTCTGGGGATCTATCGACTATTTCTACTATTCAACCAAAGGCTACCTCGTGGCTCCCACCGGCGACAGCTATATCAATCAGGTCATCGGTATCGGACTGCCCCGAGTAAGCTCCGACAGCGAGTTCCGCCGCGAAGGATGGGAATTCCAGCTCGGATGGCGTGACAAAGTGGGCGATTTCACCTACGACATCTCCGGAAACTTCACCCTCTACAACAGCCTCTGGGCCCGCATAGCCGACGAAGCCGAAAGCTCATACATGAACCCCTACACCCGTCAGCAGCAGCGCAAGCTGAACTACTACGGAAACATCTACCATGTTCTCGGTTTCTACCAGAGCGCTGCCGACATCATCAACAACCCTGGCTTCGTTTCGGCAATCAACTCAGGCAACCTGACCGCCGGCGACCTCATGTATGAGGATACTAACGGTGACGGTCAGATCACCGGCGCCGACGGACGTCTCCGCGGACATCAGTCTGCACCCAAAGGCCAGTACGGTATCAACATGAGCTTCGGATACAAAGGTTTCTATCTGACCATGCTTTTCCAGGGCTCAACTGCATTCGACATGTATGTTCCCGGTGAACTCGGCCTCCAGACCGGCCAGTCAACCGACATGCCAGTCATGTTTGACTTCCAGACCGACGTATGGACTCCGGACAACCGCAACGCTATGCTGCCGCGTCTGATGAGCAACACCGGCTCAAACGCAAACCAGAACTATGTCTCCAGCGATTTCTGGCTCGTCAACGGCCAGTACCTCCGCATGAAGGACCTCCAGTTCGGCTACGATTTCAAATATAAACTCCTGCGCAATCTCAAGTGGATTTCACGCTGCCGTCTCGGCTTCTCCGGCCAGAACCTCTTCACCATCTCGAAGGCCAAGAAGTACGGTATGGATCCTGAAACCGCTTCGACAAGCAACTACGGCTATCCCGTTGAACGCGTGCTCGCCGTAACTCTCAACTTAGGTTTCTAATACAGAATATTGAATAAATCCACATGAAAAAGAAATATCTTTCCATAATCGCAATCGGTCTTGTTGCAGCCGGTCTCTCCTCCTGCAAAGACACGCTTGACACTCACCCCACTTCAACCTTCGACGAAGCCACCGTGTGGGGCAGCAAGGCCACGGCCGATGCGTTCGTACACGGAACGTATGACGTAGCCATCACCAACCTTGGACTGGCCGGATCCGGTTCCTGCACAAGTTGGGAGGCACGCACTCCTAATGCAGCGCGGTGCTCGCAAGTTGGCGAAGGCATTGACAACATCGCCACCGAACTCGGTCTCAGCACCAGCACTGACGCCGGCATAAGCCGCTTCGGGCTGCTCCGCCGCTGTAACCTAATCATCCAGAAAGCCCAGGAGAGCGAAGCTCTGACCCAGGCCGAAAAAGAAGAACTGATCTCGCAGGGACGTTTCCTCCGCGGACTCGTATTCTTTGATCAGGCTCGCAAAATGGGCCGTTTTGTCCCTATGACCGAGGTTCTCGAACCCGCCGACTCTCTGAAAGCCAAGATCCCCATGACAAAGACTGTGGCTGAAAGCTACAAATATGTCATGGATGACCTCGAGGCAGCCATACCGGCTTTCCCCACCTCTGCTGAACCCGGACTGCCCAATAAATATGCGGCCGAAGTCATCGCCAGCCGCGCTGCCCTTCAGGCTTACGCGTACACCGGCGATCAGACTTATCTTGACAAGGCTATCCAATTCGCAAACGACGTGGTGACCAACGGTCCCGCCCTCTCAAGCAACTATGGCGGCATGTTCAACGAGACCAACGACATGGACCCTGAAATCCTCTGGGGATACTATCGTCTGCAGACCAACACCACCATCGGCGGCTACGAGGAACTCATCCGCACATATCCCAACATCAGCCCGGGCGACCAGACCAACTCACTCTGTCCCCAGCCCCTGAAGATGAGCTCCGGCGCCCCGACTTTCGAAGCATGGGCAATCTTCTTCCCCACTCAGGACCTCGTTGACCAGTATCTCGTGGTGGATGAAGCTACCGGCAAAGCCCTCCCCTGGTACGAGACCAGCCAGTACAAAAGCAACGTGACCGAGCACAATCCGCTCTCAGTCACACAGCCCGGCCAGATCGACCAGTACGAACAGGCTAACGGTAATCTCCGCAGAATTCCGACTCCTCAGGACTTCCAGGAACTCAACAACGCACATCCCGCAGCGACACGCTATGCGACACTCAACGCCGGCGTTACTGACCGTGACATTTCCGACATCATGTATCAGAACCGCGATGCGCGTTTCTACACCAGCATTGTCTATGACAAAGGCACATGGGTAGGCGAAACCGTAGGGCTGAACCTCGCAGGAAACATCTCGATGGGCGTCCGCGACAAAGAGGACGGAGGATGGTACAACACGACTACCGGTTACTACTGGGCAAAATGCAACATCAAGAACCCGGAACCCCGCGCCTACTTCAGCTGTAAAGTAGCTCTCCACTACAACATTGCGCGTGTCGGCGAAGCCTACATGAACCTTGCCGAAGCTTATCTGCTCAAGGGCAACGTTACCGAGGCTGTCAAAGCGCTCAACGCAACCCGCACCCAACACGGCAAGCTCCCCGCTTCGACAGCCTCGAACCTCGCCGACGCTTGGGCCGACTACATGCGCGAACGCCGCGTCGAAATGTGTCATGAAGGCGGTGACATCTACTTCAGCTATCTCCGTTGGGGTAAATACGGAGGCCACTCCAACTACGGCCGTCCCGCAGGCGACATAATCTACGACCTTGACCGTCCGGTATATAAGATCGAGATCAACCGCGACCGCACTGCGTTTATCATCAATCAGCTGACACTTCTGAACTCAGCCAACCGCACGTTCACGGAACGTCGCTATCTGTTCCCCATACCGCAGGGATTCCTCGATACTCGCGAGGCATACGGTCTTGACTTCGAACAGAATGACCTTTGGTAAGTTTCTAACCCTTTTAACTGAATAAATCAGATGAAAAATTATATTACAGCGCTTTTCACCGCCATTTTTGCCATGGTCACGCTCTCGGGATGCCTCGAGCATGGATTCGAGGACCTCGACACCTACGAGAACGCTGACATAACAAGCATCCAGGGCGTTTACTACCGCTACACCACATCGGACGTAAATCCCGGTAGCGGAGAAAACAAAGTCATGCAGGCAACCCTCAGCCGTTCGAATTATCAGAAAAACGATGAAGCCGGCACGGTTTCTGTCACCGTTTCTCCTGCCTCGAACTTCCCGGCTGACCAGCTGGCAAACCTCAGTTCAACGAATCTGGTGGTCGTTCTCAACATCTCGACCGCCGCTGTCATCGAACCGATCGAAGGCGCTCCCCGTCTCGGTGCCCCCGGCGACTGGAGCAAGCCTAACCGATACAGAATAACTGCTGCCGATGGTACGAAGAAGGACTGGACTGTCACTGTGACACTCCAGAAATAGGTTTCTAAATAGATTTTAAGTGCATTATTATTTTGGTTAGGTAGCAGAGGGGCTCGGGATATTGGTTATTCCGGGCCCCTGTTTTTCCTCCCGACAAAATAAATTCAGCTAATTTGCCTTAAGAATTCCAATTTTTAACGAAAAAGCTATCTTTTAGAAAACAATGTATTATCTTTGTATAAATCTTAAGTCTGAAACCAATAACCATCAGCGATATATGACAAAACGAAACATCTTTTCCGCGCTTGCGCTGCTGCTCTGTCTGCTCGCAGCGGGCGCCGTGTCGGCCCAGTCGGTCATTTTCCCTCAGGAAATCCAGCCCGGCGCCGCACGCGTGACATCAGCCGCCAAAGGCTCCACCCTTACACTGCGCAACACTATCCTCAGCGCCTCTTTCACAAACAAGGGAGGAAAAGTCCTTTTCGGAGGATGCCCTCAGCTCGGACTGACTCCCGGCACTGAAATTTTCACGGTCATACTTCAGGACAGCACCGTCCTTCCAGCCTCTTCCTTCAAAGTCTCCGGCTGGCGCATGGCCACCCTCAAAGGCGACCCGAAAGCCGCCGTCGGCTCGCAGAAGCTCCCCGGCAAAGCGATAGAGGCTACCCTCACCGGCCACGGCCTCAGCATCAGATGGCGCGCCGTGCTCCGCGACGGGTCCCACTATCTCCGCACAGAGATGGATCTCACGGCGCTCCGCGACATCGAGATGCACGCCATCATTGCCATGGCCTACAACGGCAAGCCTCTGAAAAGCGCCGAAATGCCGAAAGTCGTCGGCAACACCCGGGGCGCAATCATTGCCTCACCCGAGATTTTCGCCGGGCTGGAGACACCTACCGGAAATAATTCCGTCACCGAGGCCGACAACGGCGCCTTCCGTCTTCAGGGACTCTGGAGCCGCCACACCCTCATGCAGAAAGGCACCACCTGGGACATCAGCGCCGTTGTGGGCATAGTGGCTCCCGGACAGCAGCGCCGCTCTGTCCTCGCCTACAGCGAGAGAGAACGCGCAGTGCCCTGGCGCCCCATGAACATCTACAATTCATGGTATGAGCTCAACATCGACCGCAACAACTCGCCGACATACGCCGACCACATGACCATCGCCGACTGCGAGCGAGTAGCCGAACACTGGAAACAGAAACTGTTCAAGGAAAACAACGCAGCCATCGACGCTTTCGTCTGGGACGACGGATGGGACAACTACGGCACCTGGACCTTCAATAAAAACTTCCCCAACGGCTTCCGCGAAGTTGATTCCGTAGCCGCCACTATAGGCGCCGGAATAGGCGGTTGGCTCGGACCGGTCGGAGGCTACGGTGCTTCAGGCCAGATGCGCCGCGCCTACTGGAAAGACCGCGGAGGAATGCAGCTCAGCAACCCGGCGTATTACGACACTTTCCTCTCGGCATGCAAAAACATGATCGACAACTTCGATTTCCGCTTCTTCAAGCTCGACGGCATCAGCGCACAGGGTGTCTCCGTAGGCCCCGATCCCGGCTACCGTGGCGAAGAGAATGCCGAAGCCATCATCAACATAGAGAAACAGGTCAGGAAAATGCGGCCCGACATGTTCTTCAACACCACCGTCGGCACCTGGGCCTCTCCCTTCTGGTTCCACTTCACCGACGCTGTCTGGCGTCAGGAAGCCGACTGGAGCGCCATAGGCAACCAGGGCGATGACCGCGAACGCTGGATTACCTACCGCGACCACATGGTCTATGACAAGTTCATCAAGGATTCTCCCCTCTGTCCCATAAACACCCTTATGACCCACGGAGTTATCCTGACCAAGAAAGGCAATGTATCCAAGACTATGGACTATAACGGAATAGTGCGCGAACTGCGCTGCGCCTACGCCTGCGGTTCGGGAATGGTCGAACTCTACACCGACTACGAACTTCTCGACAGCATAAACGGCGGACGCCTCTGGAAGGACATCGCCGAATGCATACAGTGGCAGAAAAAGAACGCCGACGTTCTGCCTGATATCCACTGGGTCGGTGGAAACCCCTGGGACGGAAAGAAAGCCAACGTCTATGGCTGGGCCTCGTGGAACGGCAAAAAAGCCACTCTTGCCCTGCGCAACCCCTCTGAGTCGCCTCAGGAGTTCAACACCACCCTGCGCGAGGCTCTCGACATCCCCGCCTATGTCAAAGGTGCCGTGAAATTCTCCGACGCCTTCTCCCAGAGAGGTCTTCCGGGATTCGACATCACAAGCCCCATCGACATAGACGCCCCGCTAACCCTCGAGCTTCCCCCGCTCTCGGTGTTCGTCTTTGACGGAATACAGAAATAATCCCCGCCTGAACATAGAACTGATTTAAACTTATTGCAAATTAACATTTCGAGTATGATTCCGAGATGGTTTCGACCTTTTTGAAAGAGCAATGGGGTTCCATTGTGATTGAAAAAAGGGAAGAAAGCGGCCGGAATCCTGCCGAAAGGGTAAAGCCGAAGGTTTCCGTCAGTTCTGAATTAACATTTTGAAATAAGTTTAAATCAGTTCTTATCCCCCTGTGACGCCCCGCTCAACCCTGAAGCGGGGCGTCCCGGTTTTACAACGCCCCCCGGTTTTACAACGCTCTTATTTTCGACTGTCAAATGGATTTATGGTTGCGGAATAGGCGATTTTTCACTAACTTTGCAAGTTGAACCGAATCATAACGAAATGAAACATTTAAATATAACTCTTCTCTTCACAGCCGCCATGCTGTTCATGGCCGCCATGCTGTCGTGCAGTTCGTCGAACGAGCCTGACGCGCCTCCTGTAGAAAGCCCCACACGCTCCGTCCTCGTCTATATGGCTGCCAACAACAACCTGTCATATTATGCCCGCGTTGACCTCGAGGAAATGAAGGAGGGAGCCAAAGATATTTCAGGCGGACATCTCCTCGTTTATTATCACCGTTCAAATCAGGATCCACGTCTGATAGAGATAACCCCCGACGGCGAAGAAAAGACGCTCAAGACCTATGACACATCCGAATCATCCGTCAGCATTGCCCGCATGCGTCAGGTCGTCGCCGACGCTCGCTCCATTGACGCCAACGGCAAACTCGGCCTCGTGTTCTGGAGCCACGGCACGGGATGGCTCAACGATGACGGAGTCATCGACGAGGACGCTTCGCAATCGCCCGCGGCCTCACCTCTTTCATTCGGAGTTGACGAAGAGAACGGGGTTAAACGCAAAATGAAAATCACTTCGCTGCGCCGCGCGCTCGAAGGAAGCACCTACGATTTCATTTATTTCGACTGCTGCCACATGGCTACCGTCGAAGTCGCCTACGAACTGCGCCGTCTGACTCCGCAGATTGCCGCTTGCCCCACGGAACTGGGTCTCGAAGGAATGCCCTACCAAAAGAACCTGAAGCATTTCTTCTCCGCCACGCCTGATCTCGCTGCCGCTGCAAAAAACAGCTTCGATTTCTATGAAACGCAAGGAACCGTAGGATGCTGCATCTCGGTGATCAACACTTCCGGCCTCGACCGGCTGGCCGAGTTGAGCCGACAGGCGATCCAAAGCGGTGCGGTGCCCGACAGCTACAGGGCTGTGCCGTATTTCCGCACCTCGATCATGTCGGCAGGCATTTACGACATGAAACACTATTTCTCCGCCCTCATCCGCTCGACCGACGCGTCCCGGCTCAGCGACTGGCAGACCGCCTATTCGAAGGTGGTTACCAAAAGTTACACCACTCCGCGCGTCTATGGACTCGATGCCTCAGACTTCAGCGGCCTCGGATGCAACATACTCGACCCGTTAAACACTCCCGAAAAATACGGCTATGACGAAACCTCGTGGTATCGCGATGTCGTAGCCCGATAAAACACTGAAACACAACCATGATTCTCGATCAAGTACCCATACCGGGCGTGACTGATGTGGCGCCTGACTCCGTGGCGCAGAAAGCCACCGAGGAATGGAGCGCGCTGAAAGCCGTTTCGTTCGACGATCTGATAAACAAGCTCGCATCCACCGTAGTGGAATTCGCCATTCATCTGGCCGTGGCGATTTTCGTTTTCTATGTCGGCAAGCTGATCATCCGCAAGCTCTACGGCCTGACTGCAAACATACTCTACCGGCGCAACGTTGACCGGTCGCTCTCCACCTTCGTCCTGTCGCTGGTCAAGATGGTTCTCTATTTCATTCTTGTGGTGACGGTGATTGGAATTCTCGGAATCAACACCACGTCCTTCGTGGCAATCTTCGCCTCGGCCGGCGTGGCCATCGGTATGGCCCTGAGCGGAACTCTCCAGAACTTCGCGGGCGGTGTGCTGATATTGCTCCTGAAGCCTTACAAAGTCGGTGACTACATCGAGGCGCAAGGTTATGCCGGAGTGGTCAGGGAAGTACAGATATTCTCGACAATCATCTCCACGCCCGACAACAAGTCGATCATCATACCCAACGGTCCCCTCTCGACCGGATCGATCAACAACTGGAGCCGCGAGGAGTTCCGGCGCATAGACTGGACAGTAGGGATCAGCTATGGCGATGACGTGGCCGTTGCCCGGGAGGTGATTCTCGGACTGCTCGACGCCGACGATCGTGTTCTTGGCTCAGGCACACGTCAGGCTCCCCTATCGGAGAATGAAACCACTGACACTGACACCCCTGCCGATACCGCCCCACAGCAGGACGAGCCCGACATGCAACCCACAAAGAAAAAAGGATTCTTCTACCGCCTCACCCACCGCCACCAGATGCTCAAAGAGCGCATGGAGGCCGAGTCAGAAGCGGCGCGACAGGCATTCATCATCCGCCATGACCACACCCCCACCGTAGTGCTTTCGGCACTCGCCGATTCAAGCGTGAACCTGACAGTGCGCGCATGGGTGAAATCGGCCGACTACTGGGGCGTTTTCTACGACATAAACGAGGAAATCTACAATACCCTTCCTCAACACGGACTCAGCTTCCCATTCCCGCAGATGGATGTCCATCTCCCCGACTCTTCGCAGAGCAACTGACATGGCTTCAGGATTCGCGCCTGACTCATGGCCGTTCTTGAGAAAAAGCTTTGTTTAATTATTGTCATCAAATAGATCGATCATGAAAAAGACAGTTTTGTTATCAGTCCTGCTGCTTGCAGGGTCAGCGCTTATGGCGTCTTCGAAAACCGACACGAAAGCCGCCCTCGAACTCATGCAGCGCACCACAGGCTGCACCGAATTGCCTGTCAAGCTGAAAATAAGTCCGAAAAAGAGTTCGGACGGGACTAAGACCTATTTCAGCTACCGCGTAGGAGCCGACGGCCGGCTGGAGATCACCGCAAGCGACCCTGTGGCACTCTGCCGCGGATTCTACGACTTCGCCGGCTCAAACGGCGGCGGCATCTACAGCTGGTCCGGCTCGAATCTGACAATGCCCTCACCGGCAAAGGCCGACGGGGAAAAGACGGTCGTCTCACCCTTTACCAACCATTATTATTTCAACGTCTGCACCTTCGGCTACTCCATGCCCTACTGGGATTGGGCGCGGTGGGAAAAAGAGATAGACTGGATGGCGCTCCACGGCTTCAACATGCCGCTTGCACAGAACGCTTACGAAGCCATCATTGCCCGCGTTTGGAAGAAGATGGGGCTGACCGATGAGGAGATTAACGGCTATTTCTCCGCTCCGGCACATCTGCCTTGGAACCGCATGGGAAACATCCACGGACATGACGGCGGCCTTGATGCCGACTGGCACAAGAACCAGATCGAGCTTCAGCATAAGATTCTCGACCGCATGCGCGCCCTCGGCATGAAACCGATCTGTCCCGGATTCGCCGGATTTGTCCCGAAAGCGATGAAGAGAGTGCATCCTGAAGTTGAACTGATAGAATCGAAATGGAGCGGCGGAGCGTTCAACAACTGGATGATCTCCCCGCAGGAACCGCTCTTCACCGAGATAGGCACCGCCTTCATCCGCGAGTGGGAGAAAGAATTCGACCGCTGCGACATGTATCTGGTCGATAGCTTCAACGAAATGGAGATCCCTTTCCCGCCCAAAGGGACCAAAGAGCGTTATGAGCTTCTCGCTTCCTACGGCGACAAGGTCTATCAGTCGATACGCCGGGCCAATCCACGCGCCGTCTGGGTCATGCAGGGATGGATGTTCGGCTATCAGCGCCACATCTGGGACTACGAGACATTGAAAGCCCTGCTCTCGGCTGTCCCCGATGACAAAATGCTGCTTCTCGACCTCGCGGTCGATTACAACCGCCATTTCTGGCACACTGATGTCAACTGGGATTTTTACAAAGGTTTCTGCGGCAAACCCTGGGTCTATAGCGTCATCCCGAGCATGGGAGGCAAGACGGCCCCCACGGGCATCCTCGAATTCTATGCCAACGGCCATCTCGACGCGCTTTCCTCGCCCGACAAAGGGAAACTCATAGCCCACGGAATGGCGCCGGAAGGAATCGAGAACAATGAGGTAATCTATGAACTTCTCTCCGAAGCCGGATGGTCAGCCAACTCCATCGACCTCCGCAAATGGCTCGAGGATTACTCCGTAAGGCGCTACGGTTCATGCCCCGACGAGATAAAGGCCTACTGGGACGACATGCTCGCCTCTGTCTATGGCTCTTTCACCGATCATCCGCGCTACAGCTGGCAATTCCGCCCCGGCACGGTGAAACGAGGCTCCGTCAACGCAAACGAACGCTTCTTCCGCGCCGTCGAGTCATTCATCTCCGCCGGCGATAGCCTGAAAACCAATCAGCTCTACCTCAACGACGCCGCCGAGCTCACAGCCCTCTATCTCGGAGCGAAAGCCGAGCTTCTTCTCCGCGAAATCGACCGTCAGTATGAAAAAGGCGACACTGTCCGTGCCGCGAAACTGGAAGCTGACTTCCGCCACGTAATGCTCGGAATGGACTGCCTGCTCGAATCACACCCCAACCTCCGGCTCGAACGGTGGACCGATTTCGCCCGCGCCCATGGTTCGGACGACGCTGTCCGCGACCGCTACGAAAGCAACGCCAAGCGCATAGTGACAGTGTGGGGACCGCCCGTCGATGACTATTCGGCCCGCATCTGGTCCGGACTAATCCGCGACTACTATCTGCCCCGCTGGGAACACTATTTCGCCTCCCGCAAAAGCGGGGAGCCGTTCGATTTCGCGGCGTGGGAAGAGAAATGGGTAACCGCTCCCGGCCTCTCCGCTCCCTCAAAAACAGACGATCTCTTCAACACAGCCCGCTCGCTGATCGATTACACGGCATTCATCCGCCCCTGATCCCTGACAACTCCCCTTCTCTCCGCCATTCTGTTATGCGCGAAAATAATCCTCTGTTAATTAGGGTTATTTCGCGCATAATCGCTATCTTTGCACTAATTTTGGTGTCGAATGTTCAGTCCGATACCACTAACCTTTTAATTATTAAAAAGATAACAACAAAACATAAATGTCAGTCACATCAATTTTAAGTAAATTGTTCGGCAACAAGTCAGACCGTGACTTGCGTGAAATCAAGCCGATAGTAGATAAAATAGAAGCTCTCAGCGAAGAGCTCAAATCCCTTACCCCCGACCAACTCCGTCAGAAAATAGCCGAGGTGCGCGCCGACATCCGTCAGGCCGTGGCCGCCGACGAGGAAGCCGCCGACCGTAAACGTCTCGAAATCGAGACTCTTCCAATCGACAAGCGCCAGCCTCTCTGGGACGAGATTGACCGTCATGAAAAGAACGTGCTCGACATCATAGAGCACAAGCTTGACGAACATCTCCCCGTCGTCTTCGCCACAATGCGCGAGACCGCAGCCCGCTTCGCCGCCAACCCGACCATCGAAGTCACCGCAACCGACCTTGACCGCGAACTCGCCGCTCAGGGAAAAGACTTCCTGACAATCGAAGGCGACAAAGCGATCTACAAAAACCAGTGGATGGCCGGCGGCAACATGATCACATGGGACATGGTCCACTATCATGTCCAGCTCATAGGCGGCGTCGTGCTGCATCAGGGCAAGATAGCCGAAATGGCTACCGGCGAGGGTAAGACTCTCGTCGCCACGCTTCCGGTATTCCTCCGTTCGCTCTCAGGCAAGGGCGTACACGTGGTGACCGTCAACGACTACCTCTCCAAGCGTGACTCCGAATGGATGGGACCGCTCTATATGTTCCACGGCTCCACAGTTGACTGCATAGACAAGCATCAGCCCAACACTCCCCAGCGCCGCGCGGCCTACAACTGCGACATAACCTTCGGAACGAACAACGAATTCGGCTTCGACTATCTGCGCGACAACATGGCCATGGCCCCCGATGACATGGTGCAGCGTAAACATTACTACGCAATCGTCGATGAGGTCGATTCAGTGCTTATCGACGACGCCCGTACACCTCTTATTATATCCGGTCCTGTTCCCAAAGGCGACGACCAGCTCTTCAACGAATACAAACCGAATGTTGAAAAAGTGGTTCAGGCACAGCGCAAGCTCGTGAACCAGATTCTCGCCGACGCCAAGACCAAACTCGCGAGCGAAGACAAGGACACCCGCAAGGAAGGTGCCCTGCTGCTTTTCCGCGCTTTCAAGGGTCTCCCCAAGAACACCCCCCTCATCCGCTTCCTCAGCCAGGAAGGTATGAAAAACATCCTCCTCGAGACCGAAGCATATTATCTGCAGGATAACTCCCGCGAGATGCCGAAGGCCACGGAGCCTCTCTACTTCGTCATCGACGAGAAGAACCGCAGCGTCGAACTGACCGACAAAGGTATCGACGCCCTGACCGGCACTCAGGCCGACCCCACTTTCTTCGTGCTCCCCGACATAGCAGCCGAACTCTCCGAGGCTGAGACAATCGCCGATCCGGCCGAACGCGCTGCCAAAAAAGACGCTCTCATGCAGAACTATGCCGTCAAGGCCGAACGCGTCCACACCGTCACTCAGCTTCTGAAAGCCTACACACTTTTCGAAAAGGATGTGGAATACGTGATCGACGACAACAAGATCAAGATCGTCGATGAGCAGACCGGACGTATCATGGAGGGACGCCGCTATTCCGACGGCCTCCATCAGGCAATCGAAGCCAAGGAAGGCGTCAAGGTCGAAGCTGCCACACAGACTTTCGCCACCATCACCCTTCAGAACTACTTCCGAATGTATCACAAGCTTGCGGGTATGACCGGTACGGCCGAAACCGAAGCGGGAGAATTCTGGGACATCTACAAGCTCGACGTGGTCACGATCCCTACCAACCGCCCCGTTGCGCGCCACGACATGAAGGACCGCGTGTTCAAGACCAAGAAGGAGAAATACGCCGCCGTCATCGACGAGATCCAGCGTCTGGTTGGTGAAGGGCGCCCCGTACTCGTCGGCACCACATCTGTCGAAATCTCCGAGCTTCTCAGCCGAATGCTGACCATGCGCCATATTCCCCACAATGTCCTCAACGCCAAGCTCCACCAGAAAGAAGCCGACATCGTGGCCCAGGCAGGCCGCGCCGGAACCGTGACCATCGCCACCAACATGGCCGGCCGAGGAACCGACATCAAGCTTCCGGCCGAAGTGAAAGAAGCCGGAGGTCTGGCCATCATTGGCACCGAGCGCCATGAAAGCCGACGCGTTGACCGCCAGCTCCGAGGTCGTTCGGGCCGTCAGGGCGATCCGGGTTCATCCGTGTTCTATCTCTCGTTCGAAGATCAGCTGATGCGTCTCTTCGTTACCGACAAGGTCATGAAGATGCTCGACAAATTCGGAATTGAGGAAGGCGAGATGATCGAGTCGAAGATGATCGACCGCGCCATCGAGAACGCCCAGAAGCGAGTTGAGGAAAACAACTTCGGCATCCGCAAACGCCTTCTCGAATATGACGACGTGATGAACAAGCAGCGTACATACATTTATTCGCGCCGCCACCACGCCCTGCTCGGCGAACGCATAGGCATCGACATCGCCAACATGTTCTTCGACGTCATCGAGAATCTCGTCAACAACTATTCCGCCGCTACCGACTATCAGGACCTCAACCTCGAACTGATGAAAATCCTGACAATCGAAGCGCCATTCACCGAAAAAGAATTTGCAAGCCTTTCCAAAGAGGAGATCATAGACCGCATCAACGAAGCCGCCATTGCAGCTTTCGACCGCAAGAGCGACGCGATACGCAACGTGGCCATGCCCGTCATAAAGAATTGCGTCGAAGTGCAGCAGATGACCGGAAAGATCATTGTTCCGCTGACAGACGGAAAACGCATCTTCCATCTGCGCGCCGATCTGAAAGAAGCCTACGACACGGAGTGCCGTTCGATCGTCAAGGAATGGCACAAAGCCATTCTGCTCGTCTCCATCGACGAACTCTGGAAAGAACACCTTCGTGAGCTCGACCAGCTGCGTCAGTCGGTACAGAACGCCTCCTACGAGCAGAAGGATCCTCTGGTAATCTACAAGATGGAATCGTTCCACCTCTTCGAGAGCATGCTCAACAATCTGAACGTGAAAGTCGCCTCGGCGCTGACCCGCGGACAGATCTACATGCCGCAGCCGCGCCCCGAGGAACGGCAGACCCCGGACGAGCCCCAGGCTCCACGTCAGCCCCAGGTGCAGCGCGCAATGCCCGAGCGCAAGAACGATTACTCCCAGTACCGCGCCTCGAAAGAAGCCCTTCCCGGCGAAAAAGAGCAGCGCGCGGCAGCTTCCGCCCCCCAGGGCGAGCAGCAGCGTCCCCAGCCGGTAAAGGTCGGTCCGAAAGTAGGGCGTAACGATCCCTGTCCCTGCGGAAGCGGAAAGAAATTCAAGAATTGCCACGGACGCGGACTCTGACATGCCGTAAGCCGCGACTATCCATTCATAATCAATCAATAGATCCCAACTAATTGAAATAATGAATCGAAAAGTTATAATCTCTGTCGGCATCGTGCTTCTTGTTCTCCTTGTCGGCGCAATCGTGTTCAGTGTCAGCCAGGTCTCTTCCCTCCGTCAGGAGGTGAACGAAGCCCAAGCCAAAAACGAGCAGCTACAGCTCACCAACGAGCAGCTGCAGCTGTCAAACGAATTCGACGCGATAAACTCGGAATTCGCGCAATATGAAAACCAGTCGGTCGAAATCACCAACGACACTATTCTCGCGAAATATACCGCGGCAAAAGCGAAAGTCGAGCAGCTCATGAGCGAACTCGCCCAGCAGAAGTCGCAGTCGCGCGCCGAGCTGGAAGCCAAATCTGCGAAAATAAAAGAACTGCAGGGCGAAATTTCAACCCTGAGAGGTCTTTTGCGCCACTATATCGCTCAGGTTGACTCTCTGAGCAAAGAGAACGCCGGCCTAAAGGCTGAAAACTCCGAGATCAGGAATGTCAACGAATCGCTCTCGTCGCAGGTGCAGGCCGTCTCGCAGAAAAACGAGGTTCTCAACCAGAAAATGACCCTTGCCGAGAAACTGAACGTGACAGGCGTATCGCTCATGGCCCTCAACAAGAAAGGGAAGAACGAAAAGAATGTCACAAAGGCTAAGCAGCTGAAAGTGACCTTCACCATTCCGCAGAACAATTCCACTCCCGTCGGTCCCAAGACAATCTATCTGCGTCTGACAGGTCCCGAAGGCACTCTTCTCGGGAATGCGGGATCGTTCTCGTTCGAAGGCTCCTCTGTCGCATGCACGGCCAAGAAGACAGTTGAATACGGCGGTGATGAGATTCCGGGCATAACCATGTACTGGGACGTCAACACCACCCTTACTCCGGGTGACTACACCGTGGAACTTTTCGCCGACAACTACCGGCTGACCTCGCGCCGTTTCACACTCAAGAAATAAAGAATGACAGACTACATATTCGACAGTATCAATTCCGTAGAGGTCAATGCGGTCAATTCCGTCTTCAAGCTGCTTCTGAGCATGCTGCTCGGATGCTGCGTCGGGCTTGAGCGCAAACGCAAGGGCCAGATAGCGGGAATCCGCACTTTCGCTCTCATATCCATGGGTGCGACCCTCGCCATGATTCTGTCGATATATGTGCCGCAGGTTTATCTCGGACTGAAGAACGGCGACCCCGGCCGTATAGCCGCCCAGGTCATAACCGGCATCGGTTTTCTCGGCGCCGGCGCGATAATCCAGAGCAAAGGATCGGTTCGCGGTCTGACCACCGCCGCCGGAATCTGGATTGTGGCGACGATAGGTATGACCGTGGGAGTCGGGATGTATATGCTCTCGTGTATAGCCACGATTTTCATAATCATCATCCTGACCGGCCTCGAAGGGCTCGAGCATCGCATAAAGTTCGGAGGCGAATCCCGAATAATCCGCATACGTGTTGATGCGATCGTCACGGACATTACCCCCTACCGCGTTACCCTCGCCGACCACAACGTAAATCTCGTCAATGTTTTCGTCGATTACAACTTCGGGCAGAAGACCACGAGCATGAACTTCGTGGTTTTGGCCCGGGAGACGGTGGATTTCATATCACTTTTCGCCGATCTGCGCAAAATCCACCCGACAACATCCATTTCCATAGCGAAAGAACTCACCATATAACCACTTAACCCCGCAACCAACCTGACTGCGATCTGATGACATTATCCACCATCCTGCTGACAGCCACCGCCGCTTCCGGCCCCGAACTTCAGATTGAAAGCCTCATATCCGACCTGGCTTTCCTGCTTATCCTCGCCGCTGTCACCACGATTTTTTTCAAGTGGATAAAACAGCCGGTGGTCCTCGGCTACATTGTGGCCGGCTTTCTCGCCAGCCCTAATTTCACTTATCTGCCGTCGATCACGACGGAGGAAAACATCGAGTTCTGGGCACAGATGGGAATTGTCGTGCTTCTCTTCTCGCTGGGATTGGAATTCAGTTTCAAGAAACTTCTCAACGCCGGCGGATCGGCTGTAGTCACGGCGCTCATCATTGTTATCGGCATGATGTGCTGCGGATTCGCCATCGGACGTTTCCTCGGGTTCACCAACATAAACAGTCTTTTTCTCGGAGGAATGCTCTCGATGTCCTCCACCACAATAATCATCAAGGCCTTCAATGACCTTCATCTGACCCACAAGAAATTCGCCTCGCTTGTCTTCGCGGTGCTTATCGTCGAAGACCTTTTCGCAGTGGTCATGATGGTTATTCTTTCGTCGATAGCCGTCAACAACAGCGTGGCCGGCGGAGAGATGCTCCTGAACGTCAGCAAGCTCGTGTTCTTCCTGATAATATGGTTCGCGGTCGGAGTCTTCATTCTTCCGTCGTTCCTTAACCGCACCCGTCGGTTCCTCAACTCCGAGACCCTGCTCATCCTCTCGATGGGACTCTGTCTCGGCATGGCAGTGTTTTCCGTCTATTGCGGGTTTTCGCTGGCGCTCGGCGCGTTCGTGATGGGTTCCATTCTCGCTGGCACGAGCTTTGCCGAACGCATAGAGCATGTAACCGCTCCTGTCAAGGATCTTTTCGGAGCCATCTTCTTCATCTCCGTAGGCATGATGGTGAATCCGGAAGTCATAGTGCAATATACCGGCCCGATCCTCATTCTGTCGGCTGTCGTTATCGTCGGAATGATCGTGTTCGGCACCGCCGGCATGCTTGCCACCGGGCAGAGCCTTAAAGTTGCGGTGGAATCGGGATTCTCGCTCACGCAGATAGGAGAATTCGCGTTCATCATAGCCACCCTCGGAATGCAGCTCGGCGTACTCGACTCATCCATTTACCCAATAGTGGTCGCCGTCTCCGTCCTGACCACTTTCACGACGCCCTATTTCATACGCATGGCCGACCCGGTCTATGAATTCATCGCATCCCATCTTCCGCGGCGGCTTCATTTCCTCCTTGACCGCTATACCGGCAGCGCATGCAGCGAGAGCGAGACAGGACGCCTGTGGAAAACCGTTCTCACCCGCTATCTGTGGCGCATAATGCTCTACTCGGCAGTACTCATAGCGGTGATCATAATCTCGCAGCGATGGCTTTTCCCGCTAATGACCCATCTGATGCCCCACTGGGGCCGATTCGTCTGCTGCCTGATCACTTTTGCCGTCATGTCGCCCTTTCTTCTCGCGCTCTCCTATCCCGCATCTAAACGAACCGAACGCCAGCGCCTGATTGAGGCGAACGCCCACTTCGATCTGCCCCTTATCCTGATGACATTTTTCCGGCTCATGATAGCGCTCGGACTTGTCGTCATAATGCTCAAATGTTTCTATTCATGGTCTGTTGCGGCCACAATGGGAATGGCGATTTTCCTGATGCTGATTTTCGTTTTCTCGAAACGTGTGCGCAAACGGATGCGCTCCATAGAGGAAAAATTCCTCAACAATCTGAATGAACGCGAATTGCGGAGGTCAGGCAGAAACAACAATGTCATCGGAGACCTGCATCTTGCGTTCATGACCGTCAGCTATGCATGTCCGGCGGTCGGGCGCCGTCTTGCCGATTCCGGAATCCGCTCACGCTACGGCGTCAGCATAGCCTCTATACAGCGAGGCGCCAAACTGCTCCCCGTCCCCGACGGCGAAACCCGCATTTTCCCCGGCGACGTTTTAGGCGTCATAGGCACCGACGATGAAATCCAGCGGCTCATCCCCGTGATAGAAGCTCCTGTTGACGACACTGAGCAGACACTCGCCCGCGATACCATAAAACTCGTTTCAATCCAGCTTTCCGGGAATTCCCCGCTGCTCGGGAAAAAAGTTGGAAATTCCGGACTTTCCACCAAGTATCAGAGTCTGCTCGTCAGCATGATGCGTGATGAAAAATATTTCACGCCCGATGCATCGACGCAGTTCATGACCCATGACATACTCTGGCTTGTCGGCAATCCCGAACAGCTCTCTTCGTTGAAATAAACCTTAAACAATTTCCATATCATGAAACTACAAGAAGGCTCCACGCTAAAAACAGGCTTATACACTGTTGACCGCTACATCTATTCAACAGATATCTGCGAAGTCTATTCAGGACGTCTGAGTTCCACCGGCCAGAAAATACGCATTCACAGGCTGAAGGATGAGTTTGCAGGAAATACGGAACCGTTTCTGGAGAAAGCGCGCATTCTTTCTTCGGTCAGCGATCCGTCGCTGGCTGTAATCGTCGATGCTTTCGCCGAAGGCACCACCGGAGCCTTCGTCACAATCGAATCCGAGGGATCTTCCCTTGACTCTCTTACAATGGGAAAACGCATGGCGCCTGAACGTGCCGAAAATATTTTCCGACGCATTGCCGAAGCGACTCAGAAAGTACATGCCGCCGGCCAGACGCTGCTTGACCTTTCGCCGGAGACGGTTACAGTCACTTTTTCTGGGATGCCGGTGATTACTGATTTCGCCATTCCTGTGCTTCCCGACGGAGCTTCCGCTCAAACCGACCCATATTATGCGCCTGAACGTTATGAAGCGCACGGTTCTGCCACTGTCGAGACAGACATATATTCTCTCGGAGCCATTCTCTACAGGATGATCGTGGGAGAGAATCCTCCCCTTTCCAAGGAAATCAAAGATGCAGGAATAGATTATCCCGACAACGTCCCCTTCGAGCTTGCCGACCTCATAGATAAAGCGATGGAACCCCGTCCGAACAATCGCTTCTACTCTGTTGCAAACATGCTCACCGATTTGGGAGGTGCTCAACCACAAACGGTTCCCCCGACTGCCCCGCAGCCGCAACCGGAACCTGCGCCAAAACCGGCACCGGAACCCGTATCGGAACCGCAACCCACACCTGAAGCTGTACCCGCGCCCGCTCCGAAACCGGAACCTCAGCCGGAACCTACTCCCCACCCCGTACCCGAGCCGCAACCGGAACCGAAGCCTCAACCCACGCCCGAGCCTATTCCTGCGCCTGCGCCAGCTCCGCAACCACAAGCCGAACCTACTCCCCAACCCGTACCCGAGCCTCAACCGGCACCGAAGCCTCAACCCACGCTCGAGCCGGTACCTGCGCCCGCTCCGCAACCACAACCTACTCCTAAACCCGTGCCCGAACCTCAACCGGCGCCGAAACCTCAACCCACCCCCGCACCTGTACCCGCGTCCGCTCCGGAACCACAGCCACAGCCGCAACCTACTCCCCAACCCACGCCCGAGCCTGTACCCGAGCCCGAGCCTGTACCTGCGCCCGAGCCGGAACCTCAACCCGAGCCGGAACCTCAACCGGCTCCTGAGCCCGTACCCGCTCCGAAACCGGAGCCGGAGCCACAACCTGTTACTCCGCAAATGCCTCCGCAGCGACCTCGCCCGGAAGAACATTACCGACCGCGAATTCCGGAATCAAAACCGGAGCCCTCTACTGAAGTGACCGCTAAGACTAACACTTCTAAAACTCAACCCGCACCTGTCCATGAGTCAGAACCCCGCGCCGAATCGAACAGCGGTTCTCGTAAACGCGCAATAATAGCCATTGTCGGAGTTGTGGCAGCGGGCATTATCGCCGGCATAGGATATGAACTTTTCTCGGGGTCCGACAACGACAATAGCGAAACACCCGTCGAAGCCCCTGTGATCGCCGAGGACAAGCAAGGGAAAGATGTGACAGACGAACCGATGGAGGTAGATGGAATCCGCTTCACATATTCCGGCCCCGTAAACGCCGACAATCTCCCGGAGGGCGAAGGTGTGGCTACGTATGAATCCGGACTCTGGACTTCCTATGAAGGCGAGTTCCGTCAAGGAAACCGCCACGGACACGGGACTCTGAAATATCGCAACGGTGACTCCTACACCGGAAAATTCGTCGATGGAATGTACTCGACAGGAACTTACCGCACTGCAGCCGCTCCCGACGGTTCCTACGATTATTTCACGGGCGATTTCACCAACGGCACCCCCTATAATGGCAGCTGGTATCATTCCGACGGGAAAGAGTACCAGCGTGTTGTCAACGGAAACGTAAAATAATAAACCGATCCCAATAAACCGATGAAATCTCATTTCCTCAAGCCTTTCGCGGTCGTGCTTCTGTCAATGGCGGCCGCCACGGCCTACGGCCAGTTCAGGATTGTGCGACCGGAAAAGCCAAGCACTCCGGCCGTAAAGCCTGAATCACTATCACAGGCTCCGGCAAAAGTCAAAGAAAATGCCGAGCAGAACCGATCGCGTGCAAAAACGCGCCGCAAGGTGCAGCGTCAGGGCGAAGCCCGGCGTCTGCCGCCTGTAGAATTCAACCAGGCCGCAGCATCATCCGTAGATCTGACCTCGAAGCTTGACCCGGACCTCTACAAGGGCAACCGTCCGGCAAGCCATGTCCCGACAATCACCAATGCAGCCATGCGCCCCGTGAAAGTAGGCGCCCTGACGCTCAACGTCCCCGATTGCCTGACAGTCTTCGAACAGGGCGACGATTTTTTCATTGCCGGTATGGCCGAGGCTCTTGAAATCGATGTCCGCATGCTCGATGCCGGATACAAACTTTCCACCCCTCAGGCCTACATCAAACATATCGAGACCCTCTACGGCGGCGTGGAGAAGAACGAAACCGAAGGAAACCGCACACTGCTGACCGGTTTTGACACCCGATCCAACCGCAACTACCACATTATCATGCAGACGGACAATGACAAATTCTATGTCACACGCGTCTTTTACAGTCCGGCAGTTGCCCGGCCGGTGCGTGACCGCGTAATTCCCGCACTTACAGACTGATCCAATTCAACTGATTGTATTTAAAACGACTAAAAATGTTAAAGCACAGCATAACTGGCGCTATGGCAATTTTCTCTGTTTTTGCCGCTGGCGCCCAGAATAACTTTACGGAAGACACCGACGGACTCGGAATCCCTATGGTGTTCATCGAGGAAACCACCTTCATCATGGGTGCGACAGAAGAACAGGGCGACGACAAGGAAGATGACGAAAACCTCCACTCCGTGACCATCTCCCCCTTCTTTATCGGCGCTACCGAAATAACCCAGGGACAATGGAAAAAGGTGATGGGAACCTCGTTGCGCGACATGTTCGACAAGATTAAGCCCGACCATGAATTCGGACGTTACGGCGAAGGCGACAACCTGCCCATGTACTATGTCACATGGAACGACGCCTCTGATTTCTGCCGGCGTCTCTCGGAAATGACCGGTCTCAACTATCGTCTCCCGACCGAATCGGAATGGGAACTCGCTGCACGCGGAGGCAGCGGCAAAACTACAAAATACGCCGGGTCCGACGAGATTGACGCCGTTGGGTGGTATGTTGACAATTCCGACATGGACCGGACCAACAAAGGCAACCCTGTTGCGCACCCCGTGGCCACACTGCCGGCAAATGCCATCGGGCTCCACGACATGAGCGGGAACGTATGCGAATGGGTGGCCGACTATTATTCACCCTATCCCAAAGAGGAGACAACCGATCCGCTCGGCAAGGACTTCAACGGTGACCGTGTCTATCGCGGAGGCGCTTTCCGGTCAAGCAAAAACTACTGCCGCATTTCTTTCCGTAACTCCAACGCGCCCGACTATGCTTCGGAAGCTATCGGATTCCGCGTAGTCTGCGAACCTTAAAAAATCACACGTCATGAAAATCATAAAGACAGCGATCATATTACTGGCACTCGCCCTCTGCGGCGAGGCCTCGGCCCAGCGTGCCCTCTACGTCCTCTCTCAAGGAACCGGAATAGGGCGCCAGAGTATAATCCCCTTCGAATACGGCTCACAGTTCGAACCCGATCTCCTGCGCGCGACGTGGGACAACGACGAACACATCATAGCCGCAGGATTCACCTATCACGGACTGCAGCTTGCAACCGCGCGTCATCCGTCGTGGGGCAACCAGACCTACAATATATCCCAGTCCTACCCGGCCGATTTCATCTCCGAAATGGGACGCAAAGGCTATACCATCACCGAGCTTTCCTCCGACGGACTCAACTGGCTCGTCATTGCAACCGAAGTCACGCCGCGCGCACCGCAGCTCTGCTTCTCGTTCGACGACCCCGCCGGAGAGGAGGAGCGTGCGAAACTCGACAAAATGATAGCCTCGCTCGCAGCCGACAAATATTTCATCACCGACATCGCCTGCTCGGGAAATGTATGGGCTATCGTGACCACGTACAACCCCGACATCACCGACCAGATCTATGATTTCCCGACGGCGGCACAGGATATATCCGATTACTTCATGCGCAACCAGACCCAGGGCTACCGCATAAGCGCCGCCGACTACGGACCCGGACATTATTTCTGCGTCATGACCCGCAGCAAGGGTACGTCCAAGGCCCAGGCCGTGCTGCCGGGCGTGGAGAACCCCAACGAAGTCATGGACCGCTACTGGGGCATGAAGTTCAGCATCACCCACATCGCCCACTGAATCAGAGAAACATTAGAGCCGTACAGTATCTGAAATCGGATTTTTTTTGCTAAATTTGCAAACGCTTTTTCAATCAGGAGCGAAACAGAGTAAAATCAAATCAATCATCCGGTAAAACCAGCCATGCAAAAGATAATCATCCTTGACTTCGGCTCACAGACCACTCAGCTGATTGGCCGACGCATCCGCGAGCTGAACACTTATTGTGAAATAGTGCCCTACAACAAGATGCCATACGATGACCCCGACGTCATTGGCGTTGTGCTTTCCGGCTCGCCTTTTTCTGTTTATGACAGCAAAGCGTTCCGCACGGAGCTCAACCGTCTGCGCGGTGTCTATCCGTTGCTCGGCATCTGCTATGGCGCCCAGTTCATAGCCCGCGAATATGGCGGGACGGTCGAACCGGCTGACTCGCGCGAATATGGTCGCGCTCTTCTGTCGGAAGTCAACGACGCCGATCCTCTGATGAAAGATATCCATCCGGGATCGCAGGTGTGGATGAGCCATGGCGACACCATCACCTCCCTCCCCGAAGGATTCATGATCATAGCCTCCACCGATCAGGTGCCCATCGCGGCCTTCCGCGCTCCTGACGAAAAAATGTGGGGCGTACAGTTCCATCCCGAAGTCTATCACTCGGAATGCGGCATGCAGATTCTGCGCAACTTCGTTGTCGATATCTGCGGCTCGACCCAGAGCTGGAGCGCTGCCTCCTTCATCGAATCGACCGTACGCCAGCTGAAGGAACAGCTCGGCGATGACAAGGTGGTCCTCGGACTCAGCGGAGGCGTCGATTCCTCCGTTGCCGCAGTGCTTCTGAATAAAGCCATCGGCCGCAACCTGACTTGTATATTCGTTGACCACGGCATGCTCCGCAAAAACGAGTTCGCCGACGTCATGCGCGATTACGAAGGTCTCGGTCTGAACGTTATCGGAGTGGATGCGTCGAAGAAATTCTTCGCCGATCTCGCCGGAGTGACAGAACCCGAGAAAAAGCGCAAGATAATAGGACGCGACTTCATCGAGGTTTTCGACGAGGAGGCCCACAAACTCTCTGATGTGAAATGGCTCGGACAGGGAACCATCTATCCCGACTGCATCGAGTCGCTTTCCATCACCGGAACCACAATCAAGAGCCACCACAACGTGGGCGGTCTGCCAGAGAAGATGAACCTGAAACTCTGCGAACCCCTGCGCCTGCTCTTCAAAGACGAAGTGCGCGCCGTGGGCCGCGAACTCGGAATGCCCGAACGCCTCATCACCCGTCATCCCTTCCCGGGTCCCGGACTTGCAGTGCGTATCCTCGGCGACATCTCCCCCGAAAAGGTTGCCGTCCTGCAGGAAGCCGACCATATCTTCATCCAGGGGCTCCGTGACTGGAACCTCTATGACAAAATCTGGCAGGCAGGAACCATCCTCCTTCCGGTCCAGAGCGTAGGCGTCATGGGCGACGAACGCACCTACGAACGCGCCGTGGCGCTCCGCGCCGTGACTTCGACCGACGCCATGACCGCCGACTGGGCCCATCTGCCCTACGACTTCCTGGCTGAAGTATCGAACAAGATCATCAACAAAGTCCGCGGCGTCAACCGCGTAACCTACGACATCTCCTCCAAGCCGCCGGCAACCATCGAGTGGGAATAACGCTTCAGACGTTACTCCTGCGGGCCCAGACCGCAAATCCTAATCATAAGCATCTCCTTTTTATGAGGCACAAGCCGCAAAACAAGCATGAAAAAATTCAACGTTTACGATAATTTCAACCTCTCTTCCGTCAATAAGGATGTCCTGTCGCGCTGGCAGGATCAGAATCTTTTCGAGCAGTCGCTGAAAGAGCGTGAAGGCTCTCCGTCGTTCGTGTTCTTTGAAGGGCCGCCGTCGGCCAACGGACGCCCCGGCATCCATCATGTTCTGGCGCGCAGCATCAAGGATATATTCTGCCGCTACAAGACCATGCGCGGCTTCCACGTAAAACGCCGCGCCGGCTGGGACACACACGGACTCCCTGTCGAACTCGGAGTGGAAAAGAGCCTCGGCATCACCAAGGAGGACATAGGCAAGAAAATCTCCGTTGATGAATATAACGCCGCCTGCCGCAGCGAGGTGATGAAGTTCACCCGCGAATGGGAGTCGCTCACCTCGCAGATGGGCTACTGGGTCAACATGGAGGAAGCCTATATCACCTACGACAACCGCTACATAGAATCCGTCTGGTGGCTTCTGCGTCAGATCTACGACAAAGGCCTTCTCTACAAAGGCTACACCATACAGCCCTACTCTCCCGCTGCAGGAACCGGTCTCAGCTCCCACGAGCTCAATCAGGAAGGCTGCTACCGCGACGTCAAGGACACCACCTGCGTGGCTCAGTTCGAACTGACCGATATCCCTGAAGAGATGAAGGGATGGGGAAAACCCTACATACTTGCATGGACCACGACGCCCTGGACTCTTCCATCGAACACGGCACTTGCTGTCGGTCCAGACATCGTCTATAACATAGTGCGCACCTACAATCCCTACAGCGGCGAACCGATCACCGTTGTTGTCGCTGACGCACTGATGGGTTCCTTGTTCAACGATAAAGCCAAGGATCTGGCCCTCGGTGACTATGAAAAAGGGAACAAACTTATACCCTGGCAGACCGTGGCCCAAAAGAAAGGCACGGATCTCGTGGGACTCCATTACCGTCAGCTCATCCCCTGGGTCAATCCCGGAGAGGGAGCTTTCCGTGTCATTCCGGGCGACTACGTATCGACCGACGACGGTACGGGTATCGTCCATATCGCCGGAACGTTCGGTGCCGACGACCTTCGTGTCTCCCGTCAGAACGGCATACCGCCCCTTCACCTCATAGACCGCGACGGAAACATCCGTCCGATGGTCGATCTGAAGGGCCGCTTCTATATGCTCGACGAGCTCGATCCTAAATTCGTCAGCGAAATGGTCAACGTGGAGGAGTACACTCCCTGGCAGGGCAAGTTCGTCAAGAACGCCTACGATCCGACGAAGACCGACAAGGACGAAACTCTCGACGTGGAGATCTGCATGTGGCTGAAGCAGCATGACGGAGTGTTCAAAATCGAGAAACATGTCCACAGCTATCCCCACTGCTGGCGCACGGACAAGCCCGTGCTCTACTATCCGCTCGACAGCTGGTTTATCCGTTCCACCGCAGTCCGCGAGCGACTGATGGAGCTCAACAAGTCGATCAAGTGGAAACCACAGTCAACCGGAACCGGCCGTTTCGGCAAATGGCTGGAGAATCTTCAGGACTGGAACCTCTCGCGCAGCCGCTACTGGGGAACCCCCCTTCCGATCTGGCGCACCGAAGCCGGCGACGAGGAGATCTGCATCGACTCCGTGGCAATGCTCTATGACGAGATTGAAAAAGCCGTGGCAGCGGGCGTGATGACCTCAAACCCATTGAAAGACCGCGGCTTCATTCCGGGCGACTACTCGAAGGAGAACTATGACCGCATTGACCTCCACCGTCCATACGTCGATGACATAGTCCTCGTCAGCTCCACCGGCAAGCCGATGCACAGGGAGCTTGACCTGATAGACGTCTGGTTCGATTCGGGCGCGATGCCTTTCGCCCAGAACCACTATCCGTTTGAAAACAAGGAAGGCGTCGAGTCAGGAGAGCTTTTCCCGGCCGATTTCATTGCCGAAGGCGTCGATCAGACCCGCGGATGGTTCTTCACCCTCCATGCCATAGCAGGCATGGTCCGTGATTCCGTCGCATATAAGGCAGTCATCTCCAACGGTCTGGTTCTTGACAAGAACGGCGACAAGATGTCGAAACGCAAGGGTAATGCCGTCGATCCTTTCGCTGCCATAGAGGAATTCGGTTCCGACCCTCTGCGCTGGTACATGATTTCAAACTCCTCTCCCTGGGACAACCTGAAATTCGATCCGTCGGGCGTGCGCGAAGTAGCCCGCAAGTTCTTCGCGACGCTCCACAACACATACTCGTTCTTCGCCCTTTACGCCAATGTCGATGGCTTCGATCCGGAGGCAGCACAGATACCCGTTGCCGAACGTCCGGAAATCGACCGCTGGATTCTCTCTTCGCTCAACACTCTGATAAAGACTGTCGAAGAGGCTCTTGACGATTACGAACCGACCAAAGCGGCGAGAGCGATAAGCGACTTTGTCAACGACGACCTCTCGAACTGGTATGTGCGCCTCAACCGCAAACGTTTCTGGGGCAAGGAGATGGACGCAGACAAGCTCGCAGCCTATCAGACCCTCTACAGCTGTCTGACCACTGTAGCCATGCTGATCGCTCCGATAGCGCCCTTCTATGCCGACCGTCTCTACACCGACCTGACGCGCAGCGACCGTTCGGTCCATCTTGCCATGCTGCCCGAGCCTGACGACAGCGTCATAGACAAGGACCTCGAACGCCGCATGGCCCTCGCCCAGCGCATCACCTCCATGGTCCTCTCTTTGCGCCGCAAAGCCGAGATCAAGGTGCGCCAGCCGCTTCAGCGCATCATGATTCCCGCAGGCGACGAGGCTCTCATGGCCGACCTGCGCTCGATAACGCCTCTGGTCCTCGGCGAAGTCAACGTCAAGGAACTCGAAACAGTGGCAGCCGATGCCGGAGTGCTCGTGAAGAAAGTGAAACCCGACTTCAAGAAACTCGGTCCGAAATTCGGAAAGTCGATGAAAAAAGTCGCAGCCGCCATCCAGAACCTTACCCAGCCCCAGATAGCGGGACTCGAACGCGACGGCAACATCGATCTTGACCTCGACGGAGAAAAAGTCACAGTCGAACTGGCCGACGTCGATGTTATTTCGGAAGATATTCCCGGATGGCTCGTGGCCAACGAAGGCAACATCACCGTGGCGCTTGACATAACAGTCACCCCGGAACTGCGACGCGAAGGTATTGCGCGCGAAATCGTCAACCGCATCCAGAATATCCGCAAAGACCGCGGCTACAACATAACCGACAAGATATCGCTCGTATTCGCTCCCGTAGCCGAGACAGAAGAGGCCGTCCGCGAATACGCATCATATATCTCGCGTCAGGTGCTTGCCGAGACTCTGACCGTGGAACCGGTGGCCGAAGGCTCCGATGGCGTGGAAATACTTGACATCGACGGAGTGAACCTTCCCGTGGCCATTGCGTTATGCTGATAAATCCAGATACATTCATCAGTAGGTCACATCCAATTCATCAGCATCATGAGTGAAAAGACACGTTATTCAGACGAGGAGCTGCAGGAATTCAAGACTCTGATTCTCGACAAGCTCGCGAAAGCACAGCGCGACTATGATCTATACCGCGCCTACATAACGAACACCGAAGGCAACGATACAGCCGACACCTCACCGACCTTCAAGGTTCTCGAAGAGGGAGCCATGACCCTCGGCAAGGAGGAGGCAGGCCGAATGGCAGAACGGCAGCTGAAATTCATAAATCATCTGCAGGCCGCTCTGGTCCGTATCGAAAACAAGACCTACGGTATTTGCCGCGTAACCGGGAAACTTATTCCCAAGGAAAGACTGCGCGCCGTTCCCCATGCCACTCTTGCCATCGAGGCAAAGCAGCAACAGGGGCGCTGAACCGCAGGCATCATCCCTCAACCCAACCTACCCGCACAATGCCACAAACCAATTCCCCGTCTCCGGCCACAGCCGGAAACCACATAGGCCACCGTGGCCTGATAACGACCGCAATAATCCTGACGGTCATCATCCTGGACCAGATTCTGAAAATCTGGGTCAAGACTCATTTCTATCTCAATGAAGATCTGGAGATCACATCCTGGTTCCATCTCCATTTCATAGAGAACAACGGAATGGCTTTCGGCATGGAATTCGGGCCGAAGATTTTCCTGACCATATTCCGCCTCGTGCTCGCCGCCGGCCTGATATGGGTGCTTGTACGCATCAAAGCAATGGCAGCCGTGAAGACCGGATTCCTCGTGTGTCTGGCACTGATCATAGCCGGCGCGATAGGCAACATCATCGACTGTGTTTTCTACGGCGTCATATTCAACAATCCCATGCCTCCGGAAGTGGCCCAGATGTTTCCCCCCGGGGGCGGATATGCCACTCTCTTCCACGGACGCGTGGTCGATATGCTCTATTTCCCTCTGTTCTCTTTCACATGGCCGGGATGGATGCCCGGAGTGGGGGGACAGGAGTTTCTCTTCTTCCAGCCGGTATTCAATCTGGCCGACGCCGCTATTTCATGCGGCATGATTGCTGTGCTTATCTTCTATCCGCGCCAGCTGACGCTCTCCTCTTCCGACACCAGCGACTCATCCGATGAGAAAGCCTGACACGCGCATATTGCTATTTTCTCTTCTGGTAACGGCCATAGTGGCCGGCGCCTGTTCGAGGCGCCCGTCGGGAGTGCTTTCAAAAGAGGAGATGGCAGAACTTCTGGCAGACATCTACGAGGCTGAGAGCGTGGCCGACGCCAACGGCCGCGCCTTTGCCACCGATTCATCGAAAAGGGCATTCCTCCAGTCTGTGTATATCAAGCACGATGTCACCCGCGCGGAAGTGGATTCCTCTTTCAAATGGTACGGCTACAATCTCGAAAAGTACATGGAGGTGTATGACCGGACCATCGAATTGCTCGAGCAACGCCTTGAAAAAGCTCAGGATGTTGCAGGGTCTTCGACTGAAGGAGTCGCGGAAATGTCAGTCAACCTTCAGGGTGACTCGGTAGATGTGTGGCCCGGTATGCGCTGGCGCCGCTTCACAACCTCCATGCCCAACGACATCATCACGTTCGCCCTCAACTCCGACATGAACTGGGAGAACGGCGACGTCTATATGCTGCGGTCAAAAATCCATAACAACAACGGCCCTCTGAACTACAATATAACCGCCGAATATTCCGACGGAACAATGGAATACATATCACGTTCGATGCCCGGCGACGGCTGGCACGAACTGACATTCGCTCTCGATTCCGCACGTCACGCCCAAAAGGTCTATGGCACTATTTCCTATACGCCCTCAACAGGCGAGACGGTGTTCATAGACTCCATCTCACTGATGCGCACGAGATGGGGAGGACATTACCGCGACGCGCGCGGGACAGTCAGCAAGTTCGACAACCGCACTCAGCACAAGATCAGAAAGGACATATCAGAGAAGCAGCCGCTGATGCCGCTGAACACTCCTCCGAAAGAGCTGAAAGTGGATAGCCGACAGCTTACTCCGATCGACGAGACACGCGTAATGCGCCCCGGGCGCCTGAAAGAAAAATTTCGCTGAGCCATGAAACGTATAGCAGCCCATGCCATCACATTCGAAGGCAAGACATATCCGATGAGCGTGTTTGAACTTACCGACAATGCGGAAGTCAACATCTATCCGCTGACCCGCGAGATCCATTCCACCCGTTTCATCACCGGCCACATATCAGTAAGCATTTCTTCCGACGGCAGTCTCAGAATCAACCGTCTTACCAATCAATAACAGAATATACCGATGAAAAAGAGCATTATCACTTTTCTCGCCCTGCTACTTTCGCTGTCAGTCACAGCTCAGTGGAAATGGCACGATCCGATGGAGGCCGGCTTCCCCGTGGTACAGAATCAGGCGTTCCCCGAGGAGACAGGCAAGAGCTACGTCCGTCTGCCTGAACGGGCCAAGCAAAAAGTAACAAAAGATGTCTGGGCTCTTTCACGCAATTCATCGGGACTGGCCCTCTATTTCCGGACGGACGCGAAGGAGATACGCGTCCGCTACACCATTGGCGGAGGGAGAAGCATGATCCACATGCCGGCGACAGGCGTCTCGGGGGTCGATCTCTACAGAATCGATGCCGAAGGAGACTGGCAACGTTGCTGGGGCCGCTATTCATTCGGCGACACCATCACATATACGTTCAAAAGCACCGTCGCCAACAAACGCTACGGACGCGGCTATGAATTCCGTCTTTACCTTCCTCTCTACAACAGCGTCAAATGGCTCGAAATCGGTACCCCCCAGGACGCCGCCTTTGAATTCATGCCGGTTGAGCCCGAAAAGCCGATTGTCGTATATGGGACATCCATAGCGCAGGGAGCCTGCGCCTCACGCCCGGGAATGGCGTGGACCACGATTCTTCAGCGACGTCTCGACTATCCTCTGATAAACCTCGGTTTCTCGGGCAACGGACTTCTGGCCCCCGGCATAACAGAGCTGATGGGAGAAACGGATGCGAGAATATATATTCTCGACTGCATGCCGAACCTGACCGGCCGCAGCGCGGAGGAAGTGGAAAATCTCGCCTACAATGCCGTCAGAAAGCTCAGAGAAAGCAAAGACACTCCGATTCTTCTGGTCGAGCACATAGGCTACTCCAACATGAAGACAGACACGGCCGCCTTCAACGATGTGGAAAGGACCAATGCAGCGCTTCGCCGCGCCTTCAACCGACTGCAGGCGGAAGGGAAAGGGAATCTCCATTATCTTTCGGCTGACGAGATAGGCATGACCACGGACTGCTGGGTGGATTATATCCATCCTTCCGACCTCGGCATGAAACGTCAGGCCGATGCCGTCGAGAAAAAATTGCGCGACATACTCCATATACCCGCCGGAACCTGCCCTACCACCACGGCCGTGACCCAGCGGCGCGATGTCAATTCCTACGAATGGAGGAAGCGCCATCAAGATATTCTCCGCCACACTGACAGCATCGCCCCCCGCAAAGTCATCATAGGCAACTCAATCAGCCACTATTGGGGAGGCGAACCGAGTCACCGGAAGAAAAGCGGATCGCAGTCATGGGCAAAATATATGGAGCCTGCCGGCTTCGTAAACATGGGCTGCGGATGGGACAGAATAGAGAATATGCTTTGGCGCGTTTATCACGACGAGCTCGACGGCTTCAAAGCCGAGGAAGTGGTTGTGTTGGCCGGGACCAATAACCTTGACTTCAATACAGACGAGGAAATAGTGCTCGGTATCGCCGCTCTGACCGACGCCATAGCTTACCGACAGCCGGAGGCAGTCATAAAAATCATAGGTATTCTGCCACGTCGCGGCAAAGAGATACGCATACGCGGAATAAACCGGCAGCTCTCGGAAATGGCCCGCGAAAAGAAGGTACTTTTCTCCGATCCGGGCAGGAAACTTCTTTTGCCCGACGGGAAAATCGACGAACATCTGTTTGGGGACGGGCTGCATCCCAACCAGAACGGCTATTCCCTGATAGCCCCTGAGATATCGGGACTTTAAGCCGCCGTCGGCTCCTCTCTCCTCAAAAGCCTTAAATCATATTCAAAATAATCATACACCTTTAAAAAACTATTAAACGCCATGAGATTGATTCGTATCAAGTCCATTGTGACAATCATGTTCCTCGTGCTGACAGTCATTGTGGGCTGCTCAGATTCGAAGGACGAACCCCAGCTTTCGGGTAACGAAAAATTCGAGATCCCGACCGACAGCCGCGACATAACGTTTGAAAAGAGCGCTGCGACTCTTGAGATCAAAGTCAATACAGATCTGGAACTTAAAGACTGGAAAATCGAAAAAGGAAACGCAACATGGCTGAATGCCGACAGGCAGCGTCTGAGCCAGACCGAATCAGCCATAACCATCCGTGTGAGCGAAAACACCGGCAATGAGAAACGCAATGCCATGCTTAACATTGTCTCTACCGCGACAAGTAAGACACTCGCCACCATAAACGTCACCCAGGCGGCTGAGGAAGTCCTCGTCGTTGACTCAGACGTTAAGGTTACGCCCACCGGAGCGAAGGCATCGGAGTGTGAGCGCGGCCAGGACATAGACAAAAGTATCGACGGCAACTACGACACACACTATCATTCGCCGTGGAGCGTGTCGGCCCATTTCCCGGTGTCGCTCGAATATTTCTTCAGCGGCACGGAGGTGATAGACTATCTCGTCTATTACACACGTAACGGAAACGGCAACTTCGGCAAAATCTCGCTCTACGTCGCTACGGACGCCGGCCGCACTTACCAGAAGATTGGAGACTATGATTTCGGCATGAAAGGAGCGCCCTCGATGCTCAACATTCCGGGCAGTGTGAAGCCGACAGCCGTCAAGATCGAAGTCCACAGCGGTCTCGGCGACTTCGTGAGCTGCGCGGAAATGGAATTCTACAGATCCAACACTGAAAAAACTCTTGAGAAAAAACTGCTCGGGGTGTTCACGGACATCACGTGCTCGGAGCTGAAGAGCGGAGTGACCGACGCACAGATCGACGCTCTTGACGAATGTTTCAGAAACGTAGCCCGCTCCCTGCGCGCCAACACGTATGACGCATACGAGAAAGAGTTCCGCATCCGTTCCTACGAGCCCTACAGCAACAACGACGAGTGGGCCGTAAAACTCATGACCAAGAAGTATTCGTCGCTCGACAACCCGACGGGTATCTGCGTCAACGCAGGCGACGAACTGATCGTGTGCGTAGGCGACACTCACGGCCAGAACATCTCGCTTCAGAGCATCTGGGAAGAGGATGCCGGCGGCTATCTACAGACCCAGGCAGCGGGAGAAAGCTATTTTCTGCGTCCCGGCGTCAACAAACTGCGCATGAATAAACAGGGCCAGCTGTTCGTGATGTATAATACCGACCTGACATCGCCCAACGCGAAGCCCATAAAAATCCACATTCTGCCCGGCAGCGGCAAAGTGACGGGATTCTTTGACCTGAAGGAGCACAAGACCGACGCCAAATATGCGGAACTGCTCCGAAAGGCCACCCACAAATATTTCTGTGTGCGCGGCGAACGGATAATGTTCTACTTCCACCGCGACAAGCTGACGAAGACAATCCTTTCGGCCATCAACCTCTGGGACGATATAATCGGCTGGCAACAGGAACTGATGGGAATCGACGACGTCAGACCGTCGAAATTCAACAACCATCTCTTCGCCATATCACCCGAAGGTTCCTACATGTGGGCGTCGGACTACAGAATCGCCTTCGTCTATACGTATCTTGACAACATTTTGCTGAGAGAGAACGTGATGGCAGCCGAAGACAACGCATGGGGCCCGGCCCACGAGATAGGCCACGTCCATCAGGGCGCCATAAACTGGGCTTCATCCACGGAATCGTCCAACAATCTGTTCTCCAACTACATCATCTACAAGCTCGGCAAATACAAATCGCGCGGACGCGGACTGGAAGCCGTTGCCACCGGACGTTATGTCAACGGCGAGGCATGGTATAATCTCGGAGATCCGACCCACATGAACGAAGACACCGAGACGCACCTGAGAATGAACTGGCAGCTATGGAACTACTACCACCGCTGCGGCATAAAGCCTGACTTCTGGCCGACTCTGTTCAAACTCATGCGCGAGAAAGGAATCAGCGAAGGCGAGAATCCCGGGCTCAAACAGATTGAATTCGCAAAAATGGCTTCGAAAGCAGCCGGCGAGAATCTGACGGATTTCTTCGAGATGTGGGGATTCTTCATTCCCGTCAACACTACCATTGAACAATACGGAACTTTTTCCTATAAAGTTACCGCCGACATGATAGCGGAGGCGAAGAAATATATGGCCCAGTTCCCCAAACCGAAGCATGCCATGCAGTATATCGAGGACCGTCTTTCATCCGACTTCCCTTCGAGCGATTACCGCCACAATCAGGTTGGAGACTTAGGATATTACAAGACCTACACCTCCAACGCCAAAGTAGCATCCAACGTATCGGCCGAGGTTTCGGGACGCACCGTCAAGATCACTAACGGCAGCAACGCCGTGGCCATAGAGATCAGAAAAGGCGGCGAAACGGGAGAGATAAAATATTTCTCCAACTTCCTGAATTTCTCCATACCTTCAGCAATATCTCTGGAAGGATGCGCTCTCTACGCTGTTCAGGCCGACGGCAAACGCATCCATCTCAAAAACCTCTGAGAGAAACGTCCCGGCGTAATGGGTTAGCGCCTTTGCGTCGCGAGCGTCAGAATAATCAGTCGAATTGGTCGAATCAGGCCAATTCGACTTTCTTTTTATCAGAATGTCAATGTTCTCTTTGCCATGATTGGTTCCGGGGGAAGGACGGATCCGAGGCCATTATTTCCCGGGGACTCCTTTTACATCGCAAAGCGATGTCCCTACAGGTGAGGGGATTTCGGACGGGTCGGACAGGGTCGGACAGGTCAGACGAGGTCGGGGGGGTCGGACGGTTTTTTCCGGAGGAGGGGCGGTCATGGCGCCGCTTAGAAGAGCGGGACTGTGTCGGATTGATTGAGGGTTGAGAGGGAATAGCCGAGATCGGAAGAGAGGTCGGGAGGGATGCCGAGCAGGACTTCCCTTTCGATCAGTTCCTCTTCGGGAGGTGGATCGGGCGCCCGGGCGAGGTCGAGGTTCGGCCACGGTCGGCTTGGGCGCCGGATCTCGTTGGTGAAGACGTTGACGCGGGTCTTGGGACGGTAGGTTCCGTGGACTACCAGCAGCGACTCTTCGCTCATTGACAGACACGGGATGACCGAACGCCAGACGCGCGACAAATGACGTCCGCGACGCGGATAGGCGTCGCCGTCGA
>OFFV01000150.1_pt1 | contig 61930 bp, 56 predicted proteins | sample 1521461 | NCBI WGS metagenome assembly OFFV01 (sample SAMEA3504120, study PRJEB24116) | mouse gut metagenome | biome: mouse gut; feature: mouse-associated habitat; material: faeces | place: Denmark | collected 2011 | reverse complement strand
CCAATGCGGGCATGAACCCGAAAGCGTTACAGTATATCATGGGACATTCCAACATCACCATGACGCTGAACTATTACGCACACGCAACTTTCGCTTCCGCAAAGGCTGAAATGGAAAGGCTGATTGCAGCATAGCCGCAGACGGATTTACTACTTCTTTTACTACCATTGAGAGGGAAAACCTAAAAGGTTTTGAGAGTATATGAGAACTTCTCCCCATATCTAAAATGCCGGGAAAGCCCGGAAATACGGGCTATACCGACATATAAGAATTTCTAAAGAGATAATCTAATTTTACCAATAATTTTATGCAGAAACATGTTAATATTCGTAAAGTAAACAAAGGAATTTGTATTAACGGGAATGTTCTGATTATTGATGAAGACTTCATGATTCAAGGCTCATCTTCTTTGGAGGTATCTAAAAAGATGAGTAGAGAATTATTTAATAATATTAATTTTGATACTATTTTAAATGGCAGTGCGGACAGAGAACAGCTTATAGGCGTTTTAGATATTTTTAAACGGATTTGGTTTAATGAGCAAGTGTCTGTAGATTATAAAGAAGAATTACTGGCTAGTTTGCGGTATGTATATAAAGAACATTCACCGGAATTTTTGTATTATTTCACTTTGAATGAATTATTTGGGAACCAGTTAGATATTGGGGTGGAACGATTTGAACGTGATAGTACGAGATTTAAGAAGACAGAAATTTGGAACGCATTGTATGACTTCCAAAAAGATTGTGTTGTATCGGCAATCCGCAAGCTAAATACCTATGGCGGATGTATCATTGCGGACTCTGTTGGTCTTGGTAAGACGTTTGAAGCCCTTGCCATTATTAAATATTTTGAGATTGGAATGAACAGGGTACTGGTTCTTACACCTGCAAAGCTGTACGATAATTAGAATTCGTTCCGCGGAGATTATAAGGATTTCTTCTTGCATGAAACTTTTAATTACAGAATTATGTTTTATACTGATCTGTCCAGATATAGCGGGATGTCACGTTCGGGGCAGGATGTAAAAAAGTTCGACTGGGGATTATATGATCTTGTTGTAATTGATGAATCTCATGATTTCAGAAATCGTAATGACAGATACGATGAGAATGACCAGCTTATTATGACACGATATGCAAGACTGATGCAGGATGTCGTGAAACATGGCAACAATAATACAAAGGTGCTTCTGCTATCGGCTACGTCTGTCAATAATAGTTTGGTTGACTTGAAAAATCAGATCAGTATTATTACGGGAGATAAAGATTATGTTTTCGAAGAGGAGGGCATTTCTAGTATAGACAATCTCTTAAGAAAAACCTCTGCTAGTATCAACGCATGGGAAAAACAGCCGGCACATAAGAAAGAAGAACTGTTGGATAGCCTGTCATCAGATTTTTAAAAATTGTTGGAGCTTATGACAATTTCCAGAAGCCGTAAACATATTACAAATTATTATGGCAATAAGGGAGTGGGGCAGTTTCCAAACAAAAATGTTCCAAGAACTTTAAATAGCCATATTGATACTATGGGGGAATTACTTCAAATTAAGAAAACAAATGAGCAGTTGGAGGCGCTTATTTTGAGCGTGTATACGCCTACAAAATATATTCGGGAGGATTGTAAAAAGATTTATCTTCAAAAATATTCTTTAACGGGTAAACATGGCGGGAGAATGAAGTTTAATACACAATCAAGAGGTATGATCATTTTACATAGATTTAATCTCTTTAAACGGTTGGAAAGTTCCGTGTATTCTTTTGAGGAAACATTACGCAGGCTATTGGAGCGCATTGAACGAACAGAGGAGCTGTTATTAAGGGGAAGCGGATAGCTTGACGAAGAGAAGGGAGAATTTGAAGATGAAGAGTTATATCTGGAAGGCAAGTATGAGATAGATATAAAGCATCTTCGTGTGGGGGATTATCTGGAGGATCTGGCAAGTTACAAGATCTACGGGGGATTCTTGTTAAAAAAGTGACAGAAACTCCTTATAATGCAGGTAATCGCAAGATATTGATATTTACGGCATTTGCTGATACAGCAGATTATTTGTATCGTGAGCTTACGGAATATATGAAGGAGTATGGCGTATATACTGCCTGTGTTACAGGTAAAGATATCCAATGCAACAATCGTAATGTGGATACAGACTTTAATTCTGTATTATGTGCATTTTCTCCTATGGCAAAAATGAAAAAAGAAATTCTTTGAATTGGATACAATCAGTGAGGAAGATTTTAATGAGGAATGGCGGATATTTCAGGCAAATGCAAATCACAGTTCTGCAATGAATGAGTATTACAAAATGGATCGTAAAGGAGAAAAAGAGTTTGCACAGAAGCTTGAGAATAACGAGAATGTATTATTGTTTACAAAGTTAAAAAAAGGTGGTTTTATCATTGATACACCATATGGAAATTATTCTCCTGACTGGGCAATTGTATGTAGGAAAGATAGTTTGCACAGTCCAGAATTGGGGATTTACTTTATTGTTGAAACGAAAGCAGATAAGCAGGATGTCAACTTGCAGGAAGCAGAGAGGAATAAGATCCGGTGTGGTAAGCTGCATTTTCAGGCAGTATCTGAACAGGTAAGATTTTACAAGAATAATATTGGGCGGTGAATATATTGAGACAGGCAGAAGGCAGAGAAATATTTCATAGACTGTTAGAATGGGATAAGGGACAAGAGGCATCGGAAAGTGATACACCATCACAGAATTAAATATCAATGTAAGGGGATCCGCGAAAAGGGCAGGGAGCAGCGATAGAATGGATGAACAATCACACGGATGAGAAAATCGGATTCTTTCTCTGTGAAATTAATCTGTATCGCATAGGCGATTCCGAGTCGGCAGTGAAGTTTGAGGTTATCGAAAAATGAAGAGAGCATTTAAAAAGTATATCTGATTTATGCGATCAAATGATTTATATAAAAGGCAGCCTTAAAGCAATAAAATTTACGAGAGTATCCGAAAGATTTTATTCAAAAAAATACTAGCTGACAAGCGGTTCCTCCTGCGTTTTGGCAAACTGCGCAGGATACCATCTGTGGCTGTCCATGTGGCTGAAAACAGGCGGACGGTATGGGAACCGATATCATCCGAATGCTCTCTGGAGCGCGGATTAGAATGAGAGGGGGAGTGATTTGTGAATTTTTTTCAAAGAGCTATATTATATCTGACGCGGAAAAAAGGACGCACGGTGCTGCTGACAGCGCTTTTGTTTTTGATGTCCTGCTGTGTCTGTTTGGGTGTTTCTTTTAAGAAAAATGCCGAGGAGCAGACGGATCGCCTGCGCAAAAGCCTGGCGGCAGGATTTATTCTTGAAGCAAATACGGAAAATGAATTATATCATGAACGTATCGAGTATGAAAGGGGAGGCGGTGCCATTATTTACACCGGGCCTGTCGTGACCGATGAAATGATCGATAAGATCCTTTCCCTGGACGGCGTGAAGGGATATTTTATCAGCCTGCACGATATTGCATGGACAAGCCTGGAATTAAGGAAAGGGTCTTGGAGCGCCCAGAAGCCGGACGATGAGGAGCAGATCGCTTTCGCCAAGAAAATGGGAGGCGGCTGGATGACGGAAGAAGAGTTGATGGTGTGGCAGAAGCAAGTTCGGATCGACCCCTGCAGTGACGGCGGATTGCATCCGAATTTCAGAATGGGAGCGATTACGATTGCCAGGGGGCGCAATATCAAAGAAGGGGATCATTATAAAGCTGTAATTTCCGAATGGCTGGCAGAGAAAAACGGTCTCTCCATAGGAGATACATTTACCGTGGAGACGAAGGAAGGGATGTGGCGGATGAGCGAGGAACCAATGAAGACATGGGGCGAGCGGATTCCTCTTGAAATCGTAGGGATTTTTCGTGCAAATTTCAGCCAGAAATCTTCCGAGAGCACAAGCGAAGATTGTTATATAGAAAATATGATCTATGCAGATATGGACACTTACGCGAAACTGGAAGAGAATGAAAAGGGCGTCAACCTTGTAGCGGCGGGGGACGGTTATAAAAAAGTGGAGTTTTTTGTAGAGGACCCGGGAGAACTGGACGCGATTATGCAGAGGGTTGAGAACTGGGAAGAGCTGGATCTGAACAATCTGGAGCTGGAAGTGGACAGTTCCGCTTATCAGGCGTCGGCCAGGCCGTATCAGCGGATCCGTATATTTGCCATGCTGCTTTTGGGAGCAGGACTGGCTGGGCTTGGCGTAATCCTTTCGCTTGTGCTGAAATTATGGGTGCAGGGAAGGCAGCAGGAAGCGTGCATCCTGTTTTCTGTGGGAATCAAAAAGAGAGAGATTTTTGGTCAGATGCTGACGGAGAGCCTGATCGTATCGGCTGCGTCGTTGATCTTAGCATTTGTTTTGGCGGGACCTCTGCTGTCCGGGTGTGCCGGCGCGATGGAGCGGATTTATGCGCCAAAGGAAGAGATCGAGGCGTATGAGGCTGCGACAGGCGGCTATCATCTTGAGATAAAGAAAACCTCCTCGGACGAAGTGGTGTTGGAAAAAGAACTTTCGATCGGTACGATGTGTTTTACAATGCTGTTCGTATGCGGTGTTTCGGCGCTTGGCGTGTGTCTGTCTTTTCGGAGTATCCAAAGCCAGGAGTTAGGGAAATTCATGCGCCTGATGTGAGCGGCAGATTGGTGATTAGGAATGCAAAAAACCGGATACAGACGGCTGGAATATAATTTCAACAACATAAATATTAGAAAATTTTAATGTACAGCCGATAGCTTTCTGCTATAATAGAAACAGACAGTGATAGGATCTTTTTAAACAGAAGATAAACTGAACAGGCAGAACAAAACGATGTACATACCGGAATCATGTTTCGGAAATGGCAGAGATCAGATAAAGAGGCAGAATATGACAACAGAGAGACGAAAAAAATATCGGGAACAGATCTGCACAATATTTGCCGTTGCTTTTTTGGCGGTAATATTTTTTGCTGCGGCGCTTATGTTCCATCAGTTCAAGGCAGCATATAGCAAGAAGGCGGCAGATGCGTCAGAATCCGAAACGGCACTTACACATTCAGAAGAAGAGACAGATACAGAGAAGCAGGAAGAAGACGATGCGGCAGAAAGGCAGCGGCAAAATATCCTTCTGCAGGCGGAACGGATGTCAGCTGCTTATGATTACGACGAAGCGATCCGTCTGATCCGTACGATAGCAGGCTATCAAACAGATGAAGAGTGTCAGGCGAAGATTCGTTTGTATCAGGCGCAGAAAGCATCCTGCGTACCGGTAAATCTGGAAGAGGTTACGCATGTATTTTATCACTCTTTAGTCGTGGATCCCATCCGGGCGTTTGCCGGTCAGGAGAGGGATCCGCAGGCTGTGGGCAATAACCAATGGATGACGACAGTCGGCGAATTTGAGAAAATCATACAGGAAATGTATGACAGGGGATACGTGATCGTAAGCCTGCATGACTTGGTGAATCGTACGGCGGATGAAAATGGAGATCCGGTGTTTTCGCCGGCAGAGATTCTGCTGCCCCCAGGGAAAAAAGCTTATGTGCTGTCGCAGGATGATCTGTCTTATTACCACTGTTATGATAATTACGGATATGCCGCTCGTATGGTGGTAAATGAAGAAGGGAAGCCGGTCTGTGAATATATTCAGGCAGACGGTACGCGCGTGACGGGAGCTTATGATATCGTACCGCTGTTGGATGCGTTTATTGAACAGCATCCGGACGCATCGTACCGGGGAGCCAAAGGAACCATTGCACTTACCGGCTACAACGGTATTTTGGGATATCGTACCGATAACAGTTATCTGGTTATAAACAAAAATCTGAATCAGGACAAGAAACAGTGGCTGATCGATCATCCGGATTTTGATATTGAGACGGAACGTGCGGAAGCAAAAAAAGTCGCGGATGCGTTAAAAGAAGACGGGTGGGAATTTGCCAGCCATACGTGGGGGCATATCCGCATTGGAGACAGCAGTCTGGAAACTCTGATGCGCGATACGGCAAAGTGGCGTGAAAACGTAGAACCATTGGTCGGAGCCGTAGACACAATTGTATTTGCGCATGGGCAGGATCTGGGAGAATGGGGCGCATACGACGAGTCCGATGCAAAATATCGGTATCTAAGGGAGCAGGGATATCGAATTTTCTGTAATGTAGATTCCAATCCCTACAGGACATGGATCGGCAGGGATTATCTGCGGCAGGGCAGAAGAAATCTGGACGGATACAGGCTCTACCGAAATGCGGTCGGAAAGGAAAATAATATCGCGGATTTGGTGGATGCGGCAGATATTCTGGATCCGATGCGGCCGCCTGTGCCTATGTTGGAATAGGAATCCAGGAAGAGTGAAGCGGAGAAATAACTTTCATGCGTTCATAGAAATGAAACCGTAAAAAAAGAAATAAAATGTAAACAGATGTAGATTATTGTGATTTATTACGGTATAATACAGATATCTGATCTGAGATCACTCCGAGGAGTATGCGGGACTAAAATTCTTTGAGGGATTTCTGTAGCTGTTGCGGAAAGGGACGGATGTCAGAACAGGAGATGAGAAGGTTTTATGGGGGTTATGTTTACGGGGGAGGATTTTTTATGGAACGTACAGAAGAAGTTATGGAAACAACAGAAGAAGTTACGGAACACACGGAAGAAGTTACGGAGCACACAGAAGAAAAAAAGTGCTTGAATTGCGGAGCGGAATTGCCGGAGGGGGCATTGTTTTGTTCCAATTGCGGGGCACAGGCAAACCGGCTTGTGATGACGGAGGAAGTACCGCCATCATCCGGTTTTTTCAAGCGGAATAAAAAGCTTTTGTGTATCGGTGTTGCTGCGGTGCTTGGAATCGGGGGAATTATTTTCGGCGTTCATGCTTCCGGGGTGTCCGCGCTGAAGAAAGAGCTGCTGCGGGATTGGTCAAAATTGAACGGAGAGGACGGGGTATATATCCGCAGTATTTTAGATTTTTCCGACGATGAAATTGAGTATCGGATCGAAACGGATTATTCCTGGCTGGATCGAACGATTGGAACGTTTGATTATAAAGTGACCGGGAAAAACAAATTTAAGGCGAAAAGCAGCGTCGGCAGTTGGGAGAGCTATACGGTTGAATTTGACGATGATAAAAGTATGATGATCGTAAGTCCGGCGCTGACAAGCGTAGACAGGGAAGAATACTGGTTTTGCCATGACTGACGGTCCCCGGCGGAACCCGCTAAAAAGTCAGAAAATTTCTTGTAATTGCATTAAAATATGGTATAATTACCCTATACGCAGACACTCTCAACGAACGGGAACACGGGGAATGGTCTTGTTCACAGAGGGGCAACATCAGTGAAGGAAAGGGGCGATTATTATGCGTATTACAATTACAGGAAGAAATCTGGAATTGACGGACGGGCTGAAAGGCGCCGTAGAAGACAAGCTTGGTAAGCTGGAGAAATATTTTAATCCGGACACGGATATATTTGTGACATTGAGCGTGGAAAAGGAACGGCAGAAAATCGAAGTTACGATACCGGTAAAAGGAAATATCATCCGTTCGGAGCAGGTCAGCAACGATATGTATGTATCCATCGATCTTGTGGAAGAGGTCATCGAGCGTCAATTAAAGAAATATAAAAAGAAAATTATCAGCAAGCATCAAAATGCTGCAAGCTTTAAAAAAGAATTTATCGAAAAGGAATCGGATGTGGACGATGAGATCCGTATTATCCGGACCAAAAAGTTTGATATGAAACCCATGTATCCGGACGACGCCTGTGTACAGATGGAATTGCTGGGGCATGATTTCTTTGTATTCTGCAATGCCGAGACAGAGAAGGTCAATGTGGTTTATAAACGAAAGGGAAATACTTACGGGCTGATCGAACCGGAATTTTGACATCGTTTCTTTTGAGAAATGCTGCCGGAGCAACGGTTGACAAAACATAAGAAACAGGATATACTTAAATCTCCGGGCAGCCGGGGTGGCAGCGGTACCTTGTACCAGCAATCCGCTATAGCTGGGGTGATATCCTGCAGAGGATTTCTGATTGTGAAGCCGCCCTTCATAAGTGGCGATGAAGCTTGGGTCTTACGCAACAGGAATTTATGAACCGGGTCAGGTCAGGAATGGAGCAGCCCTAAGTAAACACTCTTGTGTGCCGTAAGGGCGCCTGAGCCGAGTTAACTGTGGAGGTAACGTTCGGGGTCAGGATTCGAAGCAGGATGCCCGGATTTAAAATGAAACAAAGACAGGAGCCGTACCATATGGTACAAGCTCCTGTTTTCTTTATATCTCTTATTTGATTCCTGTCGTGTTTACAGAACCGGCAGAATTGTCAGATAGAATCAAATTCATCTAAAATTTCCCTATCCGGCGCTTTTGTCAGGAGGCTTACGATCAGAATACATGCACAGGCAACCAAAAATGCCGGAAGCAGTTCATATACATTCCAGGCGCCGCCGATGGGGCGAACCAGATATTTCCAGATAAATACCATGGCTCCTCCGGAGATCATGCCTGCGAGCGCGCCGAATTTGGTTGTTCTTCTCCAGAAAAGTGAAAACAGCATGACCGGACCAAACGCTGCGCCAAAGCCCGCCCAGGCAAACGATACGATGCCGAATACGGAGCTGTTCGGATCTCTTGCAATAAATACGGCAATGACAGAAATTGCGATTACGGTCAGCCTTGCCGTCAGCATAGTAGTTTTTTCTGACATTTTAATGTGCAGTACATCTTTTAGAATATTCTGTGAAATACTGGAGGATGCGGCTAAAAGCTGGGAATCTGCCGTTGACATGGTACAGGCAAGGATTCCGGCAAGAATGATTCCGGCAAAGACGATCGCAAGCGTTCCGTGCTGACTGAGCAGCTGCGCCGTTTTTATGATCAGTGTTTCCGAATCGGACCCGCTTAGAGTTTCGATTCCGCCCGCTTTTGTCATGCTGTAGCCGATTACGCCGATGAAGATGGCAACCGCCATGGAGATCGTTACCCATACGCTGGCAACGCGCCGGGAAAGCTTCAGTTTGTTTTCGTCTTCGATTGCCATAAACCGCAGAAGAATATGCGGCATGCCGAAATAACCGAGTCCCCAGGCAAACGTAGATACGATGCTGATAAAACCATAGGGCTGCGCGGTGTTTGACGCGGCGTCGTGCAGGCTTGTCATAGAAAGATAGCCCGGCAGATTGGATGCGTTTTCCATCACGGCGTCAAAGCCTCCTCCGATCTGTATGCCGAATCCTACCACAATGATCAGTGCAAGCGTCATAACGATACTCTGGATAAAATCAGTCGTACTTGCCGCCAGAAAACCGCCCAGAGCCGTATAACCGACGATCACGACGGCGCTGACAATCATTGCCGGAATATAGGAAATTCCAAACAGATTGGAAAAAAGTTTGCCGCAGGCTGCAAAGCCGGACGCGGTATAGGGAATAAAGAATATGACAATAATCAAAGCCGATATGCCGAGCAGAGAATGGCTTTTATCACGAAAACGGTTGGAGAAGAAGTCCGGAATCGTAATGGAGTTTCCGGCAGCAGCGGAATAACGGCGCAGCCGTTTGGCAACGATCAGCCAGTTAAAATAAGTGCCTACGGCAAGTCCGATCGCAGTCCAGCCGGCGTCGGCAATACCGGATAAATAAGCGACGCCGGGAAGTCCCATTAAAAGCCAGCTGCTCATATCGGAAGCTTCCGCGCTCATGGCAGTGACCAGAGGGCCTAATTTCCTTCCTCCCAGATAAAAATCATTTACATCGTTGTTCTTTTTGGAAAACCAGACGCCGATGCCTACCATTCCCAGAATATAGACAACGATAATCGCAAAAATTCCTAATGTTGTACCGTTCATAACTTCCTCCTTATATGTATTTTTGTGTAAAATCACATTATTATAGCATTTCTGCGGAATTTCTACAATAAAAAGTTTTTCCTGCAAAGCTGTGTATCATGCGAAGATCCCGCAAACCTCCAAAGTTTTCCCTGCAAAGCCGCGGCGTCCGTAAATTTTTCATGTGTTATTTTCTGGCGTCTGCCGTGTGAAGCAAAATTAGTGTTGACAAAACAATATTATATATTGTATAGTATTAATCACAAAATAATATTATATAAAAAGAGGTGATGGAATGGTATTCGGCATAGGGGCGACATTGCTGGACGCAATTGTCCTTGCGGTTGTCTCAAAAGAAGAGGAAGGTACTTATGGTTACAAGATCACACAGGATGTACGCCGGGCCATCGACATATCGGAATCTACATTATATCCGGTGCTGCGCCGCCTGCAGAAAAATCAGTATTTGATCGCGTATGATGTGGAATGCGGCGGAAGAAACCGCAGATATTATAAACATACCAAAGCCGGTGCGGTGAAATTGGAAGAATACAAGAGAGAATGGGCAGACTATTCGTCGAAGATATCATATTTATTATCGGGAGAGGAGCAGTTATGAACAAAAAGGAGTTTCTAAAGCAGTTAGAACAGCTGCTTTTGGATATACCGGAGAGTGAGCGCCGGGAAGCCGTAGAGTACTATGAAAATTATTTTGAAGACGCGGGACCTGAAATGGAGCAGAAGATCATAGAAGAGCTTGGTTCTCCGCAGGAAGTGGCGGCAAGCATCAAGAAAAACCTGTTTGGGGAGGAGGAAGATTTTGTCAAACGGGAAAATCCGGGCACACCGTATCAGACACAGGAAAATAAAACGACGCGGAACCTTTTGGTCGCTGTGATCGTCATTCTTACCTTTCCGTTATGGATCGGAATTGCAGGCGCGGCGTTCGGGTTATTGGCGGGAGGAATTGCCTGTGTATTTGCGCTTGCAGTTACAGGGATCGTTCTTGTCGGCGTATTTCTTGTGGTCGGCATCATACTTGCCGTAATCGGGATCGCAAATTTATTTACGGGATTTCCCGCGGGCGGATTGGTATTGCTCGCAGTCGGTATGTTTTTACTGGCAATCGCCGTATTGGGGACGGCGGCAATCGTGTGGTTTACCGGCAGAGTTCTTCCGTGGACGATCCGGACAATCGTTCGTTTGTGTAAAAAACCGTTTCAGAAAAGAGGTGCTGTAATATGAAAAATTTTACAAAAATCTGCCTGTGGATCAGTCTTAGTTTTGTCTGTGTCGGTGCTGTCTGTTTAGGGATCGGCGCGGCGCTTGGGAGCGGGCTGAAAGAAATCTGGGCGATGGCTGCGGACGGTGAGCTGAATGTAGGAAATCTGCATATCGGTAATTGGAACATTCCGTACTTTATTACGGATGATTACGATGACGGCGAGGATTGGGAGGATGTGAAATTGCAGAAAGGATACGTACAGGAACAGTTTTCCCCGGATGCGGTTAGCGGTATGGAAATTGACATCAGATTTGGGGCAGTATACCTAATAGACAGTGATTCCGATCAGATTGAAGTAACGGTCGATGCGCCTTCCCGCAATGTGTATGAGTGCAAACTGGACGAAGGAACGCTGGAATTGAAAGATAAGACGCCGGGGAGTATCTGGAAAGGCGGATTAAAGCGGAATCATGATGTAGCGGTAACGATCGCGATTCCGGAAGGAACCGTATTTGATGAGGTCAGCCTCTGTACAAATGCCGGCAGCATCGAGGCGGAACATGCGATTGCGGCGGATGAGGTAGAGATTAATTTGGATGCCGGAGAACTGACGGCGGTTTCTGTTACGGCAGCGGAGAAATTATCTGCTTCTGTGGGTGCGGGAAATTTGGAAGTGGACCGATTTGCAACAGATCATCTAAAGATCGACTGCGGTCTAGGAAAAGCGGAACTTACGGGAAAAGCTGTCAAAGAAGCGGAAGCGGACTGCGGTGTCGGTCAGATTATACTTGATCTGGAAGGAAAAGAAACGGATTACGATTATGAAATTAAATGCGGACTCGGCAGCGTTGCGGTGAACGGAGAAGAGTTCAGCACACTGGCCACCGAACGAAACATCGATCACCATGCCGGCAATAAGGTCCGCCTTGACTGCGGAATGGGCAGCATTGAATTAAATATTATGGAGGAATAAAATATGGAAACAAAGAGATTGTACAAATCATCGACAAACAGGGTGTTATGCGGCGTATGCGGAGGAATCGGAGAATATTTAAATATAGATCCTACGATTATCCGGCTGCTGTGTCTTTTGCTTGTCTGCGGCGTGGGCAGCGGACTGCTGATCTATATTGTTGCTGCGGTCATCATTCCGGAAGAACCGAAACATTTTTAAATTTTGGGGAGGAGAGGGTATGCTGTTAGCTGTGTGTTTGGTATTTCTTGTGCTTGCCATGCTGATGGGGTTTTTCTTTGGGCTTGGGATGCTGATTTTTAAACTGCTGTATACGCTTTGCATTGGTCTTCCGATTGCCATATGCCTGGTTGTATTAGGCATCGTATTTTGTATCACAGTGATCGGAATTCCCATTGGATCTATGCTTTTTCGGGTGGCGGGATTTGTATTGGTTCCGTACCGATAGTATGCGGGAGTATGAAAGATATGGGAACAGAATATGCATATGACGCCGACGGGATTGTGCTGCCGCTTGGCGACGGGACGATACGCCTGAATAGAATACGCACGCGGGACGAATCACATATCCGCGTTTACCGAAAGCGGGACGGCAGAGGAGATGAATGCTTATGTGTGGCTTCCGGAATTACCGGAAGTCCCAAGGCGTACCGAAAGGCGGTTACCGGCTGGCTGCGGGAATATGCCAGAGGGAAGCTGACAGAAAAAGTTTCCGTATTTTCGGCACAGATGCAGGTAGATGTAAACCGGATCGCCATTAAGGAGCAGAAAACACGCTGGGCAAGCTGCAGCGCAAAAGGAAATTTGAATTTTAACTGGAAACTTGTGCTGATGCCTGAATGTATTCAGGATTATGTCGTTGTGCATGAGCTTGCACACAGGAAGCAGATGAATCATTCCAAAGCGTTTTGGCGGGAAGTGGAACATGTGCTGCCGGATTACAGAGAACGGAACGCGTGGCTATTGGAACATGAAAGAGATTTTTTGAACTATTGAAAGAAGCAGACAGACATATAAGCCTGCCTGCTTCTTATGATTATTTTTCTGAATGGATAGGCGTTAGGATTGGCTTTCCGTCTTGATCTACCAAAACAGTTATTCCGCAGCCGCTTGTCTTATTAGAAGACATGAGTACATAGTTTACGCCAGTTTCGGTATCTACAATAATTTTTCTGATATTTGCCACTCCTTGTGAATAAGTTTCTACAAAACGTTCTTTTGCCATGTTTGTCTGCTCCTTTCTGATTTCTAGCATTAGTATAATATATTCGTTTCAAATTATAAAGTATTTTTTGATAGATATAAGATAAGGACAAATTTTAGATGCCAAAAACAATTATGGAATAAGAGAAATGACCGAACAAAAAACACGCACGTAGACAAAAACGTCTGCGTGCGTCGTTGCGCGGAGATGGTGGGAGTCGAACCCACGCGCCCTTGCGGACCTATCGCATTTCGAGTGCGACCTCTTACGACCACTTGAGTACATCTCCATGGGAAGACTATAACACATATGGAATCAAATTTCAAGAATTGGTGTAAAGAAGTTTGCCGTGCAAAAAGCAGGCTTTTATTTTTGTCTTGAAATTGATACAATGAGACCATGGAATTGGGTATAGAACCAAATATCGGAAGTACCGGATACGGGGGAGGTTGTGCGATGAAATTTTTTCATATATCGGATTTGCACATCGGATTAAAATTAGTAAACAGAGACTTGCGGGAAGACCAGGAATATATTTTGCGGCAGATCGTACAGGCTGCTAAGCGGGAACAGCCGGATGCAGTTGTGATTGCAGGGGATCTTTATGATAAGGCGGCGCCTTCTGCCGAAGCGGTGGAAGTGTTCGGAAATTTTATTACGGACCTGACGTCTGCGGTTCCTGGCGCTGCGGTCATGATGATCAGCGGAAACCATGACAGCGCGCCGCGCGTAGACTGTTTTCGGGGCGTGCTGTTTCGGCAGAACGTGTATATGATCGGCATGCCGCCGCAGAAGGAAGAGGATACGATAGAAAAAGTTGTTTTGCAGGACGCATACGGCAAGGTTAACTTTTACCTGCTTCCGTTTGTAAAGCCCTCTGCGGTAAAACAGATTGTCGGGGTGGATGCAGACGGAAACAATTTATCTTACAATGATACGATACATAAGCTTCTGGCACGTGAACATATCGATCCGTGCGAGCGAAATGTGTTTGTGAGCCATCAGTTTTATCTGCCCCAGGGAACGGCGGCGGATGATGTGGAGCGGATGGATTCGGAAATCAGGACGGTGGGCAATATCGACGAGGTGTCTGCCGATGTCTTGGAACCTTTCGATTATGCCGCGCTCGGGCATATTCATAAGCCTATGAAAGCGGGCGGAGAAACTTTTCGTTACTGCGGTACGCCGTTGGCGTGTTCGGTCAGCGAGGCAGGACAGAAAAAAGCAATTCTTATGGTAGAGCTGCGGGAAAAGGGAGCCGGGGCTCAGATAACGGCTCTGCCGCTTCGGCCGCTTCGGAACATCCGTATGATAAAAGGAAAGGTAAAAGATGTCTTAACACAGGCGTGTGAGGATTATGTGACCGTGATCCTGACGGACCCGGAGGATCTGGATGTGATCGATATGCAGGAGCGGATGCGGGCGGCATTTCCGTATTTACTGGAAATCCGGAGGGACAATCTTAGAAAAGCGGATTACGGAAGGGAATTGCTGCCGGAAGAAATGACGGATCCTTTTGCCTTATGCTGCGCTTTCTTAAAGGAACTTGACGAGACGGAACAGGAAATTTTAAAAGATGTGATACATACGGTTTGGGAGGTGAAGTAGTATGAAACCGCTGAAATTGACGATGCAGGCGTTTGGATCCTATGGGAAGTGTACGCAGATCAGTTTGAAACAACCCGGGCAGAATCTGTTTTTGATTACCGGGGATACCGGTGCGGGAAAGACGACGATATTTGACGCGATCGTATTTGCGTTATACGGAGAAGCAAGTTCCGTCGTCAATAAAAAAGACGGCGCGGAACTGCAGAGCCAGTTTGCCTCTCTGGATGTGCAGCCGTTTGTGGAACTGGTATTTTCCGAAGGCGGCGGCATAGACGAAACCGTCTATACGGTCCGCCGCGTGCCCAGGCATATCCGACCATTAAAAAGGGGCTCCGGCGTTAAGGAGGAAAGCGAGACGGTCTCTTTGACTCTGCCGGACGGGACAGAATATCCGCAGAAAGAAGCGGACCGGAAGCTGGAAGAAATCGTCGGATTGAATAAACATCAGTTTATGCAGGTTGCTATGATCGCCCAGGGAGAGTTTATGGAACTGTTGCGGGCAAAGTCCGACGATAAGAAGAAAATTTTTCGTAAACTCTTTCATACGGAACTCTACGGCAGAATTGCCGATGAACTGGGAAGAAGAAAAAAAGAACAGGAAAATGAAATCGACCGCATTAAGACGATATGCCAGACGGAAACGGCTCATATCAGGATTCCTGAGGACGATATCCGATCCGAAGCGCTGCAGGCGTTAAAGGAGAAAATCATGTCTTCGGAAAAGCTGTCCGTTTCCGATATGGAGCAGCTTTTGGAAGCACTTGGGATGTTGTGCGGGCAGTTAAAAGAAGCGCAGGATGCGGCACGGGAAGCGTATGAAACAGCGGGCAGCAAGCGAGATCAAAAGCGGGATGCATACAAAGAAACGGAACATCTGCTTAAATTTTTTGGGCAGATGGATGCGGCCCAACAGGAACTGATAGAATGCAGAGAAGCAGAAGCAGGAATCAAAGAACAGGAACGGCTGCTTGCGGGAATTACAGACGCATACGAGGTTTTGGCAGAGTATGAAAAATACGTGGAGACAAACCAACAGACAAATGCGTTGAAAGAAGATTTGAGCCGGGAACAAACGGCGGCGCCGATGTTAGAGGAAGCAGCAAAAGAAGCAGCGGCGAAGGCGGCAGAAACCAAATTGCTGTATGCGCAGGAGCTGGAGAGATTCAGCAGGATTGCGGAGAAAACGGAGCAGGCGTTAGACCTGTTTGAGAAGCTGAAACAGGCAAAACGGCAGGCGGACCGTATGCAGAGCGCTTACCGGCAGGTAAAATCCGAGTCGGAGAAAAACAGGAATGAGATACGTCTTTTGGAAGAGAAAGAAGAAGATCTCAGACGGCAAATGGATGCGCTTTCGGATACAAAAGCACGCCTTGCGTTATGGAAGGCAAGAAGCGGCGAGGCGGAAGGATTAAAAGAAGAAGCGGCATCGCTCGGCAGACAAAAAGAAGCGATCGAGAATCTGAGGAAGGCGGCGGATGCCGTGCAAAGGAAGTATCGTTTTGCCAGCGAAGCATATCAGGAAAAAAATGCGGAGTATGAGACGATGCGGCAGGCGCTTTTGGATGCACAGGCAGGCTTTCTGGCAAAGGAGCTTTTGCCCGGGAAAGCATGTCCGGTCTGCGGTTCCACAAGCCATCCGGCGCCATGTCAGGAAACGGCAGCCCAAGCGGGGGTTTCCAGGGAGGCAGCCGATGCGCTGCAAAAAGAAGCCGATGAATTGCGGGATCTGCAGGAGAAGTCAGCCGCGGAAGCAAAATCCAAACGGGACTTGCTTGCGGAGAAAGAAGCCGGTCTTGGCGATGCCATGCAGAAATTTTGCACGCGTATGAAAAATAATATCGAAGATATGCAAACAGAATGGTCCCTAGAGCAGGCAGCCGATCGGATACGGCGCTTCAGCATGCAGATTTCGGCAGAGGGAAAGCGGCTGATGCGTGAGGATGAAAAATCAGAACAAGTCCGCAGTGATCTGCAAAAAACCGTGGAGAAGAAACAAGAGCTGTGTGCGGCAGCCGAGAAAATCAAGGAGCGTGAAGAAGAGGCGTTTGCTTTATGGAAGAAGAGCCAGGCAAATCTTGAGAGTTTAGAGACGTCAAAAGAATACGCTACGCAAGAAGAAGCCGATTTTGCAAGAAATTCGGCAAAGCGGGCAAAGGAGGAGAAAGAGAAACAATTGCTGGCCGCAGAAAAAGAAGCGGATGCGGCAAAGAGAAAAAAAGAACACTCTGAGGCGCTGACAAAAAGATATCTGCAGGAACTTCCCAAATGGCAGGAAAAAACACGGCTTTGCAAACAGAATTATGAAGAAATACGGAACAGAAAAGCGTATCATGAAGAAGAATGGAAACAGATTACGGCAGAGCATAAAAGAACAGAGACGCAGATGCTGCAGGAATCCATAGACGCATATAAACATAAACAAGCATCTGCCCAAAACAGGTATGACGCTGCAAAAGAGGCGGTGGGGAACAAGCAGCGGCCGGATGCAGAAGCGGCAAGGGAGGAAATGCAGCAGGCGCAGGAGAGGTGGAAAGCAGCAGAAGAAACTTTAAAGCGCTGTCAGTCAGAGTATCAAATAAATGAGAACGCCTACCAGACGCTTGCGCCCATCATGCAGGAGCGGGGGAAAATCGTAGAAGTGCATGCAAAGCTGGACATGCTGTACCGGCTGGTTTCCGGAAACGTGCCGGGGTCCCGTATGGACCTTGAGACTTATGTACAGCGTCATTATCTGGAACATATTCTGTATGCGGCAAATATCCGTTTTCGGGATATGTCTGCCGGGCAGTTTGAGCTAAGGATGTATGAACTGGAGAAAGCGGGAGAGGGAAAAAACAGGGGATTGGATTTGATGGTGTATTCTGCCGTTACCGGCAAAGAAAGGGAAATTCGCACATTATCCGGCGGAGAATCTTTTATGGCGGCGCTTTCACTTGCGCTTGGCATGGCGGATCAGATTCAGCAGACATCTGCGGCAATTCATCTGGATATGATGTTTATTGACGAGGGATTCGGATCTTTGGATGAACATTCGAGACATCAGGCGATCAGAGTATTACAGGAAATGGCGGGAGGAAGCAGGTTGATCGGGATCATTTCACATGTGTCCGAGTTAAAGCAGGAAATAGAAGATCAGTTAATCGTCCGCAAGGATGCGGACGGCAGCCATGTAAAATGGAAAACCTGGTAAATACAGGATGTGAAGGATTCAGAAGACAGGAAAACGCATAAAAAAATTGCAGAAAGTTAACTTTCTGCAATTTTTAATATTTGTTCCATATCGGAAATCAGTTCTCTTGAAAAATCTTTTGCTTCTGCGCAAAGCTGTTCTGCCATCGGATAGTCGGCATTGTTTAACGCCTGAATGACTTCTCCCCCATATTTATGGAAGCGTTTGTGCTTGTCGCCGAGGGCATTCCAAATGGGGCGTATTTCAGGTGTATTCGGCGTCATGGCATAGTAAAAATGACCGAAACCGCATTTGGTCGAATCCAGCTGCAGAGGCATAATCGAACGTTTTTTTGCAATATTTTCCAGGGTTTTCAGCCAGGTTTTATGTGCAGTGATCGCATTATGTATATGTTTAGCAAATTCCGAATTTTTCAGACGGAAGAAAGAGTCTTCGGACATAACGCCCATCTGTTTTACGGAATCGTCCAACGTTTTTTCGATTTCGACAACCGGCTCGGTCGCCGTTTTTAATTCCTGGCTGACAGAACGCATAAAATCGGTGCTGTCCCGCAGCTGATGTTCCATTTCTGCCATGGAGCTGCTGATTTCTTCGCTGACTGCCGTAATGGAACCCATGGAATCGTTTACTTTGGAAACGTGATTCTGGCTTTCGTCGTTTAAGGACCAGATGGTTCCGATTTTTTCTGTCATCATACCCAATGCGTTCACCGTTTCCTTTGCGCTGCTGGCGCTCTTTTGGGATGCACTTTTAATTTCTTCGACAAAGGTGCCCATGTTGCCGTTTAATTCCTGGGTTTTTGCAGCCAGTCCGCGGATTTCAGCGGCTACAACGGCGAAGCCTCTCCCGGCGCTTCCGGCTCTGGCGGCTTCGATGGATGCATTGAGCGATAGAAGATTCGTCTGCAGAGAGATGGAATCGATGCCTGCGATTACTTCGCTCATGCGGTTGATTACATCAAGAAGATTATCCATATCCGTCTGCATTTCACTGGATATCTGGATTGTCTGGCTGGAGAGATCCCGGATGCCTGTCAGTTCGCGCTGGCAGTCTTCTATTTTTTTGTAAACTTCAGCAACTTCTTCGGATACGCCGACAATCGTGTTTGTCAGTTCTTCCTGTTGGTTGTTGGAACTGCCGGAAGAGCCGAATAAGGATTGTGTCGCCTGTTCCACATTGTTGGAAATGGCAAGTATTTTATCCGTTTCGTGCTGCATGGTTAAATCCAGAGAGCTGATCTGCATAACTGCCTTGACGTTTTTTTCCAAAAGCTCCACGAATTGCTCCCTTGATCTTACCAGACGCTGATAAATGGCGTTTAATTCCGGTTCTCTTGAATAATCAGCCGATTTTAATTCTGCAACTGCATTTACAAGATCTGAGTTTTTCTTTCCGATTTGCATTTCGTAACCTCTCTTTTCTGAATATATTGTATCCATACGATTCAAGATGTATATACTCTAATGATAATAAATTTCGTGGTTTTTTGCAACTGTTTTCATGAGAATAATTGGGAGTTGTTCCGGGTCCGAAAAACTGCCTGCGGGTTTTCGGTTGACATTTGTTTCTTCACGTACCATACTGTCAGAAGAAGAGGCGGACAGTAGGTGTTTTTGATACGTTTGATGCGTAAAGGAGATGGATAAGTGGACACAGAAAAACAATACGAAACGATTTTGTTTGATTTAGACGGAACGCTGACGGATTCCGCAGAGGGCATTATCAATTCTGTGCGGTATGCTCTGCGTAAATTTGGGATGGAAGAACCGGAACGGGAGACGCTGTATCGGTTTATCGGTCCGCCGCTGCATGAGTCGATGGAGAAATACTGCGGTTTTTCGGAGGAACAAGCAAAACTGGCGGTTGCGTATTACCGGGAATATTATCAGAAACAGGGGATTTTTGAAAACAAGGTGTACGAGGGCGTGGAAGATGTACTGAACCAATTAAAACAAGCCGGGAAAACGCTGCTTGTGGCTACCTCAAAGCCCGAAATATATGCCAATCAGATTTTGGCACATTTTGGTCTGGCGGATTACTTCAGCCATATTGCGGGAGCCAATCTGGACAGATCGAGAACAAAAAAAGAAGAAGTGATCTTATATGCCCTTGGTAAAGCACATGCGGCAGATCGTTCCAAAGTAATTATGGTGGGAGACAGGGAACATGATGTGCTTGGGGCAAAGAAAGCGGGAATTGCCTGTATCGGCGTTTTATATGGATATGGGAGCCGTGAAGAATTGAAACGGGCGGGGGCGGAGTATCTGGCAGAATTACCGGAAGATATTGCGGGGCTCGTCGTTTCAAAGGGGATCTGAAACGCTGTATTTGATCTGTATTTTTATAGGGAAATTTCCCGAAACCGCTTATCAGTTGTCTTGTTTTTGCCGATGTAATTAATAATAGCAGTACGTATAGAATGGATTCGGAAAAGTTTCAGGGAGGAACGTGTTATGAATAATGTGACGGTGAACGGAGGGATGTCCGGCGGCGGATTCGGCAGCGCCGTAGGGACAGTGACCTCAAACAATACGGTAGCGGCGATGATGCGGGCGGCGAGGGAGAATAAAAATAAAAGACCGAAAAAAAAGCTGAATTATAATCCGAGGGAAATTTCTTCTCAGCTGATTCGTGCCGGCAAATCCAGAAATGCGGGAATCGTACTGGTTCGCGCAAAAGGCAAATTAAGCGCATTGCATCAGGCGCTTGCTTCCGGGCAGTATAACGACAGAGAAGTCCGGACCGCAATTGCCCATGCAAGGCGGATGGTGGAATGCTCCAGGATAAAGGTTCGTAATTTAAGAGAAGAAGAAATGCTAAAGAGCCGGAACGACAGAGATCACAGAAACGGGGAGCAGAAGAAAAGAAGTGAAGTGAAGCGGCGCGTCCGTAAGAAAGAGCAGGACATGAAAGTAAAAATGGCGCTGGAAGAAAACCAGCGTGTGCTGAAAGAAAAGACACAGAAGCAGATCTTAATGCAGAAGCGCCGGATGCATCGAAATACGGAACGGGGCAAAATTACGGAAGCCCATATGAAATATCTGGAGGATCAGCTGAAAGAAAACCAAAACGAACATGCGCAGCAGTATGACGGCGTGTCCTTGGAACTTAGCTATTCGGCTTCTCAGATGTCGGATCTTAAGATGATGGAACAGCAGATCCAGCAGGAAGCGGAACTTGAAGTAGAGCTGGAATATGCAGCAATAGAGGCTTCCGTTTCATCGGCGCTCTCATCGGCGCCTCTCGGAGCGCCTTCTCCCGGCGGAGAGAGCGTCGGTGCACAATCCGCATCCGTAGATATTTCCGTTTAGTAAGATTGAGAAATAATAAAGGCTGCCGCATATTGCTGCGGCAGCCGGCCAGGGGAAACTATGCCATTGCATTTGCTTTCTTATATTTGTAGATCATCTCTGCATGCTCCTGTTCTTCGGTCTGGATATGATTTAAGAGCCTGCGCACTTCGCTGTTGCCGAAATGGAACAGGTTTGTGTTATAATCCGCAGATACCATTTTTTCATTTCCGATGCTGTCAGAACAAAGGAGCGCGTCATGCTGTTTATCTGTCTGGTTGGATCCTGCGCTGTAAGCGGCTTTTGGCTGATAAGAGTCTGCCTTGGATGCTGCGGAATCCGCCGTTTTATAGGAGGGCATCTGTCCGTCCATCAATTGTCCAAGGAACTGGTAGTGGTCCTGTTCGTCTTTTGCGATCTGTGTAAATAAATCTTTTAGGCAGCCGTCTTTTGCTGTGCTGGCACACAGATTATAGTGTTCCATGCAGACTTTTTCCTGTGTTTGCAAATCTTTTAAAATAGTATTTTCTTTTTCCGTCAGAATCATGATGGTCTCCTTTTTTTGTTTATTTTTGATTCACTAGCAGTATTTGTTGTTTTCTATGTAAATATGCATTGTTTGGAGGATTACTTTTGGATAAGTATCAGGTTTTAAAAAAATACTTCGGATACGATACCTTTCGTCAGGGGCAGGAAGAGCTGATCGATACGATGCTCTCCGGCAGGGATGTCTTTGGGGTGATGCCTACGGGAGCAGGGAAATCGCTCTGTTATCAGATTCCGGCGCTTTTGATGGAAGGAATTACGATTGTGGTTTCCCCGCTGATTTCCCTTATGAAAGATCAGGTGGGAACATTAAACCAGGCGGGCGTCCATGCCGCTTTCTTTAACAGTTCTCTGTCCGCCGGGCAATACCGCAAAGCGCTTCAGCTGGCAAAAGAAGGCAGGTATCGGATTATCTATGTGGCGCCGGAACGTCTGCTGCTGGAAGAGTTTCTGGATTTTGCCGTTCATCGGACGGTATCGATGGTAACGGTGGATGAGGCGCACTGCGTATCCCAGTGGGGACAGGATTTTCGACCGAGTTATTTGAAAATAAGAGATTTTATCCGCCTTCTTCCGAACCGTCCGGTAGTCGGGGCGTTTACGGCAACCGCAACGGCGGAAGTCAGAGAAGATATTCTGGCAGCACTGGATCTAAACGATCCGTATCTTGTGACAACGGGATTTGATCGGAAAAACCTGTTTTATAAAGTCCATACGGGCGGGGATAAATTTGCGGAAGTCATGAGTTATCTGACGCAGCATCCGGCAGAAAGCGGAATTATTTATTGTATGACAAGAAAAACCGTGGAGGAGGTTTGTACGAAGCTTTTACGAAACGGCATTCGGGCGACCAGATACCATGCGGGCTTATCGGACGCGGAACGGAGGAACAATCAGGATGAATTTCTGTATGATACGTCGCCTGTGATGGTCGCGACAAATGCGTTTGGCATGGGAATCGATAAATCAAATGTACGGTTTGTCATTCATTATAATATGCCCAAAAATATTGAGAGCTATTATCAGGAAGCCGGCAGAGCGGGACGAGACGGCGAAGAAGCAACCTGTATTCTTTTGTATGCGCCGCAGGATGTTGTGATGAATCAGTTTCTGATTGATCAGGAAAGCGGGAACGATGCGCTGACCAAAGAAGAGCAGGAGATGGTAAAGGAGCGGGATAAAGAACGTTTAAAGCAGATGGCATTTTATTGCACGACAAATGAATGCCTGCGGGATTTTGTTCTTCGCTATTTTGGAGAATATACGACAAATTATTGCGGAAAATGTTCCAATTGCCTGACCGAATTTGAAGATATTGACGTCACGCAGGCGGCACGGGCAATTGTCGGATGTGTAAAAAGCTGCGGGCAGCGGTTCGGCATGACCGTCGTCACAGATACGCTGCGGGGGAGCCAGTCGGCAAAGCTAAAACAAAACGGAATGGCAAAGAGCCCGTATTTCGGAATGTTAAAAGAAACGCCCGTGTACCGTATTCGCCAGGTACTGCAACATTTGATCTGTTTGGGATATCTTCTGGTGACGGATGAGAAATACCCTGTTATGAAACTGACCGAAACATCTGACGATGTGTTGTCCGGCGGACCGATTTTTATGAAAGCGGCGAAGGAACAGGAGAGACGGTCCGTTCGTTCGACCGTTCCGAAAGACAGGAAGATGCAGGCTGATTTGACGGATGTGGATTACGAACTGTTTGAAACGCTGCGCAGACTTCGGATGGAAATTGCAAAAGCGGAACGTGTGCCTCCTTATATTGTATTCAGCGATAAGACGTTAAAGGAGATCTCGGCACGAAAGCCAAGAACGAAAGAAGAATTTTTAAAAGTCAGCGGAGTAGGAGAGCATAAATGTAAAAAATACGGAGAAAAATTTCTTGCGGTTTTGGCAGGTCAATCAAAAAAGTCCCTGTAGCCGGACGAACGCGGTACAGGGAAAGGAGAAAGAGATCTATATATAAACCCTTTCGGGATTGTTGTTTGCCGGAGCCGACCAAGCCCCGCAGGACTTTACAACTCCTTTATTTATGTATTATAGTATACATAGCAATTATGTTTTTAATTTGAATAAAAATGGAAAATTTCGTTAAAATTCTAAAGAATGAATGAATAAAAAGAAAAGGAGGCATTTATGTATCGGGCTGATCAAAACAGATACGAATCCATGCAGTACAACCGCTGCGGAAAGAGCGGCTTGAAACTTCCGGCAGTATCCTTAGGGCTTTGGCATAATTTCGGGACAACTTCAAGTTTTGAGACAATGAAAGCGATGTGTACGGCGGCGTTTGATTCGGGGATTACGCATTTCGACCTGGCAAACAATTATGGTCCGGTCAACGGTGCAGCGGAAGAAAATTTCGGCAGAATCTTAGACTGGGGCATGCGCCCGTACCGGGATGAGATGATAATTTCCACGAAAGCGGGACATGAGATGTGGCCGGGGCCTTACGGCGACTGGGGTTCTAAGAAATCTCTGGTCGCCAGTCTGGATCAGAGTTTAAAGCGGATGGGACTGGAGTATGTGGATATTTTTTACCACCACAGGCCGGATCCGGATACGCCGCTGGAAGAGACGATGCTGGCGTTAGATGCAATTGTAAGGAGCGGAAAAGCTCTTTATGTGGGGATTTCCAAGTATGATGCGCGGCAGACGGATGAAGCAATGAAGATTTTAAGAGAGCTGAAAACGCCGTTTATTATTCATCAGAGCAGATATTCTCTTTTTGAACGGACGATTGAAAAGAACGGATTGAAACGGTTTGCAGCGGAAAAAGGCCTGGGCATCATAGCATTTTGTCCGCTGGCGCAGGGGCTTTTAACCGACAAATATCTGCACGGGATACCGGAAGAGAGCCGGATGAAAAAAGACGGCAGATTTTTGAAAGAAAGTGCGATTACCGAGGAGCGTTTGCGTCAGATCCGTGCGCTGAATGAAATTGCGGCAGCGAGAGGACAATCCCTGGCACAGATGGCATTGTCCTGGGTGCTGCGCGATGGAGAAGTAACGTCCGTACTGATCGGAGCATCCAGACCGGAACAGATTCTGGAAAATGTAAAAATAACAGGCAGAATGGACTTTTCGGCAGATGAGCTGCAAGCACTGGATGCCATCTGCGGATAGGCTATTTATGTGTCAGCCGTTTGGTAAACAGATCTTTCCATGCTCCCGGATGGAACAGGATCAGCAGGGGAAACAGTTCTAATCTTCCTGCCAGCATATCAAACATCAACACATATTTGGAAAATACGGAAAAATGCTGGAAATTTTGTGTCGGCCCGACCATCTGCAGTCCCGGCCCTATATTGTTGATCGTGGCGGCAACAGCAGTAAAATTGCTGACCAAATCTTTTCCTTCAAAAGAGACGGCAAAGACGGATGCGGAGAAAATAATCATAAACGTGATAAAATATACGTTTGTGGAACGAACTACTTCATGCTCCACCGGTTTGCCGTCTATTTTTATTTTCTTTATGCTTTTCGGATGAATGTAAGAGTTCAGTTCTTTTATAATCGTTTTGATCAGTACGATAAAACGGGATACTTTAATTCCTCCGCCTGTGCTGCCGGCGCAGGCACCGATAAACATCAGCAGAACAAGGATGGACTGGCTGGCTTTTGGCCATAGATTAAAGTCTACGGAAGAAAAGCCGGTCGTAGTAATAATGGAGCCGACCTGAAACGCCGCATGGGTCAACGCGTCAAAAATCCCGTTGTAGATATGCAGGATATTGAAAAAGATGATGCCGATTGCGGCCAGTATAATAAAAAGGTAAGCCCGTACTTCTTCGATGCACAGGGCTTTTTTTAATTTGCCGAACAGCATCAGGTAGTAGGCATTGAAATTTATGCCGAACAGGATCATAAAAATGGTAACGACCCACTGAAGATACGGGGAATAACTCATAAAACTGTCATTTTTGATGCCGAAGCCTCCGGTTCCTGCCGTTCCAAAACTTGTGGTCAGCGCGTCAAATACAGGCATGCCGCCGAAAAGCAGAAGAATCACTTCAAGGACTGTCATGGCAAAATAGATGACATATAAGATCCGCGCCGTATATCGGATTTTCGGAACCAGCTTTCCGACGGAAGGTCCCGGGCTTTCCGCACGCATCAGGTTGATATGGGAGCCGCCGCTTAACGGAATGACGGCAAGCAAAAATACAAGTACGCCCATGCCGCCGATCCAGTGCGTAAAGCTTCTCCAAAACAGCGCGCAGTGAGAGAGCGCTTCCACATCGTTTAAAATGCTTGCGCCGGTTGTCGTAAAGCCTGAGATCGTCTCAAATAAGGCGTCCGTAAAGGAAGGAATCTCCTTGCTCAAATAAAACGGAAGACAGCCGAAAAAGCTCAGTAAAATCCAGCTCAAAGAAGTCGTGATACAACCTTCTTTTAAGTAAAACACCTGGCTTTTTGGCTTTTTTCTGGTCATAAGAAAGCCCAGAATGAGACAGACTGCCGCTACACTGACATAATAGATGCCTTCATGTTCGAAATAGATACCGGAAACAATGGCGGGCAGAAATAAAAGCAGCCCCTCTATTTTCAATACATTTCCTAAGATAAATCGAATAATTGAACCGTTCATGGTATCCTCCCGCTATTCTAAAATATCCAAAATATCTTTAAAGCCCGTATGAGTTGTAACGATCATCACGCTGTCGCCGACCTGAATGGAATCCTGACCGCTGGGAATGATGATCGATCCGTTCCGGTTGATGAAAGATACCAGCAGATTTTTTTTCAGAGGAAGATTCATAAGCGGCGTGCCGGTCACTTTGGAATCTTCATAAACACGAAATTCAATGGCTTCTACCTGATGGTCGAACATATGGTAAAGCGTTTCGATATTGCTGTCCATGGAGTTTCGTTTGGCGCGGACATATGCGATAATGGCCTCTGACGTAATATAACGCGGATAGACGACGCTGCCGAGGTCTAAATGGTTGATGACGTCCTTGAACGTGATCCGGTTGATCTTTGTAATCACTTTTGCGTTGGAAACCTGTCTTGCATGCAGGGTAAGGAGAATATTTTCTTCGTCAATACCGGTCAGGGCGATGAAAGATTCCGTCCGCTCGATCCCTTCTTCTTTCAAAAGCTCCTGGTCGGTTCCGTCCCCGTTTATGATAATGGCTTTCGGAAGCAGGATGCTCAATTCTTCGCAGCGTTCCCGGTTGATTTCAATGATTTTGACGGAAATGCCCATGGAGATTAATTGTTTGGCGAGATAGTATGCCGCCTTGCCGCCGCCGATTATCATGGTGTTTTTGACCTGATGCGTTTTAAATCCGATTTCTTTTAAGAAAGAACGCACGATTTTACGGGTAGCGACAAACGAAATGATGTCTCCGGCTTCCATCTGGAAATCTCCCGAAGGGATATAGACGGTTCCGTGTCGTTCAATCGCGCAGATTAAGATATCGGATGCAATATTTCTGCCTAAATAGGCGATCGTCATACCGCTTAAAATATTGTCTTTCGGAAGCTTAAATTTGACCATTTCAGCCTGGCCGTGCGCAAAGGAATTGACCTCTAAGGCAGTCGGCAGATAAAGGATCCTTGACGCTTCTTTGGAGGCTTCCAGTTCCGGGTTGATGATCATGGCAAGCCCTAACTTTTCGCGGATATAACCGGCTTCGCTGCTGTAATCCGGTGTGCGGACCCTGGCAATCGTGGCGCAGTTTCCGACTTGCTTTGCCACGATGCAGCAGAGCAGGTTTAATTCATCGGAATTGGTTACTGCGATGATCAGATCGGTGTCTTCGATTCCGGCTTCCATCTGTATATTATAACTGGCGCCATTTCCCACAAGCCCCATAATATCGTAATAGCTTGCGATTTCCTGGACTTTCTGCGCATCCTTATCGATGATGGTGATGTCGTGTCCTTCTTTACTAAGCTGTTCAATCAGGGTAGTCCCTACTTTTCCGCAGCCCACAATGATGATGTTCAACCCCGGGTTTACGGGGTTTTTTGCTTTCAGCATATATGACCTCCTGTTGATAACGAACTGTCTGAAATAATCAGATCAAACATATTCCATTATATCACCCTGTGTCGAAAAATGCAGTAGGTGCCTGTAAAAAAGAACAATTTTCTCCGTTACAATTTGCTGCAGAGTTCAATGGTATCCGCCCAAAATCGTTTTGGGATATTTTGTATCTGCAGTTTTGCATTCTCACGCGCTTCTACGGCGATCGTTTCAAAAAAAGCACACCAGAGGCTGCGGAAATGTGCTTCATCAGGGGATAGCTCTTTTGTTAAATCCATATTTAACGAAGAAGCGTCTACGATCATGTAGTCTTTTCCGGCGCTGTGCACGACGGCAGTCCGATGCGTTGCGTCATAGATCATAAAATTTTCCAGTGGAAGCCGGTTGGTAAAATGATTTGCCAAAATCGGCAGCACGTCGTTCTTTGGGTGGATCACGGAAAACAGGATTCCGTTTTTTAATTCGGAGAAACGAAGAAATTCCAGCAGATGATGTCCCTCGTTTGAAGTCTGGCGGCAGAGCTCAAACAAACATGCCATACAGGGTTCTCCCAAATATTCCAGAACCCGTTCTCCTTCCGGAAGGGCGAGCGCCATGACAATCGCCTGATAGACGGCGTTTGCTTTGTCCATGGAAAGTTTTCGCAAGCTTCCGTCTGCCATGGCGCATCGGCAGATGGTTTCGTAAAAATCAACGCCAAGGCGCCGGATCAGCGTACGGGATACTTTGCGGCTCTTTTCACAGTCCGTATGGACCGCAAGATATGTGTGGAAAAGAGACAGGGTTTCGTTTGATTGAGAGGATAACCGTATATTTTTATGGCCGTAGCGGCTGGCCCATGCGTCGTAGACGCCGCTGAAAATTCCGTCGATACTGTCGTCACATTGGAATACATACATGATTGTCACCTCCGAAAGAAACATCGTCAAAAAGGGAAAGCTGCCGATAGCTTTCTTCTCTTAATTCACGGGGAATCTGCGTACGGTCGGAAAGCAGGTTCCGGCATATATAATCTTCATTTAATTTTATGGGATACATCATGCGACCGGAGCATGTGATAAAGTAGAGCGCCCGTTTTAATACGACGCCGATTTTCTTGAGGTCGGAAAAATCAAGTCGGCTGCCTCTTCTGGCTTTGACAATACGTTTGGCGGATTTGGCACCGATACCGGGAACACGCAGCAGCGTTTTATAATCCGCGGTATGGATTTCTACCGGGAAATATTCCAGATGGCGAAGCGCCCAGTCGCACTTGGGATCCAGATAAATATTAAAATTGGGTTTATCTTCCGAAAGCAGTTCGCTTACGCGAAAGTGGTAGTAGCGCAGCAGCCAGTCCGCCTGGTACAGCCGGTGTTCCCGCAGAAGGGGAGGTCCTCCGGGCAGGGAAGGCAGGCTGGAGTTGTGATTTACATTGACAAATGCAGAATAAAAGACCCGTTTTAAACCAAAGTTCTGGTAGAGCCCTTCCGCTACGCTCATAATCTGAAAATCATTTTCGGGCGTTGCGCCGATAATCATCTGCGTACTTTGGCCGGCAGGAACAAACGGGGGCGTTTTGCGGCAGACCATCAGCTCGTTTTTGTTCTGCACGATGCCGTTTTGGATCTGGCGCATAGGTTTTAAAATGGTATGGCGCGATTTGCAGGGAGCGAGCTTACGGAGCGCGGCGCTTGTGGGGAGTTCCAGGTTTATGCTCATGCGGTCGGCAAGAAATCCTGCTTTTTCTATTAAAGCCGGATCTGCGCCCGGGATGGCTTTGACATGGATATAACCCTGAAAACGGCAGACGGTTCTAAGGCGGTATAACGTCTGATAGATCAGATCCATCGTATGATCGGGGCTTACGATAATTCCCGAACTTAAAAAGAGGCCTTCGATATAATTCCTGCGGTAAAACTCAATCGTGAGCGTGCAGATCTCTTCCGGCGTAAAGGTGGCGCGGGGAATATCGGAACTGCAGTTATTCTGACAGTAAGCGCAGTTAAAAATGCATTCGTTGGTAAAAAGGATTTTCAAAAGGGAAACGCAGCGGCCGTCAGCCGCAAAGGAATGACAGATACCGCAGGAGACGGCGCTTCCGATTCCGGTTCCGTCTCCCTGTCTGTCCACGCCGCTGGAGGTGCAGGCGACGTCGTATTTGGCGGCGGCGGAAAGAATGGTCAGCTTCTCCATGATCGAGGGAGAGAGACGGGCGGACGGCGCATAAGCAGCAGTGGAAAGAGAGGAATGGGAATCTGTAGTTACGGACATACTAACATCTCCTTTTGTCGAATAAATGTTCTTATTCATAAAGTATAGCACAGCCAAAAGAGGAATGCAAGGAAAAAACGAATATACGTTCTATTTTTGCCGGCACTTCCAGAAATCCATCTGTTTCAATAAATTTCGCCAGTGCGCCAAGGCTGTGTGAATGAAAAAATAATTTGCCAGAAACAGACAGATACGATACTATAGGGGTACGTACCAAAATATTGAATACACAAAGAGAGGAACCTATGGCATATTTAGGAAATCCAAAACATACGATTGCAGTCCTGCAGAAATATAATTTCAGTTTTCAAAAAAAGTTCGGTCAAAATTTCTTAATTGATCCGCATGTACTCGATAAAATCATAAGCGCCGCGCAGATTCAAAAGGATGACTTTGTACTGGAAATCGGACCGGGGATCGGGACGATGACGCAGTATCTCTGCGAACATGCAAGGGAAGTTGCGGCGGTGGAAATAGACAAAAACCTGATCCCCATTTTAGAAGAAACGTTAAAAGAATACCACAATGTAGAAGTGATTCATCAGGATATCTTAAAAATGGATCTTGCGGCTCTGGTAAAGGAAAAAAATGAGGGGAAACCGATCAAAGTTGTGGCAAATCTTCCCTATTATATTACAACTCCGATCATTATGGGATTGTTTGAGAGCAACGTGCCCATAGAGGAAATTACGGTAATGGTACAGAAAGAAGTGGCAGACCGAATGCAGTCGGGACCGGGCGGCAAGGAATACGGCGCGCTGTCTCTGGCAGTGCAGTATTATGCGGAACCTAAGATCGCCGCCAATGTCCCTCCAAACTGTTTTATGCCGAGACCTAGCGTAGGCAGCGCGGTGATCTGCCTGAAACGCCATAAACAGCCGCCGGTTGCGGTAGACGACGAAAAGCTTTTATTTTCCGTGATCCGCGCATCGTTTCAGCAAAGAAGAAAAACGCTGGCAAACGGGTTAAACCATGCGCCGGATATCGTGCTTTCCAAAGAACAGATCCAGGAATGTATCGAGGCGGTCGGCGTGCCGGTCAATATACGGGGGGAGGCGTTGACGCTTGCGCAGTTTGCCGAATTGAGCAATCGGATCCATCGGATGTCACGCGCATAAAAGTATGCGCGCTGTATTTTGAAACAGCGGAATGCAGCGGGAGCGGCTGCGCCGAAATTGCAGGAATATTTGAAGAAATGTTTCATATATTTATTATATGAAGCATTTTTTATATCGTATTTTTTGCGCGGGAGCGTTTTTTATACTAATTCCGATTGTCTTTACGCTTTTGATTCAGGGAAGCGGAGAACGGACGATAGAAGATATGAACGGGATTTTGGGAGCGGAAACGGAAGCAGATCTGTTTGATGAAGATATTCTGCCCGGAATTATCGCAAATGAAATTTCTATGGAAACAGAATCGGAAGCGATAAAAGCCCAGGCGGTCATTGCGCGGACAAACTGTCTTAGGGCAATGGAGCGGGGAGAAGTGCTGCCGGAAGGCCTGACAAAGGGAGAAATGATCCGTATGTGGGGCCAGGAGAGTTTTTCCGAATATTACAGCCGGTTAGAGAGCAGCGTAGAAGCGACAAAGGGTGTTGCCATGGTATATGACGCAGAGTACATCCGTGCCGATTTTTACAGAAGCAGCGCCGGGTATACCAGGAATGCGGCTGATTTTTACGGAAATGAGGAGTATCCGTATTTAAAAAGTACGGACTGCCGGATGGATCTTCCGTCGGAAGATTTTTTGAAAGTTGTGTTTTATACACCGGAAAAATTTATCGAGCAGGGGGGAGATTTGTTTTCGGAGGAAACGAGACAGGCGGCGGCGGAAAAAACGGCGGCGGAGCTGCTTTCTGTCATCGAAATTACCAAGCGTGAGGATGCGGGATATGTAACGGAACTTTCCGTTGAGGGAAATCTGCATTCCGGCGAGGAGGTGCGTTTGGCGTATGACTGGAATTCTTCTGCATTTTCGTTTCAGGAAGTAGACGGAGAGATTCGGGTCATGACAAAAGGGCTGGGACATGGGCTGGGATTAAGTCTGTATGGAGCCAATGAACTGGCAAAAGAAGGGTTTTCCTATAAAGATATCTTAAAATATTTTTATTCTGAAATCGAATTTGTCACGCAGTATGATTGAATAAAACTTCAAAATACGCACAAACTATAGTCAGCAGCGTTATCAAACGTAACGTGAAACAGCAAATATGACTATGGATGGTGATGATATGAGAAGAGGAAATAATTTTTTTCGGCGCAACCAATATAAAATAGCGGCTGTTTGTCTGGCGGCGGCTATTTTAGGACTGACAGGAGCTTATGTATATACCGCCAGGGGAACCGGAGAAGAAGAAAACCAGCAGGTAGCCGTAAAAGAGACGGAAAAGGCAGAGAGAAAGACGGTTGCAAAAAAGGAAACGGAACCGAAACAGGAAACGGAACAGGACAGCAGAAAGACGGCGATCGCTTCGACCGTGGTAAAGCCGAAGAAAGAGATACCAACAAGAACAAAAACAGTTGCAGAGCCGGAAAATGCGGCGGATACGGCGAAAGCAGAAGATAACGAAACGGGACAGACTGCGGAAGATGAAACGGCAGAAACGGCAGCCGTTTTGGAGCCGGCGGCAGACCTTCACTTTGACGCGCAGGCAGGACTCGTCTGGCCGGTAGAGGGCGCAGTGATTTTAGACTACAATATGGAACAGACGGTATATTTTTCGACCCTGGACCAGTATAAATATAATCCGGCGGTGATCATTTCGGGAAATGTCAACGATAAAGTAAAAGCGGCGGCAAACGGCAAGATCACCGATATCTCGACAAATGAAGTGACCGGATGCACGGTGACGATGGACCTTGGTGACGGATATACGGCGGTTTACGGACAGTTAAAAGAAGTTCCGTATGAAGCGGGGGCTTACCTGGAGGCCGGAAATACGATCGGTTTTGTCAGCGAACCTACAAAGTATTATTCGCTGGAAGGAAGCAATGTCTATTTTGCATTGGAAAAAGACGGAGAACCGGTAGATCCGGTTGAATTTTTCCAATAAAAGATTTTTTCCTTGAATTTTTAAGGAAGCACAAGTATAATGTGTGTAGTGTTTTACAGGTGAGTCGTTCTATGCAGATATATGACGGCATAGAGCGGCTCTTTTGTTGCGCGGTGTGCCCAGTACAGATTCGGGCATATCCCAGAAGACGGCGGCAGGGCGGGATACTTATGGAACAGAAGGAAAATGTCAGTTATACATATATTGTGGAATGCAGCGACGGTACGCTTTATACCGGGTGGACCAATAATATAAAAAAACGGATTTTAGCCCATAATGCGAAAAAAGGAGCGAAATACACGCGTTCCCGTACGCCGGTGAAACTGGTATATTTGGAACAGGCAGATTCAAAAGAACAGGCGATGCGGCGGGAGGCGCAGATTAAACAGCTAAGAAAAAGCGAAAAAGAACAGTTAATCAAAAACAGAAAGGAATTATATGGAAACAATCAGATTTGACGAGTTGGGGCTTATGCCGCAGATTTTACGCGGGATAGAAGAGATGGGATTTGAGGAGACGACGCCGATTCAGGCGAAGGCAATTCCCGTCGTAATGGAAGGGAAAGACGTCATCGGGCAGGCACAGACAGGAACGGGAAAGACGGCGGCATTTGGGATTCCGATGCTGCAGAATGTAGATCCTTCGTTGAAAAAGACACAGGTTCTGATTCTTTCTCCTACCAGGGAACTTGCGATCCAGGTGGCGGAAGAGCTTCGGAATCTGGGCAGATATATGCACGGCATTAAGATCCTGCCGGTGTACGGCGGACAGGATATTTCAAAGCAGATCCGCTCGTTAAAAGGCGGTATCCAGATTATCGTGGGGACGCCGGGACGTGTGATGGACCATCTCCGCAGAAAAACAATCCGCTGCGACGAAGTGCATATGATCGTTCTCGATGAGGCGGACGAAATGTTAAATATGGGATTTCGGGAAGATATTGAGACGATTTTGGAATATATCCCCGAAGAACGCCAGACGGTTTTATTTTCCGCTACGATGCCCAAACCCATTTTGGAGATTACAAGAAAATACCAGACGGATGCGGTTACCATCAAAGTAGTGAAAAAAGAATTGACGGTATCCAACATCGAACAGTATTATTATGACGTCAAGCGGAAAGATAAGGTGGAAGTGCTGACACGCCTGCTGGATTATTACAATCCGAAAGGATCGATCGTATTCTGCAATACGAAGCGGATGGTAGACGAACTTTCCCATGAACTGACGCTGCGTGGATATTTTGCGGAAGGACTGCACGGCGATATGAAACAGGCGCAGAGAGACCGCGTGATGTCGAATTTCAGGAAGGGAAAAACCGATATTTTGATCGCTACGGATGTTGCGGCGAGAGGACTGGATATCGACGATGTGGAAGCGGTCTTTAATTTTGACATTCCGCAGGACGACGAATATTATGTACACCGGATCGGGCGGACCGGACGCGCCGGAAGGATGGGCAAGGCGTTTAGTTTCGTCAAAGGAAAAGAAGTCTATAAATTAAAAGACATCATGCGTTACTGTAAAACGAAAATCTATGCGCAGCCCATTCCTTCTTCCGAGGACGTTGCCCAGATGAAAGCGGAAAAGATCATGGACAAGATCACAGCGATTGTCGAAGAAGAAGATCTGCGGGAGATGATTAATTTTATTGAGAAACAGGTCAATGAGTCCGATCTGACGGCAATGGATATCGCCGCTGCGTTTTTGAAGCGTGAACTGAGCGGAGCGGATACGGTACCGGATAACTACAGCGCGGGCGGGTTTGACTTTGGCAATACGGGCGCGGAAGACGGCATGGTCCGCCTGTTTATCAATATCGGCAAGAAACAGAAAGTAAGGCCGGGCGATATCTTAGGAGCGGTTGCCGGAGAAAGCGGTATACCGGGCGATGTGGTCGGAGCGATCGATATGTATGATAAATATACGTTTGTAGAAGTTCCGCAGGAGCACGGAAAAAAAGTGCTTGCGGCGATGAAAAATGCCAGGATCAAAGGACATGACATTCATGTGGAACCTGCCAACAGCAGATAATAAAAAATACTTAGCCAGACAGTATGTAGGGCTAAGTATTTTTTTTTGAAACCATATGGACATCCCGTGCATCTAATGAACAGAAAGCGAGATAGCCATGGTACCGCAGAAAGGAGGACACATGAAAACACTTGTAATAAAAGCCCAGCGCGGCGATACGGACGCATTTGCCCGGTTGATCGAACGGATGACAATGGATCTGTACAAAGTCGCAAGAGGGATATTAAACAATAAAGAGGATATTGCGGACGCAATCCAAAATACCGTCTTAATCTGTTTTGAAAAACTAACAACGTTACGGCAGCCTGCTTATTTCAAAACCTGGATGATACGTATTTTAATCAATGAATGCAACCAGATCATCCGCAGTTATGGAAAGGAGAGGCAGATGGAGGAGTTTTGGGAGCCTGCAGATGAAAATGCTTCCATGGAACAGGTCGAGTTTTGTCAGCTGCTGGAGGCGTTGGATGAAAAATACCGGCTGATTTTTATCTTATATTATGCCGAAGGATTTAGGGTTTCCGAAATTGCACAGGTTCTGGATTTGAAAGAGGGAACCGTCAAAACAAGGCTCTCAAGAGGCAGAGAAGCGCTGGCAAAAGAATATGGGATAGAGAGAAAAAAATCAGGAGTTCTTTCAATGTAAAAGATAGGAGGTTTTATCATATGCAGTACAGCGAAAAAAAAATAATGCGGATTTTAAAGGGTGAGGCAGACGTGCCGAAAGAAGTGACGGCACGCATAGATCAGACGATTCGTCAAATCAAAGAAAACAGCGGGGACAGGAACATGAGAAAAAGAGGATTCCGCTGCCATGCCGCGGCGGCAGTGGCTGTGATTATACTGTTTGGCACGGTAACAGCGGGGGCGGCAGGTTTTTTCCTCTGGAATCAGGATGTGGCAGAGATGTTTGGCGCAGACGAAGCGCAGCAGAGGGAACTGGTACAAAAGAAGGTGACAGGTCCGGTGGAGGCAGATGCGGAGGATCAGGGAGTCACGATTTCCCTGGAACAGTCTCTGGCGACGGAAAAGTATATGTATCTGTATTTTAAAATTACTGCGCCCAAAGGCATGAAATTGTCGGAACGGACATTTTTTGAGGAACAGGAACTTCTGGTAGACGGAGAGAGACTGAAGCTGAATTATTCCGGGGGCATACAGGAGGGGACAAAAGATCCGGAGGAACATGTCATTTATTGGGAGTATTTTGTGCAGTGTTCGGAAAGAGACTATATGAACGGAAAAGAACTGACGGCGCATTTTCAGAATATGATTCAATTTCAGGAGGACAGAACGCTGGAACCGGAGCTTGTGCAGGAAGGAAGCTGGGATGTGAGCTGGACGGTGGAATATGCATCGACGGAACAGAGGTTTGAAATAAATCAGCCGCTTCAGGGATCGGATACGGTTGTGAAAAACATTGTGATTTCTCCGATTTCAATGGAAGTGACCTATGACCTGCCGAGGAAAAAAGTGCCGATTCAGGCGTATACAGAGGACGGGGAGACAGAAGAACGTTTTGAATGGGCAGAACCGGATGTGATTCCTTCGCAGTACCGTATGAAAGACGGGACTCTGGAAGATATTGTAACCGGAGTGATCGGATCGGAAGGATATCTCAATACGGATGAGAGCGATACGACATATGTGACAAGCTTTGGCTGCAGGAAAGTATATTCGACGGATGAGATCTGCGGCGTTGTCTTTGTCAATCGAAATACAAATCAGACATATGAACTTACATTAAGATAAAAGAATAAACCGGTCATGCTCCGAGGGGGAGTATGACCGGTGTGTGTTTTTACCATTGTTTAGCCGGCAGTTTGGTCTTGCAGAAAGAGGGATTCAGGAGAGCCTGTCCGTCTTTTTAGCCGGCAGAGTTTTTTTATCGGAAACGCCTGCCTGAAAAATGACATTGCGGTATTTCATTAAAATGCCAAGAAGAACCATTCCCAATACGCCGCAGGATAGGAGTTCGCCGATGCCTACGGTCAGCATAAAATAAGGAATAGATCCGTCAAACTGATAAACGTAAGCAAGGATAAAAGGTACGATCAATGTGTTTGCAAGGATCGGCGGAATCGGCGCGGCCCAGAGAAATCTGCGGAGCGCATAGGTTCCGATTGCACCGAGCAGGGTTGCAAGGCTTCCGAACAGGATGTCAAGCGGCATACAGCCTGTCAGCAGATTGCTGAGCAGACAGCCGATGGTCAGTCCCGGAATGGCTGCCGGAGTAAAAAACGGCAGAATCGTCAACGCTTCGGAAAAACGGATCTGGATGGCATAATTTGCCAGGCCAAGCGCGTTTGCAAGAAGCGTCAGCACGACGTACAATGCGGCGATCATAGACGCCTGAGTGATAAACAGTACTTTTTTGTCTCTCATATTTTGTTTTCTCCTTTAGTTTTGTTTTTCGTCAGGAAGGTCTCGAACTGACGTTAGTATTTTGGAAATGCCTGGGATTGACAGACGTTTCCGAACATTTATTATACATGGGTTTTGGCAAATGTCAAGACAGAGATTTCTTGAGTTTCCACAGCCTTATCCACAGAACTTTAAATCTGCGGCATTGAATAATTTGAGGGCAAATAGTATCAATTTGTTTGATTGTCTGTGAAATGAAAATAATTTGAGCGGATGTTTCATATAATTTTAATGGAAAGCTCTATTGACTTTCCTATTTGTGCTTGCTAGAATAGAAGAACAAAGAAAGTTTACCGCTGACCGATATGCGGTATATAAATGGTTGGATCGAAAGTGTAGTCCTTCGCCGCAAGGCGGAGGACTTTTACGTAATGAGGGCAGGCAAATGAAGAAAACAGGATTTTATATTATCAAGGATAAGTTCTTTGAAGATGTGTCAGACCCGTATCTCAAAGGAAATAAGGTGGGAAACAGATCACATTATTACTGTTTGGAAGATACAAGTATCGGGATATACTGGATGATACCATTGTCTAGCTGCATTGATAAATACAAACGAATTATGGAGAAAAAAGAAAAAGCCGGGAAGCCTTGCGATATTCTCCATATCGTTAAACTGGATGACAGCCGGGAGAGCACATTTCTGATACAGGATATGATCCTATAACGGAAGAATACATCGAACGAGAATACACAATCGCTAGAAATCATCTGATGTTGACAAGTGAGCATACCGCTAAAGAAATTGAACGGAAAGCGAGAAAAGTCATGGGTATGTTGAAACGCGGCATAAAATTCACGCCAACACAGCCAGACCTTATGGCGATATTGGAGAATTTGAGGAAAGATAGATAAATTTTATTTGATATTATTTCATTTCGGCTTGTGTGTAGAATTTTTTGTTGTCAGACAAATTATATACAAAATAATTGACACAGCGCATTGTTTTTGCTATGATGCAACAGAACGGGGGCTGCCGTTTTACAGCGGTTTGCTTCGGTTCCTGGTTACTATGGAAGAAGCTATTGGCACGAACGAAAGGAGGACAATGATGAAACAGATAGATCAAAAGCAACAACAGCATACAGTAATGTTCGCGGAGAGCGGATTGTCCGATTTTCGGGTTCGGATCGTATTTCAGGTCGAAAGACTTCGGTTATATTGATTCTGCATCCAGTTTGCGTTTTCGAAGACTGATTTGGGCAGTCCGGCATCTCTGGCGTGAGACAGAGGTGTTTTTTTGCGCTCATTTTGCGGAAAAACACCGGACAGGAGAGCAAAATACAATGAAAACAATACATGGAGTCTATGCATTTGCAAAAATATTCACAGATACAATAGAAGACTATGCGTTATCGCAGATACAGCTGCTCTGCGACAATCCGGCGTTTGAGGGATGCCGGATCAGGGTAATGCCGGACGTGCATCCGGGAAAGGTGGGAACGATCGGATTTACATCTACGGTGAGCCGCCGGATTCTTCCGCAGGTGGTCGGCATTGATCTTGGCTGCGGCGTAACGCTCGTAAAATTGAAACAGAAAAAGGCGGAATTTCAAAAACTGGACAAAGTCATCCGGGAGCGTGTTCCGTCCGGTTTCTGCGTTCGCAGCAAACCGCATAGATATGTTCGGGAGTTTGACTTACTGCAATTAAACTGCATCGAGCATATTTCTGTAGAAAAGGCAGAGGTAAGCCTGGGAACCCTTGGCGGAGGCAATCATTTTATCGAGCTGGACCGGGACGAAGCGGGAACGCTTTATGCGGCGGTTCATTCGGGCAGCCGCAGCCTGGGAAAGACAGTGACGGAATTCTATCTTGCAGAAGGACAGAAAGCATTGAAAAAGCAAAACCTCTCGGTTCCTTATGAAATGACATATCTGGAAGGAAATTTAATGGAACAATATCTGCACGATGTGCAGATTGTGCAGGAATATGCAAAATGGAATAGAATTGCCATTTTGGATGAACTGATCAAAGGGATGAAGTGGAAAACAGAAGAGATGATTTCCTGCGTGCATAATTATATTGAAGATACCGGAGGGAAGCGGATGCTCCGAAAAGGCGCGATTTCTGCAAAAAAAGGCGAGCCTGTGATGATTCCCGTCAATATGCGCGACGGAATACTTCTGGGCGTGGGAAAGGGAACGGAAGACTGGAATGTTTCTGCGCCACACGGCGCGGGACGGATTTTGAAACGGGACGAAGTCAAAGAACGTTATACCGTATCCAGGTTTCGATCTGAGATGAAAGGCATTTACAGTTCCTGTATCGGTGAAGATACATTAGATGAAGCGCCGTTTGCCTATCGGACACTGGATGAAATAAAAGGGCAGATTGGCGATACCGTAGAGATAAAAAAGAGAATCCGCCCGGTCTATAATTTTAAGGCAGGGAGATCACAGACGAAAAAAAGATAGAAAAAGGAGCAGATCATATGGCGAAATACAGAGAAATACCGTGTAAATATTACGTTGCGCTTGGCGTTTGTACCAAAGGAAGAGAAGCAGAGCATAAAAAATATTGCCAGCACTGCGGCAAATATTGTCCGCGGGCGAAAGTAAGATGCATAAACCGGAAGAAACAGTACAATGAAAAAATGAGGGGGAATTTGTAGAAATAAAGAAAAAATTATTGTATACTGGAAAATATCCAAAAAGTCTTTTCTATAGATTATGAAATAAACGAAATAAATAGTATTTTAGCCAGATGAACAAAGTGGCAGAAAGGAAGAATGATGGGAGAGAAGAACCATAAAATTGATATTTTTAAAGATAAAAATCAAAAGAAAGAATATCTCGGCTCATTAAGAAATAAAAAATTAGATGAGAGGTATTATAAGTCTGAGAAGCCTAGAGAAAGAACAGACGGAGAGTTTCACAGGGATTATTCCAGGATCATGTACGCGTCTTCTTTTCGGCGTTTGCAGGGGAAAATGCAGTTATTGGGAATTAAATCAGATCAGTTTTTTCGCAATCGCTTGACTCATAGCTTGGAAGTGGCGCAGATTGCCGGTTCGATTGCACTTACTGCCGGGTATAAAAAGAAAGAAGCGTTTGTTGTACAGGCAGGGGCGTTGGCGCATGATATTGGCAATCCTCCGTTTGGACATTCCGGAGAGCGGAAACTCCATGAATTGTTTCAGGGGATTGGGGGATTCGAGGGCAATGCGCAGACATTGCGTATTTTAACTTCTTTGGAAAAAAAGAAAGAAGATTTTCCGGGATTAAATCTGACTTATAGAACACTGCTTAGTGTGGTAAAATATTTTCATAGGCATAAAGATGGAAATGCAGTCATTCATAGTAAATTTATATATGATGACGATTATGAAATGCTTCGCCTGTTTGTGGAAGAAAATGGGATTAAAATTCGGACGTTGGACGTTCAGATTGTAGATATCGCGGATGAAATTGCCTATGCGGCGCATGATCTGGAAGATGGACTGCGGCAGAAATGTTTTACGATGGATGAAATTTTGCATGATTTTTATCGAAAATATGGAAACGGATCTTCTTATGTCAAATTGGAAGAATTGGTAAATCAGAGTAAAAAAGACAGCGGATTTTCCTGTAGTAATTTGGATTCTTCTGTTCATTCAAAATTATTCCGCCAGGAGATTTCTTCCCAGATAATACATTGCCTGATCAATGATCTCGGCATTTGTCATGTGGATGAAAAGGAACAGGAGAAACGGGGATCGCAGTATACGGAAGAATTAGGATTTCAAACCTATGCAGACTTGGCTCATGGGCTTAAAAATATTACATTTCGGTGCATCAACCATAACGATGCAGTATTTACTTATGAGACAAAAGGAAATAAAATTTTAGAAACGTTAACGGAATTTTTCAGAAAGGAAGAAGAATTTCTGCCACCGGAATATCGGGTGGATAATTATAAATGTAAAAATTATGAGAATGAGAATATGATTCAGGAACGGCTGATCTGCGATTATCTTGCAGGAATGATGGATTCTTATGCGATCAATTGTTATCAGAAAATTACCGGAGAATCTTTTGAACAAATGGTGATACGATAAGGAGTTATAATGAACAAATTAATGGGACTTTTGGAATTGAAGGAGATGCGTCTGCCGTCTATACCGTGGAGGCAGTATACGGGCAAAGAGGAATTAAACGATCAATTGTTATGGACGATTAGGTGTGCCGTATACAGGGGGGATGATTTAAACCTGCCTCGTTCTGTCGGCAAAAATTCAGCTGAATCAAAACGATTTGCAGATGCATTGCTTAGAAAAATAAACAATAACGGAATAGTGATTTATTATCCTTATTTTATTGCAAAAAAAAGCGGCACACTGGAAGTGAGGAATAGTTCTGTTGTGATAGAAGCAGTGAAAGAAGATTTATGGAATCTGGTGACTTATTCTGACCGTGAAGTAACTGTGATCTGCCGCAATGGAAGTGAAAAGGAATTTGTCGGGAACCGTGAATTTTTAACGGAGAGCGAGCAGGAAGAAATTTTAAAATATGTTCCTGAGATTAAAAAATTATTTCGGGATGATCTTCTGGAGGGTAGAGCGGCTCTTTTGGAGTGGAGTTATGCGGTCTCCTGTGACAGGGATAAAAATTTGGCGAGCGAGGATTATCTGGTATTTTATGAGGCTAGAACGGTAAATGCCTGATATTCGTAATTGTGGATGTAGCAGAATATTACAGAAAAATCAAACAGGCTGGGCGTTTTCACAGGAAGAATAACGCCCAGCCTGTTTATTTATTTGATGTCTTTTTTTAAAAATCCCCATAAGCCCAAACCGGTGGATGCCGTGATGATACATAGGTCATAGATTACCATTCTTTCAATGGGCGCTTCTGCGGAAATGATCATAAGATCCTGCCCGGAGGGAAGAAATTCCATCAAAAATTCATACACTTCCCGTTTGGCGCCTCTGACGTAATGTGTGTTTGGAACCGGTTCCGACTGGGTTACTTCCCCGGATTCGTTCATAATATAATCCGTGTACATTTCAGGCTGCGACAGGGATGCGTAGATGTAAGAGGCGGTCATCAGCAGCATAAATGCGGATATGACGGTAACAATGGACAAAATTGCCTTGTTGTGGATCAGCATGGACGCGAGCGTAAAAAGAGCGGTATAGGTTGTCGTGATGACTATACTGCATAACATCAGGATCACTGCCGCTTTTGTGCCCATCTGAAACGAGCCGATCAGCGGAAGACCGGCAATCAGGCATGCCGTCATATAGGAAATCGAAATAGCGGCGCCTGCTGCAGTACACAAAATCAGGTTGGAAAGATAAATGGATTTCCGGGAATGCCCGACAATCAATTTGTTTCGGATCGTGCCGTCGCTGTATTCTGTTCCGATAAACAGACTGCAGAAGACTGCAGTCAGAATTCCCATAAACATAACGTGTGAAAAAAACGGGGAATCTAACGTTCCGGAGGTATTGTATTTTTGCATGGAATTGTATTGTGAGACAGGAAAAAAGATTCCCAATGCAAACATCATAACCATAAGGAGCCAGAAAATTTTGCTCTTTTTTAAGCGGGTAAAGCCCGCAGCCAGTAATCTGCTCATTCCTTTGCACCTCCCACCAAATTTACATAATAGCTTTCCAGTGTTTCGTCATGTTCATGCATGGATAAGATTTCACATCCTTCTTTGGCAAGAGACAGCGTCAGCTGTGTGATGTTGATTTTTGCATAAATATCTGCCTGTACATCCGATAGTATGTGGTATTCCAGTTTCAGATCGTCTAATACGCGGGAGAGAACTTTAATATTGCTGACTTCTACGCGGACGCATTTTCGGCAGGCGGCTTCTAAATCTTCGGCGCTGATTTCTTTTACCATGTGTCCCTGGTCGATAAAACCGTAATGCGTTGCCAGTCTTGCGAGTTCATCTAAAATATGGCTGGAAATCAGCACGGTGATCTGATGTTTTCGGTTCAGTTTTAAGATCAGTTCCCGCATTTCAATGATTCCCTGCGGATCCAATCCGTTGATCGGTTCGTCCAGAACAAGAAAATCCGGGTCTCCGGCAAGTGCAATGGCAATGCCTAGTCTCTGCCGCATGCCGAGAGAAAAATGTTTGGCTTTTTTCTTTCCGGTATCGGACAGGCCGACCAGCTGCAATACATCCGATATTCCGGAATAGGAGGGGAGTCCCAGAATTCGATACTGTTCTTTTAGATTTTCTTCTGCCGTCATATCCAGATAAATAGACGGCGTTTCAATCACTGCCCCCATTCTGCGCCTGGATGCTGCGATTTCCGAAGAATTGTTTCGGATTCCGTACACAGTGTAATCTCCGGACGTGGGTTTCTGCAGTCCGCAGATCAGGCGGATCAAAGTGGTTTTTCCTGCTCCGTTTTTTCCGACAAATCCATAAATAGAACCTTTGGGAACGTGCATGGATAGATTGTGCAAAGCCTTAAAATGCCTGTAATGTTTGCTTAATGCATTTACAGTTAATACATATTCCATAAATGAAATCTCCTTTCCGTTTTCTTTCAGATATATTTTCTCATATTTGAGAAATTCGTTCACACATGCTTGCGTGTTTCGGTTGATTTATAAAAAGCATACCGGATAAAAGTTAAGAAAGCGGTAAAGGAAACGGTTAAGAATTCGTAACGTTTAGTTTAAAACCGATGCCCCAGACGGATTCGATATAATCTTTTCCCCCGGCGTCCAACAGTTTCTTCCTTAAATGGCTGATGTGAACCTTCAGCGAACTTTCGGTACAATCCGGAGTATCTTCGCTGATCCGGTCTAATATGACGGATTTTGCGATTACCTGAGAAGAATTTTGCATCAAAAGCTTTAAAATGGCAAATTCTGTACGGGTCAGTTTTACGGTCTGGCCGCAGAGAGTGGCCAAACGGGTAGAAGTGTCCAATTCCAGATCGTCAAAGCGCAGGATAGACGAAGCGCTGACAGCAGCCGCATTCCGCAGCTGTACGGCAATCCTTGCGAGCAGTTCTTTTGTCTCAAACGGTTTTGTCACATAGTCGGCGGCTCCGTTTAAGAGAAGGTCGACTTTATTGTCGATATCTGTTTTGGCGCTGAGTACAATGACGGGAATATCCGGAATCTGCGGCAAGATCTCTTCGCCGGTTTGCCCCGGGAGCATCAGATCCAGGAGGATCAGGTCGGGTCTGTGTATCGACAGCATCAGAAGCCCCTCCGTACCCGAATAGGCGCGGGAAACATGATAGCCTTCTTTGGAGAGCAGTTCTTCTAACATATTTCCGATGCTGGTATCGTCGTCAATGATCATAATGGATTTCATTTTAGTATTCACCTGCCTGGGTTGTAGTTTTATTCTCAGTATATCGGATTGTCGGGATTTTATCAAATCGAGCGGAATGGACGATAGAAATTCTGATATTGCAATGCGTTTTGCGGTGCAGGTATTTTCAAAATGAATTGAACAGATACGGAAAATGTATGAGCAGCAGGAAGAGTATCTGGTGGTGGTTAAGTATGATGTGAAATTATTTTTGGATTTGGTTCATTTGAAATTTCGCTTACAACGGGTGGACGAGGAACTATGTAAAGTCAAAAAGAAATGTATCGAGAGAGGGCTTCTCGGAAAAGGTTCTGCAAAACTGCGGAAGAATTTGAAATTATTTGAGGCTTCAGCAGATGGTTATCGGGAACGGTTGGAGCAGATAAAGCTTCAAAAGAAGGACAATCTAAAGAAAATGAAGGCTGTGGAGCAATGCCTTGAAAGGGATGGAAGTACGCAATGCTGCTGATATAAAGTTACCCTGCAAAGCTTTTGGCAGATTACTATGAGAAGAAAAAAGCTGAAGGATATTATCTTATATCAGTTTGAAGGTTTCTGATAATTTTAGAATACTCTTGTCATTTTTATGCTATAATAATGCCATATCATTGATATAGACAATAAAGGAGAACAAAAGTATGGTTTATTCAGAAGAAATAAAGAAGATTCGTCAGAAATGTTTTTTGTCACAGGAGTCCTTTGGCAGAGAACTTGGTGTTTCGTTTTCATCCATTAACCGCTGGGAAGGTGGAAAAAGTAAACCTAATATGTCTGCTATGAAAAAGATTAAGGATTTTTGTGATGCCCATAATCTTGATTTTGATACCTTAGAAGAACAGTGGACACAGATGGGAAAGGATGAATAGTAGCATGGCGAAAAAGATAACTGCTGAAAAAGCACTGAATATAGATAATATTTTATTTAATTGTAGAGATATTTTGCGTGCGGCACGTAACGCGGGTTCTTTCTTTGAGAAGCGCGACATGATGCTTACGCTTGTATTTTTACGTTTTATTGGTGAGAAATACGAAGACGGAATTGAAAGGCTTCGTCAGACTTTAATTAAACAAGGGCTTGATCCGGAAGATGAAAATATTAGAGCAGCATTCTTTGATGATGCAACTTTTACAGATGGAACATACAATTTGCCTCTTGAAGCAAGGTGGTCAACTATCATCAATACTCCTGCACCGGGGCTAAATGTTGCACTTGATACAGCGCTTCACAGTATTGCAACTGCTTCAAAGGATTTAAAAGGCTGTTTTATCGAAGGGACGTTTACTACTCGTAATCTTGGCGCAAATGATATTAAGAAACTTGTTGATGAAGTAAATAAAATCAGCCATAAGGCATTTGGTGAAGAAAAAGACCTTATCGGTCGAGTTTACGAATATTTCCTTAAAGAATTCGCGGTAAATGCTACAAAGGAAGAGGGAGAATTTTATACGCCTCATGATGTTGTGCAATTGATTGCGGCAATGATAGAACCTTATGACGGCACTTTATATGATCCTTGCTGTGGTTCGGGTGGCATGTTTATTCAGAGCGCTGCTCTTGTAAAATCAAAACAAGGCGATATCAACAAAATCAATATTTATGGACAGGAAAAGGACGCGGCTACTTATCGTCTTGCAAAAATGAATCTTGCACTTCGCGGAATCAGCCATAACCTTGGTGAAACAAATGATTCGTCCTTTACACACGATTTACATAAAGGATTATACTTTAACTATATTATGGCAAATCCACCTTTCAATCTGAAAGGCTGGTATGATGAAAATTTAAAGAGTGATGTACGTTGGTCAGACTATGTAACACCGCCTGAAAGCAATGCGAACTATGCATGGATTTTGCATATGCTTTCCCACTTGAAGAAAACGGATGGAGTTGCGGGATTCCTTCTTGCTAATGGTGCATTGAATGATAGTGATACTTTAGAAATTCGTAAGAGGTTGATTCAGAATGATAAGGTTGAAGCAATTATTGTTCTTCCAAGAGAACTGTTTATCACGACAGATATCAGTGTTACATTATGGGTTTTGAACCAGAATAAAAAGGGTGGTAACTATCACGGAAGAACATTGCGTAATCGTGAGAATGAAATGCTCTTTATGGATTTGCGTACATGGACAGAAAATCCGGTTAAGGGAGAAAACAAAAAGAAGGTACGTTTGACAACGGAACAGATTGAAAAAGCAGCAGATATTTACCATACATGGCAGAGCGAAGGAACTGACGGAACAAAATACGAGGCGCCCGAACTCTATAGAAGTGTAGGCATTTCGGAAATCGAAGAAAAGAACTGGGCACTTACTCCAAGTAAGTATATTGAGTTTATTGATCACGATTTAGAAATTGACTATGAAAAGGAAATGGCTCGTATTCAGGCAGAAATGAAAAAAATCATGAAGGCTGAAAAGAAATCCCAGCAGATGCTGGAAGATGCATTTAGGGGGATTGGTTATGGGATTGACTAAAATTCGTTTAGGTGATTATATTGAACGCTCAACAGTAAATAATAGTGATTTAAAGTATGGAATTGATTTCATTGCAGGAGTAAACAATCAGGGAATTTTTACTGTACCAAAGGGAAATACAGAAGGTGTGAACTTAAAGCCTTATAAAATAGTAAATAACGGTGCATTTGTATATAATCCTACACGACTTGACTTAGGGTCTATTGCATATCGTATGAAGGATTTGTGTATTGTTTCGCATTTGTATATGGTGTTTTATCTTACTGAAGAAGGAAAGAAAATCATTGACCCTTTATGGTTATTTATCTATTTTAGACGATCAGAATTTTGTAGAGAAGTAACATTTAGAAATTTTGGAAGTCAAAGACCCGAATTTAACTTTAATGATATGAGTGATATTATTATACATCTGCCAGATATAGATATTCAGCGTAAATTTGTTGTGGTTTACAATGCTATGCTTGAGAATCAACAAAGTTATGAGCGTGGATTGAACGATTTGAAGCTTGTATGTGATGCCTACATTGAAGATTTAAGACGTGGAATTCTTTGTGAGAAGATTGGACCATTTATAACAAGGCAAGATATAAGAAATGGGGTAAATGGTACAAAAAATGTTATGGGTGTAAGCACATCAAAAGAGTTTCGTGAACCTACATCAAAAGTTAATAGGAACGAATTGCAAAATTATAAAGTGGTAAAACCACGTCAAATAAGTTTTGTGCAAACCACACATAATGAAAAAGTTTTTTGCAATGCATTTAATAATACGAACGATGATATTGTTGTTACATCAGTCAATGAAGTTTTTTCTACTGACGAAGAATATCTGTTGCCAGAATATCTAGTGATGTTTTTCAACAGAACTGAATTTGACAGATATGCAAGATTCCATTCGTGGGGCTCTGCAAGAGAAACATTTTCTTGGGACGACTTGATAAAGGTAGAAATACCTATTGCAAGCATGGAAATCCAAAGATCTATTGTTGATATTTACACAGTTTACAAAGAAAGAAAAAATATCAATGAAAAACTTAAAGTACAGATAAAAGATATCTGCCCTATTTTAATAAAAGGCTCTATCGAAGAAGCACGAAAACGAGGAGGCATAATCAATGGCTAAGTTAAAAGAATATAATGGTTACTATTGTGAATCAGAATATGAATATGCCTTTATTGGATTTTTGGAGGCTGAAGGCTGGATTTATTCTTCTGGTAACAATATTTCTCGTGTAACCAAAAGGAATGTGCTGATTGCTGATGATTTCAAAAAGTTTATAGCCGATACAAATCCAGACTTAATGGAAGATGAAGTTACTCAGATTTTTGATAATGTCCGCCTTGTTGGCAGTGAAAGTGATTTTGCGACTTTGCATAAAGTATATAGTTGGATGGTTGATGGCGTTCAGCTTACGCCGCAATATGGACTGGTAAAAATGATACCACTTATTGATTTTGAAAATTGGAACAAGAACATATTCCGTGTGGTAAATCAGTTCACAGTAGAATATACAAATAATGGTCAAAAACAAAATCGAAGACCGGACGTGCTTTTGTTTGTAAATGGTATACCGTTATGCGTAATTGAATTGAAAAATCCTGCTGATGCGAATGCAACCATTTATGATGCTTGGGAGCAAATTAATATTCGTTATTGGAGAGATATTCCACACCTTTTGCATTACTGTCCCCTGGCTTGCATTTCAGACGGTGTGAAAACAAGACTTGGGACAGTTCGTACTCCTTATGAGCATTTTTATGCATGGAGACGTGTGAATGATGGAGATAAAGTATCTACTCTGCCTTTTGCAGAAACAGAAACTATGATAAAGGGCGTATATGCTCCTGAGCGATTTTTAGAAATTTTTAGAGATTACATTTATTTTCAGGATAGCATTTATGATAGTTCGGAAGAGGAAATTGTATGTCGTTATCCACAATTCTTTGCGGCTAGATTACTAAAACAAAGTATAGTAAATTCTGTTGCCACCAAAAGCGGTAAAGGTGGAACATACTTTGGTGCAACCGGATGCGGGAAAACATACACAATGGCTTTTCTTGCCCGACAGCTAGCACTCCGTTGTACCGATATACCGGAAATCGGTTCGCCGACAATTATTCTAATTGTTGACCGTGATGAATTGCAAAAGCAGGGGGCGAAGCTTTTTACAAAGAGCAAAGAATTTTTGAACCTCGGTGAAGTAGCTGTTGTTAAAAATAGAGCACAGTTAAGACAGGAGCTTGGTGCAAGACAAAGTGGGGGTTTTTATATTTGCACCATTCAGAAATTCTGTGACAGGGAAGATGACAAAATCGGGATTATCAATGATAGACAGAATATTATATGTTTTTCCGATGAGGCTCATAGAACACAACTTGAACATTCTAAGAAAATTCAGTTCAGTAAAGATGCTGATGAAAATATGAAAGCGATGGTTTCAAAGCCATATGCAAAAGTATTGAAAGAAGCATTTCCACAGGCTACGTTTGTTGGATTTACCGGTACGCCTATTGCAGAAACATATCAAACATTTGGAGATGAAATTGACCGATATACAATGGATCAGGCAGTTGCAGACGGTTTGACGGTTTCGATCAAGTATCACCCTCGTATTGCTAAGGTATTGCTTGATAATAACAAGGTGAAAGAAATTGAAAATTATTATAAAAAATGTGCTGATGATGGTGCAACCTATGAGGATATCGAAGCAAGTAAGAAAGCAATGAGCTCTATGGAAGTGATTCTTGGTGAGCCTTCCAGACTTGAGCGTCTGGCAACAGATATTCATGACCATTATGTTTCAGCATGCGCAGGTGATCCAGATAGAATACAAAAAGCAATGGTGGTATGTTCTAATAGAAAAATTGCTTATGCATTACTACAGAAGTTTAAGAATAAATACCCTGAATGGCTTGAAGAGAAGAAAACACAGGATGGTGTTTCTGTAACGGAAGAAGAATTAAAAGAATTGAAACCAATGCCATTTATTGCAATGGTATCGAGTGTCGGCAGCAACGATGAAAAAGGCATGTATAATTATTTAGGAGGGGTTAAGAATGATAAGCGTTCGGAAGAACTGGATATTGCTTTTAAACAGGAAAAATCGAACCTCCATATAGTTATTGTTGTAGATATGTGGATTACGGGTTTTGATGTTCCGTGTCTTACATATTTGTATAACGACAAACCTCTGAAAAAGCATATGTTGATACAGACCATTAGTCGTGTAAACAGAAAATATCCGGGCAAAGAATTTGGTATGGTTATTGATTATATTGGAATTCGCGATAATATGCGTGAAGCAATGAAGATTTATGGTGGTGATACTTCCGTTGCGCCTACGTCTGATGATGTTGAGCAGGCTACATCTGTGTTTAGAGAAGAGTTAGAAATCTTAAAAACTCTGTTTACGGATTATGATTTAGCCCCTTTCTTAAATCTGGATTGTGACCCCGTCGCACGTTATAGACTTCTTGCAAAAGCTGCAGAATATGTATTTGTTTCAACACAGGAATTGAAAACAGAAGGAAATAAAGGTTCTCAAAAGGTTTCATTTAAAACTTACTTTCTAAAAACTGTAAAAAGAATGAGAGCTGCTTTTGATATTTGTCAGCCTTCCGGCTATCTTGGTGAAGAAGAATCTGCACTTGCACAATGCTTTATGGCTATAGCTGGTTTTGTTCGTAAAATGAGTGGAACGAGTGAAGTGGATACAGATACCATGAATCGCGCAGTTTCAAAGATGGTTGAGGAAGCGTTGAAATATAATCAGGTGGAAAGTGTTCTCGAAAGCGGTGAGGAAGAAGATATCTTTTCACCGGAATATTTTGAAAAATTATCTGATGTTAAAATGCCTGCAACGAAGCTGGAACTTCTTGTGAAAATGCTTCGCAAGCAGATTAAGGAATATGGAAAAGTGAACCAGTTGGCTGCAAAGTCATTTCAGGAAATGTTAGAAAAGACGATTGCAGAGTATCATGAAAGACGCAAACATCTTACTGCTGAAGAAGCCGGGGAAGCACAGGAACAGGCATCTGAAGATATTATTAGAATTGCTACAGAACAGGCTTTAGCTATTCTTCGTCAGATGAACGAGAACAGAGAAAGTTTTCGTAAGATTGGTTTAACATTTGAAGAAAAAGCATTCTATGATATTTTGATTTCTCTGCGTGACCAATATAACTTTGAATATGGAACAGATCAAGAAGTTGATGGTGTTGTAATCAATGATAAGTGCAAAAGCTTAGCCAAAAAAGTAAAGGAAATCATTGATACAAAATCTTCGTTTGCAGACTGGCTTAATAATCAGAATATAAGAAATCAATTAAAGCTGGATATTAAAATATGCTTGGTTAAGAATGGATACCCACCTCAGTATAGCCCGGAAGTATTCAATAAGGTTATGGAGCAGGTAGAAAACTTTGAGGAGTATTCAGGAGCAGAAGATTTAAAAAATGAGTCATCTGCTTCGGCAAAGATTTATCAATATGAGACAGAGAGCAATATGATGATGGTTGCTGAAGCCCCAATACCTTATGGCAAATCATAAGATAATTAATCAGTAGAGAGGCGATGAATATGAAGTATGTTTTTTTCTATGATGAAACAGAGCATAGCAGAAAGATTAATTATAAGACTGTTACCGCCAATAATTACTGTGATAATTTCATGACTGGAATTGTGGGTTGGAAAGCAGAAGAAAATGATTGTGTTTCTGACAGATACCTTGCTTTTGAATCGAAGTATGCATACAGAAAAAAAGACGGAGAATTAAAGAGCCAGACTATGAAAACAAAAGATTTTAGTCTTGGGTTTGCTTCTCTTAATAATCATACTATTGAATTTTATGAAGACCTTGTATCACTGTTTGATGAGAAAATAATTATATATTTCTCTGTGTTCAGCAAAATAGAATATGTTATTAGCCAATTGTTTGTAAATTATCATAATTCTATGTTTGTTGATGTTGATTACATGAAATATTCAATTATTAAGGCTATAAATGTATATCAACCACAAAATGTGATAGAAGCAATTTATAAAGAACCACAAATATTTGTTAATGAACTACGGTCTTTTTTAGAAGATAGGATTATTAAAAATCAGGCTAATAGTATTTTGAAAGAACATGAGAATAAAGCATTTGAAGAAATACTTGTATTACTTGACGACACAGAGACATCGGAGACATTAGATTGGGCATATTTTGCGTCGTTTGCTGGATTTAAGAAACTGTTGATAGAGATGAATATTGTTAATTATAGGCTGATGCTTGATCGAGAAGGAGAAGAAGCGCATACATTGAATGCTGCAATAAATGAAGGACTTCAAAATGTTACCGAGGAAGACTCCAGGGAATATGTGGGACTTAGAATGGCAGACATGCTTGTAGGATTAATATCTCGATTGATGCAGTCATTGAAGATATCATTAAATGGAGATTATAAAGACGGGAAAATAAAGAAGACTCTTTTGGATTCTGGTTGGTTTGCATTGAATCAAAAGCAACTTGGTTTGTACAAAAAATTGTATCAAGTAATTTGTAGGAATAATGATTATTGGTACAAATCTTATGCTGGTATTTATTCAGATGATTTGGTGGCTTTTGTAGCACTTCTTCAATTTATGAATCATTTTTCTGATGCGGAAGAAATTTGCAGCAGTAAGCTTGAAATGCAACCAGAGTATTATAATGCCTTTGTCTGCGAAAGACTGAGCGAGCGTTATAAAATTATGAGAAACAAATTACCGATTGATCCTATTGCAAATGATGACAAAGATTGTTTTTATAATCAAAGAGGCGCAAAGGTTTATAAGGATATTAATAGGCAGTCCATGTTGCCATTACATAGTGGACAGAATGAATTTTATGTGCTTTCGGTGGGATTTTCAAGGAATGGAATCCCATTGGTGACAATTTCGGAGAATGAACAGCCGAAGTGTTATAGACTACCGGATGAGTACGGCGATTGGACTATGACTGTTGTAGGATTTGCCAATATGGGTGAAAGATTGTTTCCAGCGAAAGTATTATTTTCGCTAATTGATGGAAGGTATTTGGTTGATATTTTATAGATTTTAAGCACTTTAGAAATTTATATTTATAGTATTGAAAAGTAGGTGGATAGATGGAAAAGATTTTTTCATATAATTCGGATATAGATAAAACAGCATATATGAATTGGAGAACCAGACAACATCAACCGATTCATGATATGATAATTATTGCTGATGGATATATGAAGGCAGCGATAATGCTTGCACAGGATTGTTTGCAGGATAATGGAGATAAAAAGGCAGATATTGTGGTTTTTCCAATGCTATTTTCGGCAAACCATGCAATAGAGTTGTATCTAAAATCTATAAATTGGTCTTTAAATATGTTGCTTAATATGAAGGAGTCATTTTGTGGAGGTCACGACATTAGGCAGATATGGAATATAGTAAAGAAGCGTATGATAAGTTTTGAAACCGATAAAGACCAACGAAAACAATTTAAGGTAATGACCAAGTATTTGGATGATTATATTTCAGAATTATATGATAAAATCGATAAAGACCATAATGCTAATGCAAAAATGAAAAATATGGATTTTTCACGTTATCCGTTTAATACAGATGACGAATATCATTTTTACATTGAGAATTATGGAAATGAAGTTGTAGATTTAGAGAGGTTTGTGGAGGTATTCAAAAAAATAGATTATAATTTAAGCTGTATTGCAGGATATTACGAAGACATGGCAATGTTTGTTCCAGATTGTGATTGAGAGAAAGTATTGTGATAGGTTAGTATAGTTACTCATATAAAAAGTATTTACCAAGAAAGTAAGAGATGGAGGAAAGCATGAAAACAATAGATATTAATACATTTGTAAATAGTTTTAAAGTTAAGCCGGATAAAAGTATGTCTTTCCTCTTGGGAGCAGGAGCATCCATATCATCGAACATTCCGTCTGGTGGGCAAATGGTATGGGATTTTAAAAGAACATTGTATTGTACAGCAAATAATATACGGACAAGTTTGTATGGTGATTTGTCTAAGGAGAATGTACAGAAGGAGATTCAATCATATTTTGATGGACAAGGGGGATATCCGGAATTATGGTCAACAGAAGAATATTCATTTTATTTTGAAAAGTGCTATCCATCAAGAAAAGATCGAGAGTATTATATTCAAAATAAAGTACGAGATATAAAACCATCATTGGGATACTTATGTATGGGTGAAATGATAATCAATGGGAAAGTAGATTTAGTTTCAACTACTAATTTTGATGATTTGGTGCAAGCTGGTGTTCATTCAATTGATTCAAGTATTTCAATTAAAACAATATCATCTGCCGTTAGCAATAGTGTTGGATTTTCGTTGAATGAAGGATTTCCTAATATAATAAAATTACATGGAGATTATTTATTCGATAAATTAAAAAACACAGAGTTAGAATTGCAAAAATTAGAGGATGAAATAGCTGATATTTGGAAAACATCTATAAAAGAAAATGGATTAATAGTTATAGGATATGCTGGCAATGATAGTTCTGTTATGTCTGTTCTGGAAGAATTAATCAGTGAAGATGGTATAAAGAAAGGTGTATATTGGTGCAAACCAAAGGGCAGTAATCTTAGTATAAGGGCATGCAAGTTTATGGAGACCGCTTGCAATGTTAATGAACAGTCGGCAGTAGTTGAAATTGAGGCTTTTGATGATCTTATGTATAGTTTGTACTTGGCTATGAATTTGGAAAATTCCAGCATTGATGAGCTATGGAAAGGTCATGATAAAAAACAGGATATTTTATATGATGCGATAGGAAAGCATACAGCAACAGTAATAACGAATGCATTGCCAGCAATGCAGTTTCCAAGCAAATGTTATGTATTTAGTTCGAGCATTACTACTTGGAAAGAATTGCGGGCAACAACAAATAATTGTTGTGTTGCAATTTTATATAAAGGAAAAGTATGGACATTGGGGAGCAAAAGCGGTATTTTAGAGGCTTTTGCTGATAAAAATATTAGTAATATTGAGGAAATGGATATTCCAATATATATGATGAAACTGGAACATTCAGATGTCATAGGCATGTTTTATGAGATTATAGAAAATAATTTATTAAGCATGGGTTTATCTTCATTTGGAAAAAATAAGTACTTTGACAAAAGTAGCCGGCGTTTAAAAAACGGTTGTTTTGTTTATGATGCAATTAAAATAGCTCTATCGTTTGTTGATAGTAATGTAGTTATGAATTTATTGCCTACAGTTCATGTATTAAAAAATGATGAATCCCAATTAGAACGATTTGCGTATCAGAATATTGTAAACAGTGAAATGTCAATACTCTATAACAAACAGATGAATGATAAGATAGAAATATGGATTCAGAAATTATCAAAGAAAGGGAAAATAATTTTTGAATTAGGAAATGCTGTGTTGGAGTTTAATACACAACGAATACAATTTGCTGGAACAGGCAGTATCAATAAATGTTATCAAGCGAAGGAAACGGAACTTGCTTTTGATTATGAAAATGGTAGTTGTATCGCAGTTAATCAATTAAAAGGGTTAGTTAATTATGGACCCTTAGAATCATATGCAAATCAAAGTGTTCGGTTAGCAGTGCTGTCACCTAGAGAATGTGCAGCAGATATATGGAGGCACTTAAATGAACTGAATAAGCATCATGCAACAACTTTAAAGCAGGATAAAGCATTTTTACCAGAATATATAGGATTTCAAGATGTTTTTAGATGTGGGTTGAATATTCCAAATGGAGATGATACCAAAAGATTTAGGGGTTATCCTTTAGGCGGGGCTTTAAAGGCAAGTACGGAAGATTTCTTTAACGGGATTTGTCAATATATTGATGTGATGGAAAGGGAAAAACATGAATTTGATGTTTTGGTAATTTATATTCCAAACCAGTTAAGTAAAATGAGAGAACTGAAAAATGAAAATGTTTATTTTGATTTGCATGATTCACTAAAAATATATTGCGCTGGTAAAGGTATTGTTACACAGATAATAGAAGAAAAATCGGTTCATACCAATAGTGATATGGCAAAAATTATGTGGGGACTTTCCACCGCTATATATGCAAAGGCTATTGGAAAATTATGGAAACCCAAGCTGACAAGATATAATACGGCGTATATTGGTTTAAGTTATGTACAATCAATAAAGAATAATGAAAAAATATCAATTGGTTGTAGTCAGTTATTTGATTCAGAAGGAAATGGCATGGAATTGTACTTGCGTCCGCTAAAAGATCCACAGATTATACAGAAAAATCCTTATATGAGAAGTGGAGATGCTTGTCGCCTTATGAATAATTTGAAAAGAATTTATGACGAATCGGTTCCTTTGCATAAATTAAATCGAATTGTAATACATAAGACAACACACTTTACAAAGGAAGAAATGGAGGGAATAACAAATGGGCTTGCAGGTGTGGATAATATTGAATTGTTGCAAATTCAAGAATTTTCTGCATGGAGAACTATAAGATTTCAGAATGATACTGCAACACCATTTCCCGTTCAAAGGGGAACTGTTATTCCACTTGACAAGGACACATTTTTAATTTGGACGCATGGAAGTGTTCAGCATGATGAATTGGCAGGAAAAAACTTGAACTATTATAAAAATGGTAGAGGAATACCAGCTCCATTATTGATAAAACGATTTATGGGGAAATCATCGGCGCAGGAATTGGTCAATGAAATTTTAATGCTTACTAAAATGAATTGGAATAGTGGGGACGGATTATACAAAATATTGCCTGTAACGCTGGATTTTGCAAAGGCATTATCCCGTGTTGCTAAGCAAGACTTAGTGGTCTATGATAGACCGTATGATTTTAGATATTTTATGTAAGGATTATCAATTATCGATAATGAAATCTGTTTAAAAGATTGGTGCCGAATGCTATTTACAGAAAAAGATTCAAAAGATTGGATACTTCAAAATGACTTGTATTTCAATTTGAATACAGGTAATGAAGAACTGCTCCAAAATGAAATAAGTAAATAATAAGATTACCATGAATAATTCATACCAGAAAGAGAGGCGTTTGAATGATACCATTAAAGATAGAGACTTTGCTGGAGGGGCGTGTCGTTGAACATGACCGTGTAGAGTATAAAACAGGCTGGAACCCTAATGATATTATTCATTCTATTTGTGCGTTTGCAAATGACTATGATAACACGAATGGAGGATATATCGTCATAGGGGTAAAAGAGAGCAATGGTATGCCGGTATTTCCGTTAGAAGGTGTTCCGAAGGAAAAGTTAGATTCCATCCAGCAGGAAATATTTCAGTACTGTAATCAGATTATTCCAAGGTACATTCCAAGAATGGAAGTGGTTGATTATAAGAATGAAGGAATTTATTTGATATATCTATGGTGTTCAGCAGGTGACAGCGGTCCTTATCAGGCACCGAAATCAGTGTATGTGGAAAATGGTGAAAAAGCTGACAAAAGCTTGAAATATTGGATTAGACCGGCATCGCTTACAACAGATGCGAAACAGGACGAAATATCTGAACTATTTGATAAATTTAATTCTGTGCCGTTTGATGACCGTGTTAATAGAAAGGCAAAAATTGATGATATCATGAGAGGCTATCTTGAAGATTTTATCAGGAAGAGCAATAGTAGTCTGGTGATGGAGCTGAATAGCAGTTCATTAGAGGAACTGCTGCTTGCACAGGAAGTTGCAAATGAGACAGATACGGAATTAGATATCAGAAATATTGGTGTATTGATGTTTGCGGAACATCCGGAAAAGCTGATTCCGGGGGCATATATTGAGCTGATTCGATTTTATTCAGAAGAAGCCGAGGCATCGGATGATTTTACTGAAAAAATATTTACAGGACCAATATGGAGACAAGTTCAGGATGCTTTGAATTATATAAAGACAACTGTGATTGAGCAAAAAGTTGTGAAGGTTCAAGGTCAGGCAGAAGCAGAACGATATTTTAACTATCCATATAATGCATTGGAAGAAACATTGGTAAATGCAGTATTTCACAAGTCGTATCGCGAGCCGGAGCCAGTGGAAATCCGTATATATGTGGATAGCATTCAGATACTTAATTATCCCGGACTTGCGAAATGGATTAATCTTGAACGTTTTGTATCAGGTAAAGTGAAAGGAAGGAAATATCGTAACAGAAGAATTGGGGAATTATTTAAGGAGATTGATTTATCTGAAAAAAAGGGAACGGGTATTCCCAAAATATTAAGAGAACTGAAACAAAATGGTTCACCAGAGCCTGAGTTTGATATGGATGAGGAAAGAACTTATTTGAATGCGATTATTCGCATAAGGGACGGTTTTGAAAGAAAAGAGAAAATGTCCGAATCAATGTCCGAATCAATGTCCGAATCAATGTCCGAATTGGAAAGAGCAAGAATGCAGATTATTTTGATTTATCTGGAAACAAATAAAGAAATAAATAGTGTTGCTGCGGCAAAATTGCTGGAAGTTGAAATAAAGACGGCAAGCCGTTTGTTGTTGAAGGCTGAAAAGCTGAATATCCTTAAAGGCACAGGAAAAACAAAAAATAAGGTATATTTTAGAGAATAATGCAAATGAATGTCATAAGAATGGATTAAGAAGCTTATCTCCATCATAAGAAAAATGATGGAGATAGGAAATAGGCTGTTAATTAAACTCATTTATGGCATTTACATAATCCTGCAAGCCGTTTGCTTTCAATGCAAGCTTCGCGTATAAAAGCGGTGTTTCTTCTGCTAAATGGTACAGATAGGTAAAGGTCAAATTTCTCGCCCTACGATAAATTAAACGCCGCTTAGTCGCGACGCTTGCTGTAGCAATCAACAGGCAGGTCTTTTGACCATGGCATTAATGGCTCCAGCTGTGATTGTTCTATATTTCCATTTTCATAAAGCAGCTTTGGTAATTCTGTAAGCAGATGCCTGACGTAGTAGTACACATTCAGTTTGTTGGCTCTGGCAGTTTCTGTAATGCTGTAGATGATTGCACTGGCCTGCGCTCCCCGAACAGTATTGATGGTCATCCAGTTTTTGGACAGTAAAGGGGATAATTCTTTAAAACAGTATCTTCTCTTATTCTGTCACGGGTCTTACTCCCACATATAGGACACAATATCCATTCCATTCATATTCACCATTTTTGCCGTTCACCTAATCATTATTCAGGGCATTTTCAACTGCTTTTTTTAACACAGTACTGGAATTTGTTGCGCCTGACACGGCATCAACATCTATCCGCTGTTCCGCGACAATTCTATCAACAACCGCTTCCGCAGCTTGGCCTCGCTCGTTTTTATGCTCTAAAATGCGAATGCCTGTAATTTCTCCATTTTGTATTGTGACCTCTACCTTTGCATAGATAAAATTAACATCGCATTCACCAATGTAGACCCCATTCGGAATGTCCGAAAGGCAGATTTCCTCAATAGAGGTTTCGCTCACAGAGCGCTTATAATCGGCTACTTGTTTCAAATAGATCGCAAGCGCAATACCCCCTATTAAAATAGCGAAAGCAATGATAGCCGCAGCCGCCTTTTTGATAGACTGTTTCATTTCCAACACCTCTCTATTTTTCGCAACACCCGTTCGGGTACATTCTTTGTCTTACCAGTGTTTGCACAAACGATTTTGCCCATTGATTTCATCCCGGCGGTTTTGAAAAACTCATCCATGTTTCGTATTGCTCCCCTGCTCTGTCCAAATATCCACGAGAAAGGAGCTGGCGTATTACAGGCAGTCAAGAGCACATATTTTTTCCCGGACAATCGAGGTTTTGGAAATGCCGCTGTTTCCTCCATAGCAGTTCCCAGCAGACGATCAAATAAATTTTTTACTGGGGCAGGAACATTAGCCCAATATGTAGGAGCCGCAAGGACTACAATCTGACTTTCGTGCAGCAAAGAAATGATTTCTTGTATATCGTCTTTTTGAACACACATTCCAGAAGTTAAGCATCTTCTGCATCCAACGCAAAAGGCCAACTGTTTTTCGTACAAATTGATTTTAGCAATGGTATATCCCGCTTTTTCCGCTTCACAAATTGAATGGTTTAACATAGTGGCGGTTGCTCCATCTATGTGGGGACTGCCCAAAATAGCAAGTACACGTTTCGGCCTCATTCTGGTTCCTCCGTATTTGCGATAGATTGATAAATCATGTTAAAACCATGTTGAAGGAATTCATTCCGGGACATATCCATTGTCTTTTGGATGTAATCTTTTTTGTTTGCCGCCAAAAGAATAAGTCCCGACAGCATCCCCCAGCATGAAAATGAAGTTGGCATAAGTTCTATATCACGGCGCAAATCACCGCTTTCAATGCCGGACAGCAAAAGCCCTTTTATCATTTTATTTATTTCTTCCCCAATCTCATAGCTTTCTTTTTCTTCCGGGAAAAAGTCTTGATTTTCAAAATTAACATTGATTTTATCAAGCATCATCTTGAAATAGAAAGGGTATTCGTCCTGATACCGTGTTAACTCTTTGCAAATCAAATCATACTTTGCTCTCGTGGACGTTTGAAGTTGTAAAGCAGAAGAAATATAGGAACACAGTTTTTTCATACTGTCTAAGACTAATATGCTTACGATTTCTTCTTTGTTTTCAAAGTACACATAGAGGGTTGCCTTGCTATATCCCGCCGCTTTTGCTATGTCGTCCATAGATGTTGAGGAAATGCCTCTTTCAGTAAATAGTTCAGAAGCTACTGATGCAATATTGTCTCGATGCACACTCCTTGGTTCCTTTTTTCTTCGGGCCATAAGTTCATCTCTCTATAATTAAACTTACAGTTTAATTATAGGGCAAGACGGCCTGTTTGTCAACAGGATACTTAATACTGGTTCAATCAGCGTATTCCACCTACATAAATTTTTTGTTAAAAAGAAGCATTTCTTCTTTGCTGTTTTTGTTTTCAAAATATCTGTAAAAAGTAGTCCTGCCGATATCGGCTTCCTTGCAAATTGAGCTTATGAAACTGCGTATAATAATCTTTCTCAAGCCAGGGCTTTTGAGAATCAATGTAGTTTTTTATCCACATACGCCAGTGTTCTTGTACTTTTCAGACTGCCATAAGCTCCTTCTCCGTAATACCGGCTGAGCAGGAGCGGGATTCCGTCGCCTACTCCATTCCTGTGCCGAGCGCCTGGATTACGCTAATAATCGGATATTCAATTTAGTGGCAGGTTTCGTCACATTTTGCAGGATGTGTGGCATAAACCTCGCTGCGCTGTGATGTGGTGTTGTAGAGGGCCGGAAATAAAAATAAAATACAGGAGGGACGTGCTATGGCATCGCTTTCCGATGAAAAGCGCATCTGCGCCATGTTCGATTCTTTCCATTGCTGTTTTTTAAATATTTATGATTGACAAAATCTCTTTTTGTTATAAAATAGTTCTAAAAAGAACAAAAAGGAGAATGCAATGATTCCACTAAATCCATGGGAACATCAAAACGCAATCAAGGCACTTTATTCAAAATGTGTGGAAGGGGTCTGTGTAAAACATAATA
>OFFV01000145.1_pt1 | contig 62247 bp, 53 predicted proteins | sample 1521461 | NCBI WGS metagenome assembly OFFV01 (sample SAMEA3504120, study PRJEB24116) | mouse gut metagenome | biome: mouse gut; feature: mouse-associated habitat; material: faeces | place: Denmark | collected 2011 | reverse complement strand
GATCACCTCCAATCGTGAAAGCGGGTTTGGAAGATATGATGTGATGCTGGAGCCGCGGAAGGCGGGGCTGGATGCTTTTATCATAGAATTCAAGGTGTATAATCCGAAAAAAGACGCTTCATTGGAAGATGCCGTAAAGGCGGCGCTTGTACAGATTGAGGAGAAGAAATATGAAGAGGCGCTTGTAGGGAAAGGGATACCGGAAGAGAGGATCAGAAAGTATGGGTTTGCGTTTGAGGGGAAGACGGTGTTGATCGGGTGAGACGAAGAAATGCCCAAAGCAGCAAGTCGCAGGCACAGCAGGAGATGGTGAATATGATACTGATACGGAATGCCGGGATCTGGTGAAGGCAATCTGAATATTGTCAGGGAAGCGGGTTAACCAGACAGGAGGGAATATGGCGAGAACAGTAGGGATCGGAATACAGGATTTTGGCAAGATTATTGAGAATGACTGTTTCTATATAGATAAAACATACTTTATCAAGGAATGGTGGGAAAGCCGGGATGAGGTGACGCTGATCACCAGGCCGCGGCGGTTTGGAAAGACCCTTACCATGAGTATGGTGGAGCAGTTTTTTTCGCTGAAATATGCCGGAAGAGGAGACTTGTTTGAAGGACTTGCCATCTGGCAGGAGGAGTACCGTGCGCTGCAGGGAACCTATCCGGTCATCAGTCTTTCTTTTGCGAATGTGAAGGACACAAATTATCAGGATGCACGCGCCAAGATATGCCAGTTGATCGCCAGTGAATATGCAAGGTGCGCATTCTTACTGGAAGGAGACTGCCTGACAGAACAGGAAAAGGATTTATTCCGCAGAAAGACAAGAGATATGGATGATGTGGACGCTGCGCTGGCGTTAAACCAGTTATCGGAATATCTGCATCGCTTTTACCATAAGAAGGTGATCATCCTGCTGGATGAATATGATACGCCGATGCAGGAGGCTTATGTGGGAGGATACTGGAAGGAGATCGTGGCATTTACAAGGAACCTGTTCAATGCCGCGTTTAAGACTAATCCCCATCTGGAACGGGCGATCATGACCGGGATCACGAGGGTCAGTAAGGAATCCATTTTTTCCGATTTGAATAATCTTGAGGTAGTCACCATGACCTCCGGCAAGTACGGCACGGCATTTGGCTTTACGGAAGAAGAAGTTTTTACTGCCATGGATGAATACGGACTGGAGGAAAAAGACAGGATAAAGAGCTGGTATGACGGGTTTATTTTTGGGAAATGGAAGGATATCTATAATCCATGGTCTATTTTGAATTATCTCGATAAAAAAAGAGTCGGTATGTATTGGGCAAACACCAGTTCCAACAGTCTGGTCGGGAAGCTGATCCGGGAGGGCAGCCCGGAGATCAAGATGATGATGGAGGATCTTCTGCACGGGAAGGTATTCCATACGGTAATTGATGAACAGATCGTGTTCCAACAGCTGGATCATAACGACAACGCAGTCTGGAGTCTGCTGCTTGCGAGCGGGTATCTGCGGGTGGAAGGGTTTGCGTTCAATGAAAGGAGCGGCAGGACAGAGTACGACCTGAAGCTGACGAATAAAGAAGTGTGTGTGATGTTCGAGCACATGATTGACGATTGGTTCCGGGACTATACGCCGGATTACAATATCTTTATCAAAGCGCTGCTGCAGGACAATAAGAAGGCGATGAACACGTATATGAACAGAGTGGCGCTGGCAACGTTCAGCTGCTTCGACACCGGAAAGAGACCATCGGAGGCGACGGAACCAGAGCGGTTCTATCACGGATTTGTGCTGGGGCTGATGGTGGATCTGGCGGAGCGATACGAGATCACATCCAACAGGGAGAGCGGTTTCGGCAGATATGATGTGATGCTGGAGCCGTATGATAAGAAGGATCATGCCATTATCATGGAATTCAAAGTGCACGATCCCGATGACGAGAGAAGTCTGCAGGAGACGGTGGATGCGGCGCTTGCCCAGATTGAGGAGAAGCAGTATGCGGCAGGGCTTATCGCGAAAGGGATACCGGAGGACAGGATACGGAAGTATGGGTTTGCGTTTGAGGGGAAGACGGTGCTGATCGGGTGAAATACGGGAGCTTCTGCAGAGACAAAAGCAAAATGCCGCAGAAAGAAGCGGTTGGAGGAACAGGAATGCGGGAGGAAACTTTATATGCGTAAATTTCATAAGCAGCAAATATTGGAAGTTATAGAGAGTTTGCATATGATTCACCAGCATTGTCGGGATCGGCTTTCAAAAAAAGCATATTTGGCGGTGCAGGGCCTTCTTACCGATTGTCAGGATGCGGCTATCCAGATCGGGGAACTGATCGAACAGCTGGAGGGCGAAGGAACTGAAGCAGTCATTCATTTGGAACAGTACTGCGAACGGCTTTATCAGGTCAATGTACAAATAAAAGAGATTTCGCCGCACAAGGCGTATAAATGTCTGGAAGAGATATTGATTAAGGCGGAAAATGCGGTCAACCACATGCCGGTCAGAAAGGAAGTGGTCTTTCTGCCTTATAAGGCAAGTATGTGGGATTCTCTGGAGAGCGTTTATCTGGCAGCGAGGGAGGATGAAAGCTGTGATGCCTATGTGGTACCGATCCCCTATTATGACAAATTACCGGATGACAGTCTGGGCGAGCTGCATTATGAAGGGAATGAGTATCCGGCAGATATTGAAATTACTTATTATGAGGATTATAATCTGGAAGAAAGACGACCGGATGCCATTTATATCCATAATCCTTACGACCGGTGTAATGTTGTGACCTGTGTACCGGAACAGTACTTTTGCAGCAGTCTGAAAAAGCATACGGACTGTCTGGTCTACATTCCTTATTTTATTTTGGATGAGATTGAACCGGATAACCAGCCGGCCGTCGACAGCATAAAACATTTCTGCTTCCTGCCGGGGACGATCTGGGCGGATAAGGTGATCGTACAGTCTGAGAAGATGCGCCAGATTTATATCAATGAGTATATTAAGGCAGCAAAGGAAATAGGACTGACGGGAGAACATACGGACAGGAAGAAGCTGGAAGAGAAAATACTGGGGTTGGGGTCTCCAAAACTGGATAAAGTACACAGTACCAGGAAAGACGACCTGGAGATGCCGGCAGAATGGCGGAAGATCATAGAGAAACCGGATGGCACTTGGAAGAAGATTATTTTTTATAATACAAGTATCGGGGCAATGCTGCAGAATGAAGAGAAAATGCTGGAAAAGATGAAGTCCGTTTTCCAGACATTTCGAGAACAGAAAGATGAGGTGGCGCTTTTATGGAGGCCGCATCCTTTACTGGAAAATACCATAAAATCTATGAAGCCACGAATGCGGGAGGCGTATGAAAAACTTGTACAGGAATACAGGAATGCGGGGTGGGGAATTTATGATGATACGGCAGAACTGGATCGTGCCGTGGTGCTGAGCGATGCCTATTATGGAGACAAGAGCAGTGTGGTGCAGGTGTACCAGGAGACCGGTAAGCCGGTGATGATACAGAACGTGGAGGTTTTGTGAAAGCGATCGGCTGTGGGATGGTATACAGGATCGGCGGCGTTCCGGCTGAAAAGTAAAAGATGAAAGGGAGAAGAAAACAGACTATGAATGTTGCGTTGATCTTGGCGGGAGGCACGGATTACAGATTTCAAATGAGTGTGCCGAAACAGTTTGTGAATGTTTTTAACAGACCGGTCATTGTGTATACGCTGGAAGCGTTTCAGAAGCATAAGGATATTGATGCGATCATGGTTGCCTGCCTGGACGGATGGCAGGAGATGGTCAAAGCCTATGCTAAACAATTCAATATTGATAAGCTGAAATGGGTGGTAACAGGAGGCAACGACGGTCAGGCTTCGGCAAGAAGCGGCATTCTGGCTCTCAAGGATGTCTGCAGGGAAGATGATGTGATCGTGCTGCATGATTCCATAAGACCATTTGTCACGGAAGATATCATAACAGACAGTATCAGGGTATGCCGTCTGCACGGAATGGGTGTTGCGGCTGTCCGGACAATGGATACGATCATGAGAACCAATGATGGTGTGAGTGGGACAGAAAGTATTTCACGGTATTCGATCGTCCGCATTCAGACACCGCAGGCATATCATATGAGCCGGCTGCTTGCGATACACCAGAGAGCGGTAGAAGCCGGTATCACGGGGGAAGTGGACACCAACAGCGTGGCTTCCAAACTGGGAGAACCGGTCTTTTTTTCGAAAGGATCTGATTTGAATCTGAAGATCAATACAGTGGAAGATGTGGAGATGTTTAAAGCCCTGTACCGAATGCGTAGGGAGCCGGTCAAAGAGGAAATTTATTAGAAGTACAATGTTGGAAAAAGAGCGGATTGATAATGGCAGGAAGCCAGTACATTGTGGAGGTTTTGTTTTGATGCACTATATATAGTGATTGACAGATTGTGATATAATTATAGCTAACGATATTAAAAATTGGGGATTCTCAATTTGTGAGAGGTGACAGGGTGATGGAACAAGCGTTTTTTATAATTGATGGAAGGGAACTGTTTCTGGATAAAGTGTTGGTGGAATTTGATGAGACACCTGTTTTTTTTGTATGTAAGAATAAGAGTAGTTACTTTATTGCGTTGAATGGATTATCTAAGATGTTGCATGGTAAAATTACCATGAGAGAGTTGGTTTTACAATCGGATAAGTATTGGGATATTATGGCTGGAGAAGAGTTGGATAAGGATACGGTTTGCGAAAAAAGCATTGAGGAAATTCCACTCGAATTACTGCCGTATGAAGGCGCTTACTTGAAAATTGTAACCAGAGAGCTGGAAGTATATATGGAAGAAATTGATGCAAACCTCTACGGCGAGAGTGGCTGGGAGAACGAAGCGGTACAGGTGTGCATAGAATGTATTGAGGAACTGACCAGAAGTCTTTCAGATCAATTTGAAATAATGATACAGCAGATTTGTGATAACGTGATCAAAGATATGAAAATTCGTATGAACTATGATTTTCATGATGGCGATTACAGTAAAGAAATTAGCAGGGCAAAAGTTGAAATTGAGAAAGACGGCTCAAAAACCAATATAAAATTTCAAGATAATAAGGGCTTCCCGTTTGCGGCCTGATATAGAGATGCAATAGGGGACGTATTGGTTTATCTGAAAGATTTAGCAGCTGTGGGGAAAAGAATATGAATAGAGAAGTGTGTTGTTTTACCGCCATTTAATATTGTAAAGATGATGACTGAAAACGGATAAAGTTTTGGAAATTCAGAAGACGAGAGGTTTACATGAAAACCTCTTGTTGATTTTTAGGTGTTTTTATTGTTTGGTGCATATTTTAGCATGGTGTCTGGTCATTGGTTAGAGGTGTAGTAATGAATATAGCGTTATTATTGGCAGGAGGAAGCGGCGTCAGGACAGAACAGGATGTGCCGAAACAGTTCTTAAATGTATATGAAAAACCAATCATTCTTTATACGTTGGAGGCATTCCAAAAGCATCCGGATATCAATGGGATCATTGTGTCCTGTCTCGATGGATGGCATGAGATTCTACGTGTCTATGCGCGGGATGCCGGAATCACGAAGCTGCAAAGAATCGTGAAAGGCGGAGAGAACGGGCAGGCCTCGGCACGGAATGCGCTGCGTGAACTGCAGGATATCTGTAAAGAGGATGATATTGTCCTCATTCACGATGCGATACGGCCAATGGTATCTGCAGATATCATATCGGACTGCATTGTGAAATGCAGACAGTATGGTTCAGGGCTTGCAGCATTGCGGTGTCAGGAGACGATCATCCGCACGCAGGACGGCATTAAGGGGAATGAGGGAATCAGCAGGAAAGACATTATGCGGGTACAGACGCCGCAGGCTTATCGATACGGACAGGTTATGAAGGCCCATGAGGAAGCGCTGCGGAAGGGAATTACGAATGCGGTCTATACCAATACACTGATGCTGGATCTGGGGGCGACACTTTATTTTTCGAAGGGATCTTCCAAGAATATTAAGATCACGACGATGGAGGACGTGGAGATTTTTAAGGCACTGTATAAGGTGGAGAGGGAAGATTGGGTGAAATGATTTCTCTGTGTTCTTGATGGTTTTTGCACACATGCTATAGGAAAAGGAGGGTGCCGGTAACATTAAGCTTTCAAAAATGTGAAAGAGCAGATAAATAATGGACAATAAGTATGTTAATGAATTGATAGAACGATTGGATGGCACGGAAATCTGGCGTGGGGTTGAGGAAAGATGTTCCGGTTACAGTGAGGGCATCAGGTTTCTGGTAGATACCTTTACCGTGCATAAAGAGAGAAAATCCCAACTCTTTTTTATCGGAAACGGCGGCAGTTCTGCGATTGCCAGTCATATGACGGCTGATTATATGAAGAACGGCGGCATGAATACGTATAGTTTGTATGATAATGCAGTTACAACCTGTATGGGCAATGATTATGGATATGAATATATCTTTTCACGGCCGATGGGGTTCCTGGTCAGAGAAGGAGATCTGCTGGTGGCGATCAGCAGTTCCGGGAATTCTGCAAATATTATTAATGCGATCGAGACTGCCAGGATGAAGGGTGCGGATGTCATTACTTTTACAGGGTTTGAAGCGAATAATAAGGCAAAACAGCTTGGAGACGTGAACGTGTATGTACCCTGTAGAAAATATGGTATTGTGGAGTCCATTCATAATCTGATGTTGCAACAGGTGGTGGACTTGATCATGGACAGGGATGGTATAAGGTTTTGACGGGCGGTGTGAAAATAAATGAAATTATGGCATCCGGAGAGCGAAAACCGGCGGTTTTTCTGGATAGAGACGGTGTCTTGACAGAAGAGAAGAGTTACATTGATTCTGTAGAGAAGCTATGTATATTCCCTTATGCGGCAGAGTGCATCAGAAAAATACAGGAAAAGGGTTATTACGCGATTGTTGTCACAAACCAGAGCGGTGTGGCAAGAGGGCTTTTCAGTGAGGACGAGCTTCGGAGAATGAATGCGTACCTGATACGGGAGACGAAAATAGACGCGGTTTATTATTGTCCGCATCACCCCGCAGGTGCGGTGGAAAAATATAAAATGGAATGTGACTGCCGTAAGCCGAAAACAGGTATGTTCCAAGCGGCATGCAGGGACTTTGCGATTAATCTGGCGAAATCTTATATGGTGGGGGACCGGGCAGGGGATATTCTGGCTGGTCAGAATTTGGGGATCAGGACGGTTTTGCTGGAGTCAGGGTATGGTACGGGACGTTTGGAAGCGGATGTTGTACCGGGGCATATTTTTACGGATTTGAGAGATCTATTGGAAATATTGTGACATAAGGTGTACGGCTAAAGAATGGCAAGTTTTTGCCGATATAAATACCGTAGTGGTTCAGGATGAATGGAAAGATTGCATGGATGCAGAAATAGGAAGAAAGATAACCTGTTAGTGCTCTCAGTGTGCAATGACAGGTTTTTTGTTTCGTAAAGATGATTTTTGGAGGATAGGATATGATTTCATTGGTGACAGGTGGATGTGGATTTATCGGATCCCATATGGTAGACAGGCTGCTTGCTGAGGGACATACGGTGAGGGTGATCGATAACTGGACGACGGGACGGCGCGAGAATCTGGAACACCAGAAAGAGAATCCAAATCTGACGGTTTATCATATGGATATTCGTAACAGGGAAGAGATAGAGCCGGTTTTTAAAGACATAGATTATGTTTTTCATTTTGCGGCGTTGGCTGATATCGTGCCGTCGATTCAGAGGCCGTGGGATTACTATTCTTCCAATGTGCTGGGAACTTATAACATAGTTGAATGTGCGAAGGCTGCCAATATTAAGAAATTAGTATACGCGGCCTCTTCTTCATGCTATGGTATCCCGGATGAATATCCGACAAAGGAGTCCGCGGAAATCAGGCCTCAGTATCCTTATGCATTGACGAAGAGACTGGGGGAAGAGACGGTACTGCACTGGGGACAGGTTTATGGACTGCCGGTGGTGACGCTGCGCCTGTTTAATGTATATGGAACAAGATCGCGGACTTCCGGAACCTATGGCGCGGTGTTTGGTGTGTTCCTGGCGCAGAAGCTGGCCGGGAAGCCGTTTACGGTTGTGGGAGATGGACAGCAGACGAGAGACTTTACCTATGTGACGGATATCGCGGATGCATTCTATACGGCGGCTGTGTCTGACGTGGTGCAGGATACCTTTAATGTGGGAAGCGGCGGAACTTACTCTGTGAATCGGCTGTGCGAGCTGCTGGGTGGCGAGATCACGTATATTCCCAAGAGGCCGGGCGAACCGGATTGTACATTTGCGGATACGTCGAAGATAGAGGAACGGCTGGGCTGGAAGGCAAAAGTCAGCTTCGAAGAGGGCGTGCAGAAGGTGCTTGATCATATTGATTACTGGAGAGCAGCGCCGGTGTGGACACCAGACAGTATTGGGGTGGCTACGGAGGATTGGTTTAAATATCTTGGAAAGTAAAAGGTCATAGTTGAATGGGTAAAATTATATCGAAGCAGGAGTATGGAGTGAAGATCAAAGACCTGCTGAAGGCTCAGAAGAAAAAGGTGGTTTTATGCCACGGTGTGTTTGATCTGATTCACCCGGGCCATATTATTCATTTTGAGCAGGCGAAACAGCTGGGCGATGTACTGGTAGTGTCTATTACATCTGAGAAGTTTGTGCGAAAAGGTCCGGGAAGACCGTATTTTAATGATGAAATGCGCATGAAATTTCTGGAGGCCATAGAGTATATTGATTATGTCATGCTTTCGGAAGGCTATACAGTCGATGATATTGTTGAAACAGTGGAACCGGATCTGTACGTGAAGGGAGAAGAATATAAAAAGGCAAAGGAAGATATTACCGGTAAGATTACGGAAGAACAGGAAATTGTAGAGAAGCACGGAGGAAAAGTGTATTTTACGTCAGGGCAGGTGTTCAGTTCAACGAAACTGATCAACACAGCATTGTCCGGGCTTCCTGAGGATGTAAGAGAGTATATGGAAGAATTGAGAAGCAGATATTCCATGAAAGATATCAAAGCCTATGCTGAGAAGATAAGTAAATTGAAGGTATTGGTCATAGGCGATACCATAATCGACCAGTATACATATTGTGATGTGCAGGGTATGATGAGTAAGGATATGGGATATTCCGCGAGGCTGGATCATTCGGAGGATTATCTGGGCGGCGCGGTGGCAATAGCGAGACATTTATCCACGTTTGCGGAAAGCGTAACCCTGGCTTCCATTATAGGCAAAGAAGAGGATATTCGGCTTAGAATGTTTGATGAATTGGCTGACAGGGTAAATTTGAAGCTGGTGTACAGCGATGAGATTCCGACGATCATTAAGAGAAGATATTTGACGAGAAATGCAAAGCGGGAAGAATACAGAAAGATATTTGCGATCCATAATATTCCTGCAAAACCGGGATTTGAAAAAGAGATCAGAAATAAATTTGTAGAGAAACTTGAAGAAGTGATTTCAAATTATGATGTGGTCTTTCTGTGTGATTTTGGGCATGGGCTTGTGGATGAAGAGGTCATGAGGCTGGTACAGGAAAAAGCGAAATATTTGGCACTTAATTGCCAGACAAATTCATCTAACAAAGGTATGAATATTATTACAAAATATACAAGAGCGGATGTGTTTACATTGGATCAGCAGGAAATGAATCTGGCCTATCCTGTGTATGGAACAGACGAACGAGAGAAGCTGGAGAAGCTTAGCCGGCATTTGAGTGGAAACGGATGGCTGACAAGGGGCTCAAAGGGCGCCTACGGTGTGGATGACGGAAGCGTGCATGAGTGCCCGGCTTTTACATTGACAGTAAAGGACACGGTGGGTGCAGGAGACGCTTTTTTCTCATTGGCCGGGATATTTACAGCGGCAGGGGCACCTGTGGAAGTGGGAACCTTTATGGGAAATGTAGGCGGCGCATTGGGGGCTAATATTGTTGGCAACAAAGAAGCTGTTGAGAAAGTAAATGCACTTAAATTTGCAAGTACTTTATTAAATGTATAGGCAACGAGGAAAAAGCAATGGCAGAGAATATAAGAATGGATTCCCATAAGTTGATCTATCATCCGGATGTAGTCGCCAGATGGATGAGAGGAGAAAATATCTATCCGATTGAATTGGAAATCGGTTTGACGAATGCATGTAACCACAGATGTATATTTTGTGCAGTTGACTATACAGGCTACAGACCAGAGAAAATTGACGCCAAAATGCTGAAGACAAATTTGAAAGAGTTGGCAGCAAAAGGATTGAAGAGTATTGTTTATGCAGGGGAAGGAGAGCCGCTCTTACATAAAGAAGCGTTTGATATCATCAATTATACAAAGGCATTGGGGATTGATGCGGCAGTATCGACAAATGGTGTCCTGCTTACTGCGGAAGCTTCAAGAGAATGTCTGCGGTCAATGACATGGATCAGGTTCAGCGTCGCTGGGATTCATAATGACACCTATGATAAGATTCAGCAGGGAAAACCGGGAGATTTAGAGAGGGTTCTGCATAATATGCAGGAGGCAGTAAAGGTGAAGCGGGATCAAAATCTCAAGACGACGCTTGGTGTGCAGCTTCTTCTTCTGCCGGACAATAAAGATGAGATCGTAGAAATGGGAAAAAGATTAAGAGCGATCGGGGTTGATTATTTTACGATTAAGCCGTTTTCCCAGCATCCCCAAAGCCAACACATTCTGCAGGTTGATTATAAGGAAATGCTGGAGTTGGAGAGTGAAGTCAATGAGTTAAGAACGGATGAGTTTCATGTATTTTTCAGAGCTCATGCAATGAAGAAGCTGGAGTGCAAAAGGAGCTATAAACACTGCTGGGCGCTTCCTTTTATGGTCTATATAGATGCCAAAGGTAATCTGTGGCCATGTATTGTATTTATGGGTAAAGATGAGTTGAAATACGGAAATCTATATGAAGAAAGTTTCTGCCAGATCTGGGAAGGCGAGCACCGGAAAGGAATCACAGATTATTTTATGAATATGGATCTGGAGAAAAACTGCAGAGAGATATGCAGACTGGATGAAATGAATCAATATTTAGATGCATTGAAGAATCCGGGAGAACATGTGAATTTTATATAAATGTGTGAGAAGAGAGTTCGGTTATAGCGAATGAGATAACATATATATTTATAGTCAAGAGAAAGGTACGTGTACAGAAATGAACAGGAATGCCACACCGTATAGCCAGTTGAAGATTTTTCATCATAAAGAGCTGTTGGGAAGACTTGAGGCAGGAGAGAGATGCAATCCTCTCTATATCAGAATCAAACCGACGAATGTATGTAACCATAATTGCTACTACTGTCACTATAAAAATCCATATCTTACCTTGGACGAGTACAGGCCGAGTGACATGATCCCACGTGAAAAAATGCTGGAAATTGTAGCGGATATGCAGAAGATGGGCGTCAAGGCGGTAACGTTCAGCGGTGGCGGAGAACCTTTGGTCTATCCTTATATTACGGAAACGATGGAGAAGGTACTGGATGCAGGTATAGACCTTTCTATTATAACAAACGGCAGTATGTTGAAAGGCAGGAATGCAGAATTACTTGCCAGGGCAAAATGGGTAAGGATATCCATAGACTCGATCGATGCGGCTAATTATGCCGAGATCAGGGGAATAGGGGAGAATGCGTTACCGGACCTTTTGAAAAATATTGATAAGTTTGCAAAAATAAAAAATAAAAATTGTGAATTAGGTATAAATTTTGTGATTGGTAAGGAAAATTACACAGAAATTGAGCAGGTTGCAGTAACCATGAAGGGATTAGGAGTCAATCATGTAAAATTTGCGCCGTTATTCAGTAATGAGACAGAGGAGTACCATAAGAATTTTAAAGATGAGGTGATAGAGAAGCTTGATGAGTTGGGAAGAAGTCTGAATGATGATTCTTTTAAAATAATTGATTTGTATACAAGTGATTTTGACAATTATGAGGTGTTTAAACGTACTTATTCAAGATGTCCCATCAAGGAATTTGTGTGTATCATAGCGGCAAACAGTAAAGTTTATTATTGCCATGATAAGGCATATCTTTCGGATGGATGCGTGTGCGATTTGAAAGATCAGTCTTTTGAAGAGGGATGGAACTCAGAAGAGGTTACCAGAAAATTCAAAGAATTTGATGCGTTGAAAGTTTGTAAACAGCACTGTGTTTATGATTCGAGAAATGTATTGATCAATTCTTATCTGGATATGGATTTGAATCATGTTAATTTTGTTTAAAGGAAGAAGAAGGACATGAATATCGGAATTGTTGAAAAGAGATGTAAGGAGATCAGGAAGCAGGTATTCCTTCAGGCATATGCAGCTGGTGGTGCTCATATGGGGGCGGCACTTTCTGTTACGGATATACTGGGAACGCTGTATTTCGGAGAAGTTTTAAGATATAGACCAGAACAGCCGGACTGGGAAGAGCGGGATAAGCTGATTTTAAGCAAGGGTCATGCAGGGGTCGCTTTATATGCGGCTCTGGCTCTGGCAGGGTATTTTGATGTAGGGGAGTTAAAGACGTTCTGCCAGCCAGGGAGCAGGCTTGGCGGGCATCCTAAGATCGGAGAAGTGCCGGGCGTAGAGGCATCAACGGGGGCTTTGGGGCATGGCTTGTCGTTTGGTATTGGCATAGCATACGCAAATAAAGTTGACGGTAGGAAGAGTCATACTTATGTTATATTAGGGGATGGAGAATGTCAGGAAGGATCCATTTGGGAAGGGGCATTATCTGCGCCAACTCTGGGATTGGAGAATCTGACAGTAATCGTTGATCATAATAAGCTGCAGGCAATGGATGAGTTGGAGACGATTGTTCGTATGAAGCCATTTGCGGATAAGTGGAAAGCGTTTGGGTGGAATGTGGTGGAGATTGATGGCCACAATCATGCTGAGATCAGGCAGGCATCGCTTATAAGATGTGAAAATGTTCCTACGTTAGTGATAGCGCATACGGTTAAGGGTAAAGGTGTATCTTTTATGGAGAATGTGCCGATTTGGCATTACAGAATGCCAAATGAACAGGAACTGTTGCTGTTGTTGGAAGAACTTGGGTTAATGGAAGAGGATTTGAGATGAGAACAGCATATTTAGATGCATTATATGAGCTCGCGAAAAGTGATAAAAACGTATATGCTCTGATTTCGGATAATGGAGCAATCGTATATGATAAATACCGCATGGATTTTCCAAAACAGTATTTGAATCTTGGTATATCAGAGGCAAACATGGTGGGAATGGCGGCAGGTATGGCAAGTTGTGGGAAGATTCCTTTTGCGTATACCATAGGAGCATTTCTTGCATACCGTGCGTTTGAATTTATCAGAAATGATGTATGTCTACAGAATCAGAATGTTAAGATTGTGGGAACAGGAGCGGGACAGGTTTACAGTGCACTTGGGCCAACGCATCATTCTACGGAGGATCTGGGTGGATTACGGTCATTGCCTGGATTGACAATTTTGTGTCCGTCGAGTCCTTTGGAGGTAAAAAAAGCAACCGTAGCGGCGTATCTACATGATGGGCCTGTTTATTTGAGACTTGGCACCAACAGAGAAAGTGAGATATATGAAGAAGATTATGATTTTCATATAGGCAAGGCGGTTATTTTAAGGGAAGGTACGGATATTACCTTGATAAGTACTGGCAGTATTCTTAAGGATGCATTGGAGATTGCAGATCAGTTAAGCGACGAGGGAATAGAAGCAAGAGTACTGAATATGCATACAATCAAGCCAATAGACAGAGAAGCGGTTGTAAAGGCAGTTGAGGAAACAGGGAAGATTATAACAGTGGAAGATCATAATGTGATGGGGGGGCTTGGAAGTGCAGTGGCAGAGGTGATTGCGGAGTATGGTAAAGCGGTAAGCTTTAGGCGATATGGCCTGTATGGATTTTCACAAGGGTATGGTAAATACGCAGAAGTGAAAGAGGGTAATTCCATTGGGAAAACGGATATATATTGGTCTATAAAAGAATTAATAGAGATATAAAAAGTTTCAGGATAGATGTGTCTGAGTAAATTGTATTGTATGCTATATAGCGAAGTGAGGTAATACGGGAATGAAGGTAATATTAGCAGTAGCAAATTATGCGTGGTTTGATAAAAGGCCGTGGAGAGGAGTAACAACATCAGTTCCAATAATTGCGGCAATATTAAAAGATAAGTTTGATCTGCGGGTTATCGACGCGAATGTAAATGATTATTGCGAAAAAGAAGTAGAGGATAGACTGAAAAGAAGCGATGCGGATGTGGTGTTGATTACTGCATTATCTGCAGAATATTTTAAGGCATATCATGCAATGGCAAGACTTACAAAAAAAGTTTTACCAGATGCGGTTGTGGTTATGGGAGGGGTGTACCCGACAGTTTGTCCAGAACATGTTATAGAGGATACCAATATTGATATTGCCATGATCGGACATGCCGAGGAGCGGCTTGATAGTTTGTTATTTTTGATTCAGAATAAGGACGTAGCAGGAATAAAAAAGTTTCAGGGTATTGCATATCGGAGAAGCATGACAAACGAGCCAGTGATCATTCCTTTGGAAAAATATATCGGTGATGTATCTACTATGGTGAAGCCTGATTATTCATTAATAGATATAGATAAGTATTTGGATTTAGGTAGGAAGAGAATAGCAAACCAAAATATGGAGCCGAAAGGGAGAACGGCAAACATCATTTCCTCATATGGTTGTCCATATAATTGTTTATTCTGTGCGACGAGAACAATCAGCGGTACAAAAGTGGCATATCGGCCTGCGGATGATGTGCTGGAAGAGATAGATTTTTTTGTGAAAGAAAAGCAAGTGGAAACGATCATTTTTTTGGATGATTGTATGTTGGCGGATAAAGAGAGGGCAAAATATATTTTTAATGAAATAATCAGGAGAGACTACAATATAGAAATCCAGATCAGTACAGTGGCGGCGTGGCATCTGGACAGAGATATATTAGAATTGATGAAAAAAGCAGGCTTATCAAAACTTGGTATTTCAATTGAATCAGGAAATGAGCGAGTGTTGCATAAAATTATTCATAAGCCTTTAAATATTGCAATGATTCCGAAGATTGTTTCCTTATGCAGAGAATTTGATGTTTTGATGAGGGCGAACTTTGTAATTGGTTTTCCGGGTGAGACATGGGATGAAATAAGGGATTCCCTGAGGGTAGCTGAGGAGCTGGATTTTGATATGATTGATATTCATATTGCCACTGTATTACCTAAAACTGATTTATATAATTTGGCAGTAGATGCACATTCATTGCCGGATAATTTTACATTTTTTGAGGATGATATTAATTTTGGATTTGGAAAAGGCAATATTACAACAGATGAATTTACGCCAAATGAACTAGCAGTGTTACGTGCATACGAGTGGGATAGAATTAATTTCTCTACACCAGAACGGAAAGCACGAGCTATGAGAGTGATGAACATAACAGAGGAAGAGTTGGAAGAACATAGAAAGCAAACGAGGCGGCATTGTGGAATGTATTTTTAGTTTTTTATAGGATATGAGGAGGTGGGATAAAGTGGCATATATTGATTTGGTATCTGAGATGCATAAATCAACAAAAAGAGATTATATAGGAAGAGTTGTAAGTGATGATAAGGCGGAATGTGCTAAGATAGCCAAACAGTATGGATATGAATATTGGGATGGCAATAGAAAATATGGTTATGGTGGTTACAGGTATGACGGACGATGGAGAAGTGTTGCAGAGAAAATAGCAGACTATTATCATTTGGAAGCCGGACAGAAAGTTTTGGATGTAGGATGTGGAATGGCCCATCTTTTGTATGAACTTTCGGAAATTGTGCCGGGATTACAAGTACATGGGATTGATATCTCTCAATATGCATTGGAGCATGCAAAAGAAGAGATAAGAAAACAAATACAGTATGGAAAGGCACAGGAGATTCCATTTGCTGATAATGAGTTTGATCTGGTGTTGTCATTGGCAACATTGCATAATTTAAAAGTATATGATTTACAAAAGGCATTGCAGGAAATAGAGCGGGTAAGTAAGAGCAACAGTTACATCATGGTTGAATCTTTTCGTAATGACGAAGAGGAGGTCAATATGTTATATTGGCAGCTTACCTGTGCAAGTTATTATTCTGTGGAGGAGTGGGAATGGCTTTATAAGGAATGGGGATATACAGGCGATTATGGATTTATCTTCTTCCAGTAGAATATAAGTTTAAAGATTAACGTAAGTAAAGGTGGTTGTTTTAAATAATGCAATATTTAATATTGGGAGCAAATGGATACATAGGAAGCTTTCTATATAAAAATATGAAAGAAGACGGCTTAAAAGTTATTGGAACAGGACATAATCGTGAAGGGGAAAAAGATCTAATATATTTTGATGCATTGAGGGATTCTATTATAAACATTATTAATAGAACAGACGAAAAAGAGAAAACAGCAATTATATGTATTGCACAGGCGAATATTGATCAATGTAAGTATGAATATGAGTTATCCAGACAGATCAATGTGACGTTTGTTAAAAAAGCAGTGGAAAGGTTGTTGCAGAATCGTTTTCATGTTATTTTCTTTTCAACGGATAATGTTTTTGATGGAAAGAAAGGAAATTATACTGAGAATGATATGCCGAATGCAATCAATCAATACGGATTAATGAAGTGGGAAATGGAGGATTACTTGTTAGAGAATTTTCCAGAGGTGTGTATTTTCAGAATTCCCAAGGTGTTAGGTGTTGAAAGAGAGAAACAAAACTTATTGACTGATTTTGAAGGTAAATTGAATGGAGAGGCAATAAGATGTATTAAGAATAGCTGCATATCTATCATTACTAAAGAGGACTTATATCATGCCTGTTTGATTTCTTCAGAGCAGAAAATGCGGGGTTTGTATAATCTTTCGTGTGGAGAACAATATAGTAGAAGACAATTGGCAGAAAAGTTTTTCGCGGCGTTTGGGGTATATGATAAAGAGATTGTAGAATTGGAATTAGATAAGTTTTGCTTTAAGGATCTGCGACCATTAAAAATTGGTCTGGATAATTCAAAATTTAGAAATGAAACAGGCTATGATTTTATTACATATGATACATTGATAAATCAATACAGGGTTATGAATCAGAAAGACAGTATAGGATAAAATACGTGATATGAGACAAAAAGAGGAATATGTGAATATTTGCATGGAGAATTTATATAAGGAATTGTATAAATATTCGTCAATACTAATTTATGGGACAGGCCATTACGCAAATATTGTTTATGAATTGCTTAAAAAAGTTGGATTAAAAAATAAAATTATTTCTTTTATTGTAACATCCTTAAATGAAGTCAAGGCTATAGAGGGGATTTCAGTGAAGGCTGTTGACGAACTAATACTATACAATGCACAAGAATATGTTGTATTAGTATCTGTCAGCAGATTGTATGAAGAGGAAATACTGCAAAAGCTGAAAGATTATAGTTTGATTCATGTGGTAAAATTGACAGATTATATAATACAAGATGATAGAATAAACAACTTGTTGAAACAAGAGTCAGACAAGCAGTTTGTTGAAATAGTGATACGGAATTATGTATGGAGTCATTTGAATTCGATAAACACCTTAAAAAATGAAGAGAAAGAATTAGAATACAAAATAGCACTTAGAAACAGGAAGGAATCAGATAAGAATACAATAGTTTATATTTCAGGCAATCTTTCATCAAGAAGTGAAAAAATTATCAATGCGTTACTCAGAAAAAATTACAATATAATTGTTTTGGAATATGGACATTATGATAAGCTTATAATAAATGAAATACGTGCACATAATATTGAATATTTCCGTTGCAGTAATGTTATTGAAGTTTTTTATTCTGCGATGACGTATAAACCTCAAATTTATTATTGTGAGCCGGTTTGGGGAGAATGCGGTGTTGTTGAGAATATGATCAGACATCGGAATTTGTTTGGGAAAATTGTTTTTTCACCATTTGATATTCTAAATGACGGATATGTACGTGTCTCAGAACAGCAGAAATTGACGGAAAGATTTTGTCTGGAAAATGCTGATGGGATTGTCTGGAGATGGTTTTCTAAAGAGTTTTTAGAGGAAAAGAAAGGGTTCATATATAAAGGCAAATCAATTCAATTTCTGGATTACTGCAAAGGTTTTCATTTTGACAGCGGTAATCAAATAGACGATAAGCTGAGACTGTGTTTTGTACAGGGGGCGATATATGAGTTGTTGGATGAATCAAAGAAGAAAAATGATAGAAAATACGCCGAGATGGCACGAATAGATACTATTTTAAGCAAACTTGGTAAGAGACAGGATTGCATATTTCATATGTTTGTTGGGGGATGTAGTAATAGTGATAGAGAAAAACTAAAATTATTGGAGAATACGTATTCAAATTTTAAAGTTTTTTATGGAACAAAGTATAGTGAGTTGATTATGAAAATCTCTCAATATGATTATGGATGTTTTTTTTATACAGATGGTGAAGATGTTCCGGAACTTGAAAGCGTTGATGATATTTATTATGGCAGTAACTATAATAATTCTATACAAAGCAGGTATTTTGATTATCTGGATGCTAGGCTGCCTATCGTTGCTACAAAGTCTAAAAAGATATGTGATTATCTTGATGAGTTAGGTGTTTTGGTTAAAATGGATATATTTAATATTGATATTGAATATTTGAAGAAAAATAAAATGCGTTACAAGCAGAATGTTGAGAGGGCTAGAGAGAAAATGCTGATAGATAATCATATACAAAAACTTATTGATTTTTTGGGGGAACTTTAAAGTAGAGAAACATTGATTTATGTAGATTGATTTGAAGTATAACAGTTCCGGTATCTAGTGGGAGATATGTAAAATGGGCCTTTTGTGTGATCCATTTATATGGAGTGATAATTGGTGGATAGATAATGATAAAGCATGGTTTATAGATGGGATACGTAATATTTTATTTTGTTTGGATTTGAATGCGCATTTGTGTGAAATGGCAATCGGAATACCTGATGAGAATCAGATAACATTTAGGCTAACACCAATATGTATAAAATGTGGCAGTGATATTTTCTGTATGCCGGGGTTCGGAAGGAGTATATGGGTATATAACCTGGATGAACATCAGTTCACTCAAGTTTGTATTGATGAACTTGATAACGTTCAGTGGACTTTTGATTACTGGGTTTTCGAAAATAAGATTTATGCTATCGCTAAATTAACAAATAAATTGCTTGAGATAAACGTGACTGAAAAAAAACTGAGATATCACACAATTTGTGAAGGAGATGTAATAGTATCGAGCGCTAAGGTAGGAAATACTATTTATTGTTTGTCAGAGCAGACAGAGAGGGTATATGCTTACAATCTTCTTACACAGAAAGTTGCGCAGCATCTTATTCCTTATATAGGAAAGAAATTGTCATTGATGTGCTTTGACGGGAAAAAATTCTGGCTGAGTGGATATTGCAAAGAGATTTATGTATGGGATAAGGAAACAAATCTCATAATGTTAATAGATGATTTTCCGAGAGACTTTGGTGTATATAATTTTAATGCAGATTGCAAAGATGTATTGAATTGCGCAATAAATGAATTTGAAAATCCAACATTTTACAATTCCGTAGAGATAGGGGACTACATTTGGTTTATTCCATATGAAACTAATAAAATAATTTATGTGAATAAACATACGCATAAGCTAAAGGTATTGGAAGTAGATGAGGACATAGAAACAAAAGAAAGCATCTTAGCATCGTGCCAATTCTCTTTGACCCATAAGTATTTGGTGGAATATGTAAAAGATAATCGTTTTTTAGGTTTGTACTCAATAAAAAATGCCTGTATTTTGGAAATAGATGCAATAGAATTGAAATATCAGTGGCATGACTATGGTTTTAGCGAAAAATGTCTGATGCAGTGTGGGAAAATAAATCAGGATGTATATTATGAGCAAAGAATATTGGACAGAGAAGTTTATAAATTCATGGTTCAGGAAAACAGTAGGAACGAACATGATAGATGTATGAGCAGTATAGGTACGGGGATTTATGAAGAAATGATAAAACCTGTTTTGGAGTGACAAATGAAGATATTAGTTTTGAAAACATCTACTGATGCGACAATACGAAAACTTTTTGATGAGCTGGATAGGATGGAAAATAAAGAAATTGACTGTCTTATTCAGTCCAGCCAGATTAGTATGTATAAAAAAAGCTATCCGGATATAAATTTTATTGATATTCGTAGAGAAAGATTTGAAAACTTGCCGTTAGATGTTTTAGATATGATTTCACGTAAAAAATACAATGAGTTATACATAACACTTTCAGGGATTCATGGATATAATTTTTGGAATGTCATGGAGTTGGTTAATGGACTACGTTTCAGAAAAGGTTTTTTTTATGATTGTAATGGAAAAAGGTTGCAGATACCAAGGAAAAATACTATAAGAGACACATTGTGTAGATTATATATTAAATTGCTTGGTTCTATGTATCAAGAAGGGAAAAATTGACAAAATGTGTGGAATAGCTGGTTATATTGATAAAGCAGGCAAGTATAAGACAAGCTATGAACTGATTAAAAAAATGACAGATAAAATGATTCATCGTGGACCGGACGCAGAGGGACAATGGATAGATGAAAGGGTTGCACTGGGACATAGACGATTGTCAATAATTGATCTTGATGAGAGAGGCAATCAGCCTATGTTCAGCCATGATATGAGATATGTTATTACATTTAACGGAGAAATATATAATTATGTTGAAATAAAAAATGAATTACTAAAGCAAGGTGCAATTTTTAAGACAACTTGTGACACAGAAGTCATTATTGAGGCTTATAGAGCGTATGGAGAGAGTTGTTTCAATAAGTTTAATGGAATGTGGGCAGTTGTAATATATGATATAAAAAAGCAGGAGTTAATATGTTGTAGAGATAGACTTGGAGTGAAGCCGTTTTATTATATAGATAATGAAGATGTATTTGCGTTTGCTTCTGAAATGAAAGCTATTGTTGCATCTTTTCCAAAGGAGAATATGCCAAATGAAACTTGGATTTATCGCTATCTTTCTGGAATCGCAAATGCAGAGCCGGATCAGGAAACTATTTTTAAAAATATTAAAACTTTTCCGACGGCACACTATATGGTGTACGATTTGAACTCGCATCAAAAGAGTTTTAGAAGATACTGGGAAATAGATCCATTGCTTTTTTACAAGCGATGGATCAAAGGAAGAAATCCTGTAAGAACTTTTAGGAAATTATTTGAAGATGCGGTGGAAATTAGACTTCGTGCAGACGTAGAAGTTGGCGCTGCACTTTCGGGTGGGTTGGATTCAAGCGCAGTAGTTGGTTGTGCAGCAAAAAAATATAGAAAGAGATTACATACATTTTCGAGTATCTATCAGGATAAGGAGTGTAACGAAGAGGCCTTTGCACAGAAGGTAAATGTAAGATATAATACGATTCCGCATTACATTAAACCCGACGATTATGAAGCCGATCTCACAGAACATATTCGAAATTTAATATGTTATCAGGATTACCCTTTTCCCACAGCATCAGGATACAGTGGGTATATGGTTAAGATGGAAACAGGAAAATTTGTTAAAATTTCTTTATCTGGACAGGGAGCAGACGAGCTGTTTGCAGGGTATAAAAAATATATACATTATTACATAAATGATCTGCTGGATGAGAATAGCTTCTGCTCAAGATGTACAGGCATAGGGGTCCTGTCAGGGATGGACAGACAGAACCATGGCCTTAGTACAGATATGCTTGTCAGACTTGTTGGAATGAGAAACTGCTTTATATTTAGAGAAAAAAATAACGACAATTCATTCAAAAAAGAGATGCAGAGAACACTGCCATTATTTACGAATGTTTTTTTGAAAAAAGTCGAGCGGAATCATGGACTGGCTACAGTAAAAAATTTATCTACTTTAAATATGATATTGCTGGATGATATTGTCAATAAGAGTCTTTTGCTGAATTTACAGAGTGAAGATAGTGAAGCAATGGCTTTTTCTGTAGAAACGAGGATGCCGTTCATAGACTATAGAATTGTAGAATTTGCGATTGCACTTGATGGGAAATATAAGATCAGGCGTCAATGGACGAAATGGATTGTCAGAAAAGCCTGTAGGAAATATCTTCCCAAAGAAATCGCAAGAAGAAGAGATAAAATGGGATTTCCAGCACCGTTTTCAAGATGGTTGCGTGAGGGAAATAACAAGGAGAAAATTAGGGAAATAATTTATGCGTTTGGGAACAGAAGTATTGTACCGGAGGAAACAATTGATAAATATTATAAGGCGCATATAGATGAAAAAGCAGATTTTAGTACAATTCTCTACAGATTTTATGCAATGGAGTTGTGGATGAGAATATGGGATGATGAGAGACATAAAAAGCGATTTGGTGAAGAAGGACATAGTGCTTGATATTTATGCATTATAAAAAATTTTGATCATAGCGGAGGTAGTATATTAATGAAGTATGCATTAATTGGCTGTGGGCGTATTTCGCCAAATCATATTGTAGCGGCACACAACAACGGACTCGAAATCGTAGCATTATGTGATATTGATCCATTATGTATAGAGGATAAAATGCTTAAATTTCAACTTGGATCAGCCGCCAAACGATATATCGACTTTAAAGAAATGATAGAAAAAGAGAGACCGGAACTTGTTGCTATATGTACGGAAAGCGGTAAACATGCAGAGATTGCAATGTTTTGCATAGAAAATGGTTGTAATTGTATTATAGAGAAACCTATAGCATTGTCCATTGCGGATGCAGATGCGATTATATCAGCTTCTATTAAGTATGATGTAAAAGTTTGTGCGTGCCATCAGAATAGATTTAACAAGTCAGTTCAAATCATCAGAGACGCGATTGACAGGAATCGTTTCGGACGGTTATTTTATGGGACGGCTCATATCAGATGGTGTCGGGATCGTGAATATTATGATAGAGCACCATGGCGAGGCACATGGGAGCAGGACGGAGGGGCTTTGATGAACCAGTGTATACATAATATCGATCTTCTCCGATGGATGATGGGAGGTGAGATTGATGAAGTGGTTGGGATGATAGATCGAGTGAATCATCCATATATAGAAACTGAAGATATGGGACTTGCCTTGATAAAATTCAAAAATGGAAGCTATGGAATTGTGGAGGGAACAACAAATATATATCCTGAGAATTTAGAAGAGACGCTTTATATATTTGGAGAAAAAGGAACTATTAAGGTCGGCGGCCAGTCCGTAAATGTGATAGAAGAGTGGAGATTTTCGGATATGTTGGATGATCCAAATGTGATAAAGGAAAGGTTTTGTGAAAATCCGCCCAATATATATGGGTATGGACATACTCCTTTGTATGCAGATGTAATTGATGCTATAAAACAAGACAGACAGCCGTATGTGACAGCTACGGATGGAAAGCGGGCATTAGAACTTGTACTTGCAATATATAAATCTGCAGCTGAGGGACGAAGTGTTAGATTACCATTGGAACATTGTTCAGCGACCGATTTTAAGGAACAATTTGATGTGAAAGGAGGAAGTAAGGGATGGAGCGAAATATAATAGCTTATGAAAAGGATTATATAGATACCAGTAATGGATTTGAGCAATATAAAGTTATTTACAGACGAAAAAAGATATTAGAAATAATAGATCATTACAGACCAGAAACAATTTTGGAGATAGGATGTGGTTTGAGGCCATTGTTTCTTTATGCAAAAGAATACTCATTTACAATTGTTGAGCCATCCGAGAAATTTTATAAGAATGCAAAGGAACTAAGCGTAAATCATAAAAATGTTACATGCATTAAAGAGGTTTTTGAAGAAGTAGCAAGTGAGTTAGATAAAAAATATGATATGATTGTTTGCAGCAGCCTGTTACATGAGGTTATGGATCCTGTAAAGTTATTAAAAGCTATTGGAATGGTATGTAATAAGGATACAGTTGTACATATTAATGTTCCAAATGCCTACTCTTTGCACAGACTATTGGGAGTTGAAGTAGGGCTTCTGACAGATGTATTTGCAAAATCTGAAGGAAATATAAAATTTCAACAAAATACAAATTTCGATATGAAAAGATTGCGGGATATGTGCGAAGAGACGGAGATGAATATTTTGGAGGAAGGATCATACTTTATTAAGCCCTTTTCACATATGCAGATGGCAGCCATGATGGAGAAGGGGATCATAGATGAAAGGGTGCTGGATGGTCTGTATAGTCTTTCCAGATATATGCCACAATTTGGAAGTGAACTTTATATAAATTGTAGAATCAAATAAAGGATTTTGAGTCTTGTGAGGGATGATAATGGAAAGTAAAGAAAGATATATTCAATTTTGCAAAAATACATATGTGCCAATTTATTCGAAGCCTTGGTGGATGGATACAGTATGTGGAGTTGAGAATTGGGATGTCTGGCTTTATGAACGGGGAGGTGAGATTTGTGCTGCTATGCCATATTATAAAGAAATAAGAGGAGGATACAGATATATTACCAAAGCTCCCCTGACGCAAAATAATGGTATTATTTTCAGGATGGAGGATAGGTTTAAGCCTGATACGGTTGCAAAGTTTCAGGAGCATGTGATTGATGCAGCAAATGAATTTATTATTTCTCTGGATTTAGATGTTTACGAACAACAGTATCATTATAGTTTTACTAATTGGTTACCTTTTTTCTGGAATAAGTATACGGCAATTACCAGATATACATACGTAATAGAAGATACATCTAACGAGGAAAAAATGTGGAATAAAATTTCCTCCAGTTATCGAAATCTTATTCGAAAAGGATACAAGTATGCTAGAATATGTGAAGGGTTTGAGGCAGATGAATTTTGGAATTTACATAAGAGCATTTTTGAGAAGCAGGGATTGAAGTGTCCATTTTCTTATGAATTATGGACACGTTTATATAAAGTATGCCTAGAGAAAGGATGTGCAAAAATATTATATGCAAAGGATAACAATGAAAACGTCCTAAGTATTTTGTTTTTAGTATGGGATGATCAGTCTGTATATCATTTATTGGGCGGAAATATGCCGGAATATCAGCATTTGCAGACTTACGATATGCTTACATGGGAAGGCATTAAGCTAGCGTCGCGGATGAAATTAAAATATGATTTTGAAGGCTCTGTCATTAAGAGAATTTCAAAGTCAATGCGTCAATTTGGGGGGATACCGATGCCATATTTTAGGATCCGAAAAGTTTTTAACCCAGAGATTATACGAGAAGAAGCAGAGAAGCAGATATTATTGATGAAGAATACTGAAGAATAGATATGAGGGAGTTGGCGAATATGGAATTTCGCGATTTAAAACAACAGTACCAATTACATAAAAGTGAAATAAGCAGAGCCGTTCAAGAAGTTTTGGAGTGCGCAGATTTCATAGGAGGAGACAAAGTCAATCTATTGGAGGAGAGGCTTGCGAAATATACAGGAGTGAAGCATTGTATTACCTGTGCCAATGGAACAGATGCTTTGCAGCTTGCTCTTATGACATGGAATATTGGACAGGGTGATGCGGTGTTTGTGCCGGATTTTACCTTTTTTGCGAGTGGGGAAGCGGTTTCTTTTGTTGGAGCAACACCGGTGTTTGTGGATATAGAAGAGGAAACTTTTAATATTAGTCCCAGAAGTCTTGAGAGGATGATTCAGTATGTGATCAAGGAAAGTGATTTAAAGCCACGAGTCGTAATAGCAGTTGATTTATTTGGACAACCAGTTGATTATATACAAATCAGGCAAATAGCAGATAAATATAATTTATTGATATTGGAAGATGCTGCACAGGGATTCGGCGGAAGAATAGGGGACAGGAGAGCTTGTAGTTTTGGAGATATAGCAACAACATCATTCTTTCCGGCAAAGCCGCTGGGATGCTATGGTGATGGTGGGGCTGTTTTTACAGATCAGGATGAATGGGCTGAACTGCTTCGATCATATCGGATGCATGGGAAGGGAGCAGACAAGTATGACAATGTGCGAATTGGATTGAATTCCCGATTGGATACTATACAGGCGGCAGTATTATTAGAGAAATTAAAGTTTTTTGATGACGAGTTGAAGAAATGTAATCAGATTGCGAACGAGTATGCAGGATATTTAAACAGCATAGTTAAGATTCCCAAGGTAGAGAACGGGATGTATTCCAGTTGGGCACAGTATACGATATGTTTTCAGACGAATAAAGAACGGGAAGCGGCGGCAACAGTTTTAAAAAATAGTGGGATACCAAGTGCAATTTATTATAGGAAGCCGATGCATTTGCAGGAAGCGTTTAAAGAGAACTATTTTGGAGGACGGGATTATGCCGTTACGAAAAGAGTATGTGATTGTTGTTTGTCGTTACCAATGCATCCATACCTGTGTAAGGAAGATGTTGTGAATATTTCACAGAAGATAATAGAAATGCGGAGATAGCGTAGTGGGGAGATTGATGATGGAATTTATAATTATGCATATTGTAGGTAATAGACCTCAGTTTATAAAGCTTGCTCCAGTTTCAAGAGAACTACGAAAAAGAGGATATAAAGAAGTTATTATTCATACAGGACAGCACTTTGATGAAAATATGTCAGATATATTTTTTGAAGAACTGGAGATTCCGAAGCCTCATGAGAATCTGAATATATCTGGTGGGAGTCATTCGGAGATGACTGCAAGAATAATGCTGGCACTAGAGCCTGTTATGATAAAGTACCATCCGCAGATTGTACTTATATATGGAGATACGAATTCTACACTGGCGGCTGCGTTGGTGGTGAGAAAGATGAATATTCCGATTATGCATGTTGAATCAGGTGCGAGGACAGGCGCTTACCAGAATCCGGAAGAAGCAAACAGGATTTTGGTAGATCATGCATCAGAGTTGCTGTTTGCTCAGGATAGAGAATCGTTGAAGAATCTGCAAGAGGAAGGATTAGGAACAAAGAGTTATTTTACAGGAGATGTTATGTATGATGTATTTTGCTATTACAAGGATAAAGTTGATGCCGAAAATGTCCTGCTAAAATACGGAATAAAGAGTAAAGAGTATATCCTTATGACTTGGCATCGACAGGAGAATACATCAGATTTTGACAGAATGAGTCATATCCTTAATTTGATAGAAAAGATAAAAAGGCCAATAATATGTCCGTTACATCCAAGAACACGTGCTAAATTGAATGAGTATGGACTGATGCATAGAGCAATAAATATAGATGGCTTTACTATAGTGCAACCGGTGGGATACTTGGAAATGATAGCGTTGACATCTAACTGTGGTATGATTTTAACAGATTCAGGAGGTCTGTCAAAGGAATCATATTTTGCAGGAGTCAGATGTATGTTTATGTTAAATTTAAATGCATGGCCGGATTTGCAGCAAATTGGTTGGATAGAGTATATGTTGCAAGATAATCAGAAAAATGTAAATGTGATCAATACTTTTTTTGACTTAAAGATGCAGGCGAGAAATAATGATGAAATGTTCTATGGTGATGGACATGCAGCAGGGAAGATTGTGGATTTGATTGAGAACTATATTGACAATATTTTATACGAATAGAATTATTGTATACAGCGATTAGTAATACGGTGTGGAGGCATTATGGTTGATAGGGATGAATTGATTGGTATTTATGATTATCATTTGGAGATATTTTCCAGATGCTATGATATGATGGGGAGATTGCTGGACATAAGTTCTGTGAAACGAGAAGTAGAAAGCAGGAGGTTGTCTGATATATATATATATGGTGGAGGCTATTTGGGAATCCAGTTGTATAGAGCGATAAGCCCTTTTGTTAATGTCATTTCTGTGGTAGATAAACAGGGAAAATTGCTGCTTGATAGTATAGAGGATATACCGGTAGTGGATCTGGGCGCTTTTCAGAATCAGTATAATGGCCAGCCCGTAATCATTACTCCATTGAAATTTTATGAGGAGATTTATTATGAATTAAAAGAGTTTGTAGCGGAGAATAACATCATTTTTTTGGAAGAATTTGGGAGATGATTATGGTTTTTTATATTACTACATTAAATTCCAGAAGTCATATTGGGATAGGTATTAGTGGAAAAGTAACAGCCCAAGTGGAAGCAATGAAAGCTGAATTGGGAGCAATATACTATACAGTTTTGACATATCCTAAAGCATATTTGATGGATGGGAAAAAAATTGTTGAAGAGAGAGTGGCAGTGTCGAGAAATGATTACGTAAAAGTTTTGATAGAGTGGATGAAAAAATATCATGTGACAGCTACTTATATCAGATATGTCAGATCAACAAAGTCCTTTTTAGATTTTTTAAAATATCAGAAAGAGAACGGAATCAAAACGGTTTTGGAGATTCCGTCGTATCCTTATGATCAAGAAACTCCAGATGGAATAATGAAGAAAACAGATCAATGTTATCGCAAGGAACTATATAAATATGTCAGCAGGCTGTCGACATACTCCAGCGATGAGCAAATATGGGGGATTTCCTGCATTAAGTTAAAGAATGGTATAAATATACAGCAGGTTCCAATTCATGGCAAGAAGAAAGAAAAAGAAAAAATAGTTTTAATCTCAATCAGTACTTTGAGAACCTGGCATGGCTATGAGAGAATATTAGAAGGAATGTATCAGTATTATAAGGCAGACGGTGTGTATGATTTCAGGTTGAAAATCATTGGAAGTGGACCCGAGGAAGTGTATTATAGAGAACTTGTTGACAGGTATGGTTTATATGATCATGTGGAGTTCTTAGGGTTAATAAAGACTGATGAGAAGGAAAGATTGAATAAGGAGTTTGATGCGTCAGATATAGCGCTTGGATCATTAGGAATGTACAAAGCAGGTTATGAGGAAGGTTCACCTATTAAATGTGCCGAGTACTGTGCCAGAGGAATTCCATTTATATATGGTTACTATGATTTGCGCTTTCCTCAGGATTGGGATTTTATGTTAAGGGTGTCGAATGATTCAAAACCTATTGATATGAATCAGGTAATAGACTTTTATGAAAATGTAACTTCGAAGAAGAATTATAAAAAGATAATTAGAAAGTATGCAGAGGATTATTTAACATGGGATAACATTATGCAGCCAGTTGTCGAGTATCTGCAGGCTGATTAGGGCAGAGAGCTATTTGCAGTCATGAAAGAAACAGGTGAAAAATAAAAGAATGATAAAAACATCAATAATTGTCCCGGTATATAATACCAATGAGTATTTGGTAGAATGCTTTAACAGTATTTATGGTCAGACACAAGATGAAATTGAAGTTATTGCAATTAATGATGGCTCGACTGATGGTAGCTTGAGGACGTTAGAGCAAATACAAAAGAAACATCCGGAACTGATAATTTATTCGCAGATCAACAAAGGACTTAGTGCTGCGCGAAACAAGGGAATGGAATTAGCAACGGGAGATTTCATTTACTTTATGGATTCTGATGATTGCTTAGTTCCGACGGCGATGGAGGTTTGCTATCAGTATGCGGTAGAGTATAGCTTGGACGCTTTTATGTTTGATGCAGAAACATTTGGAGATATAAGCGGAAATCATGGTGGTCTATATGACAGGCGGGGAGTAATCAAGGATGGGGAGATAGTAATCAGGGGTGAGGAATTTGCCAGGAAATATTGGTTGAATGCATGTTGTGCGACTGCATGGTCACATTACTTTTCAGCACAATTTCTAAAAAAATATAATCTGAAATTCTTGGAGGGAATATTTTACGAGGATTTGGAGTTTCATTATAAGATGCTTCCAGTGGCAGAACGTGTTATGTATAGTCCCCGATTTTTGTATAGAAGGAGATATAGGGAAGGCTCCATAACATGTTCAAAATTTGATAGCAGACATGCAAAGGATTATCTGAAAATGTTGCAGGCAGTTCAAGGTCAACATCATGGCGAATTTATTAAAGATGTTGTTCAAGAAAGAAAACATAGACATATGTGTTGGCTGTTTTTGGAATGTCAAAAAAATGGTCTGTTGAATGATCTGTGTTTTGTAGAAGATTTTTTTAAAACAGCACAAGAAATCTATGGGCATGATATTGACTTGATTCAAAATCATTGTAATATCGAAATATTATATCAATTAGGTAGTATTTTGAAAGATACAAAAATTTCTACTTATTTGTATAGAAATATAATAAAACGTAGAAAAGAAATTTTTGATAGGATTTGTAAAGAACTTTTTTGCAGGCGGGAAAAAGATTATGTAGGGATTTATGGGATTGGTAACTATGCAAAGCAATTTATGGATGAGTATGTTGAGCAGTATGGTGATAAGAGAGAGAAGATAATCTTTATTGAAAGTAATATAAAATCTGGAGAAACAAAATTTAGGGGGTATAATGTTTCTAATGTGAATGATATTTCAAGTATGCCTTTAGAGTGCATTGTTATAGCATCTTCGAGATATGAACAGGAAATCCACCAGACAATAAAGGATAAATATGACAATAGATTTAGAATAATCTGTTTGAAATCAGATTTACATTATGGAATATAGAGAACTTGGAGTGATAAGAAGATGGTTAGCATATCAATTATTATGCCATTGTATAATGCATCAAAATATTTGGAAGAATGTTTACAAAGTGTGTTAAACCAGACCTATGGAAATTATGAATTAATTTGTATCAATGATGGGTCAACAGATAGTACAAAAGATATTTTGACAAAGTTTCAGAAGAGAGATGACCGGATTAAAATTATATCAAATTCAGAGCGATCTGGGGCGGCTTTTTCTAGAAACAAAGGAATGCGTATAGCTGAGGGAAAATATCTCCTTTTTTTAGACGGTGATGATATTTTTAACACAAAGATGTTGGAGAAATCTTATTTGACAATCGAAAAATATAAAACAGATATTGTCATGTTTGCGTGCAGACATGTGCATACGGAGAATATATATAATAAATTAAAGATTACGTATAGCCAGGAATATAGAGACAAATTTTGTAAAAGAAAATTTACTGTGTATGAATGTGAGCCTTACGAATTTGCAAGTTGGCCGCTTAGTCCGTGTAATAAATTGTATAGGCGGTCATTTGTAGAAAGGAATAATCTTTTTTTTCAAGATTTATCCTGTGCAAATGATATATATTTTGTTTATATGGCATTACTGTTATCATCTGGAATTATAGTACTGGAAGATGATGAAGTAATGATTTATTTCAGGGATCATTGCGAAGTAGATAGAATTTCATATAGTAGAAATCCTATGTGTAATTTTGAAGCATTAATGCATATTGGAAAAGATCTGGTGAGAAGAAATAAATTTAAAGAGCTTTCTCCATATTTTTATTACAGGGCTTTTTTTTCTTTAAAAGATGCTCTTATAGCAGACAAAGATTTGGAGAGAGCTCGGGCGTTCTATTTTTTCCTTAGGGAGAAGGGCATTTCTGAGTTATGCTTTTTGCATCCACATTGTTATAAAGAACTGGATTTATATATTCGAAGGAAATTTGATCAATTTGAAAAAGAAGAATTTGAATCGGGATGGTATCGGAAAGAAAGCATATTAAGTACATATTTATACTATAGTGAGGAAAGAGTATTAAATTTATTAAAACAATTGAAAAAAGACCATAAAAAAATTGCAGTGTGGGGTAGCGGAAAGAATGGGGCAGTGTTATTGGAATTTTGTAAGGAACATCAGTTGGAAGTAGATGCCGTTATAGACGTGGCAAAGAGCAGACAGGGACAAGAATTGCAGGGGTGTATTATTAGTGCTCCTGAAGAAATTTTGAATCAAATTCAGGTGATTGTAATATCTGCTTACTCAATTTATGACGACGTAAAGAATGAAGTTGGAGGTAGAAATATAGATATCTTAGATATCAATCAAATTTTGAGATTATATTAATCTTATTGAAAGGAGTTAGAGAGTATGAATATCGCAATTTGGGGAACCGGAAATGTAGGTAAATATGTATATGAGAATATAAAGGAGAATAGTAGATATCAAATAAAATACTTTGTGGACAGTAATAAAGAGTTATGGGATTTAGAAATAGAAGGAATTAGGGTGATTTCCCCACAACAATTACAAGGTTTACCTTCAGGTGAACTGGAATTTGTACTGGTTTCTTTTTTGAATGGTATTTCAATTTATAAAATGTTACGGGAGATGAATATCGGGGTATTCGGTATAATCAGAAATAAGGTTTTTGGTTGTAAGCTGGAGTTGGATTCAGATATACGTTTGGATAAGAACATATTTTGGAGTGATGCTCCGTATTTGGATAAACCCTTATTGGAAAGTCTGGAAACCAATATTGTGGATTATTGCAATTTAAATTGTAGAGGCTGCAGCCATTTTTCTAACTTATTTGGGCGAGGAGAGAAAGTTCCGTTTGATATTTTCTGTAAAGATTTACAGCAGATTGTTGAACATGCATATGTTTATCAGTTTACGCTTTTGGGTGGAGAAGCATTACTGGATGACAGAGTTATTGATTATATAAAATTTGCAAGGAAACTTTTACCTGATTCAGATATTCAGCTGGTGACAAACGGATTGCTGATTCCCAATCAGCCATCGGATTTTTTTGCATGCTGTAGAGAGAATGATATAATAGTAAGTGTTTCAGGCTATAGGCCTACCGTAGCCTTAAAAAATAAGATAGTGGGAATTTTAGATAAAGAGCAAATTACGTATATATTCCGGATTAATAAAGTAGAATTTGGTAAGAATATTGATTTAACAGGGAACGCGGATCCGGAAAAGGCCGTAAAAAGATGTCGCGAAAGCAGGTGCCATTTTCTTAGAAACGGTAAAATATACAAATGTCCGTTTGAGGCATTAGGCAATAGGTTGTTCGAGTATTATTCCATAGATATTAGTTTAAGTGGTGGAATTAATATATATGACGAATGTTTAGAATGGGAAAAGATGATTGATGATTTAAGTCACAACGCTGTTGCTGCATGTCGATACTGTGGTATAGAAGAAAAAATTACATGGTGTGCGACAAATGCGCCGGTTTTGGAAGACTGGGTTGTTGGCAGGGAAGGCTGATTAAAATCTATAAACGTCATTACTGTACAGCTGTAAGAATAATCCACTGCTTAAATATAGATATTTAAAGTGCTTATATCTGCATTTGATTTTATATAGATTTCGATATTTTGCGTTAAACTAACATAAAATACCTGCTAACGTATCTGTTCATCGTGGTATTGGTAGTATGCATAGACAGAGATTAAAAGGTTACTTGTGTGGACGATAACTTTAGAGATAATTCTTTGGAGATCATGAGGTGGATGCAGAAAACGAACAGCAAAACTCAGATTATATGTTAGATGAATGAAGGTGTTGGGAATCTTTATGAAGAGGAGCATGGATATATGATAGCAGGATGAATGGGAATGTATTATGCGATATTTTTGAGGATTTTGCTTGTGATTAGTCCCGTAAAAGATATTCAGCAGCTTATTTTGACTGCATTGTGAGTGAAATATGGGATGAGTATGTGGCTAGGGGAACTAAGAACTATTTGTACAGGAAGGGATTTCTGATACAAAGATAGTCAGAAGTCTGTCAGGTAGTGTCAAGTGATCTATGAAAAAATTGAGCTAAAAAATAGACTCATACCTTGAAAATTACAGATATTGATTCCGGAAAGCTCTCCGAGGGCTCAGGGCTCTGCCCTAAGAACCCGCAAGGGACTCGTCCCTTGACCCATTTTCGGGCTCTGCCAGAACCCGTCCTCGCCGGATGGCAGGAAAAGGGCGCAGTTGCCCCTTTTCTGTTTAACAGGATAATCCGTGAGCTTTATGTCAATAGGCTTTCGCGGCATATCCTCACCGCCTGACAGCGGTTCCGGTATTCCACGGTCCTATTGACAACAGCTCCGCTCCGGTGCAGCAGCGCCGTTTTTTCTGCATATTCAGAATTGTCTGCTGACCAGGGAAGATGAGCAGCTGCCACTTGCCCGGCATGCTGTCGGCACCCTGTAGCATTTCCACCTTGTTGAGAATTTGGTATTTGTTGTGTTTGTGTGGACGCAGAAAGTTGTAGTAAGCGACCCAGAGAGCCAAGTCATAGTTGGCCCCGTCAATGCTGTCAAAGCCGTTTGTAGGACGGTAAGAAGCCTTGTAGGTGCGGTTAAGCCGCTCGATCATCTGTTTAAATGGGCGGTACTGTGTTGAAACAGCATCATCATTGGTAAGCCCGATGACCTGGGTGACCCTGAACGTAAAGTCTTTGCCAAACTTTTTTGTGAATTCCATAGCGGCAAGGGGATAAGCGCTGTAGCCGTCAGCGATGAATCTGAACTTTTCAGGCAGCTCTGTAAGACCCAGGAAAGCCATGCGCATGGCGAGGATACAGGGACCGACGCCGCGGTTGTCGGATACTTGGTAGCCGATGATGGAGCGGGTCGCCGCATTCATGATGAGCCAGACGTAGGTTTTGATGCCGCGGACTTTGATGTAGGTTTCATCAGCAGTGAACACATCACCTTTTTCGTAAGGATACTGGTCGATGAAGGGTTTGATGCAGACAGCAGCGGTCTTACAGTAGTTGGCGATCTGCTGGTGGGAGATAGTGATATTGTAGAGGTCTTTAAGGGCCTGGGAGGTCTTGCGCAGGGAGAGCCCGAGGTTGACACGGAGTGTCAGGCACAAGGACATGACATGTGCGTTGTGCCTGCTGAATTTGAGGGATGAGGCGTTTTTAGGCAGGGTATTTAGATCCATGCGGAAGAAATCCATCGTGAATTCGCGGTAGATATAGTGGAGTTTATATTTATTTTTGGCGTGATCCTCTTTAAGGTCATCTTTAGCCACCTTTTTGAGGTTGTTAAGGTAGTAAGGGCAGCTGGGATTTACGCATTTGTGGAGGATGAAGTGTTTGCGTTCTTTCTTTGGGACGAGGGAATTGCCGCAGTGAGGGTAGCGGAGTTTCAGGGATGAGAAGCGGCTTTGGGCAGGAGAGAACCTGGCGGCACAGACCTTACACAGGAGCTGTCCTTTAGAGCCGTTGTTTTTATAAAGGAAGGGCTTTGGAGCGTCACAGCGTGGGCATGTGCATTCATCCAGGATGTCACAATCAGAGCGCCGGCTGACAGGGCGGATCTTCTTGCCGTAGCGTTTTTGGTAGTAAGGGATGAGTTCTTTGTAAGACCAGTCCTGACGGAAGTCGGTGACCAGGGGGAGTTCATCGATCTTGAATTTCTGGTATTTAGGGGAATGGGAATCATCAAAAGCCCACTGTTTAAGAGGGACATATCTGCAGATAAAATTAATCAGCCAGCAGTTTTGCTGGTAAAGAGATTGAATGAGTGAGAGCAAATAGGCAATAATATCCATAAGCAATGATTTTCCTTTCAGTGTTTGTGGGTTGGTAATTGTATTTACACAAAAAAAGGGAAGTCATTGCTTTTTCTTTTAAAAAAGTGATGTAATCCTTGAAAATATAAGGTTTGTAACAAAAAACATAGAGGTAGATTTGACACTACCTCAATGTGAAGGAGGAGAGCGAATATGCAAAGAATAGCAGTTATTGTTCCTGTTTATAATGGCGAGAAATTTTTGCCGGAATTGATTAACTGCTTTCTCAGACAGACAATTAATAATTTTAATGTATATTTTGTAGATGATTGTTCTACTGATAATACTGGTATTTTTCTTCAAAGTGTAGTGAATGAGAATGCAAGCTTTTATTATATAAGAAATAAATACAGATGTGGAGCGGCGGCATCACGGAATTTGGGAATAGAGAGAAGTCAGTCTGAATATGTTTTGTGTCTGGATGCAGATGATTTGATAGCAGATAACTTATTAGAGGAATTAATAAAAGCAGCAGAATTTTATTGTGCAGATATGGTCATGCTTGAAAGAAGTGATTTTATAAGGAATGATTATATTAACAGAGAAAACAGTTTTTTATATGATGATATAGAATTATACGGAAATTCTGGTGAACCGGATAGATTGTATACATTTATGGCTAAAGAACAGCCGGAGGACTTCTTGCTTCGATGTTTGAATGGTGCATGTGACCGAATGATTAAGAGAGAACTCTTAAATAGATACCAAATATACTTTCAGAATTTACCTTCGTCAAATGATGTTTTTTATACAGTGTTTGCTACTTTTGCTGCAGAATGTATTGTACATACACAGACTGCGGATTACCTTTATTATAGAAGAGTTCATTCTGAGCCTGATAGAATCAGCAATAATCGTGATCCCATGTGTGCATTTGAAGCATTATATGCGGTAAAAGAGGCTCTGATTCAGTATCAAATGTGGGAAGACAGTTGTATACATTTTTGGATTTTTGCGCTGGATTCTTTGGAAAAACAACTTTATGTCTGTAAAAATGAAGATAGGCAAAAAGAAGTCTATCAATATCTTCAAAAGGAAGGATTAAGGAGACTTGGAGTTTTGGAAGATTTGCTGTACGGTAATCTCCCAGCTTGTTACAAAAAGCAATTTGAACGTCTTTTAACAGCACCGTTTGAGGATAAATGCTTTAATGATTCCATGACCTTCCATGCTTTGTGTGAAAGCAACCAGGAAAAGATTTATGATATTTTTGTTTTAACAGAAGAAGAGAAGCTTGAGATTGGATATTGGGGTATTGGAAGGATGACGGAGGGTTTTTTGTCTATTGTTGGGAATATAGGTAAGAAAGTAGATCACCTCATTGATAATAATAAAGACAAGCAAGGACAGATAATGTTTGGTATGGAGGTTGTTTCTTTTGAGACAGTAGAACGGAGACTTGGATTAATAATTGTTTCCAACAAACAATATTTTTGCGAAATATTTAAACAAATCAAAAAGGTAAATGCAAACATTAAGGTATTATGTATACAGGAATATTTTTATAGCAATAAAGAGTTGGAAGAATGTATAAGATAATGAGAAAAGGGTAAATAGCTGTAATTTGAAAAATACAGGGAGAATAGAGAAATTAGAATTCCTGAAATTGCATTTACTGAATTTGAGAGAGATTATATATGACGAAGATTTCAATAATCATACCAGTCTACAACTGTGAACAATCCATAAAACAAAGTATACAAAGCATACAAAAGCAAACCCTGAAGGAACTGGAAATCATCTGTGTAGATGATGGCTCTACAGATGGCTCGGCCGAAGTAATCCGGCAGCTTCAGCAAGAAGATAACAGAATCATACTGTATGATCAGGACAACCAGGGTTCAGGCGCCGCACGGAATTTAGGGCTCTCTCATGCCACAGGGGAGTTTATAGCATTTCTTGATGCGGACGATTATTATTTAGAAGAAGATGCTTTAGAGAGTATGTTTTTTACTTGTAAGAAGCATCAAGTATCCGTCTGCGGAACAGGCATAAGAATTGAAAGGGGAGGAATTCCGGTTCCGGATAAAGGCTTTCAAATGCTTATGGATGCTGCACAGAACAATGATGTGCTGTTATACTGCGATTTTCAGTTTGATTATGGATATTATGGTTTTCTATTTGAAAGGAAATTGCTTTCTGATAACAAATTGAAATTCCCCCTGTACCGCCGGTTCCAGGACCCTGTATTTCTGGTCAAGGCAATGCATGCAGCGGGGGAATTTTGCTTCATTGATAAAGCATTATACGTATATCGGGCACCCAATGTATTAACGCGTTTTCATGAAAATAATGTAATTGATTTATTGAATGGTTTATTGGACAACCTGCAATTTGCGGTGAAGCATGATCTGATGAAACTTTTTTCACACACTGTAGAACGTATAGAGTATGAATATGCAGATGTTATTTGTCGTAATCTGAGTACGAAGAGTCTTGCTCTGTTATTGGAGATAGATCAGTTTATAAAATCGAATGGAACAGATATCAGGTACATGATAAGGCCATTGCAGATGGTTCTTGGAAGTATGAAAGAGCTGGAAGCTCTGCGGCAGGAAGAGCTGGTTCGCAAACTCAAAGTATGTAAAAAAATATATCCATATGGTGCAGGACAAGCCTGCAGTGATTTTCTTCGGCATTTAAGAAAATGCAATCTGATAGAGAAGGTCGAGGGTATATTGGTGACAAACCGAGGGGATAATCCGGACAGGCTGCAGGATATTCCGGTTCTGGCGTTGGAAGAGTATCAGGCTCAGGAGGGAGATCTGGTCATGATTACGGTGGTTGGGATTTACCAGAAAGAGGTGATCTCTCTGCTGGGAGAGAGAGGAATAGAAAATTACGGAGTGATTAGTAATTTATTTTGAAAAACATGTTTGACGGGGAATTGTCCTGTGACTGTGTGTTTGTGATGAATGAAACAATAGGATGATAATGGGGAACTAATATGATATGGAAACAACTATCAAACCTCCCATTCTGCATTTACGGGGCCGGAATCGTGGCGATGAGTGCATATACAGCAATCAAGGCATTATATGATGAGCGTCCTCTTTTTTTTCTGATATCCGATTCAGAAGATTTGGCAGCTGGAGATGGGGAAAAGATCGGATTTAATCTTAAGAAGACAAACGGAGTTCCGGTGAAAAATTTGTCGGAATGGAAGCGCGAATTAAACGAGGCTAAGCTACGCGAGAGAGAACAGCAATATCGGAGGAAAGGGAATTTCGAGTCGAATATAACTATTCCGGAGCTATATCTCGTTGCGGTACCAGAGATACACCATGCATCTATTGTGAAAAGTCTGCGGGAACTGCAGATTAAAGAGGAGAATATCATCCTGTTTACAAACAGGCGGGAAAATGATCTGATGGAGGCATATTATAGTAATGTGGAAGGTTATCGAACGATCAAGGGCATACTTCCGAGCGGAAAAACACAAAGACCGACAAAAGAAAACGCGAATTTCATGGATACAGAGAACATTGCGATGGGGAAGAAGCCAGGTGATTGCCGTAATCGAGACAGCGGATTGCATAAAGAAGACGGCAGGAGCGAAAAGCCGGAAAAATCAGCAGAAGCCTTCCTTGCAGAAAATTTTCGTGTTTACCAGGCTAAATCCAACATGGACAAGCCTCTTAGCAGACACAATATTTTATCAGGAATGCCGTCGTATATTTTTCCGATTCAAGTCGGCTCTGCCCTGACTGAGCGGATTATTTGTGATCTGCAGGATAATGCTGATGATACCATATCTGAAAAAAACCGTAATTATTGTGAACTCACAGCGACCTATTATGCATGGAAGCACGGCAATGCGCCTTATAAAGGGATTTGCCATTACAGGCGTATTTTTGATATCAGTGATGAGCAGATGCAGGAATTACTGAAAGCGGCTGACAAGTGGGATGTGATACTGCCATACCCTTCTGTTCATTATCCGGATATTTCAGTGCAGCATACTCGTTATATCAGGGAAGATGACTGGAATGCCATGCTGCAGGCGCTGGGAGAACTGGAACCAGAGTATTTGGAAGCATATGAGAAGAGTGTTTTGACAGGGGAAAAGTTTTTTAATAATTTTAACATGTTGATTGCGAAGGCGGCGGTATTTGACGATTATTGCAGTTTCCTGTTCAGAATCCTGGAGCGGACAGAGGAATTGACGACTCCGAAGGGATGGGAGCGGGAAGACCGCTTTGCAGGATATTTAGGCGAGAATCTCACTACACTGTATTTTCTGAAAAACAGGGATAGATGGAAAACTTTATATGCGGGGAAGATATGGATGACATAGCAACGGATCATATAGTTGTATAATGTTTATTATTGTAAGTGGCGGCATAGATTTTTTGACTTGTATACGCTATATTCATCAATCGATAAATTTAACAGGAGTAAAATATGCAGACATACCAGGAAGAATTAACGGCATTGATCAATCAGAATCTGCCATGGGAGAAGCTATCCGGAAAGACAATCATGCTGTCCGGCGCGACGGGGATGATCGGTAAATGCATGATTGATCTGATGATGCAGTACAATAACACCTGCCCATCAGATCAGCAGGTTAGCATTATTGCTCTCAGCAGAAAGGAAGAAAGCGCCAGACAACGTCTGGGAGAGTATTGGGATAAAGAAACCTTCCGGTATATTTGCTGTGATGTGAATCAGGGGATTCCGGAGTGTGGCAATGTGGATTATGTGATCCATGCGGCAAGTAATACACATCCGCTGCAATACTCCCAGGATTGTGTAGGTACGATCACGTCCAATGTCATTGGTACGAAGAACCTGCTTGATTATGCAGTGTCTCATAGTACGATGCGTTTCTGCTTCATATCATCGGTGGAAATCTATGGAGAGAATCGTGGGGACGTGGATCTGTTTACAGAAGATTACCAAGGCTATATAGACTGCAATACCTTGCGGGCGGGATACCCGGAGAGTAAGAGGGTGGGAGAAGCATTATGCAATGCCTATGGGCAGACGTACCGGCTTGATTTTGTGATTTCGCGGTTAAGCAGGGTCTATGGACCGACGATGCTTATGTCAGACTCTAAGGCGATAGCCCAGTTTATCAAGAAGGCTGCTGCAGGTGAGGACATTGTACTGAAGAGCGCCGGCACGCAGTTGTATTCTTATACGTATGCGTTGGATGCCGCGTTGGGGGTTCTCACGGTACTTCTGGAAGGTAAAAGCAGGGAGGCATATAATATCTCGGACAGAGATTCGGAGATAACACTCCGTCAGATGGCGGAATGGCTGGCGGAGGATAATGGCGTCAGGGTAGTCTTCGACATACCTGATCAGACAGAGCTGGCAGGATATTCCACGGCAACGAAGGCGCTTCTGGATACAGAGAAAATAACAGGCCTTGGCTGGAGGCCGCAGACGCATATGAGGGACGGGCTGCGGAAAACGGTGGTCAGTCTGAGGCAGAGTGCCGGTGAGTTCTGATTTCTGTTCTTTTGAAATTTTAGAAGACGTAAGGTAGACCGAAGGACGCTTTTCAGAGGCGGCCATGCTTTCCACATAAGAAACAATAGCTGCAGTTAAGTTTAAGTCTTAATATAGAGAGATGATTTGAAAGGTATATTGTACCCCTATCAGTTCTGTGCTATACTTCTCATAGCAAACAAATTTTTTAAGAAAATACGGAGGAGATACCATGAACATAGCATTGATACTTGCCGGAGGAACAGGAGAGCGTCTTATGCGCGGCAGGCCGAAACCGTTCGTATCAGTGCGGGGGAAAATGATCATTACGCATTGCCTTGAAGCGATCAGTGCACATCCCCAGATTGACGCGATCCAGATAGTCGCCGATGAAGAGTGGCGTGAAAGAATATATGAACAGATGCCGGAGGCTGCCTTGAGAAAATTCAGCGGGTTTTCAAAACCCGGTCCCAACAGGCAGCGTTCGGTTTTTAATGGGTTAAAGACAATAGTGCCATCTGCTGACAAAAGAGATATCATTATGATTCACGATGCGACAAGGCCGCTGGTATCCAGGACTTTGATCTCGGCTTGTCTGAAAGCCTGTGAAAAACATGGCGGCGGGGTTTGTATGCTTCCCGAGAAGGAGATGATTTATCTGCAAAAAGACGGGTGCATTGCTTCTTTTTATGAGAGCGGTATGACCTATAAAGAACAGACGCCTGCGGCGTTTCATCTGGGGAAATATTATCGGGCGAACCGGAAGCTGGAGCCGGACGGACTTGACAGGATACTTGACTGTGCTGAGCCGGCTGTTCTGGCAGGGATGGATGTTGCAATGATACCAGGTGAAGAGGAGAATATCAGGATCGTAACGCCAATAGACCTGGAGCGTTTTAAGCTGTTTCTGAATGCATAGGACATCTTTTTATGACAGTATGACAGGTTATTATGACTTTGTAAAGTATTCAGGAGCCGAGCCGATATGGCCGGACTGCTATAACAGAGATCTTACCAGCAAAATCGAGAAATAAGAAGAAAGCATAGAATAGATAATAAACGAAATTTCGTTTATTTTTATTCGAAAAATACGTTGCATTTTGTTCGCCTGTATGCTATACTCATCTTATCAAAACAAATCTTGATTCTTTAATGCGCATATCAGGTTATATTGAATAATCGTCCGGACATATTTTTAAATATGTTTTTGGACAGCGTCACATGCGTGATCAGGCAGTTCTGCCGAGGATTCACATTTGTTTGGCAGGACTGTCATAAGGAAAAATTTGATTGTTATAGTATCTTTTTTATCCCTGAAATGAGAGGGCCTGCAAGAAATTTATTAAGGAGGCCCTGGATGGGAGGAAAAGCAATCATAGAAACGTATGAGGAGAAAAAGGCACAGATACATTCATTTAATCTGACAAGTGATCTGTTCGCCGGAAAGGTGTTCGAGGATCTGGAAGCCTGTCAGGAATTATGTCAGATTCTGATGCAGGATTACGGACTGCGGCTTAAGGATGTGAAGACGCAGTATGTGATAAGGAATCTGGAGAGTCATTCGGTACAGCTTGATATTCTGGCAGAGACGGTCACGGGAGATATTATTTGTATTGAACTGCAGATGTACAGCGAACCTGCTCCGTTCAGGAGAATCCGCTATTACACGTCCTGCGTCGATGTCAGTATTCTGGAGAAGGGGACGGAATATGATGAATTGCCTGTTGTGACTGTGCTGTATATTACGAAGACCGACTTCATCGGTGGCGGGAAGGGATTTTACCAGACAGTCAGAAAGCTGCAGGGAAGTGGACGTACAGTTGGAGTGGGTGTAGACAATGGAATACACGAGAGATTTTTTAATTTAAGATATCCAACATCAGATGAACGGATCAATGAACTTCTGCGCTATCTGAAAGATTCGGATCCGCATTACCAGACAGAGTATTTTCCGCGGATTGTGGAGCAGGTCCGTTTTTACAAACACCAGGAGAAAGGGGTGATTGAGATGTGTGAAATCACAGACAGGATTAGACAGGAAGGCAAGATAGAGGGGAAGATAGAAGTTGTTCTGGAACTTCTGGAGGAAGTGGGGAAGATTCCGGCAAGAATTGTGCAGCGTATCAGCCAGGAGACGGATCTGGCGGTTTTGAGCAGATGGATCAGATGTGCGGCTTCCGCCTCCAGTATAGCGGAGTTTGAGGCAAAGATGTGAAAACCCCAGATATACAATATTGACAAATTGTATATCTCTCCAGGCTCTTTTATCATTGATACGCTACATTTGCAGTGCTATAATTCCTTCTTATAGAAAACGACATTAGAAATTTCATTTTCGGCCGTGCAGGCGCTTTCGTATAGGGCTTCTGTAAGAGTCGGGAACAGAAATTTGTTATGTCGTTTACTATAAGTGAAGGAGGCGCTTGCATATGGACAAAGAACTGAATACGAACAAGAACAATAATCAGGCGATGCTGAAAATATGCGGGTTTATAGTAGATAAGCGAAATCTCTTTTTCCTGCTCTTCGGACTCCTGATTATTTTTTCTGTCATATCGAGAAACTGGGTCGGGGTGGAAAATTCGATGGCCCATTATCTGCCGGGAACCACGGAAACCAGGCAGGGGCTGGATCTGATGGAGGAGGAGTTTATTACATATGGAACCTGCAGCGTGATGGTGGCGAATGTTTCTTACGGGCAGGCGGAGGAGATCTGCGGACGGCTGGAGCAGCTGCCGGGGATCTTTTCGGTGGAGTTTGATGATACGGAGGAGCATTATACGAATGGTTCCGCTTATTATGCGGTAACGTTTGATCACGACGAGAAGGAGGAAGCCTGTCTGGAGGCGCTTGACGCCGTGAAGGCCTGTCTGGAAGGCTGTGACTATTATCTGACCACCAGCCTGGGGGATACGCAGTCGGAGCTGATCGGGCAGGAGATGAATACGATCACGGTATTGGTGGCTGTTGTCGTCGTGTCGGTGCTGCTTTTGACGACGCAGGCCTATGCGGAGATTCCGGTGCTTTTGATCACGTTCCTGTCGGCCGCGGTCATTAATATGGGCACGAATTTCCTCTTTGGCACGATTTCTTTTGTATCGAATTCTGTGACCATCGTGCTGCAGCTTGCGCTGTCGGTGGACTATGCAGTGATCTTTCTGAACCGCTATAAGGAGGAACATGCGTCGCTTCCTGCCAGGGAGGCGGTGATCATCGCGCTCAGCAAGGCGATTCCGGAGATCGCGGGCAGTTCCCTGACCACCATCGGCGGTCTGATCGCCATGACTTTTATGCAGTATAAGATGGGTCCCGATATGGGTATTGTGCTGATCAAGGCGATCATTTTGAGCCTGTGTGCGGTGTTTTTACTGATGCCGGGGGTGATCATGCTTTTTCCAATCTTATGGAAAAGACGAAACACCGGAATTTTATTCCGGACATTCCGATGGTCGGCAGGTTCGCCTACGCCTCCCGCTATGTTGTGGCGCCGCTTTTTTTGGTGGTTATCATTGCGGCGTATCTGGTTTCCAAGAACTGTCCCTATGTGTTCGGTTACAGCACAGTTACGCCGCCGCTGCAGAACAGGGTGCAGAAGGCGGAGGAAATGCAGGAAGACAATTTTGGCGCTTCCAACATGGTGGCGCTGATCGTGCCGGCAGGGGATTACGAGAAGGAAAAGGCGCTTTTGCAGGATCTGGATGCTTGTCCCGAGGTGGATTACACGATGGGGCTTGCCAATATCGAGGCGCTGGACGGATATCATCTGACGGATAAGCTGACGCCCCGGCAGTTTTCGGAGCTGATCGATCTGGACTATGAGGTGGCGGAGCTGGTCTATGCGGCTTACGCGGTGAATGATGAGGACTATGCGAAGGTGGTCAACGGGCTGGCGGATTATCAGGTAGCTTTGATCGAGATGTTTCTGTTCGTCTATGAGGAGGTGGAGGAAGGCTATGTGACGCTGGAGGATGAACTGCAGGAGACGTTGGATGATGCCTACAGGCAGATGAACTTTGCGAAGAATCAGATGCAGGGAGAGCATTACAGTCGTATGCTGGTGTATTTGACGCTGCCGGAGGAGAGTGCGGAGACTTTTGCCTTCTTAGATAAAATGCATGAGATTGCCGGGCGTTATTACGACGGCGGGGTGCTTGTATGCGGGGAGTCGGTGAGCCAGTATGATCTGCAGAAGACTTTTTCACGGGATAATATCGTGGTGAATGTGGTGTCTATTCTTGTGGTACTGGTGGTGCTGCTGTTCACATTCAAGTCGGCGGGGATGCCGGTATTGTTGATCGCGGTCATTCAGGGAAGTATCTGGATCAACTTTTCCGTGCCGGCCATGGCGCACGAGAATCTTTTCTTCATGGGCTATCTGATCGTCAGCTCGATCCAGATGGGGGCCAATATCGACTATGCGATTGTCATTGCCAGCCGTTATACGGAACTGCGCAGGACGATGGGACGGCGGCAATCCATCATGGACACGATGAACCTGTCATTTCCGACCATTGTTACTTCGGGTACAATGCTGGCGGTGTCCGGCGTGCTGATCGGAAAGCTGACTTCGGATGTGGCGATCTTCGGAATCGGCAAATGTCTGGGGCGCGGAACCTTGATCTCCATTTTTATCACAATGTTCGTGCTGCCGCAGATTCTTCTGGTGGGCGATACGATCATCGAGAAGACGGCTTTTGTCATGAATATGCCGATCCGCACGAAGAATGCTGCGGGTCTTGTGAAGGTGGACGGCCTGGTGCGCGGACGCATCGAAGGGACCGTGACCGGTACGATGAATGCCATTGTGCGCGGCAATGTGAGCGCTTACGTGGAAGCCGGAGATGTGACGCAGTTGACGGAGGAGGAATACCGCAACATGACGACGGTTTTGCGGTCAGAGCTGGAGAGCAGGGAGGTGAAAGCAGATGCGTAAAAAGACAGGTAAAAGAGGGATGGCTGCGCTTATGGCAGCAGGAATGCTTGCCGTGCTGCCGGCAATGAGCGCGGCGGCAGAGGAGCCGGGGAAGATTACTTCGATCGAGGATGCTGACAATATCATGGCGGCTTACGATGACGAAGAGACGGAGTGGGAAGAGATCTATCTGGATTCTGCGGAGGATATGAAGAAATTTTCCTGTAATTGCCGGCTGGATACGTGGTCTGTGAATAAAAAAGTCTATCTGACAAAGGATATCGACCTTTCGGACAGCACATTCGTTTCCATCCCTACTTTCGGCGGTTATTTCGACGGGCAGGGGCATACGGTGAGCGGTCTGGTGATCAGGGATCCGCTTTCCTATACGGGCTTGTTCTGCTATACACAGCAGTCGGCGGTGATCGCCAATCTTAAGGTGCAGGGGAGTGTGAGACCGTCGGGCAAGGCCATGGTGGCCGGCGGCATTGTGGGTGATAACAGCGGCATTATCATAAGCTGCAGCTTTGAAGGTGTAGTGGAGGGCAGCGACTATGTGGGAGGCATCACCGGATTTAACGGGCAAAGCGGTATTCTGATCGACTGTATGGCCGGCGGTACGGTCAGGGGAACGCATTATACGGGCGGCATTGCCGGTGAAAACACGGGGAATATTGCTGGCTGTGTCAATGAAGCGGATGTGAATGTTTCCAATGAGGATAAGGGCAAATCGCTGGAAGATATCAATCTGGAGCAGTATGCTTCCGGTCTGCTGGAGCAGGAAAGCGGTGACGGGAAAGCGGAGAAAGCGTCAGTACTCAATAATACCATTGATTCCGGCGGAATTGCGGGCCTTTCTACCGGAATCATACAGTACTGCAGCAACAGCGGCACGATCGGTTATGAGCATGTGGGCTATAATACGGGCGGCATCGCAGGGCGCCAGTCAGGTTATGTCTATGCCTGTGAAAATGCGGGAACCGTATACGGCCGGAAAGACGTAGGCGGTATCGCGGGCCAGACCGAGCCGTACATTGCGGTGGATCTTTCGGAGGATATTGCTTATCAGCTGTCCGAAAATATCGACAAGCTGCATGATCTGACGGGCAGGATGCTGGAGGATGCAGGAGCGGAGTCTGACACCGTTTCTGCCAGATTGACGGTGATACAGGATTTTGTGGACAAAGCGCTGGACGACACCGGAGTGCTGGCTGACAGGACGATAGAATGGACGGACGGCATGGTCAGTTCCGCCAATGACCTGATGGGCCGCGTGGACTATATCATGGATGAGACCGGCAAAAACGGCGGTTTTATTGACCAGACAAGAAATGCCGCAGGCAATGTGAGAGATGCGGCACAGGAGCTGGGGGATACGGTGGAAGCACTGGATATTTACCAGTATATGACCGGGGAGGAAAAAGCGCGCTACGAGGAAGCCAGAACGGGGATGGAGAACGCATCGAAGCAGTATGCGGAGGACTATGCCAGAGCGCTGGAAGCGTATCGGAATTATTATATTGATAAGGTGCGCTCTGAAAATGGCAATTATGCAAGAAGTGCAGGATTTACGCTTTATGTCAATACGGATGCGGGAAGGCCTGAAAATACGAAGCATGACAGTACCGGCAGTTCGAACTACAAAAGTGTTGATCATGTCGATGCTGTGGCCGCTGGGAGCATAGATCATGCCGATGCTGCAGACGATGAAAGTGCTGACCGTACTAATCGTACTAATGTGGGCAACGAAGATTCTGATCATGGTATTGGTAATGGAGAAAGCGGAGACAACTCCGCGGCACCTGATAATAGCGATGTTTCAGACAGCCCAGCGACACCTGATAATGGCGATGTCTCAGACAGTCCTGCGGCAGCTGACAATGAAGCTACTCCAGACAGTTTTGGTGGATCAGGCACAGGTAGTGTTGACGCGGCAGATGTCAGAAGCGTAAGCGAAAAGGACCTGCGGCCTCTTATGCAGAGCATTGTGCAGGCAGATTGGACATGGGATGCCAATAAAGGTGATTATAGAAACTATATAGGCATTGATGGCTGGGTGCATTACAGTAAGGATGCAGGCGGGACAGAGACGACCACACCTTTTCCGCAGGAGGGTGGAGAACAGGGCGAACTGGACAGACAACTGCTTCAAGATGTGGCAAAAGAAATGGCGGAGCCTGTCAACGCGGCCAAAATTAAAGCGGATGCAGGAAGTTATGCCGAGGAAAAGTATATGGCGGCGCATCCGGCATCTTCCGGTTATCAGCAGGATATGAGGGAGTACCTGCAGACGATGTCTTCCATCGTGCTGACAGCCGGGGAGAAGATGTCGGAGGAGGCACGCGGCAGGTTGAAAACTGCGGTGGGGTCCGTGGAGGACGCCATGGGCAATCTGGCATCTGCCGGCGGTGAAGTGAAGAGTCTTTTTGACACCGTCAATGGAATGCCGGATCTTCAGATGCCGCAGCTGGGAAGTGAATATCGAAGCAGAGCAGGCAGCCTGAATACCAATCTGCAGGGCCTTTCCGAAAATATGGGCCAGCTGAATCAGGAAATGTCATCCGGCAGTGATGTGATGCTGGACGACCTGGCGGCGATCAATGACCAGTTCAGTATGATCATGCGGCTGTATACGGATGCCATTGACGGTGTGCTGGACATGGATTACGAGGCAGTCTATGAGGATACTTCCCAGGAAGATGCCGAGAGCAGCACCGAGGCGACGATCGCGGACTGCACCAACAGAGGAACGGTGCAGGGAGATCTGAATGTGTCCGGCATTGCGGGGACGATGGCGATCGAATATGATTTTGATCTGGAAGGCGATGTGACGGGGATTGATAATGCCAGATTAAACTCAACGTTTCTGACCAGATGTGTCCTCAGAAATAATGTCAATGAGGGTAATGTAACGGCGCAGAAAAGTTATGCGGGCGGGATTGCCGGCTTACAGGAGATGGGTACTGTTCTGTGCTGTGAGAATTACGGCAGGATCAGCAGCACGGCCGGTAATTATGTGGGAGGTATCGCCGGAAAGTCGCTCTCTCATATCACAAACGGCTATGCCAAGTGTACCGTGTCAGGGGAAACGTATGCGGCGGGGATTGCCGGTTTTGGTTCCAGTATGGAAAATTGTTGTGCCATGGTGCGGGTACAGGATGCGACTTCTTTTTACGGGGCGATAGCAGGAGATGTGGATCACAGCGGGATTGTGGCCAATAACCGTTTTGTTTCGGAGGAGATTGCAGGAATTGACCGCATCAGCTACAGCGGTAAGGCGGAGCCGGTGAGCTATGAAGAACTGCTTGCTGTCCCGGGCCTGCCGGCCAGATTCCAGATGATGTCGGTAGTCTTTTATGCAGATGAGGAGGAGGTGAAACGTCTCCAGTGTCCGTATAAAAGTGATGTGTCAGCAAAATTGTATCCGGATATTCCGACCAGAGACGGGTTCTATGCGGACTGGGATATCAGAGAGATTCCGGGGATCTTATATGACGAAGATGTGACGGCCGAGTATGTACGTTATTTGACCACGCTGGCTTCCGCGCAGACTCGTGAGAACGGGCAGTCGATCCTGCTGGTGGACGGTATGTTTAAACAGGAGGCGGAGCTGGTGATTGCGGACGCAGGGAATGAGGCTGAGAAGACTACGCTTGAGGATGTGACGGAATGCTGGCACATCACAATCCCGGAGGATGGAAATGAGCAGCACCAGATCCGTTATCAGGCGCCGCAGGGTGAGACAGAGGGCGTTTCTGTCTACAGGAAGCAGAATGATGGGACGTGGCTGCAGATGGATACGGAGCTTATGGGGATCTATCATCTTTTCACGGTGGAAGGGACGGAGGCGGAGATTGCGGTCTGCATTCAGGACCGGAGACTGCAGGCGTATCTGGTTTACGGAATCCCGGCGGTTCTTGCAGTAACAGCGATGATTGTATTTTTTGTCGGAAAAAGTAGAAAACGGAAGAAAGGTAAAGTATTAGTTTCTGATGTAGTAGAATGATCTTAAGGAAGACGAAAAAACGTTTATATATATTTGCGAAATGTGTTGCATATAAAGACTTCCTATGCTATACTGCCTTTAATAAAACGGATCTTGACATTCAAATATACGAATTATTGGGCGCGGGATATTACATTTTTGTTTCCCGGATATTTGGTAAGAATTGTAATGACAATGCAGTCATAGCATTAAGGGGGGATATAATGTCTTTTGATCAAAGGAAGAGAGAAGAGATCAGGAAATATATTCTAAGCAAGGTTGCATTACGTGATAAAGATTTTGTTGCCAAGACAATGGATAATTTTGGCGTGACCAGACTGTATATGGAAGAATTCATACGGGAAGCGATTCGGGATGAAGTGATCGCAGAGGAACCGGGGATGCCATGTCAGTATCGACTGATAGAGCATATCAAGGAACAGCAGATAGACAGAAAGCAGAATCAGCAGGAAGAAGATCGCTTATATGCACAATATATAGAGAAGGAGCTGAACGGCTGCAATGAGAATGCACGGCGGATCTGGCAATATACCTGTGCAGAAATACTAAATAATGCGATTGAGCATTCACAGGGTGACAGGATCTGTATTATCGTAAGGACGAATGCGCTTTACAGCAGTGTTGTAATAGTGGACAATGGAGTTGGTATTTTTCAGACATTAGTAGAGTATATGAAAGAGAATGGCTGGGAGAATCCCAACAGCGAGGATGCATTGATAGAATTGTATAAAGGGAAGATCACAAGTGACAGCAGCAGACATTCAGGGGAAGGAATCTTTTTTTCCTCTAAGGCAATGACTGAATTCGGAATCTGGTCTGATGCTAAGATCTATAAATTTGGATACGGACAGGCTCCGGATGTCATAGAACATCGCCTGCTGGCATATGCGTCGCGATTGCAGGATATTGGCACATTGGTCATGATGACATTGGAAAATGAAACTTCCAGAAAGCTTTCAGAGGTGTTTGATATGTACACAGATATAGACGAAGGATTTATACGCACAAGTATTGCCGTAAAGGAAGCGTGTCTGTCCGGGGAACCGGTAGCACGGTCACAGGCCAGACGGATCTGCAACCGGCTGGATGAATTTAAAGAAGTAATTTTGGATTTCAGTAGAGTAGAAGTGATGGGGCAGGGATTTGCAGATGAGATATTCCGGGTGTTTGCACTGGAGCATCCACAGGTTACCCTGCGCCCGGTAAATATGATCCCGGAGGTGGTCCGCATGATCCGGCATGTCAGCAGAGGGCAGATACCCGGGAATGTATGTCTTCCCGGGTATTCGCATTAGAACAGGCTGGTTTGGCCTTATCACTATAAGAAGTAACTGGCAATCAGAACTGCGCACTTGCTGCGCTGTTCGTGACTGCGCCATGCGTTCATGCGGCTTGTCTGTATGAATGCATGTGTGCATATGTTTCTAAACATCCACTTCTATTTATGGTGGTATGATGGTACGGGATATGGATGTTTAGAAAATATCCATTACAAACAGATACGCGATCATCAGGATCAGCCCGATACAGAACAGCAGCAGTCCGAACGACATGCTTCGCGCGATCATCGTGCTGTTCTCGGCCCATTCTTCGTGGATCATAGCGAATTTATGGTCATAATCCACGTGGGCAGGGCGTTTCCTGCGGTAAGTCAGATTGCCGATCTGCTGGAACGTGGAAGCGATGCAGGCGCACAGGTGGGTGAATGTGGTTCCTTCCGGCAGTTCCTGCGGCAGTCTGCTGTCCCGATAGACGGTTTTGCGCAGCAGCACTACGACGGTATCCACCAGGCTGTCCAGTACCCGGCAGACCATACCGCACAGGAAGGGCAGTATCTGCAGCAGCAGCGGCCGGTAGAGGCGGTCTTCCAGATCCAGATAGCTGTTCCAGCGGTTGACGTACTTCCGGCGCGGATTTCGACTCTGTCCTTTTGGCGTACTCTCTTTTGCGTCCTCAGGATTCTTGACAGTATTGACGGTACGTGTCGTTTCGACAGGGCGCATCATCCACAATCTGACGACGACTGCGTATACCACCGCACCGATAACCAGCGAGATGGCAGCTCCTTTCAGGTTCGTCAGTGAGAAATAGGAAACCGTCAGCTCCGTTTCTTCCACATTCATAAAGCCCTGCCCCATTTGAGAGAGTCTGTCCATGACAGCATAAGGGAAAAAGCCCATCAGTGGCAGCAGGGACGCGCTGATCGTCAATGCGGCAGCGCTGACCTTATTCATATACTTTCCGTTTAGCGTGTCATATTTTTCCTGCACGGCAGCATCTGTGTTTTTTTCCACAAAAAGAGCCACATAGAGTTTTGTCATATAAGCCACGGTCAGGCCGCCGCTGATGAGAAAGGCCCATTCGATCCACTGCAGCGTGCCCGCGCTGAACAGGGTATCCGTGCCTGCCAGAGCGGACATGCTGGCCACAGCGGCAATACTGCCGTTTCTGACCAGTTCGGTATATTCTACGATACTCTCATGAATCAGAGTCTTGCTGATATAGCCGTTCCAAAGAGGCACACCGCCAATTCCCAGCGCCCCCATCAGGAAGATATAGTGAAGCAGCGGTTTTTTGCGGCCGAAACCGCGCAGGGCATTGAGATCCAGCGTGTGCACATTCATGTAGACCACACCCGCCGCCATAAACAGCGTCAGCTTGATCAGAGAGTGATTGATCATATGCAGCAGACTGCCGCGCACAGCAATCAGATTTTCCGCTCCCATCAGTCCGGACATGCCGACACCTACCAGAATAAATCCGATCTGGGAGACGGAGGAACATGCCAGCGTCCTTTTCAGATCGACGGAGAAGAGCGCCAGCACCGCACCTACCACCATCGTACAGACGCCCAGCAGCAGGATCATATTGCTCCAGGCCGTGTTGCCGAGAAAAAGATAAGCGGTCAGGATCAGGATACCGTACATCCCTGCTTTGGTCAGAATACCGGACAGGAGCGCGGAAGCCGGAGCGGGAGCCACCGGATGCGCTTTGGGCAGCCAGATATGGAGAGGAAAAGCACCGGCCTTGGCTCCAAAACCAAAGAGCAGGCAGAATCCGGCGATCCACAGTTGTGTCATGGCGGAGGAAGCGCCGGCCGTTCCGGCGCCCCATTTTTGTGTGACAGCTGCGGTCTGCAGGCCGTTGGCAGCAGCGCCATATGCGTTGTAGAGACCGGTCAATTCGTCGAAGAAAAGCGTCCCGGTCACGTCATAGAGCAGGAAGATGCCCATTAACATGACCAGCCCGCCGATCACTGCCACGGCGAGGTAAGTGCCGGCAGCCCGCAGCGCTTCCCGCTTCTCGTCGTGTGCCACCCACACATAAGAGGTGAGGGACATGATCTCGAAGAAGATGAAAGTGGTATAGAAATCTGCCGAGAGGAAGACGCCCTCCGTCGCCCCCAGCGTCACCAGCAGAAACAGATAATAGCGGTTGCGGTTACGATAATGACTTAAATATTCTCTGGAAAAAAGGGTGCTCATAAACCACATGAAAGCAGCGATCATGCCGTACAGGGCACGGAAGCCGTCCAATGTAAAATGCAGTCCCATGCCGCAGATTTCTGGGATATCTGCCTGTACAGGGAGCATGGAGGAACCGTTCTGTCCAGGCGTCAGCATCTGCCAGAACAGATACAGGAAGAGTCCGAAGGTAAGCCCCGTCACCAGATCGGCAAACCGGCTGCGCAGATCTTTTTGGAAGCGGCCCAGCAGATAGCTGAGGATCCCGGCGGCCATGGGGCCGAAGACTGCGGTATAGAGAAGAAGATTGATTGTTGTGCTCATAATATAATGCCTTTCTGAATCTATGTGAATCTGTGAAACGCTGCGTTCTATGATCAGAATTCTCGCGGTTCCTTAGAACGTATACAACCCGGCCGCCACATCCCGGAAGAAATCCGTGAGCGGCTGGGAATACAATCCGAATGCAATGATAAAAAATACAAATACAAACAGCGGCAGGAGCATTTTCCAGTTAGGATCTTTGAACTCCTTTATGGAAGAATCGTCGAAATCCTTCCCCGGGAAAAAGGCCCGCACTACAATGGTCAGCATGTAGATGGCAGTCAGCAGAGCGGATATCAACAGGCAGGCAATACCCAAGTAAGCCACCGGATTGCCACTCTCTACGGCAGCGGAAGCCAGATTCCACTTGCTGATAAAGCCGGCCAGTCCCGGTACTCCCATCAGCGCCAGCGCAGACACGGTGAAGATGCCGAATACGCAGGGCATCCTGTACCCCATGCCGTCCAGTTCATGTACATACTGCTTCTCTGTCTGGTGGATGATGGCGCCCGCACAGAAGAAGGAGCAGATCTTGATCACCGCATGGAAGATCAAATGGGTCAGCGCGCCCACCAGCCCTAAGGGCGTCATGATGGTGACGCCGAACAGGATGTAGGACAGGTTGCTGATAGTGGAATAGGCCAGCCGCCTTTTCAGGTGGGTTTCCTTGACGGCCCGGCTGCAGCCGTACACGATGGTAAACATGACCACGAGCATGACGGTGGTCTGCGCCCAGGTGCCTTTCAGGAAGTCCACGCCGAAACTGTAATAGGTCAGCCGGATAATGGCAAACGCACCCGATTTGACCACGGCAACAGCGTGCAGAAGCGCCGTGACCGGGGTGGGAGCCACACCCGCCTGCGGCAGCCAGGAATTAAAAGGGAACACGGCGGCCTTGACGCCGAATCCCAGGAAAGCCATCACGTAGACGAACAGCAGGACGTTGGTACGGCCGCCGATCTTAGTCAGGTCAAGCACGCCGCCCAGAATAAAATCGGTGGTAGTGCCGTAGATAATGATCATGATCAGGCCGATAAAAGCGAAAGCCGCGCCGCCCAGCGAATAGTACAGGTATTTTCGGCTGGCCAGAATGGCCTCTCTTGTCAGCGTGTGCATGACAAGCGGCACCGTCACCAGCGTCAGCAGTTCGTAGAAGAAGTACATGGTCAGCAGGTTCGCCGAAAGCGCGATACCCAGCGTAATGCCGTAAGTCATCGTGTAGAAGAGGAAAAAGATCTTCTCATGCTCTTCTTTCGTCATATACTCAAAGGCGTACAGGGTGGCAAAGGGCCACAGCGCGGAGACAAGCCCGGCAAATACCATACCCATGCCGTCCACCTTGAAACAGATGGAAAGATCACCTGTAAAATGCGCCAGCAGAAAGGTGCTGTCGGAGTGGTGCAGCAGCAGATACCATACCAGAATGCTGTTTAAAATGACGGCGCTTTCCAGAAAGACTTCCATATGCCAACGCTTTTTAAAAGAAAGCATCGGCACCAGCGCGCCTGCGATTATGGGAATTAAAATTACCAGTATGATCATAGTAAACCTCCATCATGCTCCATTCTTGTACTTATATAGGTAATTGCGCAGGACTTCCTTTTTACATGAGGGTGCTCACAAACCCCATGATCCGGTCTGTAAGCAGATTGGGGAACAATCCGAGCAAAACCGACAATACTGTCAGTATTACGATGGGCACCGTCATCCACGGCGAAGGCTCCCGTTTCTGCAAGTGAGCGTAGTCGTAGTCTGCCCCCGGCAGAAAGCCGTGGATCGTGAGGGGCAGCAGGTAGCCGGCCGTCAAAAGGGCGCTGACAAGCAGCACTACCGGTCCCAGCCAGCGGAAAACAGGGCCGGCACCGGCAAAGGCCGGCGTATTGCTCTGCAGGCTGCCTATGGCCAGATACCATTTGCTGATAAAACCGCCCGTGGGCGGGATGCCGATCAGTCCCAGAGAGGCGATCGTATAGCACCACATGGTAAGCGGCATTTCCTTACCGATGCCCCGCAGCTCTTCGACCCGTGTCCTGCCGGTGGTGCAGATGATGGCGCCGGCCACAAGGAACAGGACGGCTTTGATAAAACCGTGGGCCAGCACATGCAGCAGTCCGCCGGTGACGGCGGTGACATTCATTACTGCCAGACCGAACAGGATATAGGAGAGCTGGCTTACCGTGGAGTAGGCCAGTCTTTTCTTCAATACAGGTTCCCGGTAGGCCAGCATGGAACCCATAAATACGGTGAGCAGCGTAAGGGTCATCCATGCCGTCTGCACCCAGCTGCCCCGCAGGAAATCCGGGCCGAAGATATAGTAGACCACACGCACCACCGCCAGAACGCCGGCCTTGACGATGACCGCGGAGAGCGCGGCGGAGGCCGGAGCAGGGGCTACGGGATGGGCGGCAGGCAGCCAGGCGTGCATCGGGAACATACCGGCCTTGACGCCGAAGCCCAGCAGACAGATGCATGCCGCGATCAGCAGTATGGTCGTATTTCCACCGGCAGCTGCACCGGGCAGACTGTCCGGGCCGCTGATGTTTCCGCCGGTTGTCATGTGCAGCACGCCGCCTGCCGTGAAGGCCAGTGTACTGCTGTTTTTCCAGATAAAATAGATGCCGAACAATGCCATATAAGCCCCGGAAAAAGAATAAAATAAGTATTTTAAAGCCGCCATAACCGCTTCCCTGCTCTTCGTATGAATGACCAAAGGCATAGACAACAGCGTCATCAATTCGTAAAACATATAAAATGTAATCAGGTTACCGGCAAAACTTAAACCCGCCAAAATCCCGAATACCATTAAGTAAAATCCATAAAACCTTTTTTCTCCTTTTTCCCTCCCAGAACCATGGGGCTTCATATAAAAAAGGGAAAAGAAACCGGCCAAAACCCAGACAAGAGTCACCACCGACGCAAACAAAAACCCCAGACTGTCCAGTTTCAAATATACCGGAAGTGCAGATGTAAGGTTGAACAGGATGACAGACTCCCAATCGGCGCGGAGCAAAGCATATACCATAGACCCGCTGCTTATCAGCAGCGCGGCTCCTGTCATTCCGGTTAAAACCTTTCTATTCCCGGGTTCCTTTATTACCAGCAGAAACAAACCGGCAATGATTGGAAAAAGAATAGGGAATACCATTGTATTAATCATATCTACCTCTTTTCCGCAGTTCACCATCGACTGCCATACAAGCCCTTATGCAAAAATATTGAGACCCGATCCTATCAGATCCACAATCGGCTGGGAACATACACCCAACAGTATATTCAAAACCACAAAGCAAAGCAGAACTATCGCATATATCTTATTATCATGCCATTCCATCGTCGGATACTCTCCTTCGCCTACCGGAGTATAAATACGGATCACCGTTTTCATAAAGTAAATCGCATTCAATATGGTACTAATGCCAAGCACGATCAAAGTGGGCAGCATTTTCCCATCGTTCTGTACAGCGGCTTGTGAAAACAACAATTTGCTTATAAAACCGGAAAACATGGGAACGCCCACCATGGACAGCGATCCTACGGAAAATGCCACGCCAGCCCATTTATTTCTGTATCCCGAACCTGTCAGTTCAATGAATTTTCTGCTTCCTCCCGACACATCCGTCAAACCAATGGCGGCGATAAACAGCAATGACTTTGTAGCCACATGGGAAATTACATGGAAAACCGACGCTATCATCCCCGCCTGCGTTCCCATTCCAATCCCCATATAAATATATCCTACCTGCGCTACCGAAGAAAAAGCAATCATTCTGCGGATATCATTCTCTTTAATGGCGCTTAAGGAACCGAACACCATTCCCAACAAACCGAAAATAAAAAGGACATCAACAATCTTGCTGTCGTGAAATACTTCAAATCCTATCACCCTGTATATAATCTTAAACAATAAAAAGATATAGCCCTTTGATACGAGGCTGGATAAAATTGCCGCAGAGGATACCGTAGAATATCCGTAGGCATCCGGCAGCCATGAATGAAAAGGAAACAACGCGCTTTTAATCGCCAGCCCCACGGATATAATCGCGATCGTCACGAGCAGCGGCGGACGGTAAGCTCCCTCCGCCACAATATGAGCGATCTCCATTTTAATATTGGACATAAGCAAATGGCCCGTCAGGTCATACAACATACAAATCCCTACTAAAAAAAGACCGGAACCGAGCAGACTCATGATCATATAGCGGACCGCCGCTTCTATCGTCCTTCCGTTCTGCCGGATCATAATCAGTCCACAGGCCGAGATCGTATTAATCTCTACAAATACATATGCCGTAAATAAGTCATTGGTATAAATCAGCGCCAGCAAAGAACTCAACATCAGATCCGCCAGTACATAATAAAGCCCCTGCTTTCCTTCCTCCACTTCCTGCACCAATTTATGCCTTCCGCCCAGCAGACAAAAAAGCATGATCGCGCAAAAAAACAACGCAAGGCCCGTTTCCAGCATACCCACCCGCAGCTCATTGCCCCAGGGCGCCGGAAAACGTCCCATAACATATACATAAGACTCTCCCGTCCTCACCGTATATAAAAGAACCGCTGCCGACAATACAATATTCACGACGAGTACTATAATATTTAACAGTCTCGCAATTTTCTCTTTAAAAGCAGAACTGATGATCCCCGCAAACATGCAAAGCATAATAGAAAAACAGGGAAAGTTCTGCACAAACTCCATTTGAACAAATTCCATCTGCCCCGGCATTTTTTATAACCCCTCCTTTTTTAATTGAAGAGAGATCTCGTCCAAATCCAGGGTATGATATCTCTGATACAGGCGGATCGTCAGTGACAGCATCAGGGCGGATACCGATACGGATACAACGATGCCTGTTAATACAAGTCCGCTGGGAACCGGATTGATATATGCTTCCACGCTCTGCACGCCATCCACTACGATCGGAGCCACTCTTCCTGAAATATAACCTTTTTCTGCTAAAAACAGATATACCGCCGTGTCCATAATATTCAATCCTATGATTTTCTTGATCAAATTGCTCTGCAGCATCAGATTGCCGAAGCCGATCACAAACAAGATCATTGCCACCGCTTCTCCATAATTATTGAATAAATTAGCTCCCATCCTTACAGCCCTCCTCTTCGGAATAACGCATAAAAAGCATACATCGTACAAGCCACTTCGATGCCCACGCATATATTGATCGGAAAAATAATACCCGCGCTGATAATATGTCCGGGAATTCCAAGCGGAATATGGTTTTCAATCCCATTGGCTCCCGTCACATAATAATAAATACCTACCAGCCCATAAGTACAGAGGGCCGAAACCTTTGTTACCTTATAAATATTTTCATTAAAAAAACGCTGCGTCTTTTTAAATCCGAAAGCGCTGGTATATAAGATCATTCCCGCCCCTATCGTCGCTCCGCCGGAAAATCCTCCGCCGGGCGACAAGTGGCCGTTCAGGATAATATAGATTCCGAAAATAAAGATTACCGGCACAAGAACCATTGCTACGGCTTGGAGAATGGCGTCGTTTTTCGGTTCAAAACGCCTGTCCCCAAGAACCTCCTCTTTTTTTAGTTCCGCATCTTCTATCATCAGCATAATCATAACGCAGCAGGTAGCGATAAAAAGTACATTTGTCTCTCCAAAAGTATCGAAAGCCCGGTAAGTCAATATCATTCCCGTTACGATATTGACAGCACCAGTCTCCTGAACGCCGTTTTCTATATATCTTTCGGCCACCTCATTATTATCAGGATTGGATGCGTTGCCCGTAGGCGGCAGATAGGAAACCGTAAACAGCAGCAGACCGGCCAGCATGATACAAAACGCTGCCGCCATGATCCGGTAAAAGCGGCGGAAAAGGATCTGCCATCTGTTATACCTTATATTGTATACCTTATCCATCACCATCTGACTTTCCCGCATTCTCTCCCGGATAGACGCCTCTTCCGTTATGTATTCCTCCTGGGGCTTCATTTCCAGGTTACCCATATACGGATCTTTTTCCCCGGAAAGCCAACGGAAAAAGTGAAAGGCTTTTGTCTTTTTATACTCGTCTTCCGATTTCATTCTGCTCATTTTCCGCCTTACCTCCTTCTGCGCTCTATCATGCTTTCTTTTTCATCCTTTTTATTTTCTTCTTCAATAGCATTGATCTTTTTTAATGTAACAAAAAACAGTACGCTCGTTATCCCTGCTCCTACCGCAGCCTCAGTGATCGCCAGATCCGGCGACTCCAGACAAATCCAAATAACGGACATCACAAGGCTGTAAGACATAAAAATAAGAATGGAATTCAACAGTTTTTTGGAAAAACTGACGGATATAGCGCACACCACTAAAAAACCGAGCAGAATATATTGAAAAACTTTCATCGTCCATCCTCCTTGTCTTTTTCCTGTAACCGCACAATCTTTCCTTCCTCCGAAAGCCCTGCTTCCGTTTCACAATATTTTTTCAGCCGGTCATTAGTAGAAACTTCCAGTCTGGCAATCAAATGCGACGATACCGGGGACGCGCACCACAAGAACACGACAATCAAAGCCATTTTCAAAGTGGTAAAATTAAGACCGGAAAAAACCATCAGCCCGATCAGCGATATGCTGATCCCCAAAGTATCTCCCATGGCCGCCGCATGCATCCTGTTTAAAACATATTTCAAATGAAAAATGCCGTAAATTTCAATCACAAATATGGCAAGGCCGCACAACAGCACAGCGGTTCCGATCATAAAGCGAAGCCATTCAAAAACTTCCATTCCGCTTTCCCTCCTTTGCGTTCTTTTTCTCGCTATGTACCCCCATATATACCTTTGTCAATACGATCACTGCAAGAAAACTGATCATGGCATAGATCAGGCATATATCTACCAGATACCCCTCCTTTAGCAAAAGCGCAAGGATCGCTATCATTACCATAACCATCGTACCCATCATATTTACAGCCACAATCCTGTCCGCCGTCCTCGGTCCTTTTACGGCACGTATCAGACAAAAAAATGTCATAATGGCAAGAAATATCAATGCACCCACATATACGATCCGATATGCCGTCTCCAATGCCGTCAGTGTACCTGTTACTACCATTCTTCTACATCCTTTCCAGTTTTTCCAAAAGTTCTACGAATATGGAGTGGTTCATCCCTTCCGCCAACTCTTTGTCCAGGCAATGCACCACATATTCATCCTCCTCCAGAGTTACCGTAATCGTACCCGGAGTCAGCGTTATGGAGTTGGCAAGTACGACCCTCGCCTGTTTCGTTTTCAGATCCGTTTTAAAACGGATGAGTACGGGTTCCAGATCATATTTGGAAGAAGTGATCAGTTTGATCACCGCAAAATTAGCCTTTACGATCTCCCATACCAATACACAAACATATTGTAAAATGCGAAACCCTCTTTTTCCATAAGCAATATCTTTGTATATGCTGTAATTCATAAACTTGCAAATAAAGGCATACATTGCAAGGGACACCGCCAGGCCGAACAAAACGATCTCCATTGTAACCGCCCCGTTAAAAATGATCCAGACAAGAAAAAATAATAAAAACATATGAATGCGCCTCTCCGTTGTAAAATCATACTATGACAGCAACAAACACCCGCCCGGCGAGTGTTTGCAAATGCTCATATCCACTTTTTGTCAAAAGCATATTTTCTGTAACTTCTTTTCCAAGTCTTCCTTTGACATCGCCCCTACGCTGACATCCACTGCCTCTCCATCCTTAAAAATGATAAAAGTAGGAATCGACATAACGCGGTATCTTTGCGCGATTTCCATCTCATCATCGATATTGAGCTTGCCAACCTTGACTTTGCCTTCATAACTTTCCGCCAGGCTTTCCACGATAGGAGCCATCATTTTGCAGGGGCCGCACCAGTCCGCAAAAAAATCTACCAATACCGGCAGCTCCGACTTAAGAACTTCCGTTTCAAAATTTGCCGATGTAAACTTGTATTCCATAACCTATACCTCTCTTTCTTTCGACCGCGTCTCATCGCTGTCTTACGATAACATATTTGTAAATTGGATTTCCCATGGAAGAAAATCTTTCCTCATATTCCGTCATAATATTGTCTTTCCGCATGTCCACGTCATGATGCAGGTCATAACTCACCCTTTCCGCCTTCCAGCCCGCCGGTTCCAGCTCTTCCAAAGCAAATCGGAACAAATCTTCATTATCCGTCTTAAACTCAATCTGTCCGTCTTCTTTTAATATTCCATCATACCGGGCGAGAAACTCTCTGGAGGGAAGACGCCGTTTGGCATGTCTGTCTTTCGGCCAGGGATCCGAAAAATTCAGATAAATCCGATCCACTTCCCCTTCACCGAACACATCTCCTATCATCTCAGCATCCATTCTTATAAACCGGACATTGGAAAGAGGTTTTTCCTCTTTTTCCATTTTTTGAATGGCTCTAAGCAATACGCTGGAATATTTTTCAATCCCCACATAATTGACCGAAGGAAACATTCTTGCCATATCCATCAGAAACCGTCCTTTACCCATTCCTATTTCAATACGTATAGGATCATTATTCCCAAAAATCTTATGCCAATTCCCTTTTTGCGCCTCCGGATCATGGATGACAAACCTGCTTTCTCCTATTATTTCCCTGGATCCTGATATATTCCTTAACCGCATCCTTTTCGCTCCTTTTCTTCCATCCTGCCTATTTTACACCTTTTATGCAGAAAAGAAAAGAGTTGGTTTTCCTAAAGAAA
>OFFV01000142.1_pt1 | contig 62810 bp, 57 predicted proteins | sample 1521461 | NCBI WGS metagenome assembly OFFV01 (sample SAMEA3504120, study PRJEB24116) | mouse gut metagenome | biome: mouse gut; feature: mouse-associated habitat; material: faeces | place: Denmark | collected 2011 | reverse complement strand
ACAAAGAACTGACTTACCAACAAAAGAAAAAAGAAATACGGATTTACAAAGTACCCATTCCATTCCTATCCTTTCCCCTAACCCCTCTCCTTTGGAGCAGGAAGCGGCTGCGCCGCCGGAACGGAAACGAAAGGAAGCGGAAGCACAGACCGCTTTTGAGATTTACCGGGAGATCATCAAGGAAAATATCGACTATGACATTCTCATACAGGATATGAAGTTTGACGGGGACAGGCTGAATGAAATTGTAGACCTCATGCTGGAAACCGTCTGCACCCGGAGAAAGACGATCCGCATTGCCGGGGACGACTACCCCGCCGAGCTGGTAAAGGCAAAGTTTATGAAGCTGGACGCTGAACATATCCGCTTTGTGCTGGACTGTATGAAAGAGAACACAACCAAAATCCGCAACATCAAGCAGTATTTACGGGCGGTGCTTTTCAATGCCCCGTCCACAATCGGCAACTATTACACGTCCCTTGTGGCTCACGATATGGCAAGCGGCGCACTTGCGCCACAGGAGCCGCACGACCCCTATTCATTCAAACCGGGCGAAAGCCTGTAACCACCCACAACCACAAAAGGAGGATTTTATTATGGCACAGAAAATGACGGGAGCATTGGTATTTGACGAGCGCACAGACCGCTACGACATTCGCTTTGACCTTGCCAGCTATTACGGCGGGCTGCATTGCGGGGACTGTTTCGACGTGTTCACACGCGGCAAGTGGAAGCCGACCCGCATTGAAATGAACATGGCGCAGGAATGGTACTTGGTGGGTATCAGAGCCGACGACTTAAACGGGCTGCGGGTGCGTATCTGACCGCCGCCCCATAGACTACCCCGAAAGGAGGGACAGACCCCATGCAGGACGAAATCAACGAAAAAACCGTTGCCCTGTATATCAAGACCGGGAAGCTGACCGCCGAAGTGCTGCAAAAGGCAATCAAAAAGCTGCTCTCACAGGCAAAGAAAGAGCTTGACAGACAGGCAATCCCCCACGGGAAGCAGACCCTAAAGCAGCTTATGAAGCAGAATACAGGCGTTTCCAACATTGAGATCACAAAGGACAACATCAAAGCCTTTGAGAGTACAGCGAAAAAATACGGTATCGACTTTGCGCTGAAAAAGGACGCGACGGAAACCCCGCCCCGCTACCTTGTATTCTTCAAGGGCAGGGACGCGGACGCGCTGACCGCCGCTTTCAAGGAGTTTTCCGCAAAGAAGCTGACGCAGGATAAAAAGCCCTCAATCCGAAAGGCATTAGCCGCTTTCCGGGAAAAGGCAAAGGAGCTGAACGCCAGCCGCCAGCAGACCAAACACAAGGACAGGGAGGTATCGCTATGAAGCCGGAAATCAAAAAGCTGCTTATTCTCAATCTCCCGTATCTGCTCTTTGTGTACCTGTTCGACAAGGTGGGCGCGGCTGTCCGGCTTTCCCCCGGCATAGACGCAAGCCAAAAGATTTTACATCTTGGGGAGGGCTTCACAGCCGCCTTTGCCAGTGCCGCGCCCAGCTTCCACCCCGCCGACCTGCTGATCGGCGTTGCCGGGGCGGTGATTATCCGGCTTGCCGTTTACCTAAAAGGCAAGAACGCGAAGAAATACCGCAAAGGCATTGAGTACGGTTCCGCGCGTTGGGGAACCGCCGACGATATAAAGCCGTACACAGACCCGGTATTTGAGAACAATATCCCATTGACACAGACGGAACGGCTCACCATGAACAGCCGCCCGAAGCAGCCGAAATATGCAAGAAACAAAAATATCCTTGTGATCGGCGGTTCCGGCAGCGGCAAGACAAGGTTTTTCGTCAAACCGTCGCTTATGCAAATGCACAGCAGCTATGTTGTCACAGACCCGAAAGGCACTGTCTTAATCGAGTGCGGGAAGCTCTTACAGCGGGGCGGCTATCGGATAAAAGTGCTGAACACAATCAATTTCAAAAAGTCCATGCGCTACAATCCCTTTGCCTATCTGCGGAGCGAGAAAGACATTTTGAAGCTGGTAAATACCATAATCGCCAACACCAAAGGCGACGGGGAGAAATCCGGGGAGGATTTTTGGGTGAGTGCGACTTGTTCGCAGGCGGTAAAAAGTCTGCGCACAGGCAGATTCCATGAGAAATCAGTCTGTGAACTGGTAATCTGACAGGTGGAATGACGGGGTAACGCCCTGAAACGCCTGCCCTAGATGGGTATGCATTAGCTGTAAAGGCTTTTGTATAAAGCCCCATGACAAAGGCGGAGAGTAACCGTAGTTACTGCCAAAAGTAACCGAAACCAGCCCAGAGGTGGGCTGTGTTACCTATACGCCCAGGGTCTACAAAATATCTATGACGAGAATGTCCGCTTTGGCGGGCGGGCTGACGAAACTGCGAATGTACGGGTCTAAAAGAAGACTGTATAGAAATGTACAGGTGCGTTAATGCGCAGCCAGTGTGGCTCAGTAGAAATTTGCCCTACGAACGGCCATGAAGTGTTACAGGCACTTGCAAGCTGGCAGGCTCATAGCAGGAGTCTAAGGATATATATGTACAGATAAGATTATCGGAACAAGGAAAGGTATCGGGTCTGATTTTGGGTAATCTGGCGAAGAACAATAAGCAGATGAACCGGTGCTGAAAGGTTGTGGTCGAACCTGTGATAACGCCTGCGTTATGTGGGTGAGGGAGGAATGGCCACTAGTCGGTTGTAATAAGCAGGCATTATTCAGTCCAACATAAGGATTCGAGTAAGACCAAAAGGGTCACTTTCTGAAGGAGGTGATGCCTTATGCCAAAAGGAAGCAGGAACTTATGTGTAGATGACTTACGGCATGCCGAATATTACGGTATGCAACCGACCTTTGATGAATTGTATCAGAGGAGCAGAGACGGCGGCATTTTTGATAACCTTATGGATTTGATATTAAGCCGGGATAATATTCTGCTTGCCTACCGCAATATCAAGGCGAACGGTGGGAGCTACACGGCAGGGACAGACAACAGGAACATCACAGATATTGGGGGCATGGCTCCCGAAAAAGTTGTGGAGAAAGTGAGGTTTATCGTCACAGGCAGCCAGCACGGCTACAGGCCGAAACCTGTACGCCGCAAGGACATTCCGAAGCCAAACGGAAAGACACGCCCGTTAGGTATCCCCTGTATATGGGACAGGCTGATACAGCAATGCATCAAGCAGATTTTAGAGCCTATATGCGAAGCGAAATTCAGCAACAACAGTTATGGCTTCCGCCCCAACCGTTCGGTTGAGCACGCCATAAACAGAACCTATTCAATGCTTCAAATGATGAACCTGCATTATGTGATTGAGTTTGACATCAAGGGATTTTTCGACAATGTAAATCACAGCAAGTTAATCAGGCAGATATGGTCGCTGGGGATAAGGGATAAGCAGTTGATATTTGTAATAAAGCGGATTCTGGCGGCACCGATACGGATGCCCGACGGTTCTACAATCATACCGGACAGAGGAACGCCACAGGGCGGCATCATTTCGCCCCTGCTGGCAAACATAGTCCTCAACGAACTTGACTGGAGTCTTTTCGTGCGTTTTGTTTATTGTAACGGACACAACAGTACATCTCTTTTTTTCCGGTTCGCCCGGAAAGAGGAGAAGATGAACATATCTATTAAGGAAGAAACATTAGGACAGAGGCTCAGAGCACAGCGTATCAGACTTGGAATGACCCAGGAGGAACTGGCGGAAGCATTATATGTAGAGAAGTCTATAATCTCCTACTACGAGAATGATAAGAAGGAGATGAGAGCCAGCGGTCTGGCAGAGATCGCCAAAGTACTTCAGACTACGCCGAATTATCTGCTGGGTTTTGCAGATAATAATGATGGATTTGCGGACGAAGCGCTTGGTTTGTTGCGAGATGTGAAGGATCAGTCTGTAAGAGAGATTCTTTTGAAGCAGATCAGGGCACTGATTTGAAAAATGTATTGCTTTTGTCCGCACATTGACTTATAATATGGGTAAAAGAAAGGGGCGTGATGATATGGCAGCTAAATCAGCAAATCTTTATGCAAGAATAGAGCCGGATGTTAAAGAACAGGCTGAGGGAATTCTGGCTACTTTGGGGATCCCGGCATCTAATGCTATCAATATGTTTTATAAGCAGATCATTCTAAATAGGGGGCTTCCGTTTGAGGTAAAGATTCCAACTGCGAAACCTGTTGATATTTCGAGAATGAACGCAGAGACTTTGGACATGGAACTTGAGAAAGGATATGCGGATATGCAGGCAGGGCGTATCAAATCTGCAGCTCAGGTTTTTGCGGATATCCGAAGGGATTATAATGTATGAAATATGATGTTACCTTTACGGAGCAGGCTGAGAACGATCTTCGCGGTATCTTTGAGTATATAGCATTTGATCTTCTTTCGCCTGAGAATGCAGCCGGACAGCTTGACCGGATCGAAGAAAAAATCCTTTCCTTGGGAGAGTATCCGGAGAAGTTCCGGCAATATGAAAGAGAGCCCTGGAAGAGTCGAAATACACGAGTTGTGCCTGTTGATAATTATGTTATTTTCTATATCCCCGATAAGACAAAGAAATTGGTTACAGTGATTCGGGTTATGTATTCCGGAAGAGATGTAGATAAGCAGCTTGATGAATTTACAAAGTTATAATCATAAATCCTATGAGGCGTATGAGACATTTGGTTTCATACGTCTTTTCTTTTTTACTTTTTTGAGTTGACTACCGGTCAACAGAAGTTGACCGTTTGACGAACGATTTATTCCGTGGAGTTCCGTAGAATTGCATGTGTAAGCAAGAGGTGACGCAAGCCGGCAAGCCTAGCCTCCAAGAAAGAAAATGGAGGTGCGAACATGTGCATTACAGAAGATAAGTTAGTGGAAAGCTACGGGAATGCAACTCCCCGCGAACGCTTCCGACTGATCTACAAGAACTACAGTATCTTTCCACAGCTGTTGGACTGCTACGAAACCGGACTGTTTAACCGGATCCTCTTCGAGGTTGAATACAACAGACGGAAGAAGAATGATGACGACCTGGGTGTGAGGATCCAGACCAGTCATCGCAGCGATCCGACAGCTGCAAAAGCGATTGAGCATATCATGATCCGCGATGCCATTGAGGAATGTAATTTTTCCGGGAAGATCTTAAAGGAAACCGATGATCCCGAGAAGCATAAGCGGGACATCTTGACGATCCATATGATGCGCAGGGAATACGAGGTCTTTGATACTAGCCTCAAAGCACTTCCCCTGGCGGAATTCAAGATCACCTACAGTCATCTGCATGACGGGAGAAAGCTCGTAGAGATCGCGGAGGAAGAAGACAAGGCGTATCAGACGATCCTGAATATCGTATCGAAAACAAGAAAAAAGCTGGAAGGCAAGACGATTGCTTTCTTCAGGGAAACCATACAGGAGGGTTAGATCATGGGATATAAAAGAAAAGAATATGAGAATATGGAAAGTCTTTTTACGAACGGCAAGAAGAAGTTCGTAAAGTATGAAGAAGGCGCAGCGATGTACTCCATGGGGATCCATGCATTTACCGAACTTGCCAAGGAAGCGAAAGCAATCTATCGCATCAGGAGGATCGTTCTGGTAAATACGGAGATCATCGACGAGTATATCGAGAACTTCAGAGACATTTAATGGAACAGTATGGAATGAAAATAAGATGCACAGCTTTCAAAAAAACATTGTATTTTTGTGGGGCATAAACTATAATGGGAACATAGATTCGTAAAAAGGAGCAGATTATGGCAAAAGTTGGAAGACCACCGGTAGAGGATAAGAAGTATATCAAGGTTGGCTTCAGAGTCACCGAGGCAGAACGTGACAGGCTTTTTGCCTACTGTAAAAAGATGAATCTCACCCAAGCACAGGTCTTTAAGGAAGCGCTTGAGCTACTTTACAAGACCAAACCCTAAGAAAGCTGTGCCTCTCCAAAAAGGAGGTAAACAGATTGGCACAGAGCAGGAAGGACTCCCGCGGCTATGCGCTCAGAAGCGGTGAGTGTCAAAGAGCAGACGGACGCTATTCGTATTCATACACTGACAGAAACAGGAAACGTCACACCGTCTACGGAAAAGATCTCGTGGAACTTCGAAAGAAGGAACAGCAGATCAGACGCGATCTGGAGGATGGACTGGATCCCCAGAGAGCAGAGCGTGTTACAGTCAACGAGGTATTTGATTCGTACATCAAACAGAAATACGACCTGAAACCTACGACCAGGACGAATTACGTTTATACCTATGACCACTATGTCAGGGAGACTTTCGGAAAGCGGCGGTTGATACAGATTCGTTATACGGATGTAAGGGAATACTACTATTCTCTTTTATTAGAAGAGAAACTTTCCCCGGCAACAGTCGATAACGTTCATACTGTGCTTCATCCGGCGTTCCAGATGGCAGTTCGTGACGGACTCATCCGTGTAAATCCGGCAGCCGGAGTTCTCGGAGAGATCAAGAAGAGTCATGTATGGGTTAAGACCAAGCGTAAGTCGCTCACGGTACCTGAGCAGAAAGCATTCATGAACTACCTTTATTACAACCATCAGTATCAGGGATGGAAACCGGTCATAACAGTTTTGATCGGAAGCGGGATGAGAATCGGAGAGTGCCTTGGCCTCAGATGGGAGGACCTGGATTTCGAGAACAGGATCATCGATATCAATCACAGCCTTGTACACCGCAAGGTGGATGATTCGGGAACCAACTTCCACATCAACACTCCGAAGACGGAGGCAGGATGTCGCAGGATCCCGATGATCGGGGAAGTGTATGATGCATTCCTGGAGGAATATCAGATCCAACAGATCACCGGCTTTTGCACGCAGGAGATCGATGGTTACTCAGGGTTCGTATTTGCCAGTTCAGGAGGAACGATAACGATACCTTCAGAAGTGAATCATGCGATCCACAACATCACGGCAGATTATAATAAAGAAGAGACTGCCAATGCGAAGAGAGAAAAGAGAGAGCCTCTGCTCCTTCCGGACTTCTCCGCACATCACTTGAGACACACCTTCTGCACCAGGCTTTGCGAGAACGAAAGCAACATCAAGGTGATCCAGTCGGTCATGGGCCATAAGGATGTTCAGACTACTTTGGATATCTACGCTGACTGCACCGAGGACAAGAAGAAGGAAGTCATCAAGAACATGGAAGATAAGATTTTTGTATTGTAAAAGTGCCTGTGAAAACAGTGCATATTTTTCACACAAAATACCATACGTCTTAGTCCATAGAGCAACCGTCTTTTTAGGTTTGACGCACCCGGTACCACACGTTAAGACATCACCACGGAACGGGATGTAAAGAGTCGGTAAACGCTGGATGGATTAAGGCGGAATGTAGAGGAGCAGGGTGGAACGGAGTGTATAAAAACCCCAAATCCGTCCCGACCATGAAGAGTCTGGAGAAGGGACAGGAGAAGAAGGCTGCTGACCGGGAGAAGAACCGTAAAACACAGGCGGCAAAGCAGAGCAGTATTACAAGAGACCAGGCATGGGATCTTTTGCGGAAATATAATAAGGAGCCGTTCCATCTCCAGCATGCGCTGACGGTGGAAGGCGTGATGCGCTGGTTTGCGAAGGAGCTGGGCTATGCGGCAGAAGAGGACTTCTGGGGCATTACCGGACTGCTGCACGACATCGACTTCGAGCTGTATCCGGAAGAGCACTGTAAGAAGGCTCCGGAGCTTCTGCGCGAGGCAGGGGTGAGCGAAGACATGATCTACGCTATCTGCTCACACGGCTATGGTATGTGCAGTGAGGAGGAGCCGAAGCTGGAGATGGAGAAGGTGCTTTACGCGGCCGACGAGTTGACGGGCTTAATCTGGTCCTGTGCGCTGATGCGCCCCTCCAAGAGCACGATGGATATGGAAGTGAAGAGTTTGAAGAAGAAGTTTAAAGATAAGAAATTCGCGGCGGGCTGTTCCAGAGAGACGATCTCCCAGGGGGCCGAGCGGCTGGGCTGGGAGCTGGACGAGCTTTTTGATAAGACGATTCTGGCGATGAGAAGCTGTGAGGCCGCGGTGGCGGAGGCGATGGGGCAGGACGCTTAAGGAAGTTGGGATGCTGTATGGAGGATGAGAAGTCTTCTGTACAGCATTTTTGACCAGAATATTTCGTTTAAAGTCTTGTCAGAACGGGAGCGTCATCCAGTTAAAATAGTCTATGAAAAAAGCAGCTGTCTGCCTGCCCCATATCAAAATAAGACAATTATCTACAATGCCTGGTGCTGTAAAGAATATCCCGATCACTAGAACGATGCCAAACAATGCACAAAAGCAATCCTGGAGAAGATTTTTCACACGGTGCCTCCTTTTTATACACAAAATTGTTCGAATAAACAATATTGCAATCATAAATATCGGAATAAAAGATATTAAAAAGCTAATTCCTGTCTCTCCTGTGCTGCTGTATTCTAATGATACACCTCCAAAGCCATCCCAGCCATGCCACAGGATCTCAATAAAAATACCAATTTCGAAAAAAGTTATAAAAATAAAAGCCAAAACAGTGACTAAGCAATGTTTTTTCTCCATAGCAAAATCCTCCACTCCGACAATAAATAGAATTTGAAATATGATTTGTTTAAACGTGTAATTTCGGTCTGCTTTCATTATAAGCTGCTATAGGAAACGTTACAATATAGAAAATACCATCGTATGTTTGCGGCAAGGAAACCATAAACCGTCTTACGGACATTCTTGTTAATATGAACACCCCTTCCGACCGGGTGAAGATGAGAAAAGTAATATTTTTCTCCATGAAGGTACTTTTTTTGTAAATTGACGCAGGGTATGTCTGCTGTTACGCTGAATATAGCCGGTTGAGCAGAAGCGAACCTGTTGACCCGAAGATATGGCGGGATAAAATCGGCAGGCAACCGGTATGAAGAGAAAGGGAACAAAATAGAAAGAAAGTACAAGGGAAGGAGCGAAAAAGAAATGTATAAGAAGAATATTGATATTTTGCAGGAGGCAGTCAGGAAACGCAGCGTGATACGGCATGTTTCCAAACACAGGAATCCCGATGGAAGCATGGATGTGGAAGGGAATCTTACATTATGGAATCAGGGGATGGAACCGTTTGAGAAAATACTGCTCTGGGAGCCGGGAGAGACACCAAATTATGATAAGAATGTCACTTTGCAGCCGGAGCCTTATATGGTCTTTGTGCCGGCACCGGCATGGTCAAAGATGAAATGCACGATTCTGATCGCTCACGGTGGAGGTTTTCTGACCCGTACAGGCTGTGAAGGAGTCAATGTAGCATGGTATTTCCATCAAAAAGGATATCCGACAGCCATTTTGAATTATCGTCTGCAGCCGTATAACAGACTGGATGCGATGGCGGACATGCAGCGGGCTATTCGCAAAATACGTGCAGGTAAGGAAGAACTGAATGTTGGGGAGCAGGTTTTTGTGATGGGCTTTTCCGCAGGGGCGATGCTGGCGGCAAACTGCGGTACCCATTTTGATAATGGGAAGCCGGATGCAGAGGATGTGGTGGAACGATATCACGACAGACCAGATGCAGTGGTCATGGGATACGGGGCGTTTAGTAAAGTGACGATTCCGCGTATGTTTTTGGAAGAGCCGGAGTACGGTATGTGGGGCAGAACGCTGGAAGAGATGATCTACTTGTCTCCGGACAAGAATCTGACTGTGAATACGCCGCCTTTCTTTATCTGGCAGACACTGAGTGATGACGGCCGTCATGGCCTGAACCTCGCAAGGGCCTTGAGTGATCTGGAGATCCATTATGAGCTGCACATTTTTGATGAAGGGCTTCACGGCCTTGCCATGGCGGACGGGGAGAATGACTTGTCCATGAATCTGCCGCATGTGCAGCATTGGGGAGAATTATGTGACGAATGGCTTAGAAAGCTGCAGGAGTAAAAAGGAGCAGCTTTCAGAATTGTTTCATGATCGTGCGGTAATCTGAGGGGGTCATATTCAGGTTGCTCACAAATACCTGATGGAAATATTTCGGCGTGGTGTAGCCTACTTTTTCGGCAATATCTGCAATTTTGTAGGAGGTATTAGCCAGCAGGTCTTTAGCGGCTGCCAGACGATGCTGTGTGACAAGCTGGGCGAATCCCATATGCAGTTCTTTGTTCAGAAGCCGGGAAATGTAGGATGCATTCCGGCCGATGTAGTCTGCTACGTCGTTTAGGCCGATCTGTCGGTGAAAATTCTTATTGACATAATCTATGATACTGTTGACAAGTTGATTGTTGTTCCTGTTGGAGACATCGGACAGTTCCTGAATGATGTTGCTTACACAGTTGTAAAAGATCATTTGGCTGCGTTCTTCGCATGGATTTTCCATACAATGGCTGGAGATGGGATGGATGAGATAGCCGATATCTCCAGGATCAGTGAGGGACTTTTCCAGCTGACAGTGCAGATTCAGCTCCACAAGCTGCAATGCATCTCTCTGTGTGGAAAGAGTTTCCTTTTCGATCAGGCGCAGGAAACTGTCGGCCATCTGCCGGGCAATCTCTGAATCTTTCGCCCGGATGGCGTTGATCAACAGGCTGATACACTCATTGATCTCCAGGACATTTGTATTATAATCGTCAATATCGTCAAAGAATATGATATTTTCGTTTTCTGAGAGAAAATAGGCTCTGTCGAAAGAAAAGCACTGTAGAATCTGCTTGTTCAACTGAGGAATCTGCTGAACACAGCTGGCCGCGCGGCTGATGCTGATGGTAATGGAGGACAGAAGCCTGTCCCTGGCATATCTGTTTACAGAAGCGGTAAAATCAGTTAGCCGTTCCATGTCATATCGGGAGGAGTCAGCGGTTTCCAGCGGATATAGAACATAAACGATATTCCCAATATAACAGGAAGTTAATTCCCGATAATCCTGATTGATGAACAGAGAAAGGGAGTAGGCGATATAATATTCCTGATTCTGCAGCAGATTATCGTTTCGCATATCACAGCGGATTCCGATCATACAAAAGCGCTCGAACTTTAATCCCAGAGAAACAGATTGACGGAAGAAATCTGTGGAGAAACCGGATAACGGGTTGATCAGGAGATTTTCCAGGAACTGCTTTTTCAGCAATGTGCAGTTTTCTTTATAAAATTGTGTCAGGGTGGCGGACAGTTTTTTTGTGCGTTCCTGCAGTTCCCATGCAGAGACCACCTTGTTCAGACAAGGCAGTAAAGATTCGGGAGTGATCGGTTTTAGGAGATAATCAAAGGCTTTATAGCGAAGGGCCGACTGCGCGTAGCTGAAGTCCGGATACCCGGTAATAAAAATGACAAACGTGTCGATCCTGTCATTTTCATAAACCTTCTTAAGCAGATCAATGCCGTTTTCACAGGGCATCTGAATATCGCAGAGCATGATCTGGGGCAGTTCTTTGAGCAGGATAGCATAAGCGTCTATTGCATTGTCTGCTGTGAAAATCGTAAAGCCGGCATATTCTGAATGGAGGATCATATCCTTGAGGCTGTTTAAAATGATCGGTTCGTCATCAACAATCAATATCTTCATGTTCGGAGGCTCCTTTTCTGTATAAGATTTTGGAATTCTTTTTTGTCAGTTCATTTTTTGTACAACAGGGAATGCGTACCGTCACACACGCACCCGCTGAAGGATTGTTGGCCAGTTGCAGGCCGTAGCAGTCACCGAAGTACAGTTTCAACCTTCTGTCAATATTATAAAGCCCATAAGAATTCTCAGGTTTGTCGCTGCAGGAAACAGAGAAATCCCGGAGGAAGGAAGGGAGAAAACCGGGACCATTATCCTTGATGGAAATGGAGAGCACATCATCGTCAATGTCTGCGAAGATGCCGATGATCCCTTTGCGGTTTACCTCAGAGGTTCCATGCAGTACGGCATTTTCGATCAGGGGCTGCAGCACCAGTTTTGGAATGATGAATTTCTGCAGTTTGTCAGGAATGTCGATCAAAAACTGCAGCTTGTTTTCAAAGCGCAGCTGTTGGATAAAGGTATATTGTCTGATATAGAAGAGATCCTTTTCTAATGTGCAGAAAGGTTCTCCCTTTAGGGACATCCGTTCGATGCTGGCGAGGGCGGCAATGGCTTTTTTGCATTCCTGTGTCCGGCCAAGATCGATCAGGCCGGAGATACAGTTTAAGGTGTTGTAGAGAAAATGAGGATTGATCTGGGCCTGCAGATTTTCAATCTGTGCATCTTTGGTAAGTAGTTTCTGCTGGTGGATATTGTCGGAGAGCTTGTGGATCCGTGACAGCATACGGTTATATACTCTTGAAAGTATGACAAATTCATCGGCAGTATCCATATGGATAAACGCCTCATCATCAATAATGGATGTCTTTTCTAATTTTTGAATAAAAAATTGAAATTCCTGCGCAATCCGGGCAGAGACGTAATAAACAGATGCAAAAATAGTACCGATAGAAATTGCCGCTATCAAAATCTGGAAGAACAGGGCTGTGTAACCGGAGCGGTAGATCAGAGACTCGTTGGAGATCAACAACAGCCGCAGGTGATCCATATAGAGAACTCCGGTTTCTGCCTGAAAGCGTTGTTCCAGAAAAGAAGCATGTCCGGATGCTGACAGTGTCTGCAGGTTTTCGGCCGTGAGACCGGTCAGATTCAGAAGAATTTCATTGTCTTCCCCTGTAATGGCAAAGGAGTAGCATTCATCTCCGACAGTCAGAAACTGTTCAAGCCTGTCAGTATTCAATTCACCGATTAGTGTACCCAGATATATTTTGCCGGTAGTATCCGACTCTCCGGTCCAAAGATAGACTTCTCTGGAGATCAGGAGTGTATCGCCGTGGTCGCCATAAGTACAGAGGTGGATGAGACCGTGTTTCCTGTGAACCGCTGGCCTGATATGATCCAACATGGACAGTACGGCTCCATAGATGGCAGGATCTGAGATGCGGCCCTGAGATGACAGGACGCTGCCGTCTGCTGTGACCAGATACAGATTATTCAGAAAAGTGTTATTAAATGAAGAGTAGTAAAAAAGATCATTCATAAAGTCTGTATTGTCCAAAGGAGTACGGCTCAACGCGGTCTGGGTATCAATTTTATACAGGAAGATATCTGAATCCAGCGCAAACTGTCTTAAGTCATCATCCAGTACGGCGGTGGCTGTGGACAGGAGAGTCGCTTTCTGTTTGTTGGAGGAGATGGTAAGTGAGCGCCAGTAAAAGAAGGCGACACCTGACAAGATCAGAAGATAACTAATGATCAGGAAAGGTAGGATCGTGATCGAATATTTGTATTTGATGCTGTATTTTTTGGAAAACAAGTGAGTCCGGCACTCCTTTCAAAGGTTGTCTGTGTTCATTATTTTTTAACATTAACACACATAAAATACGCAAACAAGAGCATAATCCCAGATGTAAAATAATTGGTATCTGATGTCATATTTACGGAATCGAAAAGAAAAAAACTGCCTGTTAAAATAGAGATGTAAGATAAAACATGACCAGGGAGGTAGAAAGAATGAAGAAAAAACTAATTTCGATGATGTTGGTCACGGCATTGACTGTAAGCACACTGGCAGGATGCGGCGGCAATGAAGCAGCAGATAGCGGAAGTGAACAGGACAGCGCAGTCAGTGAGACACCGGAGGAGAATGATGCGGCAGAGGAAGTGCCGGAGGATGCGGCAGAGCAGACAGAAACATCTGACGCCGGGGCCAAAGGACAGGAAGCCGGCGATCTGGGAGATTATGTTTTTCAGGAATTGGAAGATGCGGAGATCACATATTTTAATTTTTCCATTGAGGGAAAAGAACTGTATGAACAGGAGATAGCTGCTTATAACGAGATTCATCCAAACATTAAGATCGATCTTAACTTAGTGGGTGGGGGAACGGACTGGCGTAGTACTTTGAAGGCACAGATTTCCAGTGGTGAAGCGCCGGATATCATCATGGTGGAAGGAAGTGCGGATTTCGATACTTTCGGGGATCTGCTGGAAGATCTGAGCGATCAGCCATGGGTAGAACACATTTACCCGAATTCTATCGAAGACTGTAAAGTGGATGGCAAGGTTGTGGGACTTCCCGGTGGGGTTGTCTGTTATGGGATGCTTTATAATAAAGCCGTCTTTGAAGCCTGCGGGATTGACGGTTCTACATTGAATTCCTACGAGGCAATCGATGCTGCCTTTGCGACGGTAAAAGAAGCCATTGAGAGCGGAGAACTGGCAGAACAGTTCCCTAATCTGGAAGCTGTAGTCTCTGTGCCGGGTGCAGAGAAATGGGTGATCGGACAACATGCCGGCAACGCTGCCATGGCTATGGAATTGAAGAGTGCCAACGAGGCTTTTAAGGCAGAGACATTTGATTTTACCTATGCCGACCAGATGAAGGACTATATCGATCTGATGGTGAAGTACAGTCCGAATGCGGACAACCCGGCAACACTGGTGGCTGTGGATTATGACAGCGCCATGGGTGGTTCCTTCTGTATCGAGAAGACAGCGGTGATCCAGATGGGGCAGTGGGTGCAGCCGGTGATCAGTGAGATCGATCCCACGTTGCTGGATAAGATCGGTGTACTGCCGATCCCAATGAAAGGTGTTGATGAAGATAATATCTGCTACGGGATTGCTTCTTATATGATCGTCAATAAGAACGCATCCGAGGCGAATAAGGCGGCCGCGAAAGATTTCATGAACTGGTTGTATATGTCAGATACAGGAAAAGGTTTCGTGACTTCAAATATCGGGGTCCCCATGGACAATTTTGATGAATTTCCGTCAGCCAATGTGATCAGTCAGGCATGTGAGTCCTTTGCAAAATCCGGCAATACGACAACGCTGGTATTCAGCGCGACGCCGGATGGCTGGCTGGATCTGCTGGGGGCCGGGGTACAGAGTTATATTTCCGGCGATAAGGAATGGAGTCAGGTAGTGGAAGAAGCGAAAGCAAACTGGTCAGAGCTTAGAAAGAAATAAACGTAATTAATGTAATAAATAATAAGAAATTAAAAGAAACGGGAAAGAAGTTAAAAAGAAAGACGGACAGCCAGGGAACCCTCTGTGGTTTGCTGGCTGTTGGTAACAGTTCAGATATCCAGACTGATGCGCTAAACGGGAAGTATTTGGTATTGGTGCCGGAACTGTTACAGGAGAGGAGGAGACGATATGCGTAAATCAAAGGGAGTTTTCTGGCTGTTTCTTGCCCCCTGCCTGCTTACTTTTATGCTGGCGGTGATCATTCCGATGCTGTCAGGCATTTATTATTCCTTTACTGATTGGGATGGTATACACAGCAACTGTGATTTTGTAGGGGGTGGTAATTATATAAAGGTGTTTCAGGATTCTTATTTTCGGAATTCTTTTGTGTTTACAATCCTGTTTGTGATCGTTTCTGTGTGTAGCGTGAATATACTTGCTTTCGGACTGGCGATCCTGGTGACGCAGAAAGCAGGCGGCAGTAATCTGTTTCGGAGTATTTATTTTATGCCGAATCTGGTAGGTGGTGTACTGGTCGGTTTTACATGGCAGTTTATTGTGAAAGATGTATTTGACAGCATTGGACAGGCATTTCATCTGAATTTCCTGTGTAATTGGCTTTCAACACAGGCGACCGGTTTCTGGGCTATGGTGATCGTGGTGACCTGGCAGATGAGCGGTTATATGATGCTGGTCTACATAGCGCAGATTCAGAATATACCGGATAATCTTCTGGAAGCAGCGTCCATTGACGGGGCAGGCAGCATACAACAGTTTATCAGGATCAAACTGCCGTTGATGATGCCTGCATTTACCATTGGCCTTTTCCTGACGATGACCAACTGCTTCAAGCTGTATGATCAGAATCTGACATTGACAAACGGCGGTCCATCCAAGTCAACGGAGATGTTGACCATGAACATCTATAATACGGCATTTGTTACCAATCAATACGGCCAGGCACAGGCGAAGGGTATTATTTTCCTGATCGTGGTAGCTTTGATCACCGTAAGTCAGCTGTTTGCAACGAAGAAGAAAGAGGTGGAAATGTGATGAAAAAGAACAGAATCCTGAAACAAAGTAGTATTATGATAGTCTGCACGATTTTTGCGTTTGTGATCCTTTTTCCGATTCTGATTCTGCTTTTTAATTCTTTTAAAAGTCTGAAAGAGATTTATCTGAGTGTTCTGTCACTTCCAGAGACATTGAATTTTGATAATTATACACAGGCATTCTCGGAATTGGATTATTTTCGTTCCATCAGGAATTCATTGACAGTAACCATCACTGTTACAATGGCGAATGTTCTTTGTTGTTCTATGGCGGCATGGGTGCTGGTACGCTATAAGACCAGAACAAGCAGCGTTATTTTTACTGTGTTTTCCGTGGCGATACTGGTTCCATTCCAGTGTGTTATGCTTCCACTGCTGTCACTGATGGGAAAACTGCATCTTGTCAATATGCCGGGATTGATGTTGGTGAATCTTGGATTTGGCAGCTCCATGTCGATCATACTTTTTCACGGGTTCATCAAAAACGTGCCTGCAGAACTGGAGGAGGCTGCAGCCATCGACGGGGCAGGACAGGTACGGATCTTCTTTACCATTGTGACACCGTTGATCAGGGGTATCAGTGCAACCGTGGCGATTCTGAATGTGATGGGTCTGTGGAATGATTATCTGCTCCCGTCTCTGACGATCAATAAAAAGGGACTGCAGACACTGCCTTTAAAAACCTATCTTTTCTTTGGTGCTTATACGAAGAAATGGAATCTGGGATCGGCAGCGCTGGTCATGGCGATCATCCCGGTGGTGATTTTTTATGTATGTTGTCAGAAGTATATTGTAAAAGGGGTTACGGAAGGTGCTGTAAAAGGCTAGTGCGGAATAGTGGGTGGCGTTGTCTTTCCAGGACTACAGTTCAGCCCGGGACTTTGCGGGCGCTGCTTTCCGAGTGTATTTTTAAATCTGACAGTTGTCTGTAAGTCATTAAAAGTGGTAATATAGTAGATATATGAAAATTGCAGAGTAACATTCGATTTTCGTGTAAATAGTTTACCATAAGGGGGAATTGAGTATGCAATACAGAATCATAGGCGACACGATGCCGGCAGTGGAGGTGCTCTTTGACGCGCCGGGAGAATCCATGTACACACAGTCGGGCGGGATGGCCTGGATGTCGGACGGGATCGCTATGGATTCCAATATGAGAGGCGGCCTGGGCAAGAGCATCGGCAGGATGTTTACGGGGGAGTCTCTGTTTATGGCCACCTATAAGGCGGAGCGGGCAGGCAGTATGGTAGCTTTCGCATCGACCGTAGCCGGCGAAGTGCTTCCGGTGGACGTGGGAGCGAACGGCGGCATGATCTGCCAGAAGGGTGCTTTCCTCTGCGCGCAGGAGACGGTGCACTTGAATGTAACGTTTACGAAGAAATTTTCCGCCGGATTGTTTGGCGGTGAAGGATTTATCCTGCAGGATATCAGCGGAACAGGCATGGTCTTTCTGGAAATTGACGGCAACAAGGTGGTGAAGGATCTGGCGCCGGGTGAGGTGCTGAAGGTGGATACCGGTAATGTGGTGGCCTTCGAGCGGTCGGTGAATTATGAGATTGAGACGGTGAAGGGGCTTAAGAATATTTTCCTGGGCGGTGAGGGACTGTTCCTGACGAAGCTGACCGGACCGGGAAGAGTGATCCTGCAGACGCAGAACTTTAACGAGTTTGCGGGCAGGATCATACGGATGGTGCCGTCGAGGTAGGGATATATAGACAGGAACGTGATAGGAAAGCGATGGGAAAGAAGGGGTCTTGCGTGGGCGGGGCTCCTTTTTTTGCGAAGTCAGGAGATGTTTTAAAAATATAACACTTAAAAATAAAATGTTATATTTTTAAAACATTTTTCTTGACATAGTGTATAATAATAGTAGTATGAATAGTATAAAGATTTGGAGGGATGGCGATGAATGGATTATTAGGTGGCCGGATAAGGACATTGAGAAGTGCAAAGCATTTTACCCAGGAGCAGATCGCCGATCGGATCGGGATCAGCAGACAGAAGTATGCCCGTATTGAGAATGGGACCAATACAATCACGCTGGAGCTTCTTGCTCAGATCGCAGATATTTTAGAGGTAACGGTAGCAGATATAACGAAAGTTTTGGATGAGGAGCCTGCTGTTGCGTACAGGGCAGGGGCTGAGAATGGATCGGCAGAGAAAATATTTGACATGCTTGATTTGTTTTATGCCAATAAGCATTTGTATGCGAAGCTGCAGCAAAATGATTCGATTTAGTATAGGGTTACAGAGGAGAATGCCATGCGGGAGAATAGAAAGAAGGAAATCAGAATAAAAGCAGATGCCTTTCGGGAGAAATGTAAAGTCAGTCGTTATGGGATTATTGATTTATTCAAGGAATGTGAGCGTCTGGGCTATAAGCTTTTGCGGTATCCGCTTGGGGAGGAGGCGGATCTTGGTTTTGCGTTGCAAAGAGATAATGATATTGTTATTTTTACGAACACATGCAGTCGCTTATCCAGGGAGATCTTTACGCTGGCGCATGAAATCGGACATGTGATCCTGCATATGGAGAGTAAGTTTTCCTTTATAGACGATGCTGTTACTATTTCCGGAAGAGACACGAATGAAAAAGAACAGGAAGCGAATTATTTTGCAGCGTGTTTGCTGATGCCTGCCGATGATGTGGATAAGTTTCTTGATCTGGAGTTGGAAGACTTTGAGCGAAACAGATTAACAGCGATGGATATAGCCCGGATTATGTCGGAATTTAATGTAAGTTTTGACATGGCCTTAAATCGTTTGGAAAATCTTGGTAAGATCGATAACAATGAAAAAATCTGGCTTGATAATGAGAGGAATGAGAAGCGTGTCGGTAATCTGCTTCGAAGCGTTGGGGGCAATGCACGCCTGAATGCTGCCAGCATGGATATTGATATACCGTATGAGTATATTGATTATGTGATTTACAACTATAACCATAAGGCAATTCCGTATGAAACGCTTGAGAAGGTGCTTGGATGTTACCAGCTTACGGTTGAGGATATAAGGGACAGGCTTGTTGAGCAGATTGAGAGAGATGATGATCTTGATGATTTGATAGGAGGGCTGGACGATTGAAAGCCTCTTTGGATACGAATACCATAATACATTTTTACCGTGCAGAATTGCAGAATATATTATTCGATTTTTTTGATGAAGGTGTTTTTATTTACGAGCAGATACGAAGGATTGAGTTAAGAAACCATGCAGAGGATTTATTGCCAATGATCGATGAAGATATCATCTCGGGCAAAATTGAAGTCTATACAAAGGAAAAACTAAAAAGTCTGGCGGTGTTTAATATATTTGAAAGAAATGTTAAAGAGAATAGGTTATTGTATGGATCTGGTGATCTGGGAGAAGTCTATGCAATATCATTGGCACAGACAATTGGAGCTTTTTCTCTGATCACGGATGATATCAAACAGGGTGGGCCATATATGTCATTGCTGCAATTTGAAGATGATATTATGCCATTTACATTTGCGGATGTTCTCATTTTGAGATATTTGACAGGAGATTCGGATGAATATCAGACGGTAGAGGATTTCAATGCTGTTAATATGGCGTCGGATTTGAATTGGAGCTTTAAAGGACAGATCAGTAAATTCATCAGACGTTTTTGGAAGGAGCCATATAAAGAAGCAGACAGGCAGTGGATGCAGAGGCTGGTGGAAGATAAGGAGATTAAGGTTAAGAGCAAATTTGGCGCATTAAGCAGAGTGCTGGGATGATTTGTTGTATTTTAAGCTGATATGTAAAAAATTATGGTTCAAATCGAGAAGTTAGGTAGATAGTATGGTATACTTTATATAGCAATGTTTTGCATTATGAAGGCAAGAACAAAATTTTGGTTACTTCAAGTATAGAGGATCAGTCTGAATAATGTATCAGATGAAATAATAAAAAGTGATTTTGAAGAAAGCGGAGGAATCAGCTATGTATAGAAATGATCGAGAGGTAGAATTACCATTAATGCGAGTGCTGACAGGCATAAGAAATTTTGGATATACTTTTCAGGCGGCAATTTTTGATATTATGGATAATTCGATTGTTGCAGGGGCCAAACGTATATCAGTATTTATTGAAGCAGAAGAAGTTGCCACGAAGAATATGAAAAAGATTATTATTGTTGATGACGGATGTGGCATGAATTTGGATGAGATGTATAATGCTCTGTTTTTGGGGTCTCCAACAAGTAATTATGATGATAACTCTTTATCGAAATACGGATTTGGATTGAAAAGTGCAGGCCTGTCATTGGCAAATACAGTTGCAGTTATTTCACGGAAAAACAGAAATGAAAACTGGAAGAAATCGGTGATTAGCTGGAATAAATTTGAACAGATGAATCAGTATGTTGTTGATGAAGATGTGGAAATCGGTGAGGAAGAGAAGTATTTAGAGAATTCAGGTGAGGGAACGATTGTAATTCTGGAAGATTTGTTGAATATAAATCGGATTAATGCGGATAAAGCCCATGTGATGTTAAAGAAGGGCGCTGGAATAACATTTCACCGCTTTATTGAAGAAGACAAATTGGTTATTTCCATTAATAAAGATGAAGTCGAGGCGGCAGATCCCTTATTTTGTGAACTGTCTGGAAATGAGTTCTCAAAATATAACGGAAGAGAGCCGGTAAGTTTTTGGAAAAAGGATTGTATTATTCCGATTAATGCAGAGAAAAAGGCTAAGGCAGTGGTCAAGGCCATTTTGTTACCTTGTCCGCCGGTATATGAGAAAGAAGGAAGAAAAACAGAAATTAATAAGAAGTATGGATTGACGAAGCAAAATATTGGATTCTATATTTATAGAAATCGTCGTCTGATCAAGCAGGGTGTTACGTTGGGATTAATTACCCGCAGACAGGAGACTTATCCTGTAAGAATACGAATTGATTTAGATTCTAGGTGTGATTCGTTTATCAACTTGGATGTAAAGAAGACAGAACTTTACTTTACAGATGATTTTTTGGAAAAATTAAGTGAGAGAGTGATGCCATTTATTAACAGGGCCGTAGAGTTGTGGACAGAGGTTCAGAAGAAAGGCGGAGAAGAAAATAAGACTGTCTCTGATCTTTTGCATGATCGAAGTAATAAACTGCTTGAGAAAATCAGTCCGGTTGATTGTGATCCGCAAACGCTTGAAATAAAACAGGTACAGAAAGAGATTGAGACTAAAATTGAGCAGTTTAAAAAGGAATATCCCACAGAGAAGAATATTATTGATGAAATACGTAAAAGAAACGGTAAAAGAGTAATTGCGGTGGATGACCTTGAAAATGGTATGCTTTGGAAACCGTCAATTGGAGATGACGATTCCAATAAAGTGATTGTTCTTCTTTCTCGGGCACATCCGTTTTACACCAAAATTTATCAGAAACTGGTTCCGGGCAGTGATGCAGTAGTAGTTTTAGATGCTCTGTTTCTGAATATGGCAATGGCTGAAATGGGTATTTCTTCTCTGGATGTTTCCAAGTTGGCTAAAATTTTTAAGCGGTTAAGACAGTCTGTTTCTTATCAGCTTTCTAATTTTATTGATTTGGAGATAGAATCGGATGAGGAGACTGGAGTAGATGAAGCAGATTGAACAGATAACCATTTCCAGCCCTGATGTTGGACGGTGTAATTCATTTATCTATTGTTTGTATATTACAGATCCGGAAGGTGTAGTTTATATTGGAGAAACCGGAGCCAGAAATGGTATTTTAGGACGATTAAGTAATCATATGACGAAAGGTGAAGGAACATTTATCAGAAAATGTTATGAGAAGAAAAATATTAATTTGGATGAGATAAATGGAAATATACATATGATTGCATTTAATTTGAAAGAATATCCTGATTTGTGTGGTGATGTGAACCGACCGAATCGCAGAGCCTTAGAATATTTTGTCCAAAATAAACTGGAGGAATACAGTGTAGCCGAATCAACGATTATTCCTTATGATGTAGTGTCGTGGGTCAGGATCGCACAGAGATTTGCTTTAAATGAGAATTACATAAGAATTGCAGAAGAAGTAGCAGATACTTTTTATGCAAAGCTGCCGTTTACAAAAAATTTATTTAGTGGGAAGGTATGCTTGTAAAGATTTTGAATGTGGGGTAGACATACGTTGGGAACCAGATTAAGTGATTTACCATTAAAAATAAGCTACAGAAGTAAAGGTCCGGATAATATTATAGATCAACTTCTGATTCCGGGCCTGAAGTGTTCTAAAGTATATAAAAGGAGTGTGGGCTATTTTTCATCAGGGGTGTTTGAAATTATTGGAAATGGTTTGAAAGAACTGTCGGAAAGGAATGGGGAGATAAGGCTAATCTGTAATCCGGAACTGAGTAACGAGGATATAGAGGGGATCAGACTGGGATACCATCTGAAAGAGAGTATCATACGACACAGAGTAGAGATAGATTTGGAGGAGTCGATCAAACAAATTGATGACCAGAATTTGAAACTTCTTATAAACCTGATTGGAAATGGAAGAATGAATGTACTGGTGGTTGATTTGGAAGATGAATGTGGGATTTATCATGATAAAATTGGTCTTCTGATCGATGATGATAATAATAAGGTCCTGTTCGTTGGGTCACCAAACGAGTCGATTGGAGGATACCGAAATAATTATGAGAAAATTCGTGTATCCATGAGTTGGAAAGACGGAGATTATGAGCGAATTCAGGATGATGAGCAGGAATTCGATGATATATGGAACGGACTAAACGATTATATTACGCGTATTGATTATACGGAACTGGTATTGGCTCGGTTGGAAAATGAAAAGAAGCGCAGAGGCCTGGAGGAAGCTCCAAAAGGAGGGATTGAGCTTCGTGAATACCAAAAGGCAGCCATAAGCGCATGGGAGAATAATAATTATCATGGATTTTATGTCATGGCCACAGGAACAGGAAAGACATGGACGGCTATATATTCTGCCCTGAAAGTGATGGAACAGGAAAGCATACTGCTGGTGATTTGTGTACCGTATAAGCATCTTGTCAGACAGTGGTATGAGGATGTACATAGTGTTTTACCGTCCAGTAGAACAATTATGGTTACGGGAGAAAATCATAACTGGGAGGATGAATTTTTAGATGCCATTTATAACTCAAGATATAATAGTGGTGGAAGTATTGTTGTAATATCGACGATCGTATCTTTCAATATGCCCAGATTCAAACGCATTGTCGATAAGTCAAGATTGAAAAAGATGCTGATTGTCGATGAGGCGCATCGTTTTAAAAACAGAAACAATACACTGCAGGAAGTTTATTCCTATATGCTTGGTTTAAGCGCTACGCCGTCCAGCAGAAAAAATGATGAATTTGGAAAGGAATTGATGGACTTCTTTGGTGGACAAGTATATAATCTACCGATTGAATATGCAATTCGAAAACGTTATTTGGTTCCTTACAATTATCACCCGATCTTTGTAAATGCGACGATACAGGAAGAAAAAGAGTTCGAGCGATATTCAAGACTAATGGCTTCCTGTTTTAGAAATGGAAAATGCTTTGATGTGGATAGTCTTGCCAGACATAAGCGGTCGCGCCTGAGAGTTATTTCCATGGCGAATGAAAAAATAACAAAACTGAAATGGATCTTGAGTCAAATTCAGGAACAGGAACATTTTATAGTATATTGTGGAGATGGCAGACTTTTTCATAATGATTCAGGTGAAGAGACCAGACATATTCAGTATGTCAAAGAAATTCTTCATGAAACAGGATACAAAGCCAGCCAGTTTACAGCACAGGAAGATATGAGAACGAGAATGCAGTTAGTAGATGCATTTAATAAAGGAACAATTGATGCCATGGTAGCAATCCGTTGTCTGGATGAGGGGATTAATATTCCATCTATTAAGGGTGCGCTGATTCTGTCCAGCAATGATGATTACCGGGAGTTTGTCCAAAGGCGGGGAAGAATTTTAAGAACTTATACAGATGAAATGAGCGGGGAAAGGAAACAGATTGCAAATATTTATGATGTGATTGTACTTCCGAGTGAGCATATGAGTAATTTTGCCTTGATTGAATTGAGAAGATTCTATGAATATCTCCGGCTTGCAGACAACAGTACAGATCATATGGATTCTCTGGAAGAATTATGCGCCAGATATGGGATTGATCAGGAAGCATTAATGGAACTGGATGAAAACGAGGAGGATTTAGATGAATAGACTGTCAGTTGAGGAAATGGTGTCCAGAATAATCGATATTGAGAAGAATGCTTCCAAGAAAAAACTTTTTTCCGAGACAGGCGGGGGATTTAAAGCTTCAGCTGCCAAAATAAATTCGGATGCGATTGATAATATACTTAAGCTGCTGGAGGAGGATCAGGATGAAAATCAGGTCTATTGAATATCAGAATTTCCGGAATTTTGAAAAGCGTGGAAAAATCTTTTTTGACACAGATGGAAAAATTACGATTGTATATGGAACAAATGGAGACGGTAAGACAACGTTACATCAACTGTTCCAGTGGATTCTTTATGGAAGAGTAAACTTTAACAGGACAACCAGCGGAAATAAACTTTACAATTTGGATGCAGGTGAAAAGTTAAACATCGGATGTTTTTTTAAAACCTACGGAAAAATTGAATTTGAGCATAATGGTGAAGAATATACGGCATGCCGGGAATGGTGTTATTATAAGCAAAACAACGGCAGTATAGCCAGAAAGACAGAAAATGACGATTTTTCCGTCCTGAAATGTGATGAGAAAAAAGACTGGCGGCAACTGGAAAATCCGAATCTCATCATTGATGAAGTACTTCCGGTTGGATTGTCATCTTACTTCTTTTTTGATGGCGAAACCATGATTGCTGATTTGAAGATGACAGGCAGTGAGTCAGCAAAATCATTGAAGAAAGCGCTCTTTTCAATTTTGGAGTTGGAATTATACGAATATGCATTGAGAGATTTGGGGACGACAACACAGTCACAGACAGTGATTGGTATATTACATAACAAAATGTTGAGCGCCCGTGCAAAATCTACGACAGAGAAGAAAAGTAGAGAAATCCTTAAAGATATAAAAATTTTAAAGAGAAAAATCGAGGAGATCGAAAGTGGAGTAGCAGAGAAAAAGAGAAGAATGAAGGAGAACAGTGAGCGAATTACAGAATTGTCAGAAATTATTGGTTCTGGTAAATCAAATAGGAAATTAGAAAATCTGCGCAGAGAGTTGAAAAAGTCGATTGAGGTACATGAGACGACGATTAAAGAAGAGCAAAAACATTTTGGAGATGAAGCTGCGAATAATTTTGCTTATTTACTGGTGGCCAAAGTAGCGAATGAGGCTGGGGAAAGACTGTATTTGGAAGTACAGGAAGAGGAAAAGAATGTAATTCCGGGACTGACAAAGGAATTACTCGTAAATTTACTGAAAGAAGAGACATGTCTTTGCGGAAATCCTTTGTGTGATAAAGAACATCTTTCTTTGGAAAGATGGAAATCCTTTTTTCCACCAGCATCTTATAAGGCCACTTACGACAAGTTTGAAAGCAGTATGAGAAAATATTCCGGAAGGTATTCAAACGACAGGTTATTGGAATATTTTAAAAGAATTGTCAAATTGAAAGCAACCATTAGAGACATTAATGTACAGATTCAGGAGTATGATCAGGAAATAAAAAATAATGGGGACGTGGACTTATACATTGATGAAAGAAATCGTTTAGAGAAGGAGAACACAAGATTATCAGCAGAAATAGAGCAGGATCAAAGAAATCAGGGAGATTTTGAGAGTCGATTGCGTGTAAGGGAAAAAAGATCAGAATCCATCAGTGATGCAAATGATGAGGTGGAGATGTATAAAAAGCAATGTGAATACATGCTTAAAGTGGTCGAAGCGATCAAAGATGAACTGAAAAAAGAGACTGAGGAGTATACGCACAGACTTGAAGCAGAAATCAGGATATTGGTGGAGACGATGTTGACCAGCGAACGGGAAGTAGTGCTTAATGATGATTTCCAGCTAAAGGTGAGAGACAGTCATGGAGATGAATCGAAATCGGAAGGGCAGTTTGCTGTAATATCTTTCGCATATATAGGCGGAATCTTGAAAGTGCTTAGCAGTTTTGATAAATTCAGGGAAAAAGAATATCCGCTTATACTGGATGGACCTTTTTCTAAACTGGATTCTCAACAGAAAGCAAATATTCTTACTACGATTCCGGAATATGTACCGCAGGTTATTATTTTTTCAAAGGATTCTTTGTTTGGAGATATTGAGGAAGAAAAGATTGGAAAAGTATGGACAATTCAAAGTAATGCGGAGAAAAATAATGCGGTTATAAGGGAGGGGTACTGGTGGTAATAACGACGGATGTATCGTGCAGAGGTGAATCATGGTATCAGATCGACCACAGGCTGAAAGATACTTTTTTTAAATCCATGTGGGAAGCATTTAAGTTAAGTATGGCGATTGGCATATTGTATGACCGGGCAAAGAAAGACATCAGTGATAATGATGATAAGGTTACTATTTCCCGAAATATGTTTATTCAGCACGCAGAAGAGATATCTTATTTTTTTAAGACAGCCATTATAACTTCAAATCTGGTTGATTTTTCAGAAAAGGATAGATTATATCTTGCTTTTTCTGAGGACGTTACGGAGGAAGAGCTGGAAAGTGATGAGCGGGATGTACTCATTCAGGGAGTTTCAGAAGATGCACTTTCTTTTGACAAAGCCGCTTTTTTGAAAGGTTTTGCGAATTATGGGGCAGACAGACTTGCCGCATGTATTTCAAGTAATGATAATGAAACTATGGAAAATCTGATGGATTTTCTGAATGATTCCTATAATGGAGAGACGGAAGAACTATTGCAAATGCGGGAGATTAACGAAGACTTTGATGTGGAATTTGACGATGAAGTGATAGAATCGTAAATTCATAAAGCGGCTGTTTCTATTGACAAAAAACGTCTACGTAAGTATACTACTTAAGTAGACGTTTTTGCGGAGGTTGTTATGAATTTTTGCTATAGATTTCCGGTTGTCAGAGGGATTCAGGCCGGAAAAATTTATTATATTGCCATGGTACCCCTTAAAATGCTGGGGCATCTTTTTGCAAGCGACGAAGAATATGTTTTGCCGGAGTACAGGGCACAGAGAAGATTAAATGAGGCAAGAATTCCCGAAATAAAGAAGTACATTCTGGAAAATATAGAATCTTATGTTTTTTCAGCTCTTGCTGCTTCCATAGATGGAGAATTTAATTTTATTGAGCAGGATAATAACGGGACAGGAATATTAGAGGTTTCATTGGATGCCAGGTTTCTGATCAACGATGGACAACACAGAAAAGCGGCAATTATGGCGGCTCTTGAAGAAAACTCATCATTGGAAAATGAAACAATTTCGGTTGTATTTTATGAAGATCAGGGTTTGGCAAGAAGCCAGCAGATGTTTACGGACTTAAATAAGCACGCGCTGAAAACTTCAAACTCTCTTGCCGAATTGTATGATTCAAGAGACCGGCTTGCTGTTGCTACCAGGAAGGTGATTGCGGAAATTGCTTTTTTGAATACTTATGTAGATAAGGAAAAGGATAATCTTGGAAAATATTCCGCCTCTTTATTTACATTAAATATTTTTTATACGGCAAATAAGAAAATTCTGCGTCGTAAAGAATGTGATGAGAATTTTGAAAGGTTTCTTCAGGAATTTTGGAGTTTAGTAGTAGAGTATATGATTCCGTGGAAAGAAATGGAATCAAAAGAATTAAGCAAAAAAGAGCTGCGGGAGCAGTATGTCGCTTCTCAGGCAGTTGTAATTCAGGCGTTTGGGAGAGTAGGGGGATTTCTGTTTGAGCATCGTGAGTATGCATTGGAAACATACTTGCCTGGAATCACCCATATTAATTGGAAAAGAAGTGCAGAAGAATGGAAGCGGAGAGTGATCAGGAGCAATGGCCGCATGATTAATAATGCAGAGGCAATAATTCTGGCTGGAAATGTGATTAAGGAATCTATGGGATTGCCGCTCACAGATGATGAACAGAGAGCAGAGCAAACCCATTTACAACATTGATGCAGGCAGAATGACTGAGAGAAAGACAGGGACAGATTGATGAGCGAAAAGAATTCTACGATGACGACCAAAGAAAGCGTAACAGTTACGCGGGATAAAATAGAAGGGTTGATGGAAACGGTTCGAAATTTATATTTGGCGGATGAAATCCCATGGGTTATTGGGTATTCTGGTGGAAAAGACAGCACGGCAACCTTGCAGTTGGTCTGGCTGGCACTCAGTAAATTAGAGAAAAAGGATTTAAAAAAGCCTGTTCATATTATTAATACAGATACTTTGGTGGAGTCCCCGATCATTGAAAAGTGGGTCGAGAAGTCTTTAAAAATTATGGATGAGACGGCTGTAAGACTGGAATTGCCATTTGTGACACACAGACTTACACCTGCGATGGATCAGACATTTTGGGTGAATTTTCTTGGAAGAGGTTATCCTTTTCCCCGGAAAAAATTTCGCTGGTGTACGGACAGACTGAAAATTCAACCAGTTAATCATTTTATAAAAACAGCGATTGCCGAGCACGGGGAGATCATTATGATTCTTGGCACCAGAAAAGCGGAAAGTGCAAGGAGAGCAAGGACGATGGCATATTACGAGAAAAAGCGTGTGAGGGAATTGCTCAGTCCTAATCCTACTCTGGCAAATGAATATGTATTTTCGCCATTAGAAGAGTGGAGCGATGATGATGTGTGGGTATTTCTTATGCAATATAAGAATCCATGGGGGTATTCCAATCAGGAGTTGCTTACTTTATATCGGGGAGCTACTGCGGATAATGAGTGTCCTCTTATGGTAGAAAAAAATCTTCCCAGTTGTGGAAAGAGCCGGTTTGGATGCTGGGTATGCACTATGGTTGAGAGAGATAAGTCAATGGAGGCGATGATAGCAAATGATGAGGAAAAAGCATGGCTTGCTCCCTTAATGGAATTCCGCAGTCTGTTTGGTGATGAAGAGCATGACCGTGAACGCAGAAGTTTTAAGAAAATGCAGGGGCAATTACAGGGTTCTTATGGAAAATTACATCATGGCCCATATAAGAAAAAGGTAAGGGAAGAGTGGCTGGAAAAGTTACTGAAAATTCAGTTGGAGATTAGAAAAAATGGACCGGAGGAATTTGTGGATCTGGAACTGATTTCTTTACCGGAGCTGAGAAATATCCGAAGAATTTGGGTACTTGAGAAACATGAATTTGATGACTGTCTGCCGGGCATCTATGAGTCAGTGACAGGAGAGAAATTTGATGATCCGGATTGGATTGATGTGGATGCGTACGGACAGGAGGAATGGTTGCTGTTAGAGCAAACCTGTAAAGATCTGTTTGGAGAGGAAGAATTGTCCTTTGAGATGATGTACAGTTTGCTTGCCATTGAAAATGGGGCAAACAGTGTTAATCAGCGGAAAGGAATACTTGATTCTTTGGAGAAATGTATTAAACATAATTTCTATGCTGATGAATCGGATGCAACGGAGTACTATACGAGGCGGCTGGAAAGAAAGAAAAACTTTGGTGGTAAATATGACGAAAAATTCTTTGCACATATTCAGGAAGAAGGCGGAGAATTCGATGATGTTGCGGAAGAGGCAGTGAGGGTATGATTATTAGGGAATTGGTATTACATAATTTTGGCATCTATGCGTCTACAAATAAATTTGAGTTTCATGCCAAAAAACCGGTAGTTCTAATCGGTGGCATGAATGGCCGAGGAAAAACAACGATTTTGGAAGCTGTTCTTCTGGCGCTGTATGGATCAAATTCCTTTGCGTATATGGAAAGCCATTATAAGTCATACGGTCAATATTTGAAATCTTATGTAAATAGAACCGATGGCACACTCAAGACATCAATTGATTTAGAGTTTTTGATGGAAGCTGAGAATAACGAGACTTACCGCATTCACAGGGAGTGGGATGGCAGTAAAAAGAGACTTTCGGAAACAATCCATGTATATAGGGATAAAGAATATAATCAATTTTTAACAGATAACTGGTCGATGTTTATTGAAAATATTCTACCCAGCGGCCTGTCGGCATTCTTCTTTTTTGATGGTGAAAAAATAGCGGAACTGGCTGCCGAAAATACCAGTAAACAGATGAAAGAATCAATCAAAACACTGTTGGGTATTTCCGTGTTGGATTTACTGGAAAATGATCTTGGGAGAATTATCAGCAGAACGTCACGCAATAAACCAAAGGCGGTTGAAACCAAAGAAATTGAGGAGCTGCGTCAGAAAAGAGATACTGCAAAAGATAACCTGAAGCAGATTGATGAAAAAATAGAAGGATTGGAAGACGAAAGAGAATCTGTAAGGCAAAAACTCGAAAAATTAAAGCAGGAATATGAAAAAAAAGGCGGGGATATCATAACACAGAGGCAGGAGCTGTTTCAGAAGAGATCTTCAATAGCCGCCAGAATTGAGAATGGAAAAGAGCAATTAATAAACGATGCTGCTTCAGAATTACCTTTGCTGCTTGTAAAGAATTTCCTGGTTAATATAAGAGAAAATGCTGAGATTGCACAAGACGAAAAAATGATGGATGCTGCATTAAAAAAGATGGGGCGTCTCTTTATAGATTTTGACCGGCAAAGTGATAACAGCAAAGGTGCTAGGGAGTTTATAGATTATGTCAGGGCGCAGGCTGAGAAAAAAGCATCAACGCCATCGTATAATTTATCTGATTCAGCGATTTTTAAGTTGCAGATGCTTTTGGATGAGCAATTACTGCAAACTAAATTGACAACAGAGGGACGGCAGAGAGAGCTTGTTAAACTGCAGGAGGAAGCGGAACAACTGGATAATTATTTATCAGTAGATATAGATGAAAAGACGATTGACAGAATCTATAAAAATATGAAGGAGTTAGAGCAGCGTATCATACAATTAGATGTAGAGATTGATCAATTGAAAGAAGAACGGCGTGTATGCAATGGCATGGTTATGTCGGCGTCGTCAGCGTTTAATAAAAGAGTGGAAGAGTATTTGAAACATGTGGAGCTCAGTGATGACAGTGACCGTATTATTAAGTATTCCCATATAGCTACTACAATTATAGATGCTTACAGGATCAGACTGCAAAGCAGAAAAATCAGTGTTGTCGCAAAGACTATGACAGAGTGCTATCACAAGTTGGCAAATAAGAAGGAGTTGATCGATCATATCGAGATGGATCCGGTTACCCTGGACTTAAAGTATATAGATCAATCGGGCGGTGAAATCGAGAAGTCTTCGTTGTCTGCGGGAGAAAAGCAATTAATGGTTATTTCTCTGCTGTGGTCCTTGGCACTGTGTTCAAAAAAGAAATTACCGGTGATCATAGACACGCCGCTTTCAAGACTGGATTCGGCACATAGAGTATCGTTGATTGAGACTTATTTTCCACAGGCAAGTGAACAGACGATTATATTATCAACAGATTCAGAAATTGACCGGAATTATTATGATATTATGAAGGAAAATATTGGAGATGAGTATACACTTTTGTATGATGATGAAACAAAAGCGACAACTGTAATAGAAGGATACTTTATGGAGGAGGCAAAATGATTGTAAAGCAAATCAGGTTATCGAATCAGTCAAAAGATAAATTGTCGCGCTTAAAGGGTCGAACTGGAATAAAGAACTGGAATGTTTTGTGTAGATGGGCTTTTTGCTTTTCATTAAGTGAAAGTACAATTCCTACAGACAGACCGATTAATTCGGATAGTAACGTAGAAATGTCATGGTATACTTTTGCAGGAGAATACAGTGAATTGTATGATGCGATTATGATTGAGTGGTGCAGAGAAAAAGAAATAGAGGCAAATGAAGAAAATCTGGCAAAATATTTTAAGTTACATCTCGAAAGAGGTATTTCGTATTTGACAGGTACTAATTTTATTAAGAGCCTGGATGATTTGTTAAAACTGGCTACAGGGGAATAATATGGGAATCTATTTGGATTATAATGCATCTGCGCCGATTGACAGGCGGGTATTGGAGCGGATGATAGAAGTGTATCAAAATGTATATGGTAATGCAGACAGCAGAACACATCATTTTGGAGATCAGGCAAGAAAGATCGTCGAGAATGCCAGAGAGCAGGTTGCGTCGCTGCTTGCGATTAACAAGGACGAAGTCATATTTACGAGTGGCGCTACAGAGAGCGATAATATTGCGATTCAAGGCTTGAAATCATATGGAATAAGTGCGAATAAGAAGCATATTATTACTACATCGATTGAGCATAAAGCAGTATTAGAGTCTGCTAAAGCCATGCAGAAACAGGGATTTGAAGTGGATTTTATTGATCCTGACGAAACGGGAAGAATACTGATTCAAGACGTTCTTAATAAAGTGAGAGAGGATACCTTACTTGTCAGCATAATGCATGTCAATAATGAAACGGGGATAATTCAACCCGTAAAAGAAATCGGGGAGTTATTAACTGATCGGGATATCCTGTTTCATATAGATGCTACACAGAGCTTTGGAAAGCTGGTGGACGAGCTAAAAGAGACAAGATACAGTATGCTTTCTATGAGCGCTCATAAATTAGGAGGACCGCAGGGTGTGGGAGCGCTTATTCTAAGAAAAGAGAAGTACAAATTTCCACCGGTTAAAGCCATAATGTATGGAGGGCAACAGGAGTATGGAATCAGGCCTGGAACTGTACCTGTCGCTTTGGCAGCGGGATTGGGGACAGCATGTGAACTGGCGCAGGCAGAATATATAGATAACAGTAAGAAATGCCGCATGATTAAGAACAGGCTGATTGAATTGTTGAAACAATCAGGATTGCAATACAAAATGAACGGAGAACAGGAGTATTGTGTGTCAAATACGATGAATCTTTGTATTTGCGGTGTTTCATCTGAAGCGTTGATGCTTGCTACAAAAGATTATTGCGGGATTTCAAATGGATCTGCATGTAATTCAGATTCATATAAACCCAGTTACGTACTAACAGCGATGGGAGTTCCTGCGAATCAGGTTGAAAATTCAATACGGGTCAGTTGGGGGCCGGAAATTTCCGTAGAAGAAATAGAACAGTCTTTTGGAAGGATGTTGGAGATTGCCAGAGGGCTGGTCTGGTGAAAAATAAAGATAAAACGTAGAAGACAGTATGTGATTTTTGTTTTAATGTAATCAGCTTTGTTCCAATCGTTTCGAACAAATGAGGAACTGCCACAGTAGGCTCAGAGAGCCTGACTGCCGGCAGTTTTTGTACTGTTCGCGAAAAGTTTCATTAAGTACTATGCCATTAAATAAGGTGATAAGAAGCAATTATCATATTTAATGTATAATAATACATATAGACATTATGCAAGACATATGTTAAGATACAACCAAGTGGTGAAATTGTATGTATTCAGGAATCTTGCAGACATAGTCAGCATGATAAAAGTAGAGGTTAGAGTGAAAGAACGAATAAAAGTCATATGGTATGAATTATTGCCCCATGTCTCAAGAGAGCAGAGTTTTTTACTGTTTCTGTACCTGGCATTTACAGCCTGTCTGAAAAACAAGGGAGCTGGCACATATGGGCAGCAGAGGAGGGGCCAGGCATTGAATAAGACCGATGGGAACGCCGCATCGGGTTCGGACATGGCAGACTTGATGCAGCTTGGCGAAATCCTGAGGGATATACCGGAACAGGAACTGAGGCAGGCAGTGAATGATTTTGAGGAAAGCATTGCGTGGAAAGTAATCATTGAGGACAGGGTGTGCAGGACTATGGTTCGGGAATTGATGAGAATTATGGATGAGTGCGTCCTGAACTGTGATGATTTGGAAATGATGATTATCAGCCTGGAAGAGTTGGTATCTGAGCTGGACAGTCTGCAGTTTACACCGGACAGCGTAAACAGACTACTTGCGGCACTGCCTGTAAATCGGGGGACGAAGTCTATAGCAGAACTGTATTGTGGCCTTGCAGGAACCGGACTGATGATTCATGATCGGCTTTCCGAAGCTGGCTACAGGATTAGAATGGTATGTGAAGAACAGAGAAAACTGTATTGCGATATCTCCAGGATTCGTATGTTTTGTCATGGTATTGAGAATCCGCGTGTTTTCAGACATGATATTCTTTCGTCTGACACATTTGGTGCGAAGGAAGGCTTTGATTTGGTTGTTGCCGATCTTCCGAAAGGAAACAATCGGAATATACGTATGGATGATCAGGAGAAACTGTATACGGAATGGCTGGCGATCTGTAAGATTTTGGAGAGGGTTGACGCTGAAGGCAAGGCAATGATACTTGTTACCAAAGGCGCTCTGGTGAGGCAGCGGGAAAAGGAACTTCGCCAGATTTTGACAGAAAAAGACTGGCTGGAAGCAGTCATAACGCTGCCTGTTAAAATGTATGCTTCAACGCATCTCGGCTTTGAACTTCTGGTGATTAATAAGCGGAAGCAGTCGCAGTACAAGGATAAAGTTTTCATGGTTGATATCAATGAGCAAATTCATAACGGAGCGACCTTCAATACCATATCGCAGGAAATGATTATCCGGGTAAAGAGAGCATATGAAGAACTGGAAGAACATCAGTTATTTTCCACGGTTGTTTCGCTTCAAAAGATCAAAGAAAAAGATTTCTCCTGGAATCCGTTTCTCTATTTACAGGGTATGGAAACGGGAAGGAGGACGGTGCGACTGGGAGAAATTGCTGAGATTATGCGGGGAGCCCAGATCACAAAAGAAGAGGAAAGCGTTTATGCGCAGCGGACAACTCATTATTGGTTAAATATTCGGGATATTGATAACGGGAATATTATTTTCAGGGAAACTTCCAGGATTCGCGCCAAGGCGTCGGACTGGGAGCGTAAATTTGGAATTCAGGAAGATGATATTATCATGACCTCCAAAGGATCTGTCTTAAAGCTTAGTATAGTTACACCAGGTATGCCGAAGGCTTTTTTGTGTGGCAACCTTACCAGAATTCGGGTGGATCAGAAAAAGTACAGCCCTTATGTGCTGTATGAGTTTTTGAATTCTGAGGAAGGGAGAACGGCTCTAAACAGCATTCAGTCGGGAACTACGATCAAGGTACTCAACAATACAAACCTGAAAGGGTTACAGATTCCTTATTATGAAAATGCAGGAGAATTGGAGGAACAACTGAAACAGGCTTATGAGGAGTATCGGATTAAAGAACTGGATATACGGAAGCAATTTGAAATGAAGAGAAAGCGGCTGCTTGACAGTTTGCAATGATGCAGGAGGGATGAATGTGAAAGGAATTTTTATCAGTCACAGCACGAAGAACGGAGAGCTTGTGGAGCAGTTCGTTGAGTTTCTCAAGCTGGGCATGGGAATTGAAAACAGCAGGATTTTCTGTACGTCAGAAAACGGGACGTTGCCTACAGGCAGGCATTTTGTCGAGATTATTAAGCGGGAGGTGCAGAAGCGGGAAATGGTGATTGTGCTGATCACGCCGGAATATCTGAAAAGCCGGTTTTGCATGATGGAGTTGGGGGCTGCCTGGGTTGTGGCACAGTACCTGTGTCCGATTCTGGCGGGCGGAGTGGACTATAAAGACCTGGATGATACGCCCCTGGCAGGGATGCAGATGAGAAAGATTGACAGTGAGGATGATTTGTGTGCTGTTTATGATGAAATGGTCAGACAGGAGTTTGTGTCCGTGAATATAGCGCAGTTTAACAAGAAAAGGATAGACTTTATGAAAAAGATATCCGCTGTGGAATCGGAGCAGGCCTGTGAAACTTCTGCTATGGAAGAGGGCAGACGGCATCATTCGGATTCCGAGGGGTATTACAATGTCATTGTGGAGGAAGAGCGGTTTGTGCCGGCGCCTTATAAATGTTATAAGATAAAAGGCAGGTTGGCCCTGGCCATGGAAGAGCAGGATGACGCGAAGGGGCACTGGATTTTTTACAGAAAGGATGCTTTTGGCCCCCTGAAAGCAGGAGATCATGTCTGTCTGAAAGTCGCAAAAACAGAGAAACGGTATTTTCCGGATATCGGTTGGGCGAGAAATATCTATCCCGAAGATATGCATGTCATGTAATGATGTCGGAGGAATTTCCGGATATGCATGTCATGTAATGATGGTCACAGTAAATCACAGTCACACCGGAGAATGCCAGAAAACAGGCTATTCTCTCGCTCACTCATTCAAGGAGACTTCCCATGGATCATTTACGCTGTGTGGTAGAACGAATTACATATCAGAATGCCGACAACGGCTACACGGTGCTCAAGTGCGCTGTCAAGAATGCCCAGGATCTGGTGACGGTAGTCGGCATTATGCCGGACACTCACGTAGGCTCGGTGCTTGCGCTGGAAGGCGTCTGGAAGGTGGATGCCAAATACGGCCGCCAGTTTTCCGTGGAGAAATTCGAAGAGACCCTTCCGGCTACGGTTTATGGCATCGAGAAATATCTTGGTTCCGGTCTGATCAAAGGCGTGGGACCGAAATTTGCCCGCCGTATTGTGGAGAAATTCGGAAAGGACACGCTGGATGTGATCGAGGAAAATCCGGATGCGCTGATCGAGGTGGAAGGCATCGGCAGAGTGCGGGTGGAGCGGATCAAGAAGAGCTGGGAAGAGCAGAAGGAGATCAAAAATATCATGCTTTTTCTGCAGGGGCATGAAGTCAGCACCAGCCATGCCACGAAGATCTTCAAGACCTATGGCAGCGACAGCATCAGCGTCGTGCAGGAGAATCCTTACCGGCTGGCCGACGATATCTGGGGCATCGGTTTCAAGACGGCGGATACCATAGCGGAGAAGATGGGCATTGAGAAGGATCGTTTTATCCGCCTGCGGAGCGGTATTCTCTATACATTGAATAAACTCTCCGAGAATGGCCACTGCTATGCGGTAAGGGAGCAGCTGATCGAGACTGCGAAGCAGCTTTTGGAGGTGGAGGAGGCGGAGCTGGAGATTACTTTGGACGAAATGCTGCGCACGGAGGATGTGATCCGTGAGGAGGAGGCCATCTACCTGCCGCCTTTTTTCTTTTCCGAGACGGGCTGTGCGAAGCGGCTGCTTAAATTGCTGGCGGCCGAGCGCCGTGTGCAGATGGATGTGGATACGGTGATGGAGACGGTCATGGGCCGGGCAGGGCAGGAGGACAATGGAGCAGCGACGCCGGCAGAACAACAGCAGGAGAAGGCGGAAGCTGTGCCATCTACGGAACAGGGACAGCACATCACCTACGACGAAGTTCAGCTGGAAGCGATCCGCGTAGCCGTATCTTCCAAGATCATGGTGCTCACAGGCGGTCCGGGTACGGGCAAGACCACCACAACCATGGGGATCATCGCCGCCTATCGTGCCGCCGGCTGCCGGATTATTCTGGCGGCACCTACGGGACGGGCGGCCAAGCGCATGTCCGAGGCCACCGGCATGGAGGCAAAGACCATTCACAGGCTGCTGGAGTATAAGCCGCCGGAGGGCTACCAGCGTAAGGAAGAAAACCCGCTGGAGGGAGACGTGCTCATTCTGGACGAGTGTTCCATGATCGACATTATGTTGATGTACAATCTGTTAAAAGCCATGCCGGAGCAAATGACGCTGATCATGGTGGGCGACACCGACCAGCTGCCCTCGGTGGGTGCCGGCAATGTGCTGAAAGATATCATTTCTTCCGGGCGGATCCCTGTAGTGCGCTTAAGCCGGATCTTCCGGCAGGCCCAGGGCAGCCGTATCATCATGAATGCCCACCGCATCAACAAAGGGGAGCAGATCGACATGCGGGGCGGCCGGGACTCGGATTTCTTTTTTGCCTCGAAAGAGACCAATGAAGAGGTGGTGGAGCTTCTGGTGAAATACTGCACCGAAAATCTGCCGCGCTATTATCATGTAGATGCCCTGCAGGATATTCAGGTGCTGACGCCCATGCAGAGAGGCGTCTGCGGGGCGGCGAACTTGAATCAGGTGCTGCAGGAGGCTATGAATCCGGGCAGCATTTTCCTGCGTAGAGGCGGCACGCAGTACCGGCTCCATGATAAAGTCATGCAGATCCGCAACGACTATGATAAGGAAGTTTTCAATGGTGACATAGGTGTCATAAATCATGTGGACATGGAGGAACGGGAGCTGACCGTGAATTTTGACGGCCGGGAAGTGGTGTATGACGTGAGTGAGCTGGAGGAATTAACCCTTGCCTACGCCACTACAATTCACAAATCCCAGGGATCCGAGTATCCCATCGTGGTGATGCCTTTTACCATGAGCCATTATGTGATGCTGCAGAGAAACCTGCTTTACACCGGCGTGACCAGGGCGAAGAAGATCTTGGTGCTGATCGGGGAGAAAAAGGCGGTCTGGTACGCCGTCAAAAACGAGACCACCGCAGACAGAAATACGAAGCTGGCGGAACGTCTGCGGGAGGACAGCATGGAGTCCCGGATCGTTGCGCGTATGGTGCAGACAGAGCAGGCAGGACAGCAATCTGACAATAACGCTGTCCGGTCAGCGGCAGAAGCAGGGGATGCTCCTGCGGAGGTTCGATTGAAGCAGGAGGAAGGCACTGCGGCAGGCAGTCTCAATCAGAATAAAGTCAAGATGATCCAGTACAAAGGCGGAGCGCAGCCTTCCATGGTCAGCGAACAGCCGGCCCTTTACAGCGGTTCTCTGTTCCAGCGGCTTGGCCAGTCCGAGTTTCGCAGCAGTTTTTCCCTGAAAAGCAATGACCGGAATTATGTTCAGGAAAAAGGAATGGATACGGTGAAAATGCATGCGCAGGATTTCATTGCCAAAAGGCTGTCGCCAGCCGCGCCGGCAAACGACGGCAGACAGACTCCCATGCGCGGACATCCGGTTTTCGTGGCCCAGCACGCCACGGCAACCTGCTGCCGCGGTTGTCTGGCGAAATGGCACGGGATCGCGGAGGGAGCGGCGTTGTCAGAGTCAGAGCAGGAGTATCTGGTGGATGTGATTATGGAGTGGATCAGGCGACAGATGGAAGCCACTTGATAGAAAGTGGATTTTTGCGGAAGATATGTATGTGCGCAGATCAGTAAGTTATTAAAAAGATGTTGTTCGAGAATCTTTCAGGGATGGCATGGAGATATTAGGATGGAAAAACAAATCCCGGCAGACATGGAGGTGTTGTCATGACAACCATCTACTACATAGAAGACGATGAAAATATCGCCCGGCTGGTGAGTGAATATCTGAACCGACAGGGCTGCAGCGTTTCCATCTTTCCCACGATCGCCGGGGCAAAGGAGGCTTTTGCAGGAAAGCTCCCCACGCTGGCGCTGGTGGACTGGAATATGCCGGATGGCACCGGCAGCGCTTTTTGCCAGTGGATACGCGCCCGTTGGAAAGATCTGCCGGTGATCTTTATCACTGTCCGCGGCGATTCCCGGGATATCGTGTCCGGTTTTCAAAACGGTGCCGACGACTATGTGGTGAAACCTTTTGAACTGGAAGTGCTGTACTCCCGCATACAGGCATTGTTGCGCAGAACGCGGGACGTTGCGGGGAAGTATCTGTCCTGTGGGGAAATATCCCTTGACCGGGAGAAGAGGCAGGCATACCGGAACGGGGCGGAAGTCCCCTTAAGTCCGGTAGAATACCAGCTGCTCTTAACCCTGTTGGAAAATAAAGGAAGAACCGTCACCAGACAATCTCTTTTGGAAAAAATCTGGGACAGCAGCGGCAATTTCGTCAATGACAACACGCTCACCGTCACCATGAAACGCCTGCGTGAAAAGCTGCAGCAGCCGTCTTGTCTTAAGACTGTCAGGAGTGTGGGATATCGTATGGAGGAAACACCATGACCGCAAGAAGAAATATCGCAATTCTGATAGGATTTGTCCTGTCGGCCAGTCTGCTGTCCGCATCTGTGACCGCCGCGCTTCTGGAGCGGTATTATGGACGCGCATACATGCAGACGCTGGGACAGATCTGTGAGGGTGTGATCGACCGTCTGGCTGACAGCCTGACCGACAGCGCGGCATATCTCCCAGATAATAAACAGGAGACTAACCGCCCGAATATCAGCAGTCAGAGCAACGAGCACCAGAGTAACGAGCATCACAGTAACGAGCAACAGAGTAACGAGCACCACAGTAACGAGCACCAGAACAACAGTCTGCACACCAGCCGCCAAACTGCCCTCTACCAAATCGAGCAGGCCGTCCTGACAGCACTGAAAGAATACCGATACGACCCGTCTGCTTCGACCGGACAGAACCTCCTTCTTTCTTACGGTTATCGGCCAACCGATTTTTTGCAGTCTGCCGGCATAGGAGGCAGGCTTTTTATCTGGAGTGGATTCGCGGCGGGCAGCCTCTTATTTCTGGTGTCTTTTTCCCTTTTGCACAAAAGAGTGACCATGCAGGTCAATGAAATAACAAACTATCTGGAACAGGTGAACAGGGGAAGCGGCGGCGTGCTTGGGCAAGTCGGCGAGGGCGCTTTTTCCAGGCTGCAGGACGAGCTCTACAAGACGGTCACCGCCCTGCGGCAGACGAAAGATACGGCGCTTGCGGCCAGAAATAATTTTGCCGAAAACCTCTATAATATCGCCCACCAGCTTAAGACGCCGATCACCGCCATATCTCTGTCCGTGCAGATGCTCCGCAGTGAAATGACAGGAGAGGGGCCGGAAGCAGGGCATCTTACCCGGATCGCAGGGCAGCTTGCCCGGCTGACCCGTCTGGAAGAAGCGCTCCTTCTGCTTTCCCGCATCGACGCCGGCACGCTGACGCTTGAGAAAAAGGAAGTCGACGTTTTCACCCTGCTTGTGCTGTCTGCCGAAAATCTGCAGGAGCTTTTCCGGGAGAAAAATATCGCGGTGGAGATACCGGAAGCGGGCGGGACATGCATTCTGGCGGATATGGAGTGGACCATGGAGGCCGTGATGAATCTTTTGAAAAACTGTATGGAGCACACGCCGTCCGGCGGCACGGTCCGCTGTGTCTATGAAAAGAATCCCCTCTACACGCTGATCCGGATTCAGGATACGGGCCCCGGTTTCGCCAAAGAAGACCTGCCCCGCCTTTTCGAGCGTTTTTATCGGGGAAAAAATGCGGCAGGCGGCGGCATCGGCATTGGCCTTGCACTCTCCAAAGCCATCATCGAAGGGCAAAACGGAATCCTCTCCGCGTACAATCTGCAGACGGATGTGCAGAAGGGCGTGCGGACGGGCGGGGCCTGCTTCGAAATTCGCTTCTACCGGTAAAGCTTTCAGGACATTTCCGATACTGTCACCAAGCTGTCACTTTACCCGTTTATAATCAGGTACAGAGAGGAGCCGGAGAAACAAAATCTGCGGTTCTGCTCACGCACCCGGGTATACCCCGTTTGGAGCGGCGTAAAATACAAGGAATTGACAGGAGGAAATTATTTTGGAGATTTTAAAATGCGAAGGTGTGGAAAAAACCTACGGCAGCGGCGGCAATCAGGCGGTGGCGCTTGCAGGCATTGATCTGACCGTTGAAAAAGGAGAATTCGTGGCAATCATCGGGGCTTCCGGCTCCGGAAAGTCCACGCTGCTGCACATTCTGGGCAGTGTGGATAAGCCCACTGCGGGCAAAGTGACGGTGGAGGGCACCGACCTTGCGACCCTGCATGCGAAACAGGCGGCCATTTTCCGGCGCAGGAAGGTGGGGCTGGTGTATCAGTTTTATAATCTGATTCCGACGCTCACCATTCGAAAGAATATCCTTATGCCCCTTCTTTTGGATAAAAAGAAGCCGGATCCGGCATTTTTTGACCAGATCGTACAGTCTCTGGGCATTCAGGAAAAGCTGGACCTGCTGCCGAATCAGCTTTCAGGCGGCCAGCAGCAGCGGGCGGCCATTGCCCGGTCGCTGATCTACCGCCCGGCAATTCTGCTGGCGGACGAACCCACCGGCAATCTGGATCAGAAGAATTCCAGAGAGATCATCGACATGCTGAAATTGTCCAACCGCAGTTTAAAGCAGACGATCCTGCTGATCACCCATGATGAAAAGATCGCGCTGGAGGCGGACCGGATCGTCACCATAGAAGACGGCCGGATCCTGGCCGACGAGAAAAGGAGGTGACAGGTATGTGGAAAGAATATTCATCCGGTTACCTCAAAAAGAACCGTGCATCCAGCATATCGGTTATGACGGCGGCTTTTATCTCTGCTCTGCTTTTGTCCCTGCTGTGCAGTATTTTTTACAATCTGTGGGTCTATGAGATCGAGCGGATCAAAACGGAAGAAGGCGACTGGCAGGGCCGGATCGTGGGCGAGATCAGCGAACAGGATTTAGGACGTATCCGGAATCATGCCAATGTGGAAGCGGCAGTGATCAACGAGGACCTGTCAGCAGGACAGGAAACGGTGGTCGATCTTACCTTTATCAATAAGAGGGAGGTTTTCGAAGACCTGCCCCGTATTGCAGATCTGGTGGACGATGACGAATATCCTACCGTCACTTATCACTACGCTCTTCTAAACATGTATCTGGTTCGCAGCGCCGAGGATACTGCCCTGCGCTGGGTGTTTCCGTTTGCACTGGCGGTCACGGCGGCGGCCTGTCTGTCGCTTGTGCTGGTCATTCACAACGCTTTTGCGGTGTCCATGAGTGCCAGAATCCACCAGTTCGGTATTCTGTCAAGCATCGGCGCCACGCCGGGCCAGATCCGCACCTGCCTTTTACAGGAGGTGTTTGTGCTGTGTGCCGGGCCGGTATTGGCAGGCAGCCTGCTGGGTATACTGGTCAGTATGGGAATGGTGGCAGCCACGAATCTTCTGTTGGCGGACGTGGAGGGAAGGCTTGTGCTGCCGTTTGGCTATCATCCCCTGATCCTGTGTCTGTCGCTTTTGACAACTGCTGTCACGCTGCTTGTCTCTGCCTGGATTCCGGCGCGGAAGATGAGCAGGCTGACGCCTCTGGAGGCCATCAAAAATACCGGAGAGCTGCAGCTGAAACGAAAAAAGAATTCCAGACTGTTGTCACTGCTGTTCGGAATAGAGGGAGAGCTGGCCGGAAATGCGCTGAAAGCGCAGCGAAAAGCCATGCGCACCGCAGCCTTGTCGCTGGTTTTTTCCTTTCTGGCTTTTTCCTTTATGATGTGCTTTATCACGATCACGGAGGTCAGCCAGCAGGAGACATACTTCGCCAGATACCAGGACGCATGGGACGTGATGGTGACCATGAAAGATACGGATCTTGGTGACTTTGTGGAATTAACGGCATCAGATCGGCAGCACCAGTCCGAAGCACAGAAGCAGTCCGGCGAACAGCACCAGTCCGGCACACAGAAATTGCCAGACGAAAACAACTACACGTGGAACACCCTGCAGACCCTGCCCGGAGTACGCAGCTGTACAGCCTACCAGAAAGCAGCAGCGCGAAGGATCGTCACACCGGAAGAGATCAGCGCGGAAATGCTGGCAGCAGGGGGCTTTGAGAACCCTCCGGCGGAATATGTCTCCAAAGTTTCCGGTGGTTTTGTGGTAAATGCGCCGCTGGTTGTTCTGGATGACGACAGTTTTCTGGAATACTGTGCGCAGATCGGGGTGGAACCGCGGCTGGACGGGGCCGTGATCCTGAATACCACGCGGGACGCCAATGACCCGAATTTTCGAAAGCGGCGCACCCTTCCTTATCTGAAGGAGAACAACGCGACAACGGTCCTGATACGGGATGGTTTGACAGAAGATGAGCTGGCGGCTCTGGCAGCAGGCTCTTTGGAGACAGGCGGCCGGCAGGAAGACGGGACAGCGGATTCTGACAGGACTGTTGGTGCACAGCCTGATAACGCAGCCATACTTCCGGTGACTGCCTATACCCGGACCCCGCCCGTTCTGCGGGAGGAGTACGGCACACTGGATTTTCACGAACTGGTGCATTTCATCCCGCTGTCTGTCTGGAAGGAGATAGAAGCGCAGATCGGCGGCGCACAGCAGGAGGTGTATCTGAGGATTTTAGCGCAGGAAGGAACTACGCCGGCAGAACTTGCGAAGATAGAAGCGCAGATATCTCAATTTTTGGAAGAAACGCCGGATATCAATAGAGCAGGCGTAGAAGGCCAGAGAATTGAAGAATCAGAATCAAGTGAAGAAAGCGTGAGAACCGCAGAACCAGAATCAAGTGAAGAAAGCAATAGAATCGCAGAACCAGAACCAAACGAAGAACACCAAAGAACCGACCACCCCGCCCCATTCACAGGCCTCATCGAGATCGAGAACCGTCTCCGTGAGCAGCAGAACAACGAGCGGATGTTTACCGGCATGAAGGCGGTCTTAAGTGTCTTCTGTATCCTGCTGGCTACCATCGGCATCGGCAATGTCTTCTCCAACACGCTGGGCTTTATGCGTCAGAGAAGGCGGGAATTTGCCCGCTATCTGTCCATCGGCCTGACACCGCTGGGAATGTGGAAGATCTTTTGTATAGAAGCGCTGGTCATTGCGGGGCGTCCGGTGCTTGTGGCGTTGCCCGTTACCGTCTTTGGAGTGATTCTTTTTATCAAGGCAAGTTATCTGGAGCCGATGCTTTTTATAAGAGAAGCGCCGTTTGTGCCAATCGCATTCTTTATCCTGGTCATCTTCGGGTTTGTGGGGCTGGCGTACTGGCTGGGCGCGAAACGGTTACTGGACAGCAGTCTGGCGGAAGCGCTGCGGGATGATACGGTGCTGTGAAATAATGTCCGTCTCCCTCTAAAGTCTCACCGGAATCATCCGATAAAGTTAGTGAAGAGATTTATCACAGAAAGGAGGCGTCTCCTATGCGTATAGAAGCTTATACACAGGTACAGCAGTTATACAACGCGACGAAACCAGCTAAATTACAGGGGAAGGCACACGTATCCGCTACCGACAGGATTCAGATTTCCAGTATCGGTAAGGATATCCAGATTGCCAAGAATGCGGTGGCAGCAGCGCCGGATATCAGAGAGGACGTGGTGGCGCCGATCAGGGCGGCCGTTACGAACGGGACATATCAGGTGAGTGCGGAGAGCTTTGCAGAGAAATTAATGCAGAAGTACGAGGAAATCGAAGGTCTGTAGACACAGTGAAGGAGAGAATATAACGTGGCGAGTTTAATGGAAGTCTTGATTGATGTTTTAGAACAGGAAAATCAGGAGTACGAGAAGCTGTTAAGCCTGTCCATGCGTAAGACTTCTGTCATTGTGTCGGAAGACCTGGCAGAATTAACTAAGATCACGGATGAGGAGCAGGTCATCGTAAGCAGGATCAATCATCTGGACAACCAGAGATATGAGGCCGTTAGTGACATTGCGGATGTACTTAACAAGGATGTTGACAAACTTAAAATCGTTGATTTGATCAAGATGCTGGCAGGAAGAACGGAAGAGCAGGAGAAGCTGGCGGCAGTGTTCGACAGGCTGCGCGAGAATGTGCGCGGTGTGAAGCGGGCGAACGAGCAGAACGGAGAACTGATCCGGGATGCGCTTGAGCTGGTGCAGTTTAATATGAATGTTCTTCAGTCGATGAATAAGGCTCCGGAGTCTGCAAATTACAACAGGGGCGCTTACAATACCGGCGATATGATCGGGACGAGTCATATGACTTTTGATGCGAAACAATAATTGTTAAGGACGGTGGAATTATGTCATTAATGGGAAGCCTTTGGACGGGCGTATCAGGATTACAGTCTTCAAATAACGCGCTGAATACGACGGCGCATAACATGTCGAATCTGGACACCGAGGGGTATACCAGACAGCAGGTCGCACAGGGCACCAGACCTTATGTGACGATCTCTACAGGTAGACCTAATTGGCAGCAGATCGGTCTCGGTGTCAATTATACCCTAACAAGACAGGAAAGAGATTATTTTTTGGATCTGAACTATCGTCGCGAGTCGGGACGGAGCGCTTATTATGATGTGGCGACAAGCACGATGGAAGAGGTAGAATATATATTGGGCGAATCCAATGAGGGCCATGAGTTCTCGGAGTCGCTCTCTAATTTCTGGACGGCAATTCAGGAGCTGAGCAAGGATCCGACAAGTTCTGTGAACCAGAATCTGTTCGTGACCAGAGCACATGAGTTTACGACACGCGCGTCAGCTGTTTATACCAGCCTGTGCCAGTATCAGGACAATCTGAACAGGTCGATAGTCAAGGAAGTTAACAATATCAATAAATATGCGCAGGAGATCGAGGATCTCAACCAGCGGATCATAGCCGTCGAGGCCGGCAAGGAACATGCCAACGATCTGCGTGACCGCAGGAATCTGCTTCTTGATAAGCTGGCGCAGCTGGGTAATATCAGCTATAAGGAGGATGCGACCGGCTATGTGAGCGTCAGGTTCGAGGACGTGGATCTTGTCAAAGGCGGCCTGGTGAACAAGATGGAGCTGTATACGGATCCCCAGACCGGTTTCTATACACCTTACTGGAAGATGCTGGCGAACTATTCCTATGATGAGAAAGGCAATCCGGTGGTTACGGAAGAGGATATCCGCGCGGCGAAGGTGTTTGACCTGAGCAGGACGATTTCTTCCGAGCTGAATACGGATATCGGTTCTCTGAAAGGAATGCTTCTGGCAAGGGGCGACCACAGAGCGACTTATAAAGAGATCAAGGATTATCCGCCGGGTTCGGATCCGAATGACCCGACGCAGAAAGTGGACGGCTGGTATAATAAGAACGTGGCGCAGTCCATCGTTATGAATATACAGGCGGAGTTTGACCAGCTGATCCATATCGTAACGACGACGATCAACGACATTCTGGCGGAAGCGGCGGAGAAAGCCGCAGAGGACGGCAACCCGAATTATATGCGGGATGAGAACGGCAACCCCTGGCAGCTGTTTGTCAAGACGATAGAAGGTGACGACTGGACCACATCCAATATGACGGTCAACACCGTGCTGCGTCAGAATCCTTCTCTGTTATCCTTCCGGTTGTCGGAGCACTCCGAGGATAATGCGACAGTCGAGAAATTGAAAGCAGCTTTTGAAGCGAAGATATATACTTTGAATCCCAACGTACAGACGCCGGTCGGCTTTACCGACTATTATAAGAACCTGGTATCGCAGGTGGCCAACGGCGGTTCGGTATTCAGGCTGATTCAGGAGAACCAGACAATGACTACGGACGCGATTTTTTATGCGAGAGAGCAGGTGGTGGGAGTTTCTTCCGATGAAGAGCTGACCAGCATGATCAAATTCCAGAACGCGTACAATGCGTCCAGCCGTTATATCAACGTGGTCAGCGAGATGCTGGAGCATCTGGTAACTGCGTTGGGAAGATAGAAGAGGTGAGCCTATGTCATCAACATTTTTTGGTTTGGAAATTGCCGCATCGGGACTGCGGGCAGCGAACGCGGCCCTCAACACGACGGCTAACAATATAAGTAATGCAAGTACGGCTGGTTACAGCCGTCAGGAAGTAAAGCAGGAAGCCATGAACCCGCTCCGTGTATTTGCTACCTATGGCTGTGCGGGCGCCGGCGTCAACACGCTGGCCATCGAGCGGATCCGTGACAGCTTCTACGACCAGAAGTTCCGTGAGAACGAGACGAAGCTCGGAGAGTTCGACACGAAGGCTTACTACTGTAAGATGATCGAAGAGTATCTGACCGACGACGGCAAGACCGGATTCAAGTCGATCTTCGATGACCTGGGTGAGGCACTGCAGGAGATCACGAAGAATGCCAGCAGTGATTCCACCAAGAGCGCTTTTATCTCGACAGCCAAGAGTATGGCGGACTACTTCAACAATATGTACGGCGATCTGCAGAATCTGCAGGCGGACGTCAACGATGAGATCAAGATCCGTGTTGACCATATCAATTCCATCGCGCAGGATCTGGCGACGGTCAACAAGCAGATCAATCTGATAGAGATCAACGGGCCGGTGGCCAATGAGCTGCGGGATAAGAGGGATCTGCTGATCGACGAGCTGTCGGCGATCGTGAATGTGGATGTGACGGAAGAGCCGATCTACGATCAGACGGGGAATGAGACAGGCGCATACCGCTGTATCGTGCGGATCGCAGGCGGCCAGATCCTGGTTGACCAGAATGAATACAATCAGCTCGAATGCGTGGCCCGCACTTCCGACGAGAAAGTGAATCAGACGGATATTGACGGTCTGTATGACATCCGCTGGACACACGGTCCGGAGTTTGGTTTATATAATGCATCCATGACAGGCGCCTTAAAAGGCCTGATCGAGATGCGTGACGGTAATAACGGAGAGTATTTCCGGGGTACGACTTCGGAGGTCATCTACAGCGGTGATACGAGCAAAGTTACCATCAAGACGGAAGATGCCTATCTGAGCACAATGATGAAATGTAATCTGTCCGATACGGGCGGCGTGATCAATATCGGCAATCAGCTGTATTATTATACGGACTGGAGCTATAACGGAGACGGCGAATATACCTTTACGATCGACAATCTGAAAAGCGAAGAGCCGATCACGGCGGTCAAGAATTACAAGTCGGCAACAGTCGGCGATGATGTGAGATATCAGGGTGTTCCCTACTACATGCAGCAGATGAACGAGTGGGTTCGTGAGTTTACCAAGAAGGTGAACGATATCTTTACGGACGGTCTCACGGCGGCAGGCGATGATGCCGGTATCCTGTTTACGGCCCAGAAGCCGAAGCAGGACGGCCAGTATACGGAAGACCAGCTGAATGATTCCGCGCAGAACGGCAAGGGCTATTACTATATGACGGCGGGCAATCTGGAAATCCTGGACGCGCTGATGAAGGACGCTTCCCTTCTGGGAACGAGAGGCCGGACGATCGACGAAAATGGCAATGAGCAGATAGACGGTGTGGAGCAGTGTGAACAGGTCAAGAAAGTGATCTCCATGATGAGCGACAAGAACCAGTTCAGTTTCCGTGGAAGAGATGCAGGCGGGTTCCTGGAGTGCGTATTGTCAGACGCGGCTTTAAATGCCAGCAATGCCAATATTTTCTATGCGACCTATCTGAGTCTGGAGACCAACATTGACAACCAGAGAATTTCCATCTCCGGCGTTGATGAAGATGAGGAAGCGGTAAACCTTGTGAAATACCAGAATTCTTATACACTGGCTTCCAAGATGATCTCGGTTCTGACAGAGATTTACGACAGACTGATCCTGCAGACCGGCGTCTAAGACGACAGGGCACTCACAGGCGAAGCAATTTGATGGAAAAGAGGATGATAAGCCATGAGAATGACAAATAAGATCATGCGGAATAATTCGCTGTATAATATCAATCAAACTAAGATCATGGAAGATAAGCTGACGAATCAGATGACCAATCAGAGTAAGATCGTGCGGCCTTCCGACGATCCGGTGGTGGCGATCCGTGCGCTGCGTCTGCGCAGTAATGTGACCAGCGTGACGCAGTATCATGATAAGAATGCGGCTGACGCCGATCAGTGGCTGACGGTAACGGCGGACGCGCTCGCGACGATCGATTCTGTATTGAAGAATCTGTATGAGCAGGCGACAGGAGCAGCCAACAAATATGAGACTTCGGAAGATTTGAGTATCATTCTGGAGCAGATGAAATCCCTGACGAAGGCGTTTTACGACAGCGGTAATGTGGATTATGCGGGTCGTTATGTGTTCTCCGGTTTCCGGACGGATACGGCGATCACGTTCTCGGCGGAGGATATCGCGCAGATGAAGAAACATCCGGTGTCCTACAATCTTACGGAGAGCATCGGTTATGAAAGCATCAGCACCATCAACTACACGGATTTCAGCGTGCTGGATAAGGGACTTCCTGCGGGAGCTGCGGCCACGGAGAGCTACGAGCAGTATGTGACCAACACCACGATGTACCGTTTCCGGCTGGCCTATAATGATATAGACAGCAAGGATGAGAACGGCAACCCCAAGCTGCCGACTCTGACGCAGAACGGGACAGCGCTTAACAATATCACGTCTTATGCGACGGCGGAGGATGCCTACAAGGCAGTTGCCGACGGTACGGAGAAGGGGATCGCGTTTGTTGCCGGCACAGGCGAACTGGTATTCAGCAAGGATTTCTACGAGAATCAGTTCAAAGAAGGCGACAGGTTTGAAGTCAACTACGACAAGAGCAACTGGAAAGAGGGCGACATTAATCCCGTTCACTACTTCCCCTGCACGGAGACGAAGGATGACGGCCAGCAGATCATCTATAATAAGGTGAAGGAAGACCAGGATATTTATTACGACGTAGGTTTCAACCAGAAGATCCAGGTCAACACCGTGACGACAGAGGTCTTTACCCACGATGTGCAAAGAGACATGGACGATTTCTATTCCCAGAGTCTGCAGCAGCTGAAAGCGATCGAGACCAAGATCAGCGATCTTGAGAAGAAGATGCAGGATCTGCCGGAGGACAGTGCGGCTTATCAGGAACTGTCCCTGCAGATGGAAGGCGCCAAGAAGGCGGATTCCTACATCCGCGAGAATATCCAGAAGAAATTCGAGAACCAGATCACGAAGTATCAGAAATACCGCGATGACAACGATCTGGCGATCACCAACAACGCGACGAGAGGAAGCCGTCTGGATCTGATCACAGAAAGACTTTCCAGCCAGAAGGCAACCTTTAAGGAGCTGCAGACAGACAATGAGGGGATTGATATTACCCAGGTTGCAGTAGAGTTATCCAGTGCGGAGCTGACCTATCAGACGGCGCTGATGGCTACCGGTAAGATCATGCAGACCAATTTGATGAACTATATCTAAGAGACAGCGGCAGCAGGTAACGGGCTGACCATGAAAATGGTTTTGATGACCGTGTATCTGCTGCCGTATTTAAGAGAGGAAGGTTAAGACTATGCAGATTACGACAAAAGTGTTTGGCGAGATCACAGTGGATGACGATAAGCTCATATATTTTCCGAAAGGCATCATCGGCTTTCCGGATCTGAAGGATTTTGCGCTGATCCATGATGAGGAGAAGGGATCGGATTCCATTCACTGGCTGCAGTCCATCCAGGAGCCTGCTTTTGCGATGCCGGTCATGGATCCGCTGCTCGTATGCCCGGATTATAATCCCGAGGCGGACGACGAACTGCTGAATAACCTTGGTGAGATCAAGCCGGATGACCTGCTTGTGCTCGTGACCGTGACGGTGCCCAGTGATCTGACACAGATGTCAGTAAATCTGAAAGGCCCGATTGTGATCAATGCCGGGGAGAGAAAAGCGATACAGGTTATCGCGGAAGGCGATACCTATCAGGTAAAATTCCCGATCTATGATATATTAAACAAGAAGAAAGCAGGTGAGTAGATGTTAGCTTTATCCAGAAAAAAGAACGAGGCGCTGGTGATCAACAATAACGTGGAGATCACGGTGCTGGAGATCAAAGGCGAACAGGTGAAGCTGGGCATCAGCGCTCCCCGTGAAGTCCCGGTATACCGCAAGGAAGTCTATGTGCAGATACAGGATGCCAATCAGGAGTCTGTTGATGTGGCCGGTATTGAGGCACTGCAGAATCTGCTTGGATAACAGAATAACGACAGAAAAAACAGTCTGTGTTTGTGACAGACTGTTCTTTTTTTAAAGCAGGGAATTTAACACCCGGATCATCTCCGCAACCCGGATCTCATAAGTGTGCAGCGCAGCCACCTTTTCATAACCGTTCAGGGCGATCTCGATGCGCTCGTTCTCGTGGCTTAAGTAATACCGGACCTTGTGTTCCAGTTCTTCCATCGACTCGTAGGTCTCAAGCTCCCGTCCGATCTCGAAATATTCCGGGATCTCAGCCTGCCAGTTGGTCAAAAGGAAGCCGCCGCAGCCCAGCACGTCCCAAATCCGCTGGGAGAGGCCGGTCTCGATGGGGCGCATGGTGATGTTTAAATTGATCCTGCTTGCGTGAAAGATTTTGGGCATTTGGGTCAGTGTCAGTGCAGGCCCTTTGCAGTGTACTTTGGGAAGCGCCGACGTATCGCTGCGGGTGTAGAGATTGACCTGAAAATGCTCCGCCAGCCGGTTCAGCGTCCGCTCCCGCTCGACGGCCGCCAGTTTGATGCCGATATACTGGTGTGCGGTCAGATAGCGTCCGGTGTCCGTGTAAGTGTCGCCGCCTCTGTAAAAATCCGGATCGGCCTCTGTGATCTCACGGATGACACGGTCCGTCAGCGCATCGGCGATGAAATTACAGCCGTACACCTTAAGCTGTGCCTCGATCAGTCCGTCCACAAAGCCGCGGGTGTGCTCTGAAAGGCCGGTGCAGGCAGCGGCGGCAGCGTCTGTCCCGGCAGGCAGCGGCTGTGCATGGAGCAGCCTGTCGTAGCGGCATTTTTCCGTATAGAGGGAACCTACGAAGCTGACGTCGCCGCCATATCCGGCAAAATCCTTTTCCGTCATGCCAAGCACGGCCCTTTCCCAGCGCTTTACGTTTGCGGCCAGGGGCAGATAGAAGATCCGTCCGGGGTTTACCGGATGAAACGACTGATACTGTGCATGGTCGAATAAGAAAATGCGGTTCCACTCGTTTTTCAGGGCGTTGGAGAACAGCTCCGGCACGGGAGAGTCCACGCTCCAGCATACGTAGGGCACCTTGAAGCGATTGCAGGTATAGGAGATCGCCGGGAAGAAATTGATGCTGAACACGAAAGCGAAAGAATGCTCCGTCAGCCATTGTGTGAGCCGGAGGGCGCACTGCTGCGGCGAGACATGTTTATCGGTCATTTCTGTTTCTTCCGTGCAGACCGTGATGCCGAAATCGGTGAAGGTCTGGATAAGATCGGGTTCACAGATGTTGTTGTAGCGGTAAAATAAGATTTCCATAGGGGCCTCCGTTCTGACCAGCGATGGTTTTTTGTTGTGAAACATGATGATATTGTAACATAATAGTGCCCGTTTTGTATCAGCTGCCCTAAACATATTCTTCATCTTTCCGATATATATATCAAAGATCACGTGGTAACTCTCTGCGACTGTGCCCCGAAATCTGCCCTGATCACGAAGGACGCTGTATACTGGAGAGGAACGGACGTTATCAATAGACGATTCTATAAAGTATACTATATCACATGGAGGTGATCGGCAATGGCAATCGAACCATTAAACAGTGCTATGACCTATCAGGCACAGGCGGCTGTAAAACCGCAGACAGTAACACAGGTGAACACGGAAGTTCCCGAGGACGGACAGACAGTCAATGTTGATGCGACCACTGCATCCGTGACCAAAGTGCAGGCCGAAGACGAGCAGGCAGGCAGCGAAGGCAACGGCAGCGAGCAGCAGCAGGAGGAGATGGACGCACAGGTTCCCGGGATGCCGGACAGCCTGAAGAAGATGATCGCAGACATGAACAAGAAGATCCGCAATACCAATGCGGAAGCGGTGTTCGGCGTTCATGAGAAGACGAACAGGATCATGATCAAGATACTGGATAAGGATACGAAGGAGATTCTGAAAGAATTTCCGCCGGAGAAGACGCTCGATATGATCGCGAGCATCTGGGAGATGGCAGGTATCCTTGTAGATGAGAAACTATAGTACTGCAACAGGAGATGGCAGACAGCATTTAGGAGGAAACGAAAATGGCTATCAGAATTACGGGTATGTATTCCGGTCTGGATACGGAGAGTATCATCAGCGAACTTGCCTCTGCGCAGAGCGTTAAGAAGAACAAACTCGTGAAGGCGCAGACCAAACTGAGCTGGAAGCAGGATGCATGGAAGGCCCTGAACACGAAGATTTACAGTTTTTACACGAACATACTGGACAATATGCGCTTTGAAGGTTCTTATATGCGGAAATCGACGAAGGTATCGCATCCCAATGCGGTAAGCATCGTCACCTCGGCAGACGCGCCGAACAGCGTGCAGACTTTGAAGATCGGGCAGTTGGCGAAGCAGGGGTATCTGACCGGCGGCAAGCTTGCTCCGATCAAAGATAAAGACGGAAATGACGTCAAGGTTTCGGCGATGACGAAATTAAAGGATATGGGATTTTCCGGAGAAGGTTCCTTCCGTGTGAAAGTGAACGGCAGATCCACGGATATCACGCTCAAAGAGGATATGAAGATATCCGACGTGGTAAACCAGCTGAATGCGGCAGGCCTTTCGGCGAGCTTTGATGCCAAGAACCAGAGATTTTATGTGAACGCCAAGAACTCCGGCGCGACGGCTGATTTTACGATCACGAGCAATGATGCCGGCGGTAAGGATATTCTCGGCAAGCTGGGCCTGGTAGCAGCTTATGACACGACAAGTAACGAGTATAAAGAGTATCAGCTGTGGGCCAGCTATAAAACGGATCTGACAGCCCGTGGAGATGCAGAGGCTAAAGAGATTGCCAGGCTGATCGCTGCCAAGAAGGCCAGCACGGATTCTCTTTTGAAAGCCAACGAGGAATATCAGAAGCGTCTGGATGCGCTGTTCAAAGATAATGACGAGAACAGCAAATATCAGATCGACTATGACGAGAACGACAAGGATAAGGTCAATGCCCAGGCCGATGCTTTATATGAAGAACTGTACGGCCCGGAGACGCCCAAGCTGGACGATAAAGGCCAGCCCGTATTGGACGCTGATGGCAATCAGGTCATGGAGCGGGTCGGCGGCCTTAAGAAGACGCTGGACGACGCGAAGGATGCCCTGAAAAAGGCGCAGGAGGAACTGGCGGAACTGAAAAAGTCCGGTACGGCCACCGAAGCTGAGATCGAAGCGGCGGAGCAGAAGGTAGGAACGGCAAGCGAGAAAGTAACAGATGCCCAGAAAGCCTTCAATAAGAAGAACGCCCACTACAGTTATGTCAAAGGCGTTGCCAATATCCAGAATGCGATAGAGGCCAACAAGGAGACGATCGCCGATAACAGATCCTACTATGAAGTCGATCCGACCACCGGCGAGCCGGTCCTGGATGCCAATGGGAAGCTGCAGGCGACCCAGAAGGCCAAGGATGAGATAGCAGGTTATTTTGATGATAAAATAGCGATGGCGGAGCAGTATCTGAAGGATGCGGCGGATTATGAAACTCTTTCCGATGCTGAGAAGGAAGCGCTGGGGCTGGCCACCAAGATTGACGGCCGTGACGCTACGATCAATCTGAACGGCGTAGAATACACAAGCAGCAAGAACACCTTCGAGATCAACGGCATGACCATCACGGTACAGCAGGAGATTTCGGAAGAGATCACGCTGACTACCGCAGAGGATACCGACGAGATCTTCAATATGATCAAGAACTTCTTCACCGAGTACAACAAGCTGATCAACGAGATGGACGCTCTGTACAATGCGGATTCTTCAAAGGGCTATGAGCCGCTTTTGTCCGAGGAGAAGCAGGGGCTGGCGGATTCCGAGATCGAGGAGTGGGAGAAGAAGATCAAGGATTCCCTGCTGCGAAGGGATTCCACGCTGCGTAACGTGACGGATGCCATGAAGAATGCGTTAATGCAGGGCGCTACCGTGAACGGCAAGACGATGTATCTGTCCGATTTCGGCATCAACACACTGGGTTATTTCAATGCGGCCGATAACGAGAAAGGCGCTTATCATATTGACGGTGACAAAGACGATCCGGCTGTGGCGAACAATGATGATAAGCTGCGCGCCATGATCGCATCCGATCCGGCGACCGTACAGAAATTCTTTGCAGGACTGTCCAAGAATCTTTATGATACACTGACGGATAAGATGAAGGCCGTCAAGGATACCAGCAGCGCCTTTACCGTCTATAATGATAAGACGATGGAGAAGGAATATAAAGATTATACCGACAGGATCAAGAAGGAAGAGACCAAGCTGAATGCCCTGATCGATAACTGGTATAAGAAGTTCTCGGCGATGGAGACGGCCATGGCGAAGCTGCAGTCCAAGAACAATGCCGTATCCGGTATGCTCGGCGGCTGATAAGCTGATGACGGAGCGGGAAACCGCCGTCTGTCCAGCCTGACAGACATAACATATAGTAAACCACATAACAAAAGGTATATGAAGGCGGCGCATTGATGTGCTGTCAGGTACACCGTATCGAAAGCGCCTGTGCAGGGACTTTTCCGATACGGTGTATTGATTTAAAATATTGACAGGCCGCGCAGTCAACTGTATTATTAAACTATAGACCTTTAAATGCAGGAGGAAGAATCATATGCCAGTACAGAATCCCTATGAACAGTATCAGAGAAATAAAGTATTGACAGCCACACCGGCGGAAGTGACTTTGATGCTATACGAGGGCGCGATCAAATTTTGTAACATTGCCATCATGGCGATTGAGAATAATGAGATGGAGAAAGCACACAACAATATCATGAAGACACAGCGTATCATCGAAGAGTTTCGTAATACGCTGGATCGTCAGTATGAGGTGGCGGAAGATTTTGACAGAATCTATGTCTATGTGCTCCGTCGTCTGTTCGAGGCCAATGTCAGGAAGGACAAGGAGATATTGGAAGAGGTGAACGGACATCTTAGAAGCCTCCGGGATACCTGGAAGGAAGTTATGAAGAAGTGCAATAAGGCGTAACAGACAGTTGGCTGTTACAGCAGGATATAAAGGGGTATGTTTATGAGCCAGAGCGGTGCACAGATATTATTACAGAGTCTGGAGAAGAAGACGAAGCTGCTTGACGATATGATCCGGCAGAACGGTGTGCAGGAAGAGCTTCTGAAAGAAGAAGATCTGGATATGGATGCCTTTGATGAGGCGATCAACCAGCAGGGCTTCTACATAGAAGAACTGGACAAACTGGATCAGGGTTTTGAAACTGTCTATGACAGGGTGCGGGAGGAACTGCTCCGGGACAAGGCGCGTTACCGCATGGAGATCATACGCATGAAAGAGCTGATTCAGCAGATCACAGACAAGATCGTGACGCTGAATGCAGGCAATATGCGCAATAAGATGCTGGCGGAGAACCAGTTTAACAGGAAGCGGGTTGCCATCGGCACCGGCGCTTCCCAGAACAAAGCGGCCAGGAACTATTATAACAATATGAACCGTCTCAATTATGTGAGTCCGCAGTTTTACGATAATAAGAAATAAAGTTGTTTATGCACCTTGCATCTCCGGGTAGATGGAAGGTGCTTTTATCAATCGCGACAGGAATTTGACCATGGAAGCATATACAGGATTTGCACAGGTATACGATACGTTTATGGATGACACGCCCTATGAGGAGTGGAGCCGCTTTTTGCCGGCGCTGTTGCAAAAACACCGGGGAGGCGGGCAGGATTCTGTGTCGTCCGGCACCGTCCCGGCGGACGGCAAAGGCACGGGTAATCATTATGCCATAGAAACTGACGATAATGTCATAAAAGAGAATCTGCGTCAGGAGCAGAATACCATTCTGGATCTGGGCTGTGGTACGGGCACGCTGACGCAGCTTCTGGCCGCACAGGGCTATGATATGATCGGGATAGATAACGCGCAGGAAATGCTGCAGATTGCCATAGAGAAAAGAGACAGCGCAGGGCTGGATATCCTCTATCTGCTGCAGGACATGCGGACATTTGAACTGTACGGTACAGTCGGCGCCGTGATCAGTGTCTGCGATTCGGTCAACTATCTGCTGGAAGAGGAGGAGATCGTGCAGACCTTCCGACTGGTCAATAATTACCTTTTTCCGCAGGGGATCTTTATCTTCGATTTCAATACGGTATATAAATATGCGCAGGTCATAGGGGATGCCACGATCGCGGAGACCCGGGAAGACTGCAGCTTTATCTGGGATAATTACTATCACGAAGAGGAACAGATCAATGAATATGATCTGACCGTGTTTGTAAAAGAGCCTGCAGACATGGAGCAGGCGGATCATGCGTTATATCGGAGATTTCAGGAGACCCATTACCAGCGGGGCTATGAGCTGGAGCAGATGAAGGACTGTCTGCGCAGGGCCGGTATGGTGTTTGTGGAGGCGGTCGATGCGGACACCCATGAGGCGGTAAATGACGTGAGCGAACGGATTTATGTGGTGGCGCGCAAAGGCGCATGACATTTTTTGTATAATTTGGATATCCCTGTAGGATACTATGGTTATGAACAAAGCAGACAGGAGGGGCAGCAGAATGGCGGACTACATAGTGAGGGCAACGGCGGCGAATGCACAGATACGGGCTTTCGCGATCACATCAAAGGATACGGTGGAACATGCCAGGAGCGCCCATGACTTAAGCCCGGTGGTGACGGCGGCGCTGGGACGGCTGATGACGGGTGCCGTGATGATGGGCAGTATGTTGAAAGGAGAGAAGGATCTGCTGACGCTGCAGATAAACGGACGCGGGCCGGTACGCAGTCTGGTGGTGACGGCGGATGCGGGCGGGCACGTGAAGGGATATGCGGGCAGCCCGCAGGCGATGATGCCGCCAAACAGTGCCGGCAAGCTGGATGTAGGCGGCGTGATCGGCAAGGGTACGCTGACGGTCATCAAAGATATGGGCCTGAAGGAACCTTACTCTTCCACCGTGGCGCTGCAGACCGGGGAGATCGGCGACGATCTGACTTATTATTTTGCGGCGTCGGAACAGGTGCCCTCGGTGGTCGCGCTGGGGGTTTTGATGGACAGGAATAATACGGTGAAGCAGGCAGGCGGCTTTATCCTGCAGCTGATGCCTTTTACAGAAGAGGCGGTGATCGGTGCGCTGGAGAAAAAGCTGGCGTCGCTTGCACCTGTCACCACACTGCTGGAGGAGGGCAAAAGCCCGGAGCAGATTCTGGAGGAGGTGCTGGGCGATCTGGGCGTGGAATTTACAGACCGCATTCCGGTGTCGTTCTACTGTAACTGCAGTAAGGAGCGGGTGGAGAAGGTGCTGACCAGCCTGAGCAGAGAGGAGCTTAAGGATCTGATCGACGAGGGCAAAGATGTGGAGCTGAACTGTCACTTCTGCAACACGGATTATACGTTCCGTGTGGAAGAACTGAGGAAGCTATACCGGTAAAGAAAGGCACAGAGACAAAGAGAGGCGGGACAATTCATGAAACATGGATTTATCAAGGCGGCGGCGATGACCCCGAAGATCCGGGTGGCGGATCCGGCGTACAATGCGGGCGAGATCTGTAAAGGACTGAAAGAGGCATATGCAAAAGGGGCGAAGATCATTGTCTTTCCTGAGCTGTGCATTACAGGCTATACATGCGGCGACCTTTTTTTGCAGGAGCTGCTGCTTGTGCAGGCGCGGGAAGCGCTGGACGTGGTGGCGGATGCCACGGAAGGCAGTGATGCGCTTGTGTTCGTGGGACTGCCGTTGGAGATGGGCCACAAGCTCTACAATGTGGCGGCGGTGCTGCAGAACGGAGAAGTGCTGGCCTTTATCCCGAAGCGTTATATCCCTTCCTATGCGGAGTTCTATGAGGCAAGACATTTCATGCCGGGCAACGAAGAACCGGAGATTTATCTTTTTCATGGAAAAGAGGTGCCCGTGGGGACCAACATCCTGTTCGCGGTGGATGCGGTGCGCGGCCTGACGGTGGGCTGCGAGCTGTGCGAGGATCTGTGGGCGCCCTTATCGCCGGGCACGAGACATGCGCTGGCGGGGGCCACGGTACTGGTGAACCTGTCGGCCTCCAACGAGACCGTGGGCAAGGATGTGTACCGGGAAATGCTGGTGAAGTCTTCCAGCGCGAAGCTGATTGCGGGCTATGTCTACGCCTCGGCGGGGGAAGGCGAGTCCACCCAGGATCTGGTCTTCGGCGGCCATAACATGATCGCGGAGAACGGGACGATGCTGGCGCAGGCGAAACGCTTCGCGCCGGAGAATCTCTATGCGGATCTGGATCTTCACAGGCTGCAGCATGAAAGGCGGCGGATGATGAGCTACCGGCCGGAGCGCAGCGGGGTTTATCTTGTGATACCTGTTTCCATGGAGGAAGAAGAGACGGCGCTGGAGCGCAGCTTCGGGGGCAGGCCTTTCGTGCCGGCGGACGAGAAGGAGCGCGCGCGGCGGTGTGAGGAGATTTTGTCCATTCAGTCCTGCGGCCTTAAGAAACGATATGAGCATACAGGCTGTCAGTCGGCAGTGGTCGGGGTTTCGGGCGGCCTGGACTCTGCGCTGGCGCTTCTGGTGACGGTGCGTGCCTTTGATATGCTGGGACTGGACAGACGGCAGATCACGGCCGTGACCATGCCGTGCTTCGGCACCACGGACAGAACCTACGATAATGCCTGCAAAATGGCGCGCACCCTGGGGGCGACACTGCAGGAAGTGGATATCAAAGAAGCGGTGACGGTGCATTTCCGGGATATCGGACAGAAGACAGAGGACCATGATGTGACCTATGAAAACGGACAGGCCAGAGAGCGCACCCAGGTCTTGATGGATATCGCCAACCGCACGGGCGGCCTGGTCATCGGGACCGGGGATATGTCGGAACTGGCTCTGGGATGGGCCACCTACAACGGCGACCACATGTCGATGTACGGTGTCAATGCCGGCGTGCCGAAGACGCTGGTGCGCCATCTGGTACAGTATTATGCGGACACCTGCGGCAGCGGGGAACTTAAGGACGTGCTTCTGGATGTACTTGACACGCCTGTCAGTCCGGAACTCCTGCCGCCCGTGGACGGCGTGATCTCCCAGAAGACGGAAGATCTGGTGGGGCCTTATGAGCTGCATGACTTTTTCCTGTATTACATGCTGCGCTGCGGTTTTGAGCCGTCAAAGATCTACCGGATCGCCTGCCGGTCTTTTCAGGATATGTATGACAAGAGTGTCATTTTGAAGTGGCTCAAAACCTTTTATAAGAGATTTTTTGCACAGCAGTTTAAACGTTCCTGCCTGCCGGACGGCCCCAAAGTCGGCAGCGTGGCAGTATCCCCCAGAGGGGACCTGCGGATGCCCTCCGACGCCTGCGCCGACATCTGGCTGAGACAGGTTGAGGAATTGTAATTGTAAAAGAGCAGTTTACGGTGTGATGACACCTGTGTCAGTATCCCCCTCGTTTTCCAACGCCTTGTTTAAGGAAGTGCTGATGGCATCCAGCAGGATCATGGAGGTGTATTTGCTGTCATCCGGGTAGCTGATATTCTCCAGACTCTGATTGGTTATGATCTGGTTGGCAAGATCCTCGAAAGAAGGCTGGATCAGAGGATACATGGTCGCCACGGCTTCGTCCAGGTTGATGAGCCTTATGGAGTTGATATTTTTCTCATCCACAGTCACCTCGATCTCCACCACGTTGTCGTTCAGGATCAGGGAGGTCGTGTACACACCGGGCACATAGGAATTGGTCGTAGTCTGTGTGACGGTGGACATGGTCTCTTTTTTCTCCTCTCTGGGAAGGAACATGATGATCAGCAGGACGATAAAAAGGATACCGAGCACGGCAAAGATGCCGGTATATATCAATTCTTTTACGTGAAGCACGACGATTTTGGTTTTGGAACTCATACTATATCCCCATGGAAATTCTTTTTTATCAGTCTATGACAGGCAGGGGCGGTTTATGCGTGTGATCGCTGCTGGTTTTTTGACGGAAAGATAATGGACTTTGTGTTCATAGTGTGATAAGCTGAAATTAACTTGATGACCGGTCTTCATAATTGGGAGGTGAGACAATGCCGAATGGTGCAGAGATTATTGAAAGAGCCGTAAATGAATTTCAAAGAGTGCAGACGCATATGAAGAATGCGAAAAGAGAAAATGCTGTTGAGACGTATGCGGAATTAAAGAAGGATTATAAATCTTTAAAAGTAGTACTGAATTCCCTCGGCGTGAACCTTACGGACATCGACGAAATCAAAGAGTAGAAGGGAAACCGTAGGTTGAACTGTTACACAGTGAATGAGATACAGTAAACGAAATGTCTAATATCGTTTACTGTAAGTAGACGAAATAAGTGAGATATGGAGTTGACAACTGCATAGAATATTGGTATCGTTAACCGGAACAAGGGCGTTCTTACTGCAATATTGCGGGGGAAGAGCGCCTTTTTGTATGGATGGAGCTGTAATTGGGCAGTGGCTGTCCGGGCAGCCGGAGATCCGGGCGGCGGTTGAGCGGTAAAAAGAAAGGATGATGTATATGAGAAAGAATTATACAAGAGAGGATATCATACAGCTGGTAGAGGAGGAAGACGTGGAATTTATCCGGCTGCAGTTTACGGATATCTTCGGTAACTTAAAGAATATGGCCATCACGGCCAGCCAGCTGGAAAAGGCGTTAAACAACGAGTGCATGTTCGACGGGTCTGCCATTGAAGGATTTGCACGCATCGAAGAGTCCGATATGTATCTGTATCCGGATCTGAGTACGATGACGATCTTTCCCTGGCGCCCTCAGCAGGGCAGGGTGGCAAGGATGATCTGTGATATTTATCGTCCGGGCGGAACGCCTTTTGAGGGAGATCCCCGGTATATTCTGAAAAAGGTTCTGGAGGAAGCAGAGCGTATGGGCTATCAGTTCGATGTGGGACCGGAATGTGAATTCTTTCTGTTTCACACGGACGATGACGGAGAGCCCACCACCTTCAGCCATGAACGGGCAGGCTACTGCGATATGAGCCCCATTGATCTGGGGGAAAATGCCAGGCGCGATATGGTCATGACTCTGGAGGAAATGGATTTTGAGGTGGAGTCGTCCTTCCACGAGGTGGCTTGTGCCCAGCATGAAATAGATTTCCGCTATGATGAGGCTCTGCTCACGGCAGATCATATTATGACATTTAAGCTGGCGGTGAGGACCATTGCAAAGAGGCATGGCCTCCACGCGACTTTTATGCCGAAACCCCGGTACGGGGTAAACGGTTCCGGCATGCATGTCAACATGTCCCTTCACAAGGACGGAAAAAATATTTTTGAGGACGGAAACGATACCGATGGGCTGAGCCGTGAAGCACGCTGTTTTATCGGCGGAATTTTAAGTCACATCAAAGGTATGGCGGCTGTCACCAATCAGCTTGTCAATTCTTACAAAAGGCTGGTGCCCGGTTTTGCGGCACCGGTCTATATTGCATGGAGCACCGCCAACAGAAGTCC
>OFFV01000119.1_pt1 | contig 69165 bp, 69 predicted proteins | sample 1521461 | NCBI WGS metagenome assembly OFFV01 (sample SAMEA3504120, study PRJEB24116) | mouse gut metagenome | biome: mouse gut; feature: mouse-associated habitat; material: faeces | place: Denmark | collected 2011 | reverse complement strand
AGTATATACTTACAGCATACATATAAATCATACACTATCAAAGGGTTGTCATGGATGAAATATGTTCCTATCTAGTAATGTCTGTAAAGTTTATATTCTGTTCATTATTTCAGCCATTGCAACATTCCAATGTACAATTTTATAATTATAACATTATAATAATGAAACTACAAGATCACCCATCTGAGATGTAGTTACTTTTTCAAAGCCATCCTCATAAATATCAGGTGTTCTTGCCTTGGTAAGTGCAGTATCAACTGCCTTTTCAATTGCATCTGCCGCCTCTGCTTCACCGAAACTATAACGCAGCATCATTGCACCCGAAAGGATTGTTGCAAGTGGGTTTGCTTTCTGCTGACCTGCAATATCAGGGGCAGAGCCGTGAATTGGTTCATACAAGCCGAAGGTTCCCTCTGCAAGAGATGCAGATGCAAGCATGCCGATTGAACCGCTTATCATAGATGCTTCATCAGATAAAATATCACCAAAGATATTTGAGGTTACGATTGTATCAAACTGACCCGGATTGCGGACCAGCTGCATTGCACAGTTATCAACATACATATAAGAAACCTCAACCTCAGGGTAATCTGCCTTAACCTCTTCCATAACCTTGCGCCAGAGTCTGGATGAATCAAGTACATTTGCTTTATCAACACAGGTAAGTTTCTTTCCGCGCTTCATTGCATATTCAAAACCTGCTTTAACAATTCTTTTTATCTCAGGTACTGTGTAACGCTCTGTATCATATGCGCCGACAACACCGTCCTTTTCATAAGTGCCTCTGTCACCAAAATAAATTCCGCCTGTAAGCTCACGTACAATCAGAATATCAAGACCGTTGCCGATAATTTCTTCTTTAATAGGTGATGCACTTTTAAGCGGTGCAAAAATCTTTGCAGGGCGAAGATTTGCAAAAAGTCCGAGTGCTTCTCGGATTGCAAGCAAGCCTTTTTCAGGGCGGTTATTACCGGGCTGGCTATCCCACTTAGGACCGCCTACCGCACCAAGAAGCACTGCATCCGATGCCTTGCAGGCATCCTCTGTTGCCTTCGGAAACGGAACACCGGTTTCATCAATGGCACATCCGCCGAGAAGCTGATAATCATAATCAAGCTTAAAACCGAATTTATCACCGGCAGCATCAAGTACTTTGATACATTCATCCACTATTTCAGGACCGATACCGTCACCCTTTAAAACTGTAATCTTATAATTATTCATATGCACGTTCCTCCGTTATTATTGCTCATCAAAATTCAGAACCTTATTTTTCAAAAATACCCGGCATTGTATCATCGCGAACACAATCCGCCTGATCTCTGTTTACCGCACAGATAATACCTTTTAATGAAGCATAACCGATATTATGTGAAACACCTATACCGAAAATATCCTTACCCTGCGGATTTTTAAGATGAATATAGGAAATAGCCTTTGAATCAGAGCCAACTGCAATTGCATGCTCACTGTAATCAACAAACTGATAGCCTGTGATACCTACCTGACCGATTGCATTAAAGAAAGCATCAATAGGTCCGCTTCCCATACCTTCTATTTTAACAAGGCTGCCATCCTTAACCTTAATTGTTCCCTCAAAATGAACACGGGTAAGGTATTCATTCTCTTCCTTTTCCTCATAGGTTTTATGATTAATAATTCTGTAAGGGCCGACAACATTTCTGTATTCCTTCTGGAATAAATCAAAAACCTCTGCGCTCAAAAGCTCCTTGCCCTTTTCATCGCACGCATGCTTAACCACTGCACCGAATTCAGTGTGCATAGCCTTGGGCATTTTGATACCGTATTCCGTTGAAAGTATAAAGGCTGCTCCGCCCTTTCCGCTCTGTGAATTTATGCGGATAACAGGCTCATATTCTCTGCCCACATCGGCAGGGTCTATCGGAAGATACGGAACCTCCCAATAATCGGAATCTGTTTCTGCCATATAGATTTTACCCTTATTGATGGCATCCTGATGTGAGCCTGAAAATGCAGTGAACACAAGTTCGCCTGCATACGGCTGACGAGGCGGCACCTTCATTTTTGTTGTACGTTCATATACCTCTTTAATTGTGTTAATATCGTGGAAATCAAGTTCAGGATCAACGCCCTGCGTCCACATATTCATAGCAAGCGTAACCATATCAACATTGCCCGTACGCTCTCCGTTTCCGAAAAGTGTACCTTCAACACGGTCTGCACCTGCCATAAGAGCAAGCTCAGCGGCTGCAACACCCTCACCCCTGTCATTATGCGGATGAAGCGAAATAATTGCACAATCTCTGTTCTTCATATGGCGGCAGAAATATTCAATCTGGTCTGCATAGCCATTTGGTGTTGAGCATTCAACAGTTGACGGAAGATTAAGGATAATCGGGTTTTTAGGTGTTGGCTGCATAACCTCCATAACCTTTTCACAGATTTCAATTGCATTATCAATTTCCGTGCCCGTAAAGGATTCAGGAGAATACTCATAGCGGATATTCATATCAGGATTTTCCGAAAGCTGCTTATCCGTAAGCTCCTTAATGAGCTTTGCACCTTTAACAGCAATATCAATAACACCCTGCATATCTGTTTTGAAAACAACCTTACGCTGAAGAGTTGATGTTGAATTATAAAAATGCACAATAACATTTTTCGCGCCCCTGATTGCCTCAAAGGTTTTCTTAATGAGGTGTTCACGTGCCTGTACAAGCACCTGAATGGTTACATCATCAGGAATATAATTACCGTCTATAAGCGTTCTTAAAATCTCATATTCTGTTTCCGAAGCGGACGGAAAGCCGACCTCTATCTCCTTAACACCTATTTTAACAAGCGTATTGAAGAGCTCCAGTTTTTCCTGAAGATTCATTGGATCAACAAGTGCCTGATTACCGTCTCTCATATCAACGGAGCACCATACAGGTGCCTTTGTTATTGCCTTATCAGGCCACGTTCTGTCCGGAATGTTGATGGGTTTAAACGGGATATACTTTTTGTAACCGTCTAACATAATAAATTTCTCCTTTCAATTTGGGGAGCATAAAAATACACCCCTATGTAATATAGGGGTGTAGAATTCTACACGGTACCACCCTATTTCAGCAGAATAAAAATTCCGCCCTTTAGCATCATACAATGCCTTAACCTTTAACGCAGTTACACGTCTGCCCCTATTATCGAAAATCCGAATTTTCAGAACAGCAACTCCACAGAGAGCTATGCATTATAATCTTAGTATCGGCTTCCACCTGCCGCCGACTCTCTGCAACTTAAAATCATAATCTTTTTCTGCTTCATAGTTTTTTATGGGTACTATTAAATTAGTATATTCATTATATCCGTTTAGATTAAAATTGTCAAGTAAAAAAGCAAAACTAAAAAACCTGCCCTTCGGTAACAAACCGAAAAGCAGGTTAACCCCTTTTGAATTAATGTAAATTACAGCTTTGAATATCCATAACCGTTTGCAAGAGCATCAACGGGCATACCCTGCCTGCACAGCGGGCAGTTACGAACATCATATGCCTCATAGTTTGGCAAATCATCTTCATCAAAAATACAATTCACTTCTATACCGTTTATATACTTTGTTGCACTGAAGGCTGCCGAAATACCAACAACCGTTCCGCCGTAATATCCAACACTTTCAATTGCTCTTTCAATTGTTTTACCGCTGGTTATACAGGACATAAGAACAACCACTCTTTGATTTTTAATCATTCTCTGAAGATTATCACGGAAAATGATATTACCCTGTGCATCATATTCTGCACCGAGAACATAAACATTGGGATTGGGGTTTGGCGACATCATTGACGGTCTTGCCAGCTCATGCGCAAGATATGCACCGAGTGTCTGCGTTTCATAAAGGCAAAGAACTGTATCAACCTCAATACCTCTTGTTGTATAATATTCGGCCAGAAGCATTGCCGTATCTGTGGAAACAATGTGATTATGCTTTATATCAGATGTACCTACATAATGATTGATATGCGCATTGGCCGTTACAAAGTGACCGTGAGTTACGCGAATAAAAACTCTTTCATCTCTTGGTGAAGTAATTTTAATTGGATTATCCATACTAATCAGTCCTTTTCTTTTCATTTTACATCAAACTGTATTTCTTTTCAACATTTCACTATGTAGAAAAGTTTGTGCTCATTTTAGCAATTTTAAACAAATAGTTAATTGATAGGAATCGGCACAGTCCGAAAGCTTATTGCTTTAACCTTGATCACAAATAAAAAAGCCCGGCAGGGCCGAGCCTTTTAATAGAATATTTATTTAATAATGCTTTTACCGGACATTTCCTTCGGCTGCTCAAGTCCCATAACCTTAAGCATTGTCGGAGCAATATCGCAAAGTCTGCCGCCCTCGCGAACAGCACACGGATAATTAACAACAATAAACGGAACAGGATTTGTTGTGTGAGCAGTAAACGGCTCGCCGTTTTCATCCAGCATTTTATCTGCATTGCCGTGATCGGCAGTTACAAACAAAACACCGTCCATATCCCTAACTGCTTCAACAAGTGAGCCAACGCAGGTATCAACTGTTTCAACAGCCTTAACTGCTGCCGGAATAATGCCTGTATGACCAACCATATCACAGTTAGCAAAGTTAACAATAACAACATCATACTTACCGCTGCGAACCGCTTCATTGAGCTTTTCCGAAACCTCGGAAGCACTCATTTCAGGCATTAAATCAAAGGTTGAAATTTTAGGTGAATCAACAAGGATTCTGTCCTCACCCTCATACTGTTTTTCCTCGCCGCCGTTGAAAAAGAAGGTGACGTGAGCATACTTCTGCGTTTCAGCAATACGTAGCTGGGTTTTGCCCTGTGAAGAGAGGTATTCGCCAAGTGTGTTGGTAAGTGCTTCCGGACCGAAAGCAACATCAACATTCGGCATTTCAGCATCATACTGAGTCATACATACATAATAAAGATTGAAGAAGCCGTTTCTTCTCTCAAAGCCCTTGAACTCAGGATCAACAAAGGTTCTTGTAATCTCTCTTGCACGGTCAGGGCGGAAATTGAAGAAGATAACACTGTCATTTTCCTTAACTCTGCCGTCATTTCCGATAACGGTCGGAAGCACAAATTCATCTGTTAAGTGCTTGCCGTCCTCATCAATTGTTTCATAGGATGCCTTAACCGCATCAACGGCACTTTCTGCCTGAATGCCCTCACCGTAAACGATAGCGGCATACGCTTTTTCAACTCTGTCCCAGATATTATCACGGTCCATTGCATAAAACCTGCCCATAACAGATGCAATTTTACCAACACCAATTTCCTTCATTTTATCTTCAAGCTCAGCAAGATATTCAACTGCTGAGGACGGAGGGACATCACGTCCGTCAAGAAGGGCGTGAACAAAAACATTTTGAACTCCGCTTTTCTTTGCCATTTCAAGCAGACCGTAAAGGTGTTCTGTATGGCTGTGAACACCGCCGGGCGAAACAAGACCGATAAGGTGAAGTGCCTTGTCCTTTGCATTTTCCATTGCTTTGCAGAGAGCAGGATTCTCATAAGCCTCTCCATCTGCAAAAGCCTTTGTGATGCGGGTTAACGGCTGATAAACAACTCTGCCTGCGCCCATATTTGTGTGTCCAACCTCGCTGTTGCCCATCTGTCCGTCCGGCAAGCCAACATCCATACCGGACGCACCGATATAGGTCATAGGGCATTCTGCCATAAGCTTATCAAGGTTAGGCGTTTCAGCCATGGAAATGGCATTGCCGTAATCGGAATCATTTTTACCGAAGCCATCCATTATACATAAAACTACAGGTTTTTTCATTTGTATCTTTCCTCCAAAACAAAGCCCTCCTGCAAACAGCAAGAGGACTGTTTAATATAATTTATTTGCTTGCTGCCTTGACAATAATTGAGAAATCCTCTGCCTTAAGAGATGCACCGCCGATAAGACCGCCGTCTACATTTTCCTTTGAAAGAAGCTCATCAGCATTCTTTGCATTCATTGAGCCGCCGTACTGAACAACAAAAGCATCTGCTGCAGCCTTACCGTAAAGCTCAGCAATTACGGAACGGATATAACCGTTAACCTCATCTGCCTGATCTGCTGTTGCGGTTTTGCCTGTGCCGATCGCCCAAACAGGCTCGTAAGCAATAATAACATTCTTAAGCTCTTCCTCAGTTACGCCCTGAAGCGCAACCTTTGTCTGAAGACCTACAACCTCAAATGTAACACCCTGCTCTCTTTCAGCAAGAACCTCACCAACGCAAAGAATTACTTTAAGACCGTTATCAAGAGCCGCACGAACACGCTTATTAACTGTTTCGTCTGTTTCACCGAAATACTGACGGCGCTCTGAGTGGCCGATAATTACATAAGGAACACCCATTGCCTTAAGCATAGGAGCGGAAACCTCAGCTGTGAAGGCACCGCTTTCAGCCCAGTGGCAGTTTTCTGCACCAACCATAATGTTTGAACCTGCAGTTGCATCAAGTGCTGCCTGCAAATCAACAAACGGTGCACAGATAACAACATCACAATCTGCATCTGCAACAAGCGGTTTCATTTCATTAAGAAGTGCAGTTGTTTCTGCAGGAGTGTTATTCATTTTCCAGTTACCTGCAATAACTGCTTTACGAAGATTTTTGTTCATAGTATATACCTCTTTATCATTAATATTTAATCAGTCTTTATCATTGAGAGCCACAATGCCCGGAAGTTCTTTACCCTCAAGGAATTCAAGAGAAGCGCCGCCGCCTGTTGAAATATGGCTCATTTTATCACTGAATCCAAGCTTTGTAACAGCAGCAACCGAATCACCGCCGCCAACGATTGAGATTGCGCCTGACTCAGCAACTGCATTTGCAACCGCAATTGTGCCTGCTGCAAAGTTCTCCCATTCTGAAACACCCATAGGTCCATTCCAGATAATTGTACCTGCACCCTTGATTGCGTTTGTGAATAATTCCTGTGATTTAGGACCGATATCAAGACCCATCCAGCCATCAGGTATTTCATCACTGTTTACAACCTGCGCTTCTGTATTTTCATCATATTCCTTACCAACCTTGTTATCAACAGGAATCAGGAACTTAACGCCCTTAGCTTCTGCATCCTTCATCATCTGACCTGCATTTTCAACCTGCTCCTCTTCAAGAAGAGATGTACCGATACTATGACCAAGAGATTTCATGAAAGTATAGGCCATACCGCCGCCGATGATGAGAGTATCGCACTTATCAAGAAGATTGGTGATTACGCCGATTTTATCTGAAACCTTTGCACCACCGAGGATTGCAACAAGCGGACGCTTAGGATCAGCAAGTGCACCGCCCATAAACTCAATTTCCTTCTGAATAAGATAACCGCAAACAGCAGGAAGATACGCAGCAACACCTGTTGTTGAGCAATGTGCTCTGTGAGCTGTGCCGAAAGCATCATTAACAAAAATATCTGCAAGAGAAGCAAGTTCCTTTGAGAAGTTTTCCTCATTCTTGGTTTCTTCTTTTCTGTAGCGAACATTTTCAAGAAGCATAACATCTCCGTCTTCAAGAGCAGCAGCCATAGCCTTTGCATTTTCGCCAACAACATTTTCATCTTCGGCAAGCTTTACTTCCTTGCCAAGGTACTCTGAAAGTCTTGCAGCAACAGGAGCAAGGCTGAATTCAGGCTTATATTCACCCTTTGGTCTGCCAAGATGAGAGCAAAGAATAACCTTTGCACCGTTTTCAACAAGATACTTGATTGTAGGAAGAGCAGCTACAATTCTTTTATCGTTTGTGATTTCTCCATCCTTAAGCGGAACATTGAAATCGCAGCGTGCAAGAACTTTTTTGCCTTTAACATCAATATCTTCGATTGTTTTTTTATTTAATGCGTTCATTGTAATACCTCTCTTTTATTTTTATAATTGTGAAGTTTTATACATCAATTATTATAAAATATATCCCTATCAAAATCAATACATATTTTTCCACAGAGATAAAGTTATTATTCGTTAACATTTTGTCAAACTTAATGAAAAAGGGCAGAAAAAAGCAGCAAAGGCAATTCACCTTTGCTACAATTTCAGTATTCTTCGCAATATTCTTTTTATTCTGCCCTTAAAGGTTCTCTCATAAGCCGCACGTTTTTCCGCTGCAACTCTTTCAGCCTCAAGTCTTTCAAGCTCCTGTTTTCGTGCTTTTTCCTCTTCAATTGCTCTTTCAATTGCTCTTTCGCACTGATTTTTATACTTATCCATAAGAGCTTTTTCTTTTATATCCTTTATGGTTCTGCGTAAAATTTTTATATCCTTTCTGTGGTTCATTGCAATCTTAATATAAAAATAGTAATCCATGCCGTTTTTTTCATCAAGGCTCAATATAAAACTTTTCAGCTGTTCCTCTTCCGCTTCGCTTGCATAATTACAGCTAAGGAAACAGCTTCGTTTAAGCTGAACCAGAAGTGCTTCATAGAATTCCGGATCACTGCCGAAATTGTTTTCCGTTGCAATACGCTCTATGTTTTTGATTACGCTGTAATAATTATAGGAGCTTTTTATACCTGCAGAGCCTGTCATTATGGAATCAGCCCTTAAACGCCTGTTATAAAGGTCTATATCTGCATAACGCACACGCTTTGCATAAAAAAGACATAGAATTGTAAACGGATTGTCTTCATATATTAATCCTTCAATAAATGAAATATTATTCTTTGTCAGTAAATCTTTTCTTATAAGCTGAAGGCAGACAGATGGTTTGTATTCGGCATTTTGGCTCATTATAATAAACATTTCTCTTCCGGTCATAACTCCGTTATATTCTGCTTTGCGATTATAACTAGAATCGTAATCTGTTTCAACACCAAACTCATGAAATGTTTTTGCACAGAAAAAGAGCTGATCAAGATCATCCTTTTTTGCCTCAGCATAAAGATATTCAATCGCCCTCGGCTCAATATAATCATCACTGTCTAAAAACAGAATGTACTCACCTTTTGCCTGAGTTATGCCCGCATTCCTTGCTGATGAAAGTCCTCCGTTTGTTTTATTTATTACGGAAACTCTGCTGTCACTCTTCTCGTATTCCGCAAGAATTTCACCGGAGCTGTCTGTGGAACCGTCATTTACACATATAATTTCAATATCTTTAAGAGAATTGTTTATGACCGAATCAATACATTCTTTAAGATAATCTTCAACATTATATACGGGGATGATAACCGATACCTTAACTTTTCCGTCAGTCTTGATTTCAAAGGGACATTTCCATTCATTAATATCAATTTTTGAGCTTTCGCAGACAGTAACATTATGTGCTTCATCCCACAGTTCCGCAGAGCTTCCTTCCATAAAATCAATGAGTCTGACATAATCTGCCTTTTTATAGAAATAGCCTCTTGTATGACTGAAAACACTCAAGTGGTACAAATAGGAATTTCTGAGCTTATCTGCAATAATTATATAATTTTCCTTATCTGTAATTTTGTCAAGCACATAAAAAGATGTGCTTAAGGCTCTGTTTGCAAAGCTTTGCTCAAATTTTGCAAATAAGCCTTTTTTCTGAAGTTCTTTTTTTAAGGCATAAAGCGATACATAAAAATCTTCATTAAGCTCTGATGTTTTACCCTGAAGGCTTGTTTCATTATCAACTCTATAATTAACAAAAGCTTCATTAATATAAGTTATTCTTTCGGCACATGCAAGTGAAGAATAAACAAAAAACAAATCATTTGTTTTCTTAAGAGGCTGAAACCGAAAGTCATTTTCAATAATAAATTCTCTTTTAAAAAGTTTAGTCCACGGAGCGGGATTTATTGCATTAAATATTCTTAATCTGATTTCTTCTGCCGAAAACGGAGTTTTATCCGGCAGAAAATCAACATTAAGATAATGCTTTACCGCTTTTATTTCACCTGTTTTCTCATTATAATTTTTAGCATTGCAAAGGCAGATTTCAGCATGATCACTTTCAATTTTATTATACATTGAAAGAAGCATATCCGGTTCAAAAAAATCATCGGCATCAAGGAAAATAACATATTTACCTGTTGAAGCATTTAAGCCGTTATTTCTTGCAACTCCTGCATAACTGTTTTTCTGCCGTAAAAGTGAAATTCTGCAGTCTTTTTCGGAAAATTTTTCAATAATTTCAACCGAGCGGTCCTCAGAGCCATCATCAACACATATAATTTCAATTTCCTTAAGAGTCTGATTCAAAAGACTTTCAAGGCACTGCTCAAGATATTTTTCAGCATTATAAACAGGAATAATAACAGATACTTTCATATTGCTTTATCCTCCTAAGTTTAGATACATTATTAGTATAATCATTATTCGTAGATGTGTCAATTATAATAATTTGTGTAAATTTATTACAAAAGATGAAAAAAAGTTGACAAAATCAACAAAACAATGTTACCATTATTCGTGCTAAAATAAATTTAGTATAAAGATAAAGGAGAATTATAAATTATGAAAAAACGAATAATCTCTTTAATGCTTTCCATTGCTATTCTATTATGCATTATGCCAGCAATTCCGGTTTCTTCAGAAGCGGCAGATTTTGCAACGCAGCTCAGAAGCAAGGGCTTTACCGAGTCATATATAACAAAGCTTGTAGAGCTGCACAAAAAATATCCTAATTGGAATTTTGAGCCGCTTATAACTAATGAAGACTGGACCACTGCTGTTGCGCAGGAAAGAACACCGCATTCACAGCAGCTTATTCAAAGATATTCCGGCAATAACGGAAAAGGTTACTATTGTGCTGATTCCACCTGCTATAGAAACGGAAATTATATTGTGCACGAAGGGTCAAACTGGGTTGCAGCCTCACAGACGGCTGTTGAATATTATATGGACCCAAGAAATTTTCTTGATGAAAAATACATTTTCCAGTTTGAATCAACTGCATATGATGCATCTCACTCTGTTGCGGGAGTAGAAACAATACTTTCGGGAACATGGATGCATAATGCCAATATCACATATAAAAATGCACAGGGTCGAACCGTAGACTATTCACCTGCAACGAAATATTCAGCAGCAATTATGGCTGCAGCAAAAAACAGCGGACTTTCTGCTTATTACCTTGCATCTAAAATTGTGCAGGAGGTTGGCGGCAGAACCAATTCCGCAGGAGGTGCAAGCGGCACCAATTCACGCTATCCCGGAATTTACAATTACTACAATATCGGTGCTTACACCGGTGCACTGGACGGGCTTAAATGGGCTGCAACCTCAAGTTCGGGGTACACAACAAATGCAAATTCAAATTTAAGAAAATCTCCAACAACAAACAGTTCCCGCATTGTATTAATTCCAAACGGAACAAAGCTTACCTACAATTCACAAACACAAAAACAATCCGATGGTCATATATGGTATAACGTTACCGTAACCGTAAGCGGCAAAACCTACACGGGATATATCCGTTCCGACCTTGTAAATAACGGATCGGATAAATATAACAGACCATGGACAAACCCTTACCTTTCAATCTACAACGGTGCTGTTTACATAGCGAACAACTTTGGAGCAACACAATACACAGGTTATCTCCAAAAATTCAATGTTAATCCTGCATCAGGTTCAAGCCTGCACAGCCACGAATATATGGCAAATGTTCAGGCAGCAGCTTCTGAGTCATTAAAAGCATATAACGGCTACAAAAGTGCAAATCTCCTGTCACAGGCACGCACTTTCTCTATTCCCGTTTACAAAAATATGCCTAATGATGTGGCAAAGGTTTCAAATGTAAAGGTTTCACTTGTTGCACCAAATAAGGCTGTAGTTTCTTATAACAAGGTTTCCGATATTACCGGTTACGATATTCAGGTAAGCGTAAATAACGGCAGCTGGACTCATTATGTTCATACCACCTATTTATCCAAGGAATGGGAATTTCAAGAGGCTGCCAACTACCAGCTCAGGGTAAGAACATATACCTTAATTGACGGATACTACTATTATAATGATAACTGGTCTGATACCATATCGTTTTCCACCAAGCGGCTATCCGCAAGTATACCAAAGGTTCAGAACTTTACCATTACCAATGCACTGCCTAACGGAAAAGCTACCGTTTCCTGTGCAAAAGACCCCAAGGCAAGCGGTTATCAGATTCAGATTAGAAAAAACGGCGGTGCATGGACACATTACGTTCATACAGGTTATTGGACTAAGGAATGGGCCTTTGAGCCTAACACCGATTATCAGATCAGAATGAGAGCCTATGATATTTATAACGGAAAATACTCCTATTCATCCAATTGGTCTGAAATATTAAGCTTTACAACAAAAAATACACTTCCAAAGGTTACAAACTTTACTGTAACAAATATACTGCCTAACGGAAAAGCTACTGTTTCCTGTGCTAAAGACCCTAAGGCAAACGGCTATCAGATTCAAATTAAAGAAAACGGCAGTGACTGGAAGCATTACGTTCATACCGGTTACTGGACTAAGGAATGGAATTTTGATCCAAACAAAGATTATCAGATCAGAATGAGGTCTTACTACTATTTAGACGGTAAATATTACTATTCTTCCAATTGGTCTGATACATTAAGTTTTTCAACAAAGAACAAACTTCCTAAGGTTAGCAATTTTACTGTTACAAATGTTCAACCTGACGGAAAAGCTACCGTTTCCTGCACAAAGGATCCTAATGCCACAGGCTATCAGATTCAGATTAAAGAAAACGGCGGTGACTGGAAGCATTACGTTCATACCGGTTACTGGACAAAAGAATGGAATTTTGATCGAAACAAAGACTATCAGATCAGGATGAGATCTTATTACTATCTTGATGGTAAATACTATTATTCTTCCAATTGGTCTGACACTTTAAGTTTTTCAACAAAGCGTTCTTCTATTCCAAAAGTTACAAACTTTACCGTTACAAGTATATGGCCTGACGGAAGAGCTACTGTTTCCTGTGCAAGAGATCCTTTGGCAACAGGCTACCAGATTCAGATTAAGGAAAACGGCGGCGACTGGAAACACTATGTTCATACAGGCTACTGGACCAAGGAGTGGACTTTTGAAAAAGGTAAAAACTACCTGATAAGAATGAGGGCTTATGATATTATTGACGGTCAATATTACTATTCAAACAATTGGTCCGATACATTAAGTTTTTCAACAAAACGTACAATTCCTCAGGTTACAGACTTTACTGTTACAAACATAAAGGCAGGCGGTTTTGCTACTGTTTCCTGTGCAAGAGATCCTTTTGCTGACGGTTACCAGATTCAAATCAAAGAAGAAGGCGGAGACTGGAAGCATTATGTTCACACAGGCTACTGGACTAAGGAATGGACATTTACTTCCGGCAGAAAATATCAGATAAGAATGAGAGCTTATGACATTATTGACGGTCAATATGCTTATTCACCAAATTGGTCTGATACATTAACCTTTACTGCAAAATAAATACGCTGCAAGATAAAAAGGACTGAGACAATATTTGTCTCAGTCCTTTTTTTACAAAAAACAACCCGAAGGAAGAATCCTTCGGGTTTGAATTATAAATTAAAGTGCTTCTTTAACATTGTTAAGCTCTGCTTTGAGTTCTTCAGGAAGAGTATCACCAAACTTAGCATAGAGTTCGTCTACACCCTTGAATTCTTCTTCCCAAGCAGCCTTATCAACATCAAGAATCTTTTCAAGATCTTCCTTAGTCATATCAAGACCTTCAAGGTTGATATCATCAGCATATGGAAGATAACCGATAGCTGTTTCCTGAGCGTCTACCTTACCCTCGCAGCGATCAATAATCCAGTCAAGAACACGCATATTGTCACCGAAACCAGGCCAGAGGAAGTTACCCTCATCATCCTTACGGAACCAGTTAACATTGAAGATTTTAGGAGCCTTATCAGGATCAAGAGTTTTACCAATCTCAATCCAATGCTTCCAGTAGTCACCCATATTGTAGCCGCAGAATGGAAGCATAGCCATAGGATCACGGCGAACAACACCAACCGCACCTGTTGCAGCAGCAGTTGTTTCTGAACCCATGATTGAGCCTACGAATACACCATTGTTCCAGCTCTTTGACTGATATACAAGAGGAGTAAGCTTAGCACGTCTGCCGCCGAATACGATTGCTGAAATCGGAACACCCTGTGGGTTTTCAAATTCAGATGAAATACAAGGGCAGTTTGTTGCAGGAGCAGTGAATCTTGAGTTTGGATGAGCACCCTTCTCTGTTGATTCCTGACCATTCCAAGGATTACCCTTCCAGTCAATAGCATTTGTAGGCGGATTCTTGTCAAGACCTTCCCACCAAACTGTATTGTTATCAAGGTTGTGACAAACGTTTGTGAAAATAGTGCCGCTCATTGTTGACTTAAGAGCGTTTGGATTAGATTTCATATTTGTTCCCGGAGCAACACCGAAGAAACCGTTTTCAGGGTTGATAGCATAAAGGCGACCGTCCGGACCTTTTCTGATCCAAGAAATATCATCACCAACGCACCATACTTTGTAACCTTTCTTCTGATAGCCTTCCGGAGGAATAAGCATTGCAAGGTTTGTTTTACCGCATGCACTTGGGAATGCTGCACAAATATACTTAACCTCACCGTTTGGTTTTTCAAGACCAAGGATAAGCATATGCTCTGCCTGCCACATTTCATTCTTACCAAGGTAAGAAGCTATACGAAGTGCAAAGCACTTTTTGCCAAGAAGAACATTTCCGCCGTAAGCTGAGTTAACAGAAATAATTGTATTATCCTCAGGGAACTGGCAAATCCATCTGTTTTCAGGATCTACATTACATTTGCAGTGCATACCGCGTACCCAGTCATTTGAATCGCCAAGAGCTTCAAGCACCTTTTTGCCTATTCTTGTCATGATGTTCATATTAAGAACAACATAGATTGAATCTGTGATTTCAATACCAATCTTTGAGAATGGTGAACCAACAGGGCCCATTGAATAAGGGATAATATACATTGTTCTGCCCTCATATGAACCGGCAGCAATGTCATAAAGCATTTTGTATGCTTTTTCAGGATCCATCCAGTGGTTGGTTGGACCTGCATCTTTTTCATTCTTTGAGCAGATAAGTGTTCTGTCTTCAACACGAGCAACATCGTTTTCTGCTGTTCTGTGAAGATAGCAGTCAGGAAGAAGCTCTTCGTTAAGCTTAATCATTTCACCTGTTTCTACTGCTTCTGCTTTAAGTGCATCAATCTGCTCCTTAGAGCCGTCAATCCACATGATTTTTGATGGCTTTAAAAGTTCTACCTTTTCATCAAGCCAATCAAGAAGTGACTTATTGTTTGTAAGTGTTGTTTCCATATTATCTCTCCTTTATACAGAATACAATTTAGTGATGGAAATTAATGAGTAAATGCCGCAATTTTCATCAGTTTATATTATAGCAAATTTTTCCCTGATTTCAATAGGCATAATATATAAATTGACTAAAATTTAACAATATCTATTGGCATTGTTGCATAAGCATTAAGGTTATTTTCTGCTTTTATGCCTGCAGTAAATTCATAGTAGCCCTGCGAAGCAACCATTGCGGCATTATCACCGCAGTATTTAAGCTGCGGCAAATATAAATCCCAGCCGTGCTTTTTGCACAGCAACTCGCTTTCACACCTTAAAAGGGAATTTGCAGAAACTCCCCCTGCCAGCACAATTTTATTATAACCAAAATTTTCTGAAACCTTTTCAAGATTTGAAATTAAACAGCCTACAACATTTTTCTGAAAGGATGCCGCCAGATCGGGAATGTTTATCTCCTCGCCTTTCTGTGCAGCATTGTGAACAATATTTATAACAGAGGTTTTCAGACCACTGAACGAAAAATCATATGGTGCACCGTCTACTCTCGGATGAGGGAAAGAATAGGCATCTGCATTCCCGTCCCTGCTGATTTTATCAATGCTGATTCCTCCGGGGTAAGGAAGCCCCATTGTGCGGCCCGCCTTATCAAGTGCTTCACCCGCAGCATCATCACGTGTTTTTCCTATTATTTTATAATCTGTATAGCTGTTAACTGCAACAATATGTGAATGTCCTCCGCTTGCAATAAGGCAAAGGAAAGGCGGCTTCAAGTCAGATGTTAAGTAATTTGATGCAATGTGAGAACGAAGATGATGAACAGGCACCAGCGGCTTATTTGCAGAAACTGCAAGCCCCTTTGCAAAATTGACACCCACAAGAAGTGCACCTATAAGACCCGGTGCAAAGGTAACTGCAATTGCATCAATATCATCAATCGTGCAGTCTGCCTGCTGCAAAGCCTCTTTAACAACGCCGCTTATTGATTCCGCATGCCGTCGTGAAGCAATTTCAGGCACAACGCCGCCATAGAGCTTATGCTCATCAAGCGAGGTTGCCACAATATTTGATTTAACAATTCTTCCGTCCTGCACAACTGCTGCCGCAGTTTCATCACAGGAGGATTCTATTCCTAAAATATTCATTATCAATTAAAATTCCTTTTTCATCAAAATTGCATTTTCAGTTGGATTACTGTAATAATCCTTGCGTACACCCGTATCCTTAAACCCAAGAGATTTATATAGATTAATAGCAGCCGCATTGCTTTCGCGTACATCAAGAAAAACTGCATCTGTTTCATTGATTTCAAAGCTTTTTAAAAGCAGCTTTTCCGCTATTCCCCGCCTTCTGTATTCAGGCAGAACGGCAACACGCACTATATCCGCTTCGCCGCAGACAACATAAAGCATTGCATAGCCGACTGCCCTGCCGTCTTCAACGGCAACATAAATGTGGGAGCAATCATTTTTCAGTTCATCCGCAAGCACCGTTTCACCCCACGGATTTGAAAAGCAGACACGTTCAATTTCAGCAACTGCTTTAACATATTTTGTTGATAATTCTTTAATTTCCATAATTAAACCAATAAAATCTTTATTTCTATATTAGATTTGAACCGAACTGCAATTAATGTGCATCGTACCACGTTTTGCCGATTTTACCGTCCGCAAGCAGGCGAACCTTCATATTGCAGGCATTTTCCATTTCCTCGGTTACAATTTCAAGTGCTTTTTCAGCTTCGCTTTCAGGCGCTTCAACAATAAGCTCATCGTGCACCTGAAGAATCAGGCGGGCCTTCATATTTTCCTTTTCCAGCCTTGCGGCAACCTTAACCATGGCAATTTTAATAATATCCGCAGCCGTTCCCTGAATAGGCATATTTCTTGCAACACGTTCTCCGAAAGCCCGCATCATATGATTGCTTGATGCAAGCTCGGGCAGATAGCGGCGGCGATTGAACAGCGTTTCCGAATAGCCGTTATCCTTTGCCTTTTCAATCATTCTGTTCATATAGGATGCAACACCGCTGAAGTGCTGAAGATAACCATCTATATATTCCTTTGCTTCCTTGTTTGTAACACCGATATCCTTTGCAAGGCTGAAAGCACCGATACCGTAAACAATACCAAAATTAACCGCCTTTGCTCTTGAACGCAGAATGGGTGTTACCATCTCGGCAGGCAGTCCGAAAACCTGTGCAGCGGTTGTGCGGTGAATATCCTCTCCGCTGTTGAAGGCAGCTATCATATTTTTGTCATCTGCCAAGTCTGCAAGCACACGCAATTCAATCTGGCTGTAGTCCGCATCAATAAGTACCTTTCCTTCACCTGCACGGAAAAACTTTCTCATTTCCTTGCCTAACTCCGTACGGATAGGAATATTCTGCAAATTAGGCTCAAGCGAGGAAATTCTGCCCGTGCGTGTTTCAACCTGATTGAATGAGGTGTGAATTCTGCCGTCTGCATTTATTACCTTCAAAAGTCCGTCACAATAGGTTGATTTCAGCTTTGAAAGACTCCTGAATTCAAGAATCAATGACACAACGGGATACTGCGGTGCAAGTTCCTCAAGAATTTCCGCCTTTGTTGAATAGCCGCTTTTGGTTTTCTTTTTGCAGGGAATGCCCATTTCTTCAAACAGAATTACACCGAGCTGCTTTGGAGAATTTATATTAAATTCGTGACCGACGGTTTCATATATAGCGGCAGTTAATTCTTTAATCCGTGCAGAAAGCATTTTGCCGAATTCCTCTATGCCCTCTTTATCCACCTCAAAGCCTGCAATCTCCATTTTTCCGAGAACTTCGGCAAGCGGAAGCTCAATTTCATTTAAAAGTTTCGTCTGCTCTGCTTCTTCAAGAAGTATATTGGTTTTATCAAAAAGGGGCTTTATTACAGCTGCATAAGAAACAGCCTGCTCCGCCTGCCCCATTTCATTTTCATATTCAGGCAGAATAACACCATATTCAAGACAAAGATGATCCATATCATAATTTGTATCAGACGGACGCAGAAGATATGCCGAAAGCATTAAATCCCCTGCAACCGCATTGCAGTTTACACCCATCTTTGCAGCAAGGCGGTGAAGTTCCTTTGTATTGTAGCTGTACTTTTTAACACTGCTGTTAAAAAATTCTGTAACAAAGCTGCTGAACTGCTCACAATAAGACGGCATTACAACAATTTCATCACCGATTGCAAAATACAAATCAGCAATTGCACCATCAATAACATCTGCATAAAAATATGCTTGGTCATTTCCGATTTTTTCAAGCAGCTCTTTTGCATCTGTACATATTTCCTTCGTTATTTCACGCGGCTTCTCTTCTGTTATTTCAACCCTTGCTTCATTTCGGTTAAGATTGAATTTATCAATAAGGCTGAAAAGCTCAAGCCGTGCAAATTCCGAAGCCGCAGCAGACTTATCTCCGCCGTTAACAACATAAGAATTTATATTTACATCTATAGGGGCATCTGTGCGTATCGTGCCGAGTTCGAGTGAAAGATATGCTTTTTCCTTATCAATTCTGAGCTTTTCGCGCACACCCTTTTTAATATCTATTTCATCCAGATGTTCATAAATGTAATCTATATTTTCAAATTTCTGAATTAAATCCAGTGCGGTTTTTGCACCAACGCCTGCAACTCCGGGAATATTATCGCTTGAATCACCCTGCAGTGCCTTAACCTGAATAAGTGCCGCCGGAGCAATACCATATTCCTCCATAATTGCTGCTTCATCATAAACATCCGTTGCAGCCTGACCGGCTTTTGTTCTTGCAAGCAGAACCTTAACTCCGCCGTGTGCAAGCTGAAGTGCGTCCCTGTCCCCCGTAGCGATAAAGCATTCATTTGAGTTGTTACGGCAGTTTTCTGCAAGCGTGCCTAAAATATCGTCTGCCTCCCATCCCTCACACTCAATCGTTTTATAGCCAAGGCAATGAAGAAGATTTTTAAGCACAGGCATCTGCTGACGAAGCTCATCCGGCATACCGTGCCTGCCTGCCTTATATGCATCATACATTTTATGTCGAAAGGTTGGTGCATGAACATCAAACGCAACCGTTACTGCATCCGGGCCGCAGAAATCCTGCAGTTTTAGAAGAATATTTAAAAAACCGTAAACAGCATTTGTATAATAACCGCTTTTTGTTGATAATAGCTTTATTCCGTAAAAGGCACGGTTAACAATACTGTTACCGTCAAGCACAAGTAATTTCATTTTCAAACCTCTTGTAATTTATGATATTTGTATTATTGTATCATATATCATTATAAAATAAAACAAAAAAATGCACACAAAAATATGGGCAAGCTATGCTCACCCATACTGAATAAATTTTATTAAACCAATGCTTATTTGCGAGGTCCGTTATAGCCCTGTGCTTCCTGGAAAGCCGCAATTTTATCAATTACACCCAAAACAACATCAAAGCCGTCACCTACTGTTTCCATTTCAAAACGCTCAGGCATATCACGCCAAGTGTGATAATAATAGGTAAGCACCGGATTCTGTGCCGCAAAGGTAACTGATTTAACGCCTGCCTTTGTAAGCGGTGTGCTGTCACATCCGCCGACAGGGTTATGAATACAGCCGTTTGTTTTGCTTTCAATACCAAGTTCATTGAATGTATCCTTAAACATCTGCTCAAGGTCTTTATCAAAGCGTGTAAACTGCCAATCGTCTTTAATAACAACCTCAAAATACTCTTTATCCGCAACTGAATCTATATTGATATTCCATGCATTCTTTGTTAAATCATCATTCTTGTGCTCTGCTGCAAATGCCATTGATCCTCTTAAACCTGCCTCTTCGGAACCGCAGTTGAAATCAACAATACGGCAATTTTTAGGCATTTTATCAGGATTTTCCTTGAAATACCTTGTTACGGCATAGCTGAGTGCACAGCCTGTTGCATTATCCATGGCACCGCGTGATGCATTGCGGGGATTCGGATCTGCCCACATAACAACAAACATACTTCCGATAGCGGTAATAATCGGAATAAAATGCATTGCTATTCTGAAATAATAGAATGATAATGAATAATTTACACAGTTCAATGCCCAGTCTGCGCCTAAATATGCACCTGTATAAATAACAGACATTGCAATAGAAACACCGATAAGAAAGAATACGCAGATTGCACCGAAGCCAACCTTGCCATATGTAGCAAGCATACCGATTAAAGGCTTATCCTTATATTTGTATGCGTGCTCTGAATGTCTCCATGTCCAGCTTGTATCTGTGTGACCTGAAAGAATAATTGTATAATCATACTTTCCGTCCTCCGGCAAAAGCTCACCATATGTATTCTGTGATATTTCCTGCTTGAAGAACATATCAAACCATGTTTTGTAGAGGAACACACTTAAAACAAGCCATGCAACAACAACGATTCCGCCGAGAGCCATTCCGAACCACACGGAAGTAATCTGAAGAGCAAGATAAACGAGTGCACTTAAAATAACACCTGCCCAGCCTGCATATGGAATTCCGCCGATTGATGAACGAGGAGAAACAGCAAACTCCTCCTGCTTAGGTTCTATGCCGATTTCGCGAAGCTTATCACCCATATAGTCGGCATACTTCTTTTCACCCTCTGATCCGGGCAGTCTGCTGCCGATTTTTTTTGCCGCATATGTAACTATATCATATGCTTCCTGCACATACTTTCTGCTTTCTTCTTTCATTTTTTCTCCTCCGAAAAATTAATATAGTTATATTTTACTAAAATGAAATGTAAATTACAATAAAAACTTGTATTTATTTATAAAACAATAAAAAAACATTAATTATATATTATTATATTCACATTTAATCGGATAAATGATGAACAAACAGACCCGAAAGCAGTTTAGGCTCAAACCAAGTTGACTTTGGCGGCATAATCTGCCCCGCATCTGCAATTGCAATTAAATCATCCGTTGTTGTGGGGTACATTGAAAAGGCCAGCTTCATATCTGTTTTGGCACGTCTTTCAAGCTCTGTAAGCCCCCTTATCCCGCCTATAAAATCAATTCTGCTGTCATTTTTAGGATCTCTGATTCCAAGAATGGGATCAAGCAAATTTTCCTGCAGAATAGAAACATCCAGCCTTGCTACAGGATCATTTTCATTTATAATTGATTTTTTTGCTTTGAGTGAATACCATTCCTTATCAAGATACATTCCGAAGGTATGCTTTTCTATAGGATGATAAGGCGCCTCTTCTTTTTTTATTTCAAATTTTTCAAAAACCCTGCTTAAAAATTCATCTGCGGATAAACCGTTCAAATCCTTAACAACACGGTTATAATCCATTATTTCAAGCTCATCATCAGGAAAGGCAACGGCCAGAAAATAATTGAATTCTTCATCACCCGTATAGTCGGGATTTTCCTCTCTTCTCATCTGACCGACTCTTACTGCCGAGGCACATCTGTGATGACCGTCTGCAATATAAAGTGCCTGAACCTCTTTGAACAGAGATGTCAAACGGTTGATTGTTTCAATATCGTCAATAACCCAGACTGTCTGAAGAACACCATCTGCTTCAAAATTATAAACAGGCTCCCTCTCATTCATCCACAGCGAAACCGTCATATTGATAGACGCATTTTTTCTGTAGGTTAAAAATATAGGACCTGTATTTGCATTGGTTGTATGAACATGGTTTATACGGTCCTTTTCTTTTTTTGCGAGTGTTTTTTCATGCTTTTTGATGACGTTATTCAGATAATCATCAATGGATGCACAGCCTACAATTCCAACCTGAACTCTGCCATTCATAATCTGCCTGTAAATATAAAGACACGGCGTTTTATCCTGAATCATTGCACCTGTATTTTCAAGTGCCTCCAGATTTTCCTTTGCCTTCTGATACACTTCATCAGAATATTTATCTGCGCCGAGCGGCAAATCAATTTCTGCTCTATCAACATGAAGAAAGGAAAGGGAATTGCCGCGAACCATCTGCCTTGCTTCCTCACTGCTCATAACATCATACGGCAGTGCGGGAATAAGTGCCTGATTTCTCTGTGCAGGTCTGAATGCTTTAAATGCTCTGAAAATTGCCATAATTTTATGCTTCTCCCTGTTTTTTCATCTTATTTTTTTCATATATAATTCTCAATCCGTCTACAAACAAATTTTCATCTACAATAACATCAAGCTCCGCTGCCTTTGCTATTGCTTTGCCGAAACCGCCTGTTACAATAACCGTTGCTTTTTCCCCAAGCTCCTTTTCAAACCTTGAAACAAGCCCCTCAAGCATGGCGGCTGTACCTATAACCGAACCGCATTTCATTGCATCCACAGTATTTCTGCCTATTATTTTTGACGGAACCGATATATCAATCTGCGGAAGTTGGGCAGTTGTGCTTGAAAGAGAATTGATTGCTGTTTTTATTCCGCACATAATTGCACCGCCCAGATGTGCACCTGTTTTATCAATAACCGAAGCTGTTGTTGCAGTACCGAAATAAAAAACAATTGCCGGAAGCGGATATTTATTTATAACCGCAACATCCCCAACAACAATATTCGCGCCTGTCTCAGCGGGATTATCTATTTTAATATTAAGTCCTGTTTTCACCCCCGGACCTACAACAAGCGCCTCTACATTGCACACAAGCTGAATACTTTTCAGAAGCGTTCTTACCAAAGCTGGCACAACACTGGAAATAATCGCACCATCTATATTATCAACATTATTAATATCTAAAAATGCTTTCAGTTTCATTGAGTATTCAATTTCAGTTTCATTTACGTTTGTTGAAAGACGACCCGAGCAAATCAGCTTTTCGCCGTTCAGCACACCTAAAACAATATTTGTATTTCCAATATCAACCGCAAGCAGCATATAAATACTCCTTCAAATTTCAATATTATAAAACATTATAGAATAAAATTATCCTGTTGTAAATAGAAAAACAGAGCAGGTTTTACCCTGCTCCGAAAATATTTATCTGAAAAGCACAAAGCAATATGTTATTCCGGCAACATTGAAATTCATATATTCACTGGAATTTACGGGGTTACCGTTTATCGGAATTCTTAATTCAGTTCCCGAAAGGCTTATACCTGCCGTGCTTGTTCTTTTTGAAAGAAAGCCAAAATAGTTTTTCTTATTTTTAACATTGAAATCCGTAACCGATGGAGGCATTCCTCCTGCAAAAACAAACCCAAAGCTCGGCACAAACGGGCAGGACGTATCAACTGTTCTTATTGCAGAACCGTCACCATAATAAAAGCCTATAAAGTACGGCGAATCCCATTTTTCTCTGTCCGCCTGTGCAACATGTATATTATCATCACTGCAATGATTATTTATTGCCGTATCAATCATTTCATTATCATAATTAAAATCCGTTCGTGTAGGAATATCTGTTGTCACCCATTGGTTAAGTGATAAATAATCTGTTTTTTGTGTTGAACTCATATTATCTCCTTTATCGATAAATAATTACATACTGTCTAAAACATAGAAAGGCAATTTAACACTGTCCAGCTTAAACCATGGTAATGCAAGCTTTTCCCAAACAAAAAACTGCACACCTTCGCTTGCCATGCTAATCTGAGAAAAGCACGGAATATGATTGGCACATAAATCGGAAACATCCTTAAAGCAAGGCATATCTACAAGTCCCGTATAATAAAGAGTTATTATATTATCGTCTGTAATATATGTTGACTCACCGAAAACACCCAAAGATGCAACCAATGAATCAAATTCACTTTTTTTATATATCTGCATCTGATTTGAAACAGTATCTATAATAAGCTGCTTAGATTCACTTTCTGTCTGCGCAGGATTTTCATTTATCATACTCAAAAACAGTGCAATACCATCCTTTTCTGCTGTGTCTATAAAAAGATTTTTTAAAACTCTCTCCATGTTTTCTGCCGCTAGAGCTATCCCTGCTGCATAAGCCTTCATTTCGGCTCTTGTATAGCTTCCCCGTTCCGAAGACATAGAAAGCTTTTTCATCAGTCCTTCAAGGCGGCTGAATATTTCATTACTATTCATGAATATAAACCTCTGTTTCAGTTAATCTCAGAAACTCCGTGCTTCCGCAGGAAACAATTCCCCCATCGCACCGGAAAAATACATTTATGTATTCTATTCCTTCTATATCACTGCATGAGGCAGCGATTGCCGCTTCATTATAATTCTGCCCGATTTTTTCATTGCTGCAAAGCGATATAATTCGTGCTCTTACTGCACGTTCAATTTTATCATTATCATATCCACTTAAAACCTTTGCCTCTGCCTTAACTGAAAATTCTTTTACACTTGCCGCAATAAAATTAATTTCCACCGAACAAAATGATAAAAATCCAAGCAAATCGGAAACCTTTGCCTTTAAGCTGCTTGAAAGTCTGCCATTTCTTGTTTTAAGGCATACATTAGCTGAAGAACTGCTATTTGAAAATACGCATGCATCCGTTATTTCATCAAGAGAAAGCAAGATTTCTCTTACTCCTTCGGCACTAACAGCATTTTTTGTGTTGCTGTATGAACTCAGAATACGTTCACGCAATGCCTCATCACTTTCGTCATTCCAACCACCTGTAAATGCCTTGTCATTTGTTACGGAAAAAACATAATCAGGCGGATTAACCATATCGGTAACACTTCCCGCTTCAACATTATGCTCCTGCCCTGTTCGCAAAGCCGTTGCAGGAACAGACACAGAAAGTCTGCCTGCACTTATGACGGCTCTTTTATCGGTTGCAAACTGAATAAAAGGCTTTCCCGCAGCAGAGCATATTGTACCTGCAGGAATAGTAATACTTTTACTTGCCGCTTCCGAAAGTGAAAAGGTCAATTCTCCGCCGGCACGTGCCGCCTTTTTCCTTGTTATACTTCTGAGCTGTGCATGCTTGTCCAGATACGCACCGGTTGCCGTCTGCGGAAATCCCTGCCTGAAAATATAATCTCCGTATGCACAAACAGAATAGATTTCTGATGCAACTGCCTTGAATCTTAATTCAAGATCCGAAAGATCGGCAACAGCCTCACCCTTTTCCTGCTGAAAAGCTGCCTTCATGGAATCAAGTATTTCATTATATGTTATACTCACGTTGTTACCAGCACCTGCCTTTCCTGATTATTTACTGCTATTGTAAATTCAAAATTACTGTCATATATTTTTACGGATTTTATAAGCACTCCGCTCAAATTATAAAGAGCCTGCCGGGCATAAGCTGCGGCATATGCTTCATCTGTTTCTTTACCTGCATTGCACAAGGCAGAACCATAATTTTTATCAGGATAAAAGCTGCCTCTTTGTGTTTTAAGAGCAATTGCTATATTCTGCAAAACCTCTTCTATATGCTCAATCTCGACAAGCGATGCACCGTTTTTAACATAATCACCATTTGTTATTTTTTCTGTCATAAAACAACCTGCCCTTCTGCATTTTTAATTTTTCCGTCCGCTGTAAAAACAAAACCGTTTATCTGAATACTGCCGTCATTCTTCAGAACAATTCTTGCTCCGCCCTTGGAGCTTATGGAAATCTCTCCCTCATTAATACTTTCATCGCTCATTTTTGTTCCTGCCCCAGCAGTACCGTTTGCACTGCTGATAAGCAGAATTTCCTCACCGCACGGAGCAAATGCCGAGTAGCCGTATGGGGCATAATTCTGAACATTTTCGGCAAGAACAGTTGACGCCGTTTTGATTGTTGAGCTTCCTCCTATAGCTACCGTTCCTGTTTCTGCAGACTCCTTCTGCCTGCTTCCGAATTTTCTGCTAAGCCACATAATTAACCAGCTCCCCATTTATTTTCTTTTTCAGAACAATTGCTGTTTTCTCTCCGCCTTTACCCTTGCTTCTTATAAGCTCACTTACATAAAATTCTTCATTATCATCATTAACTGCAAAATCAAATATAACTCAGTCATAAAGTTTTAAATCACATTCGCCTGAGATTTCAGCCGAAACAGAATAATATTCTTCCAAGGAATCCTTAATCTTTTTTTCAGCGGTAGTTTCTCTTTGCCAGAGCGGAATGGATGAAAGATTATAAAGCCTTCTTCTCTTAATCCCCATTCTGTCAGCATAATCGCTTTTAAAATGGTAGGAATAATCATCACCGGAACTTATTTTATAATCAATTTCACTTACAGGCTCACTTCTGTTTATAATATAAGAAAACGAAACCACATTATAATCATTAAGACTTTTTGTATATTCACTTTCTTTGTAAACCGTAAGCACATTATCAGGTGTTGCATAAACAGGTGCACCGTAAACGGCTGAAACAAAGTCATTAATTGCGCCATAGCAGCTTGTGCCCTTTGAAACAAGATAGTTATTTTCAGTATATATTTCAGGCAGTGCACACTCAAAGCCAAAATCTCTTGCATTTGAATACCACAACTGCCTTGCAGACGGCTTGCTGTATTGGCACGGCAGTGCCTCATTGTCAACCAGAAGAGCCGCACTGCTTCTTGCATAAATAAAGCAGCTGACTCCAGATTTATCCATACAGATTTTCTGCTTGTCACAAAAGCCGTTAAAAATAAGCACACTGTCTATATACGCCTTAACCGTGCATATTTCACCTATAAGACTGCTTTGAATAAAATTCAGCCTTAATCCGTCACACGCGGCACCGGCTTCGCTTATCAGCTCATAAGAAACAATATTTTCTGCAAGGACTGCATTGCCGTTTATATCAGATAATTCAAATATCATCTGAGCACCACCTTATCACCAACACTTACACTGAACGGGGTTTCAATATTATTAAGCTGCATAAGCCTTTCAATCTCTACACCGCACCGATGGGAAATATCAAACATATTTTCATTTTCAAGTGCATATGTAAAACCGAAATCAAATTCATCCTTCTTATGATTGCAGTTTTCGGTAAAAGAAAAGGTGTAAAATACACAGCACTTTTTGGAATCCTCTTTAACTGTAAGTGCAGTTAAAAATGCATTGTAACAGCCGCCGTCAGGCAAGAAAAGCCAGCCCGAACTGCTGCTTTTCTGCAGAGCTTTCAGTTCTCTTGAAAAAACAATTCCGTCTTTTCCCCAAAAACAGCCTTCCCCGCTTATAAGTGCCGCATTATGCGATATGCTGTAAACTGCACTGTCACTCCCGAAAAGCGGCTTTTCAACAACATTATCCGAAAGCTCAACCTTAAGAACCGAAGGGTTTGAAGGAAATTCAAAATCCTTATATTTCATCTTCATCATTTGTTTTACTCCGTTTCCTCATTGCCGTTATCAAACCGTTTGGAGTCAAGGCGCAGATATTCGGAAATTTCCTTCATTTCCGCGTAGTCCTTTTCGTTATTCATCTTCATCATCCCTAAAGCATAATTCATCATTAAAAGTAAATACGACTTTCATAACAAAGCATTCAGAAGCACTGTTTGCGGTAATTTCAGAAATGTTAACCGAAACTATATTGAATTCCGCAACGTTCCTGCAGATACGAAAAACGATTTTTTCAAAATTGCTTTTATCAAAAGAATAGGGAACATAAATATTTGCAAAAACACTGATTGTACCGGTCTTAACACTCTCTCCAAGAGAGCTGTCCTCAACATTTATTTCTTTCAACCCAACTGCAACAACGGCATTTTCAAGCAGTGTGGACTTGATTCCCCCGGGATACGCACGCAAAATCTGAATATCTTTAAAATATTCATCAGCCGTTATAAGTTCTATAAAATCGGTCATAATTCTTTCAGCATAAATCACTTTCCCACACCCTTCTCAATATGCCGCTGTAAAACAAAACCTCATTCTGCAGCTTAGCCGCATCTCTTTTTCTAAATATATATTTAACACCGTCTGCATAAAGGCAGGCGTTGTCAGACAGGGCAAGTATATTATGATTATACGGCCCTATGTATGTATAATAATCAGCACTGACCCTGCCGATTTCCGTTTCACTGAATTCAAAATCAGACTTATTATTTTTCCATCTCTGCTCTATCACCGCATAAAACGGCGTTGAGCTCCAATCGCCGTCGGCAAGGAAAACCTCCCTGCCGACCTTTTTCAGCCCGTTTTTAACTTTTTTTCCTCTGTTCATTTAAACACCTAAAAAAGCAAAGCCGTTTGTTTCTGCCTGTTGTGCCACAGATTCAGGTTTGAGCAGAGTCCTGCAATCATTAAGTGCCATTTCATAGTAGCACTTGGCATTGCTGAGTGTATCTGCTTTCTGCGTTACGGATACATCACCCGCTGAAAAAGAGGTAATACCGTCTGTCTGCGAAGCCGCACAGCATATTGCATAGTATGCCTTGGCTGCTGCCAGCTGAATCACACGCGGATCATTATCATCGGCATTCTCCTTTATAACAGCCTCGGTTGCCGAAACAGCAGAAGAAATAACAGTACTGAATTTTTCAACTTCATCTTCCTCTAAATCCCCCATAAGCAAAATACCTGCCTTGACAAGCTCTGTATTTATCATAGCTTCACTTCCTTTCTGCTGATTAAAGCCTTATTCCGAACAAGTCAAAATTTTTGCAGCATCACTGAAAATAGTTGAAAACCCTGCAATTGTAGTAATTGCGGCACGCTCAAGCTGACGATCAATGAGCTTATCATATTCTGTAATCACTCCGCCTGCCTGCACCTTTTCAAGAGCAGCAGAATTATCAAGGGCAATAATCCCTCTGCTTTCAGTATCGTCACTCACCCTTAATACCTCTGCCCCGAACGGAGTAATCATTTTACCAGTTCCGTGGAAACTCTGTCCTGCGTTTGAATCCTTGAATTCCGTAATACTGAGCATATCCGCAATGGCGGGTACGGAAGCAATAAAGGTTGTTGCTTTATATGGTGAAAGCTTGTTCCAGAGCTTAACAAGCTCTTCGTATGTTACAGTTTTTGAAGCACTTGTAATCTGCTCTGCATCTGAATTTGTAATAACCTCAATTGCATCCTTAAACTGCGTTCTTGCAATATACGCACCAATCTGCTTAAGTGTAACCGTAAATAAATCAAGCTTCTGAAACTTAATTGCTTCATAGGAGGCAACAAGCATTCTGCCTCGTTTCTTCAGCTTTGTAAGCTTATCCTTTGTTCTGATTGTTGTTTCAGGAATTGTTTCACCCTCTGCAACCAATGCAAGCTCTTTTTCCTCCTCTGTAGGCACACTTTCAATTGCACGGTAATCAAGAGAATCAATGTTTGTTGTTGTGGCTATAATTTTATGAAGAGTATCCTCTTCCTCAAGACCCTGCTGAACAGCACGTGAAATATATTCAGGAAAAAGTGCTGCGGAATCGGTTGTTGCAAAGAACTTTGAAATCGTATCAGAACCTGTGCCCGAAACCTTAATGTCAAATCTTTTAAGCTGACGCTGATATGCATCAAGACCTTCATAATCCGTTCCTATGTAGTTTTCAGACGGATCAAGCTCCTCAAGCGAAGCAGTAAAACCCTTTGAAGTTGTATAAAGTCCTTTTTCAAGTTTTATATTGTCGAATGCCATAAATAAAATCCTCCTTAAATTCTGAATTCATTAAAATTATCTTTTGGTTTGTTCTGTGCCACTGAAAGCTGAGGTGCCGGCATGTTTTTAACTGCCTGCTGCTTTTCAAAAGCATTTTTAAAGCTTAAAAGTTCCTTGGTTGTCATAACTGCCGCAACACCGCCGAAAACCTTTAAATCCATCTGCGGAACAGTCTTAGCACAAAGTGAAACAAGCTCTTTTATAAGGCTTTTCTTGTATTCCTCACCAAGTGCAGCAAGCTCTTCCCTTTCCTCAATGTAAGAACAGATTTCCTTTGCCTGCTTGTTTGAAAGCACAATCTGTTCATCTTCCGTGCTGAGGCATTTTTTAATATCTGTCATATCGGAATCTCCTTTTTCAATGTTAAATGATTTTGTCACACCTGCCTCACGCTGAGCAGGAACAGCAACAAAGCTCCATTCATATGCATCTGCCGCATTACTTAAAATGCTGAAGCAGGTTTTACCTCCGTACTTTCTGCCGTTTATGTGGCTGCAGCCGCTGTTTTTTCTGCTTTTGCCGCATACGGAACAGGTTGATAACGCCATAGAGCAGGAAACGGAAACCTCTTTTTTAATTCCTGCCTCAATCTCTGTAATAAGTGATTTGTTTTCCTCGCTTCTAACCATATATGCCTTGGCACGAAGCACATAAAAATCCTCACCATCAGCCGTTTTTCTGTTTGGCAGTTTTTCCACCCACGTATCAAAAATACGTGCGGTCTGGTCTGCCGCTTTCATTGAGTGATCACGAATGCCTGTTTTACCTATGAACAGCTTTGCAAGCTCATTAAGAGCAGAAACTGAAAACTTTTCATAATCTCTGTCTATATCGTTGTTGCATAAGATCAGGCTGAAAATATAAAGCTCATCCGCTGTGAATTCTTTTCTTGTAAACTGCCTGATTTTATCAAAATCATCCTGTAAAGGAGTATAGCCTTTTTCTATATATCCGTCCTTCAAGCATTAACCTCCCTAAAAATTTTTTCTGCCTGTGCATCATAAAGACGTGCCTTTGCCATTTCGGTTTCATCCTGCATTGTAATGTTATCCCATATAACCTCAATAGCCGATGGGATGCCTTGAATTTCAAGATACCTTCTGCCGATTTTAAGCAAAACAGGGTTCAGAACTCTTCTGTAAGCCTCCAGCTCTGTTGTTAAAACATCCGCCTGCTGCGAGCTCATACGCTCTGTTGTAGACCAGCTAAGCCCAAGCATATAAGGCGGAAGTCCTGTTTTTGCAACAATCTGTTCCAGTAGCTGCTTAACAGGAATCTCACTGTTCAGCACATTATTATCCGCTCCGATAACCTTAACGGAAACATCTCCGACGGCAACAAAATCCTTAATTGTATCCTTGCTGCTCATCGCATCACGCCATGCGTTTGCCATCTGCTCGGCATATTCTTTTGCACTTCCTCCGTCTATACCGTCACCCTGCGGCTTATATGTAACCGCATATCTTAAATTTCCTGCGTGCTCCCAGTTTTCACCTATGGTGTTGTAAATGGTAAGCAGAATGTTTGCAACAAACGGCAACCCTCTTAAAATACTTGTTCCGAGAATTTTCCCCGGTTCGGGATTAAGTGCCGAAAAAAGAATCAAATCCTGATTTTTCAGCTTTTCTTTGCCGTTGTAAAATTCAACATCAAGGTTATTTGCCGCCCTTTTAACCTCAAGAGCATCAAGCTCACCGTTATAAAGTGCATAAAAGCCGTTTTCATCTGCAATCATTTCGCCAACTGCCGATCCGTACGTCAACAGTTCCGAAAGATAGGTTGAAACAAATGAATAAATACCTGTTTGATTTCCGCCGACATTAATTTCATTGAAAAATGAATTTAATTTATCATCCAGACTGCTGTGTCCCGTTTCAAAATGAAAGCCCTCGCAAAGCCTTACTATTTTTGAGATTGCAACATCTATTACAGGAACGCTTTCACGCAAAGAGGAATATATACGGTTGTTGAAATTCATAGGAATACCCGAATTCATCTGCCAAAAAGGATGATTTGAATACATACTTGTCTGCACAGCCGACGCACCTGCCTGCGGCAATGCTTTTTTCTTACTGCGGAATAAACCCAAACTTTCACATCCTTTCCACCGCAACGGAGAATAAATCGCTGTTTTTTCTGCTGTTTAAAACAGTGGAAACAAAATAGCGGATATCATCCATTGCATGATCGTTTTCTTTTTTGGGTGAATCTCTTTTTATGCCGTTATCCCACCTGTAAACGGAAAATTCACGGATAGTATCCGCACAGCAGGGATAAAAGAATATTTCATCATTCTTAAGTGCCTGACACACAAGGTTAATTCCTTTAAGCACATCATTATCTGCCTTGATAACCCTGTATTCACCGTGGCGTCTGATAACCTCTATAAAGCTTGCGGCAGACGGATCAACAACAACAGCCTCAATTTTTCTGCCGTCCGCAAGCCTTTTCAGATTTTCATAGTATTCTTCATCCGTAAGCTGAACACCCTTATCTCTGCTGCTGTGATAAAATTCATCAATTCTGAACCAGCCGCCCGCTGATTTCCCCCACAGACCTAAAGAAAACGGGTTAACCGTGCCGTAATCACAGGATAAATAGTATAAAGAAAATTCACCGCTTTTGCTTTTTTTAATATGACGCCTGCCATCAAACATAGGATAAACAAGCCCATCTGCCGCAACCCATCTGCCGTCTATAAACCTTTCATAAAAAGCGCCGCTGTATAAACTTTTGTATCTGCTTATAACAGCCTGTGAAAGGGACGGATTATCCTCCATCTTAAAATGAAGATAAAGCATATTTTTTGCATCCTTTTTCTTAATCCATTCGGTGTAAAACCAATGAAACGGATGCTCAGGGTTGCAGTTAAACCAGAATTTTGAATGTTCCAGTGAGCATCTTGCAAGTGCCTGCTCAACAAAAGAGCGCGGCATAAGTGCAACCTCATCAAGCAGAACCCCGCCTAGGGTCATACCCTGAATAAGTGCTGCCGAAGATTCATCTCTGCCGCCGAAAAGATAAAAGCGGTTTTTCACACCGCCCTTTTCTATTTCAAGCATATTCCGGCTTATTTTGTAATCGCAGCTGAAGCCAAGGGAAATTAAATTCGGAATTAGCGGCGTTATCACATTGCGCCTGAGTGAGGAAATGGTTTTGCCGCATATGGCAAACGAGGTGTCACAAAAGCAGTAAAACGCCCAGCTTATAAAGGAAATGCTCATACAGAGTGTTTTTCCCGAACGCACCGCACCGTCGCATATAATGCCGTTTTTATTTTTAACAGGGCTTGTTTCACACCACCAGGTAAGCGCCGCAAGCTGTTTTTCCGAAAAGGGAACAAAGTTATTCATCCGCTACCTCTTCAAAGGCACTGCCGACATTTTTTGCGCTCTCCTCAAGAGCCTTGTAAAAACTGAGCGGTTGTGCAGGAGCTTCGCTTTTTGTGTCCCTTAATTTTTCGAGTGCCTTTATCCTGTCAAAAAACTTTATCTCCATACCTCCGCCCTTGGGCCTTTTTATTTCGCTTATACAGAATAAATCAAGACTCGGCAGCTTTTCCAGAATTTCATTTTCCTGTGCAAAAAGAAGCTGTATCGCATCCTGTATTTCTCCAAAGGCAAGGTGCCTTAAACCCTCGCGTACCTCTTCTTCAATTGTTTTCTTTTTTCTTCCCATAGCATCCTCCGCGAATTTACTGAAAGGAAAAACACCTTTCACCTATTCCGCCGAAAACGGAAAAATATAGTGCAAAATATAAATAATCTGCCGAAATTTGCCGAAAATAAATATTTTTATTCAGTTTTTGGCTATAAAAAAAAAAGAGAGCCAAACAGCTCTCTTTCATTTTTATTTTTTATAAAGATTAATACAGATTTTATTTTTCTTTTCGGCAAGAGCGGCAAATTGCGCAGCACCGCCGTAATTGTGCGTAATGTATGTAACAACATAGTCTGCCTGTTTTACAAGCCATTTGTTGCGGTAAGAAATTGCAAATCTTCTTGGCACATTTTCAATACCCTCAGGAACGAGGGTATTTTCATAATCTTCATTTTTATGTTTTACGGGAATGTATGCCAAAACAACAGTATATTTTATTTGCGGATATTTTGCAGAGAGTTTTTGCAATGCTTTCTTTACATACAAATCATAATTGCCGTTGTTGCCGACATAAAATGTGTTAACAGATTTATGATTGATTAAATCTTCTATTACTGCTTCTAACTCGGGCATAATATCTGCAGGGCAATCTCTATGCCCGAAGAATGTGCATACCATAAATCATCCTCCTTTGTTATGCGATACATCGCAATTATATCATATAATTTTCTGTTTTGCGATATATCCCACACAGTTGAAGACGAATTTTTGTAAACTTTTTATTGACGATATATCGTAAAAGGAAGTTTATTATGAATACAAAAGAAGCAGTTGCGAAGCGAATATGTGAGCTTTGCAAAAAGAATAAACTTAATATTAATGCATTAGCAAATATATCAGGTGTTTCGCCATCTACTATTTATAGTATGTTAAATGAAAAAAGCAAGAATCCAGGTGTTGTTTCATTAAAGAAAATATGTGATGGTTTAGAAATCAGTATTAGAGAATTTTTCGATAGTGACATATTTGATGATATTGAACAAGAAATTAAATGACTATTTCTTTTTAAACATATGTCGGGGAAATCCTGTGGTTGAAAAAGAGAAAGTATATACCGTTTTAAAAAATTAACGTAGTGATGTTTATGATAAAAGAAAATCGAAATAAAATGAAGCTAAGCCAAGAGCAGTTGGCAGAGAAAATTAATATAAGCACTCGTCAGTTACAGAGAATTGAAAAAGCAGAGGAAAAAACAAAATTAACAACATTGAAGAAAATAATAAATGTATTGGAAATATCTGATGAAGAAATAATTGATTTTATGAAAAGATAATATAGGGAAAATGGTATGGAATATTCAGATATTATAATAAAGCGTATTCGCAGCCTTTGTAAAAGCAGGCGAATCTCAGTTAATAAATTGGCAACAATGAGCGGCGTAAGCCAATCAACATTGGATAATATTATGAACCGTAAAACAAAAAGTCCGGGTATCGTAACACTTCATATGGTGGCTATTGCATTTAATATGACACTTGCAGAGTTCTTGGATTTTGATGAATTAAATGATTATTCATTTGAAAGTGATACAGATGACTAAGAAATTTATTATTTGGGAGGGTTTCTATGCTCTCCCATTTTGTATGCTTGACTTGAAAAAATGCCTATGCTATACTGAATTTGCGACACAGTTCAATATTTTTCAAGACGAGCCTACATTGGTAAAAATGTAAGGCTTTGATTGTCATATTCGTCTTGGAATAAACTGTGTCGCAGCAGAAATCGGAGCTTGCATTTTTCGTGCGTGGCTTCGGCTGCGCATTTTTTTATTTATGGAGGAAATAAAATGAAAGATACGGTAACAATTACAGGGATAGAATATGAAGAATACAAAAAGCTGAAAAAATACAAGGATTTAGCTATTGAACAATTCGGAGGAATGAAGGCATATATTTTACAGCTGAAGATATTAGCAGAGTCTATTGATTTTTCGGCAGTAAGCAGCGACGATATAAAAAATTTAATGACAGATAATATAGATGATTTATTCAGAGCCGCTAATGAGTTTGATGATTTGATCCACAATTATATTGATTTCACTGTAAAGATGTAATATTGGCGTTCATAATCTACAGTCTTTGCCTCCCCTTGAGGGGGGAGGCGGCATTTTCACTATTTTGTAAAATGGCATAACCGTATGGCGGAAGATACGATCTTCAAAAAAATGGGGGCGGATAATATCCGCCCCCTACATTGTTTACAACTATTTCATATCCTTATACGGCTTCTTTTCTGTTACCCAGCCGTCTTTATTAACCTGCCTTGCTCGTGCAACCGCAAGTGCATTTTCAGGCACATCATCCGTAATTGTTGAGCCTGCTGCAGTAAATGCGTAATCACCGATTTCAACAGGTGCAATAAGATTTGTATTGCAGCCGAGAAATGCGTGATTTCCTATCTTGCAGCGGCTTTTATTTTTGCCGTCATAATTAACGGTAACTGTTCCGCAGCCAAAGTTTACATTTTCGCCTACATCACTATCACCGATATAGGTCAGGTGGGCACTTTTAGTACCTGCACCGACAACGGAATTCTTAACCTCAACAAAGTTTCCGATGTGAACGCCCTTGCAGAGTTTGCTGCCTGCTCTTACCTGAACAAACGGTCCGCAGTCCACACAGTCCTCAACTTCACTGTCCGTAAGCTTTACATTATCAAGAATAACATTATTACCGATAATTCCGTCTTTAATATAAGTGTTCGGTCCGATTGTGCAGCCCTCACCGATAACTGTATTGCCAAGAATAATTGTGTTCGGAAGAATTGTTGTGCTGCCGCCGATTTTAACATCCATTCCAATCATAACACCGTCCGTGCACGGAATGTCAACACCGTTAACCATATGAAAATCATTGATATTTCTTCTCATAATATTATTAAGGGTATTAAGCTGCTTTCTGTCATTTGCACCGAGTATAACCTCGCTGTTTTCACAAACAAACGCGCCTGCATTTTTGCCCTGATTAATTAAAATTTCCAGACTGTCTGTTAAATAATATTCATTCTGTGCATTCTCATTTGTAATATTTGAAAGAGCATAAAGCAAATCTGCGCCTTTAAACCAATACATACCTGCATTTGATTCGTTGATTTTCTTTTCTTCTTCATCTGCATCCTTATGCTCAACTATACACATCAGTGTGCCGTTTTCATCTCTTTTGATATGACCAATACCGTTTGTATCATCAACAATTGCGGATGTAAGTGTTATGGAATTATTATTTTCCATATGATAAGCATAAACATTGTTGATCGTTTCAGCGGTCATCATCGGACCGTCACCGTTCAAAATAAGAATTTCATCATCCTTATGCTTTTCAACAAATTCTCTTGCCATCATAACTGCATGACCTGTGCCGAGCTGGGGATTCTGGTAAGCAGTTTCAATTCCTTCCTCAAGATATTCCTCAACAATCTCGTGCTTATAGCCTGTTACAACGCATATTTTTTCACAGCCGGCTTCCTTAACCGCTCTTATAACATAATGAAGCATCGGCTCAAAAAGCACTTCACACATAACCTTCGGCATTTCGGATTTCATTCTTGTTCCCTTGCCTCCGGCAAGAATTATTGCACATTTCATAGTCATTTCTCCTTAAAATATACTCGGTTTCTATTAACGCAACCCTTCACGTATAATATTATGCACTAAATTTTTATGTTTTTCAATATTATTTCCAAAGATTGTTAATTTTTTGAAAAATATATTTGTATTTTTTATCTATATATGATATAATACTACCGCTATATACAGTTGGACAGGTGTGTTTTTTCTAAGCATACCTGTTTGCAGGTATAATAATAACTAAAAAATTAGGAGGTATTCCCAACATGGCAAAGAAGTTTTGTTACCTTTTCTCAGAGGGTAATGCTAACATGAGAGAGCTTCTCGGCGGTAAGGGTGCAAACCTTGCTGAGATGACTAACATCGGTCTTCCGGTTCCACAGGGATTCACAATCACAACAGAGGCTTGTACTCAGTACTATGAAGACGGCCGCAAAATCAATGATGACATTATGGCTGAAATTGACGAATACATCGTTAAGATGGAGGAAATCACCGGCAAAAAGTTCGGAGATATGGAAAACCCTCTTCTTGTTTCAGTTCGTTCAGGTGCTCGCGCATCTATGCCGGGTATGATGGACACTATCCTCAACCTTGGTTTAAATGAGGATGTTGTAAATGCAATTGCTGAAAAATCAGGCAATCCAAGATGGGCTTGGGACTGCTACAGAAGATTCATTCAGATGTATTCTGATGTAGTTATGGAAGTTGGTAAGAAGTATTTTGAAGAGCTTATCGACAAGATGAAGGAAGCTAAGGGCGTTGAGCTTGATGTTGAGCTTACTGCTGAAGATCTTAAGGAATTAGCTTCTCAGTTCAAGGCTGAATACAAAGAAAAAATCGGCAAGGATTTCCCAACTGATCCTAAGGAGCAGCTTATGGGTGCAGTTATGGCTGTATTCCGTTCATGGGATAACCCACGTGCAAATGTATACCGCCGTGACAATGATATTCCTTACTCATGGGGTACTGCTGTAAACGTTCAGTCTATGGCATTCGGTAACATGGGTGATGACTGCGGCACAGGTGTTGCTTTCACACGTGACCCTGCTACAGGTAAAAAAGGTCTTTTCGGTGAATTCTTAACAAATGCACAGGGAGAGGACGTTGTTGCAGGTGTTCGTACTCCTATGCATATTTCAGAAATGGAGCAGAAGTTCCCTGAAGCATTCGCTGAGTTCACAAAGGTTTGTGCTCTTCTTGAAGACCACTACAAAGATATGCAGGATATGGAATTTACCGTTGAGCACGGTAAACTCTTTATGCTCCAGACACGTAACGGTAAGAGAACAGCTCAGGCTGCATTACAGATTGCCTGCGACCTTGTTGACGAAGGTATGAGAACTCCTCAGGAAGCTGTTGAGATGATTGATCCCCGTAACCTTGATACTCTTCTTCACCCACAGTTTGATGCTGCTGCTCTTAAGGCTGCAACTCCTGTTGGTAAGGGTCTTGGTGCTTCTCCGGGTGCTGCTTGCGGTAAGGTTGTATTCACTGCTGACGATGCAGTTGAATGGAACAACAAGGGCGAAAAGGTTGTTCTTGTTCGTCTTGAAACATCACCTGAAGATATTACAGGTATGAAGGCTGCTCAGGGTATCCTTACAGTTCGTGGCGGTATGACCTCTCACGCTGCTGTTGTTGCTCGTGGTATGGGTACTTGCTGTGTATCAGGCTGCGGCGATATTAATATGGATGAAGAAAACAAGAAATTTACTCTTGCAGGTAAGGAATACCACGAGGGTGATTATCTTTCAATTGACGGTTCAACAGGTAACATCTATGATGGTCTTATCCCAACTGTTGACGCTACAATCGCAGGTACATTCGGCAGAATCATGGGCTGGGCTGATGAGTTCAGAACATTAAAGGTTCGCACAAATGCTGATACTCCTGCTGACGCTAAGAAGGCAAGAGAGCTTGGTGCTGAAGGTATCGGTCTTTGCCGCACAGAACATATGTTCTTCGAGGAAGACAGAATTGCTGCTTTCCGTGAAATGATCTGCTCAGATACTGTTGAAGAGAGAGAAGCTGCTCTTGAAAAGATTCTTCCTTATCAGCAGAGCGACTTTGAGGCTCTTTACGAAGCACTTGAAGGCTGTCCTGTAACAATCCGTTTCCTTGATCCTCCTCTTCACGAGTTCGTTCCTACAGAGGAAGAAGACATCAAGAAGCTTGCTGATTCACAGGGCAAAGCTGTTGAAGATATCAAGGCTCTTATTGCTTCACTTCACGAGTTCAACCCAATGATGGGTCACCGTGGACTTCGTCTTGCAGTAACATATCCGGAAATTGCTAAGATGCAGACAAAGGCTGTTATCCGTGCTGCTATCAATGTTCAGAAGGCTCATCCGGATTGGACTGTTGCTCCTGAAATTATGATTCCGCTTGCTTGTGATACAAAAGAACTTAAGTATGTTAAGAGCATTGTTGTTGCAACTGCTGATGCAGAAATTGCTGCTGCAGGCATTGATATGAAATATGAAGTAGGTACTATGATTGAAATTCCTCGTGCTGCTCTTACAGCTGATGAAATTGCAACAGAGGCTGAATTCTTCTGCTTCGGTACTAACGACCTTACACAGATGACATACGGCTTCAGCCGTGATGATGCTGGTAAGTTCCTGGATGCTTACTATGATGCAAAGATTTTCGAGAATGATCCATTTGCTAAGCTTGACACTGTTGGTGTTGGCTCACTTATGAAGTTGGCTGTTGAAAAGGGCAAGGCAACCCGTCCTTCAATTCACTGCGGTATCTGCGGTGAGCACGGCGGCGACCCAAGCTCAGTTGAATTCTGCCACGAGATTGGTCTTGATTATGTATCATGCTCACCATTCCGTGTTCCGATTGCTCGTCTTGCTGCTGCACAGGCTGCAATCAAAAACTCAAAATAATATAAGCATTATGCATATATAAAGAAAAAGCTCCCGTATGGGAGCTTTTTTGTTTTGTGAATATTCAGCAGCAATCAGAGAAGTGCATTTTTCCTTTTATTTATCACCTCCTTAACACATTTTAGCATTCATACGAATGCATTGTATAATGTAATTTGGTGATAGAAATGCATTATACTGAAAGATTAAAAAATTTAAGAGAAGACAATGATTTAAAACAAGAGGCTGTTGCCATAACTTTAAAAATAACAAGACAGCAGTATCAATTATATGAAAGCGGAAAACGTAAACTTCCGCTTGAACACTTTAAAACATTATGCGAATTTTATAATGTTTCGGCAGATTATATTTTAGGCTTTACAAATGAATTAAAACCATTGCCAAAAAAATAAAACAGGAGGGATTGTTTTCCCTCCTGCTATTATTTTATGTATCTTATATCATTGCCCTCTAAAATAAGGGTGGAATATTCACCTGCTATACGGCTTGTTATACGCATATCGTAAATTTCATTGAATTTATCAAAATCATAATTTGTACTTATGATTGTGGGCTTCTTCTGCAATATACGTGTATTAATAATATTATACAGGCACGCAACGGTATATTGATTTTTATATTCCGTGCCTAAATCATCAATAATCAGCAAATCTGCGTGCAGAACATCATATTCTTCATAAAACAGCCTGTCTGTTCTGCCGAAATTTTCATTCTGCAAATCAGAAAGAATATTCTGGCTTGTGCCGTAAACAACTGAATAGCCCTTGTTTATTGCAACATTTGCAATTGCAAGGCTTAAATGGGTTTTTCCAAGCCCTGTTTTGCCCATAAACATTAAATTAGGCGAGTGTGAATTAAATGACTGTGCATACATTCTGCAGGAATTAAGTATTTTTTCTGCCTTTTCCTTGGGTGAAATACCGTTTTCCAATGAAGTTTCAGGATAATAGCGTGTGTCAAAGGTATCAAAGGTACATTCATCAAGCGGAGCAATTTTTCTAAGCGAATCACGCTCAATTTCCTTTAAAAGCTCCTTATGGCAGTTACACATACGGTCATTATAATACCCTGTATCACTGCACACAGGGCAGAAAAACTTTGTTATGAGTGCATCCTCATCATAACCGTTTTTAACAAGAATTTCCTTTTTTTCCTTCTGAAGTGCAAGGCTTGCCTTGCGTAGCTTATTAACCTCATCCTCTCTGTTTCCCTTATGGAAAAACAGCTTGGAGATTGAAAAGCCGATTGCGGAAAGCTTCTTTTGAATTTCATCTATTTCAGGCAGCTTCTGCGAAATTTCTATCATCCGCGAATTCGCCTCCAGTGTGGCTCTTTCACGCCTGCGTTCAAGCACATTTATTGCCTTTTGATAAACAGTGTTTTTATATGCCATAACAAGTCACCTTAAAACTTAATATCTGTGTTATTAAGTGCATTTTTCTTGATTTCCTCTAAATTATATGACGGTGTACCGCCGATTTTATCATCTGCAGCAGATTTTTTTGCCGCCTTGCTTTTTGCAAACTGCTCATTTTCAGACGCAACATCTGCAGGCGTTAAAATACTCTTTTTCTTCCAGCTCTTTAAAATAGTATCAACATAACTGAGTTTAGGAGAATCCGTGTTTTCCTTCATCCGGTCTATCGCAATTGAAATCATATCCATACTGAAATCCTGCTGCCATTTCAACACCATTTCGCGCTGCTTAACCGTTGGATTTTTATGCATAATTCCTGCAAGGGCAATGATTTCGTGCCATATCCTGTCACTCTTCTCAACAGATTTAAGCTTATCCTCCGCCTGAGCTACGGTTTCAATGCCTTCATCCATCCAGTTCTGTGCAATTTTCAGTATGTATGCCGTGCCTATCGCACGGTTTTTATTTTTTTCTTTAAGACTGCGGCAGTATTCCAGAATCATCAGCACAATTTCCGTTTTCATACCGTAAAAGTTAACCATATTAACAAGCATTTCGCTTTCGCTGTGGCTTATTGTTCTGCCGAGCACCACCTGTGCCTCGTTGAGCAGCTCACCTATTTCGGGGTTTTCCTCTGCTGCCGCAACAATATCCTTCGGTGTAAGCACAGGCGCAGTAAGCTGAATCTTCTTTACCTCTTCCTTTGGCTCAGGTGCTTTGTGCTTTTCTTCAGCAACAGAAACAGGAGCAATATTTACGCCGTCTGCCGAAACAACACCCTCTGCAAGCCAGAACTCCATAAGCTCCTCGGCATCGGAAGAAGTTATCCCAAGTTTTTTTGCAATTTGGGCAGAGGAATTTTTACCGTTGCTGCTTAAAATAATCAACAGTGCCTTCAACTGATATTCACTTGCAAGCTTTATGTATTTATCTGCCAGTGCATACGGCACATTGAAAACACCGCCGCTCCAGATTTCCCCAAAGGGTGCTATGCTGTAATCCATTTACAATTCCTCTTTTTCTTTCGTACTCTCCATTTTAGCAAAAAAAACATATGTTGTAAACAAATAAATTTTATTGGGAAAATTTTTATTTAGGTATTGACAAATGCGTATTCTTTTATTATAATTTCTATTGCAACTTGCGGATTTAGCTCATCCGGTAGAGCGCCACCTTGCCAAGGTGGAGGTGGCGAGTTCGAGTCTCGTAATCCGCTCCATTTAAACCGTCTGATTTCAGGCGGTTTGTTTTTTTATAATACTTAAACAGGGGCGAACAGTGTTCGCCCCTGAATTTTTTATTTGCTTAATGAAACGGAGAACTCCGCTTCTGTGTTTCAATTTATTCCGTGAACACCGTTGAAATTTCCTTTGGTGCATTCGGCGTTGAATAATCAAAGCGGTCTATATGCTCACCGTTTACAAAATATGTAAGCTCACCTGCCATTTCAGCTTCACCGAAGGCTTCAACAATAACAAGCTTAATTTTCATTTTATCGGGCAATACTGATTTTATGTAAACCGCAACCTGTTGCCCTTCAAAAAGATAATCGCAAGGCTCTGCAAGACCGGCAAGATTCGGCATAAGCTCAACAAAAACGCCATATGGCTCAATACTGCGAACAGTACCTGTTACAGTTTCGCCCGGTTCAAACAGCGCTGCATTCTCTTTCCACGTGCCAAGCAGCTCTTTTAAAGAAAAGGTTAGCTTTTCAGGCTCTCTTTTTCTGAGTACAACTCTTATATTTTCGCCCTCATAAAGCCTTTCACGCGGATGATTGATTCTTGAAACAGAAAGCATATCAATAGGAATAAGTGCATTTATACCTGCACCTATATCAATAAAAGCGCCGAATTTTTCAAGGTGCGTTACTCTGGCATTTATAATGTCACCCACATTCAGTTTATCTATAAAGTTTCTTTTGCAGCCAAGCTGAACGGCTTTTCTGGAAAGAATTGCACTGATATTCCCGAAATCATCACGCTGAAAGCCAAGAATGGTAAAACAAACAGGCTTATTCACCTTGGAAATAAGGGCAATATCCCTTGTTGTGCCGTCATCTATCCCGATTGCGCCTTCCTCACGGGGAATCATTCCGCGTATAATGCCCAAATCAACGTGCAGGTTATGCTCACTGTCACAAAGCAGCACACGTGATTCAATAACACTTCCGTTCATCATTGCCGTTTTAACCTCATCAAGCGTATCAAATTTACGCTGCAGGTTTTCATTCTGCCCCTCCGGGTAAAAATTCATAACATCACTCTCTTTAAATACTTGTTGTAATTATGTATATGCAAACGAAACTTTAATTATGTTGTAAACAAATGGCAATTGTGCTACAATATAGCATATTAATAAGTATTAACAGGTGAGTTATATGGATTTACAGCTTCACGATATTGTTATTATGAAAAAGCCGCATCCATGCGGCTGCAACGAATTTGAGCTATTAAGGCTTGGCGTTGATTACAAGCTGAAATGCACAAAGTGCGGGCACGAAGTTATGGTGCCGAGAATTAAAGCAGAAAAAAATATTAAAGGTGTTAAAAATGTTTGATAAATTAACAGAAGTTGAAAAAAGATTTGAAGAAGTGAATGAAATGGTGTGTTTGCCTGAAGTGGTAACAGATCAGGAGCAATACACAAAATTGATGAAAGAGTTAAAGCAGCTTACGCCTGTTGTTGAAAAATTCCGTGAATACAAAAGTGCCAAGGAAACAAACGAGGAAAGCAGAGCAATGCTTGACGAGGGCGGAATGGATTCCGATTTTGCCGAAATGGTTAAGGAGGAATTTGAGCAGAGCAAGGAAGATATGGAGCGAATTTCAGAGGAGCTTAAAATTCTTCTTCTTCCGCGTGACCCTAATGATGACAGAAACGTTATTATAGAAATCCGCGGCGGTGCGGGCGGTGAGGAAAGTGCACTTTTTGCAGGTGTACTTTACCGTATGTATTCGATGTATGCCGAGGCAAAGGGCTTTAAAACAGAGATTATGAATGCCAATGAAACAGGCCTGGGCGGTTATAAGGAAATCAGCTTCTCCGTTGAGGGAGACGGCGCCTACAGCCGTTTCAAATTTGAAAGCGGTGTTCACCGTGTGCAGCGTGTGCCTGAAACCGAAAGCCAGGGAAGAATTCACACATCAACAGTTACCGTTGCCGTGCTTCCCGAAGCAGAGGATATTGATTTTGAGCTTAATGAAAAGGATTTGCAGATAGACACCTTCCGTTCAAGCGGTGCGGGCGGTCAGCACATCAACAAAACCTCATCTGCTATCAGAATTACTCATTTGCCTACAGGCACGGTTGTTGAATGTCAGGACGAACGCAGTCAGCACAAGAACAAAGAAAAGGCTATGAAGGTACTTCGTTCAAGGCTTTATGATGCAGAAAAAGCAAAGCATGATGCCGAAATTGCAGGCGAGCGTAAATCACAGGTAGGAACAGGTGACAGAAGCGAGCGCATCCGCACCTACAACTATCCGCAGGGAAGAATTTCAGACCACAGAATCAGCCTTACATTATATAAAATTGAGCAGATGCTCAATGGTGACCTTGATGAACTTATAGATGCACTCATCACTGCTGATACTGCTGAAAAGCTGAAAGCAAGCGAGGAATAAAACCACTCCTTTATAGCAACGCTTCATAAGGTGATTTTATGGAAATAATAGATAAAATATATAAGCTGCAAAAAATTATCAATATATCCAATTCAAAAACATATCAAGAAATGTTTTTGGAGAAGAATGGTTTGATTTTGATCTATGTATTAGCCTCTGTGAATCTGTTTTATGGGATGAATCAGATGAATTTACAATTTTTTAAAAAATGTTAAGGATTTAAAATTAAGCAATATAGATAATCTATTTTGCGTTTGTTTTGACATCCAATCTGTATCTTATAGATAAATGGAAAAAAAGAATCTGAAAATGATTTATTCTCTTTTTTATGTAAAGATATATTAATACCATAATCTTAGCCTCTCTTGTTAAAGGAAGACGCAGAGGATTATTGATTGAAAGGAATCCCTCCATCTGCACAAAAGTGCACTACATCCCCTTAACAAGGGATGCAGAAAGGTTTTTGATTTATATGGAAACTAAAATTTTATCTACAAGTGAATATGACATTGCCCTTGCAGGTGAAATTATAGAAGGCGGCGGTCTGGTTGCGTTTCCTACGGAAACCGTTTACGGCTTGGGAGCAGATGCACTGAATGAGGAAGCGGTAAAAAAAATTTACATTGCAAAAGGCAGACCGAGTGACAATCCGCTGATTGTTCACATAGCGGAAAAAGAGGATATCATTCCCCTTGTAAAAGAGGTTACGCCTGTCGCAAAGGCTTTGATTGATAAATTCTTTCCCGCTCCGCTGACAATCATTCTGCCGAAAAGCGAAAGGATAGGCAGCACGGTCAGCGGCGGACTTGATACCGTTGCAGTACGTATGCCGCAGAATGAAACGGCACGTGCACTGATAAGAGCCGCCGGAACGCCGATTGCCGCACCAAGTGCAAACACAAGCGGCTTGCCGAGCCCCACAAAGGCAAAGCACGTTATTGATGATATGAACGGAAAAATTGATGCCATTATCTGCGGTGAGGACTGCGATTTCGGTGTTGAATCAACCGTTATAACACTTGCGACCGAAATACCGACAATTTTAAGACCGGGCGCAATAACAAAGGAAATGCTTGAAAAAGTTATAGGCAAGGTTGAAGTTGCAAAAGCGGTGCTTGAGGGTATGGAGCAAAATGAGGTTGCGGCTTCTCCCGGAATGAAATACAAGCACTATGCACCGAAAGCAAGGGTACTGCTTGTTAACGCTTCAAAGGAAAAATACGAAGCCTTTGTTAATTCAAAAAAAGATGCCTTTGCTCTTTGCTTTGAGGAGGATAATATAACAATTCCGAAGATTACTTTCGGAAAAGAAAGCGACGACTGCTCACAGGCAAGGGAATTATTTGACGCTTTAAGGCAGCTTGATGAAATGGGAGCAAAAAAGGTTTATGCAAGAATTCCGCATAAAAACGGAGTAGGTATGGCAGTTTATAACAGACTTATCCGCGCTGCCGCTTTTTGCATAATAGACCTTGAAAAACCTTTTATAATCGGTTTAACAGGACAGACAGGTGCCGGAAAGGGATACATAGGCACTTATCTCCGGTCCCTCGGATTCCATGTGCTTGATACAGATATTTATTCCCGAAAAATTTGCGAAAAAAATTCACCATATCTTACGATTTTAGCTGAACAATTCGGCAATGATATAATAGAAAACGGAATTTTAAACAGGCCGCTTCTTGCCGACAGGGCTTTTTCCTCTCCCGAAAGCACCGAAAAGCTTAATTCCATTCTTCACCCCGCAATTTTAGAGCTTTGCAAAAAGGACTCTGTTTTTCCAAGCGTGCTTGATGCCCCTCTTTTATTTGAATGCAGGGGAAACGAAATGTGTTACAAAAGCATTGCTGTTCTTGCACCTAAGGAAATCCGATTAAACCGCATTATGAAGCGTGACACAATCACAAAAGAACAGGCATTGGCAAGAATGAATGCACAGAACCACGAGGAATTCTACAAAATAAATTCAGATTTTACCGTTATAAATGACGGCAGAGATATAGAAAATCAAATCAATAAAATATTGGAGGAAATACTATGAGCGAAACAACAGCAAAAGAACTTAAGGAAAAGCTTTTTTACAAAAAAGAAAACGGCACAGATGTATTAAGTGCAGAAGAGCTTAAGGTCTGTGACGAATTCTGTGAGGGATATAAAGCCTTCTTATATAACTGCAAAACCGAGCGTGAGGTTTCAAAATGGGCAGAGGAAACTGCTGCTCTTGCAGGCTTCAAGCCGTTTAACGCTTTCGGCGATCCGCTTAAAGCAGGAGAAAAGGTTTATGTTATGAACAGAGGCAAGGCAATTATGCTTTGCGTTAAGGGCAAAAAACCAATTAATGAGGGTGTAAGAATTTCTGCCGCTCATATTGATTCACCAAGGGTTGACCTTAAGCAGTGCCCTGTTTATGAGGATGGCTCTATTGCTTATTTCAAAACGCATTACTACGGCGGAATAAAAAAATATCAGTGGGCGGCCATTCCGCTTTCGCTTCACGGAAGAATCTGCAAGAATGACGGAAGCTTTGTGGATATCTGCATCGGTGAAAAAGCAGGCGAGCCTAAATTCTGTATAACAGATATTCTTCCTCACCTTGCTATCGAGCAGTACACAAGAAAACCGAACGAGCTTATCAAGGGCGAAGAGCTTAACGTTGTTATCGGCTCACGTCCGTTTAAGGATGACAAGGAAAGTGAAAAGGTTAAGCTTAATATCCTTAACCTGCTTTATGAAAAATACGGCATTGTTGAGCGCGATTTCACATCTGCGGAATTAGAGCTTGTACCTGCCTTTACCGTTGACGATGTCGGCTTTGACAGAAGTCTCATAGGCGGCTACGGTCACGATGACAGAGTTTGTGCTTACCCCGCCTTTGAAGCTATCCTTAACATTGACGAAGCACCTGAGTACACAGCAATCACCGTGCTCACCGATAAGGAAGAGGTTGGAAGCGACGGCAACACAGGTCTTAACTCAAGCTATATGAAATATTTTATTGAGGATTTGGCTCGTCTTGAAGGCTTTGAAGGCAGAGATGTTATGAGAAACAGCAAATGCCTTTCAGCCGATGTTAATGCTGCTTATGACCCAACCTGGGCATCTGCCTTTGAGAAAAACAATACAAGCATCATCAACGGCGGTGTTTGCGTAACAAAATACACAGGCTCAAGAGGCAAGGCCGGCACAAGTGATGCAAGCGCAGAATTTGTAAGCTGGGTTAAATCACTTCTTGAAAGCAATGATGTTTTATGGCAGAGCGGTGAGCTTGGCAAGGTTGATGCAGGCGGCGGCGGAACCGTTGCAATGTATGTTGCAAACCTTGATATTGATACTATAGATGTTGGTGTGCCTGTTCTTTCCATGCATGCGCCTTATGAAATAGTAAGCAAAATTGATGTTTATATGGCATATAAAGCATTCTTAACATTCTTTACAAAATAATACTCTGCGGTACGGGAGAACCGTGCCGTGCAAATCAGTCTCCCTAAAAACAGGGAGACTTTTTTTGCAAAAAGTGAATACTTTTTCAGAAAACCTGCGTTATATAAGTGAAAGGGGTGAGAGAAGTTGGCAATAAATAAAAAAATATCCGAAGCAGGCAAAGAGTTTATAGAAGCCGCCGCACAAAAGCATTACGATGAAATATATATCTTTATTTGCAGACGCTGCGGCAACGAGGATGATGCAAAGGATATATGCCAGAATGCCTTTATAAAATTTGCTCGTTCAGTTAATACCTATAGGGAAAAAGGCAATATGCGCGCTTACCTTTTTAAAATTGCAATTAACTGCTGCAATGATTATTACAGGCAAACAAAGGCTTCTCTTCCGCTTGATGCCCTGCCGAATTCTGCTGAGAATTACACAAAAGACCCTCAGCAAACCGTTGAAGCAGACGAGGAAGGCAGAAAAGTAACAAGTATTCTTTCTTCTCTTCCCCAAAATCAAAAGGATGTGCTTATTCTTCGGTATTATCACAATATGAAACCGCGTGAAATAGCCTCCTGCCTTTCCCTGCCTGTTACAACGATAAAAACAAGACTCGGCAGGGCAAAAAAATCTTTTGCAAAGGAGTGGGAAAATGACAGATAAAGAATTACAAAAACACCTTGCGTCTTATAAAATTGAAATTGATGAAAAGGCAAAGAAAAAAGCCATTGAAATGTCCGCTTCTGCGGCAGAAACACATTTTGTTCCAATGAGTATTAAAGAATTTATTCTGAATCAGCTCCACTACATCAAACCGCTGTATCCCGTGATGTGCCTGTTATTTATGATTACGGTTCCTGTTTGTGCAGCGGCGTTAAATCAGATTCAGCTCATTCTGCTTATAAGTCTTTTTACTCCGTTGCTTTCCGCATTTGCAGTGCCTGATATTTTAAGCCAGTTCAATTCGGGAACAAGAGAGCTTGAAAGCTCAATGTTGTACAGAGCAAGTGCAGTTTTTTCGGCAAGACTTGTGATATACGGAATTATGAACACTGTTTGCATTCTTCTTTCGTCTATTTTTACATCACTTTTTTCAGGCAGCTTTATATGGATTTTACTGTTTGAAACAATGCTTTTCACACTTTCAGCACTGATTTCCCTGCTGCTTTCAATGTTTATTCAGAATCAATATGCACCTGTAATTTCAGCAGCCGTAAGCATAATTGCGGCATTTTCAGCTTACAGCATTTTAAAAAATGCAGAAAATCACTTAGCAGAGCTTAACAAAATCAGCATTTTAGAAGACGTTGTAAGCTACGGAATTCTTGGAACAGTAAATGCAGCAGCCATTGTGCTGCTTGCAGGGCTTTTATGTTTTTTGTATAAGCATTACAATTTTAACGGAGGTTTGATATGGAACTCAAAATCTTAAATGTAAAAAAGAAATACAAAAGAAAGATTGCCGTTAACAATGTAAGTCTGACACTTAAACCCGGCATTACTGCTCTGCTTGGAGCAAACGGAAGCGGCAAAACAACACTTATGCGGATTATAACAACCGTTTTAAAACCCGACGCAGGCAGCGTTTTCTTCAACGGCAGTGATATTATTAAAGACGGTGATGATTTCAGAGCAGTGCTCGGCTATCTTCCTCAGGATTTCGGCTATTACAGAGAATTCACCGCAAATGATTTTATGATGTATCTTGCTGCACTTAAAGGAATGAACGGAAAGGCAGCTAAGCCAAGAGTTGATGAATTGCTCGAATTTGTAAGTCTTTCAGATGTAAAAAGCAAAAAAATAAAATCCTTTTCAGGCGGAATGGTACAGCGCCTCGGTATTGCACAGGCACTTCTGAACGATCCGCAGGTGCTGGTACTTGATGAGCCGACCTCCGGTCTTGATCCAAAGGAAAGAATACGCTTCCGCAAGCTGCTTGAAAGGATTGCCGAGGATAAAATTATAATTTATTCAACACACATTGTTTCTGACGTTGCAACCATTGCAGGCAGAGTGCTTTTAATGAATGATGGAATAATTGCAGAAGACACCGCTGTTGATAAAATAGGTGAGCTTTGCATTAAATATTTCGGCGAAGGAAGTGATCTTAATGATTAAATACGAGCTGAAAAAGCTGTTTACAAACAAATTTGTCATAGCAATGTTTGCCGTTATTTTCACAGTCATACTTGCCATTGCAATTTATACATACAGTGAATATAAAAAAGGTATGAGGGTGGAACCCATACTTATGAAAAAATGGACCGTTACCGAAACAGCTGTAACAAAGGATAACATTTTTGATTTCATTGCCCGCTATGATCAAATTAAAAATGATGATGATAATTATGATTATGTGGACACTTCAAAACGAGGCAACTCGCGCTATCTGCAAGGATCTAAAACAACGGAAATTGAAGCAAAAATCAATGAACTTATAAAAGGAAAACAAACACTTACAGAAGAAGAATATGCTGAAGTGCTTCATCTTGATTCATATCAGATAAATGATAAGCTTTACCCGGAATTTGCTGCTCTCCATTATATGATAAGTGATTTTACATATAAAATGGCAAATTTTTATCCCGAAGCTCTCAAAGAAACAGAATGGGAGCCTTATGATCCTGCTGAATTCGGCTTTGAAGCCGAGGATAAAACAACCTCTATTTACACACAGGGATATAATTTAAGAGATAAGTATATGGTTGATAACGGCATTACCTATGGCAGAAATTATGCATGGAACGAAATCACCGACTTGGGTGCACTGCTTATTCCTGCAGTGCTTGCCGTTGCTGCCGCCATTGCCGCAGTAACTATGTTTACGGGTGAATATAATTTAAAAACCGATGCACTTATAATGGCAAGCAGACATGGCAGGCGAAGACTTATCCGAAATAAAATTATTGCAGGAGGAATTTTTTCCGCAGCGGTAACCCTATATTATCTTCTTATGCTGCTGATTATTTTCGGCTGCTTTTTCTCTCTTGACGGAGGCGGAACAACCTCTCAGATATTCTTATCCGGCAGAGTACTTACCTATTTTGAGTGCTTTATGCTTATGGCGGGAATTTATTTAATTGCAGTATTTGCAATAACCGTTGGTGCTCTTGCCGTTTCCGCCTGCTGCACAAAAATTATACCTGCCGTTTTAATCACCTTTTTGCTTACAATTACACCCTTTATAATTCCTATTGTTGTTTATATAGGCAACAATAATCTTTCAATCTTACTTGATTCCCTTCCGATTAATGCCCTTTTGTTATGCTTTAATTACAGCCATTTTTATGAAATACATTTTGACGGTGTAACTTATGTGCCAAGCCAGCTAAGCCTTATTCTTCCGATGGCTCTTATTCAGACCGCAGTTTTCCTGCCGTTTATTCATATTGGCTGGAGGAAGCACCGAATATCCAATTAGGAGACGGTTTTATGGTAAAATACGAGCTGAAAAAGCTGTTTTTAAACCGCTTTATTCTTATAACGCTTATATCCTGCATTGCTCTGACCTTTGCCTATGCCGCATACAGCAAAAACTGCTATGAAAACGGAAATTTATATACATATGAAGCTGTATTCCTTGATAAAAATGCCTTTCGTGAAATTACAGTTACAAAAAATAATATTAACACTCTTGAAGAACGAATTTCCGAAATAGAAGCAGACGACAGAAGCTATGACTATATTGATCCTGCAACACGGCAGTTTCAATATTACGGCAGATTTGCCGATGAAACATATGGGAAAATCAATGAGATATACCGTAACACAGAATCCGCAAAGGAACAGGAAGAAAAGATAAAATGCCTTGAAAGCTATCAGATTTCAGACAGGCTCTTTGCAGAATACTGCATCCTCTTATACGTAACCGAACAATTCCGTGAACTTGAATACCGCACAACACTTGCATATTTCAACAGTTTTGACGGTGTTGACGCGAAAACCGCCGATGAGCTGCCTTCCAAATACAAATCAGAGCTTCAAAGCAATTTAACAAGGCTTGAAAGCGGTGTTACTTATTCATCCGACTTTGGATGGAGAGAGCTTCTTAAAGCAGGAAAAGCATCTGCTCTGCCGGTAATCATTTCTATACTGATTACGCTTGCGGCCGTTACCGCAATAAGCAGCGATTATGAAACAGCAATGTATTCACTTATAATATGTACAAAAAACGGCAGAAAAAAAATACTGCAGAAAAAGCTTGTTTCAATTTCCCTTTTTGCAGTAATGGTTTCGGTGATATTCAATTTAAGTGCACTTTGTGCCTATGGCATATTTTTCACGCTGAATGGTAAAAATGCATCTTCGGCGGCAGTGATTTCGGGTATCGTATTAACTTTGGCGCAATGCTTTCCCGTTATGACTGCATTCTCTGCACTTTCGGCGCTGGCGGTTGGCTTTTCCGCCCTTGCGGTTTCATCTGTTTGCGGCAAATCTTTTGTTGCATCGGGAATCAATCTTCTGCTTATTTTTATTCCGTTTTTGTTCGGCTTTTTCTTCACCTTCAAAAATGAAAATATCAATGCATTTATTCATTCTCTTCCTGTTAATATACCTATTTGTGACTTCAGCACATCCGTTTATTTCGGATACACATGGTTTGGCAGAGATATAGGTGCAGGAAGCAGTTTTACTGCATTTATTTTTATGAGCTTTATGCTTTCAGTAATATCACTGCCGATAATTTATTCTGGCTGGTATAAGCGAAGAATTATCAAGTAATAAGAACCTGACCGGCAGTGAGAAAGTCAGTACCTTATTGTTCTTACCCCCGATAAGCAATAACAAAAAGGAAGGCAATGCCTTCCTTTTTAATATATAGAAATTTATTTGCAGAACTTATGATTTCCTATAACCTTTGTAACAGGTCTGGAATGCATAAACGCATCGTTTGTTTTTGATGCATTGAAGTAATAGATGGCACCGCCTGTTGGATCCCAACCGTTAAGAGCATCTAAGGCTGCACGCTTTGAGGTTTCTGAAATGGGCTGGTACCAGTTGCTGTCATAAACACAGGAGAATGCTCCTGCCTGATATACAACACCGCTGATTGAATCCGGAAATGAGCTGTGAGCAACACGATTCAAGATAACCGCACCTACCGCAACCTGACCTTCATAGCTTTCTCCTCTTGCTTCGGCAGAAATAACCTTGCCGAGAAGCTGAACATCCGCATCACTGTATGTTGTGCTGTTGCTTGATGAGCTTCCCCCAAGACCCAAATAAAGAAGAGTTGCAGAGCCTGCTATACCGTCTGCAGTCAAACCAACGCTTCTCTGAAAGCTTTTTACGGCACTTTGAGTCTGCTGACCGAAGATACCGTCTACGCTGCCCTTATAGAAACCAAGATCAGCAAGCTTTTTCTGAATTTTTTTTACCTCATCACCTGTTGAGCCGTATTTTGACGTTACATAAACGGAATCCTCCTTATAACAAAGCTCATATGCAACAAGACCGGCTGTGCCTGCACCTATGATTATCGCAAAAGCAATAAGAAAAATATAAAAATTACGAAACGCTTTATAAACTGTCATTTCCATCTCTCCTAGCTGATATTTAAACTAAAAAATTAAGCAGAAAGGTTATTGCCGCACCTGCACCCAAACACAATACCGCCTGTGTGATTATATAGCGGATTTCTTTTCTTGTTTTTCTGCTTTTGGGTGGTTTGCCTGCTGTTCTGGCAAGAGTTTCTGCTTCTTTTTTTAATTTTGCCCGATCTTCGCTGCTGTATTCAGGCTTTACAAAAAAAATTATTTTTTCAAAATATGGATTTTCCGTATTTGTTACCTCAAGCACCTGTTTGTTAACTCCCTTTATCATATCCACAAAAATTCCTTTCAGATTTATACAGATAGTGTTGGAAATTTTCATTATAAATATTCAATTCCGGAAAAATGATTTTTAGTTAAAATTGCAATAAAAATTAACTTGATACCCGTTTTCAATAACAATTTGTATATCCGTTTTTACACTTTTAAATTGTGGAAAACTTTGTGGAAAATGTTTAAAACTCACCCCAAACACCGCTTAAACGTGTGATTTTTCATTGTTGAAAAGTATTTTTTTGTTTATTTTTTTGAGTTTTCAATAATTTACACAGAGTTTTCAACAATTTGTAAAGTTACAAATAGTTACAATTTTTTTTAGTTATTTTGCTATTTTTGATATTCACTATTGACATTCAGTATGTTATAATCTCCATATAAAAAAGCAGGAGAAAATTATACAAAGAATGATAATTGCGGAAAAAGAAAGCAAAATTATAATAAATGGCATACAATGCCTTAATCTTGCACTTACACTTGACTGTGGACAGGCGTTCAGATGGGAAGAACAGGAGAACGGCTCCTGGAGCGGTGCCGCATTCGGAAAATTCCTGAATATAAAAAAGGACTCAGACGGCAGCTTTGTGCTTGAAACATCAATTGATGATTTCAACAATGTATGGCAGAACTATTTTGATTTAGACAGAGATTATGCCGCCATTTGCGATAAACTGAAGGAGGACAAGCTTTTATCCTCCACTATTGATGACTATTACGGAATAAGAATTCTGAATCAGGAGCCCTGGGAAGCACTTGTATCCTTTGTTATCAGTCAGCAGAACAACATAAAGCGCATTAAGGGAATCATAAAAAGGCTTTGCAATACATACGGAGAAGAAATCTGCGTCGGCTGGCACGCTTTCCCGAGTGCAGAGGTATTGAGCGAGCTTTCTGCCGAAGATTTTGAGGCACTGGGAGCAGGATACAGAGGAAAATATATAAAAAAACTTGCCGATGATGTGGCAAGCGGTAAAATTAATCTTGATGAAATAAAAAATATGAGCCTTGAAGATGCAAAGGCTGCCCTGCTTGATATTTACGGTGTAGGAATCAAGGTTGCAAACTGTGCACTGCTTTTCGGTTTTCAGTTTATTGAATGCTTTCCTGTTGACGTATGGATGAAAAGGGTGCTGGAATTCTACCCGAATGGTTTGCCTGAATGCTTTAAAGGCTACGAGGGAATCGCTCAGCAATATCTTTTCCACTGGGCAAGAAATAATTTGAAATGACGGTAAAACTTATGCAGAAACTATTTGTTGATTACGCTTTTGAGGACAAAATTATTTTAGACGAGGAACAAAGCCGCCACATTGCAAAAAGCCTCAGAATGAAAAAGGGCGATATGGTAACGGTGTGTGACGGTGCAGGAACCGATTACGGCTGCATTATAGATGAAATAACGAAAGACAGTGTTACTCTTTCTGTATGCTATAAACAGGCAAGCAGCAGTGAGCCAAGCATTAAGGTTTCACTTTATCAGGGAGTTCCCAAGGGTGATAAAATGGAGGATATTATTCAGAAATGTGTTGAGCTTGGCATTTATGAAATAACTCCCGTGCTTACAAAAAGAAGCATCAGCAGACCTGATGAAAAGCAGGCAAAGAAAAAACAGATAAGATACAGTAAAATAGCACTTGAGGCAGCACAACAGAGCGGCAGGGGAATTGTGCCCGAAATTAAGGAAATGACAAGCTTTAAAAATGCCGTTGAGTCATGTGAAGCCGATTTGATAATATTATTTTATGAGGGCGGCGGCAAAGCACTTAAAAGCCTTATAAATGATGATATTAAGACCGTTGCTGTTTTCATAGGCCCTGAGGGCGGCTTTGAAAAAGAAGAGGTTGATGCCGTTACACGAAAGGGCGGAATTAATGCAACACTCGGCAAAAGAATTTTAAGAACGCAAACCGCACCTGTTGCCGCACTTTCGGCAATTATGCTTCTTACAGGAAATCTGGAATAAAAACAAAAACAGGAGAGTGTAATACTCTCCTATTTTTTATATTCTTTTACAAATGAATCAAGATTTCCGCTATCGCGGAGGGATGTTACTTTCTTTCTATCTAAAAGAAAGTAACCAAAGAAAACGATTCAAGGGGGTTCGTTTGCGACCGCTCGCAGTGCGAGATGAAGGGAGCAATAAGAACCGGCAGCGGTCAAAATTTTAAAGCACATTTATGTGTGCATAAAATTTTGGGTTACCGCAACTGAGCAGGTCCGCTATCGCTTCCAAGTCCCCTTGAAAATCCCCTCTGCTTCGTGCGGCGGCACACATTGCGCACTCGCCGCAGGGAATGCATTATTGACGAAATACTTTTGTTATGATATACTGAATTTGCGAAACAAATAAAATTGAACATATCATATTGTAGGCGTGTTTTTTTCTTTGGTAAAAATGCATGCTCTAATTCACACGCCACTTTTGTGATATGTGTTTTATTTGTTTCGCAGCAATCGGAGCAATGCGTTTTTCGTGCGTGGCTTCGGCTGCGCACTTTTTTATTTTAGGAGAAAGAAGAAATGCAAAAAAAGGTAACAATTACACAGGAAGAATATGCGGAATACAGAAAGCTTAGAAAATATAAAAGATTGGTTTCTGATAAATACAGTGAACAGACGCCCTATATTAACCAGCTTAAAATATTAGCGGAAGCTCTTCATTATTCAACAGTTGGCAGGGATGATGTTGTTGATTTAATTTTTCGTAATATTTTTGATTTATATAATGATGCTATGGAGTTTGATGATTTGGTACACAATTATATTGATATGTTAAGATTATAGGTCTTTTTCAACAACCAATATGGGTTCCCTGCGGCGAGTGCGCAACGTGCGCCGCCGCACAAAGCAGAGGGGATTTCAAAGGGGACTATTGAGCGAAGCGAAATCTCCCCTTTGATTGCTTTCTCTAGTAACTCTCTTTTGCAACACGAAAGAGAGTTACGCCCGCCACGGCAGTGGCATATTTCACCCTTTTACAAAAGGATACAAAAATAGGAGAGCATATGCTCTCCCTTATTATTTTTATTAAATTATATTTACTGATTATCCTTTTTCTTAACTACTATTGCCGCACTTCCTGACATAAGCATTACAGCAAGTGCCCATGCTGTGCCTGTTGCCGCACCTGTTGCAGGTGATTTCTTAACATCTTCTGCTTTTGATTCTGCTGTTTTTTCAGTAACTTCACCATTTGCAGGTGCTTCTGTCGGTTTTTCTGCAGGCTGCTCTGTTGCAGGCTCATTTGCAGGCTTGTCCTCATCTGCAACATTAAGATAGTATTCCATACCGAAAATAGCATCTGCCGTTGCAATGTATTCATCATAAGCTGCTGTAAAGCCACCTGTTTCAGCATCATAGAACAGCATTAATTTGTCATATGCTGCATCTGCCATAGCCTTGTTGCCAACTGCAGAATACGCCGCAAGAGCATACGCTGTTGAATTTGCATTTGCACCGTAATTTGAATAGCCTTCATCCGTATTGTTTGCTTCAATCAGCTTAAAGGCATCTTCAATATATTCAGCATAATTATCTGCAAATACAGAAAGTGTAATTATAAAAGCACCTAAGTCATCAACCGATGTTCCCCAGCCGCCCCAGAAATCTGTGCCTGAGCCGATCGTGTAATATGTAAGCATCTGATTACAAAGTGCCTTTGCATAATCATCAAGACCATATACAGCCGCAGCTTCTGTTGCATACATATAGTTATATGCACTGTAATTGTTATCACTTACATCTGTTTTCTCAAAAAGGTCAACAAGATTACAGCCTTCAAAATCCCTTGCATTAACATCAAGCTGATTCATAATGCAAAGCACTAAACCGAGATTGCCTACACCTGTTAAACTTCCGTCATCAAGTGCTGCCTTTACGGATTCAAGCCACGCAGCTTTATAAGCAGATACATCTGCACCTGATTTTACATACATAAGAAAATATTTGGAATTTGAAACGTTGTAGCCGTCTTTTCCGTAATTTTCATCAAGCGCATAGCTTACCGATGATTTGATTTTTTCCTGTACATCACTTTTTGTTGCTCCGAATGCTGTTATTGATGCAGAGATAACAAGCATTAACGAAAGGAGCGCTGCTAAAACTTTTTTCATTCTTCTTTACCTCACCGTAAAATTATTTATGCCTCAAACGGATATCCTGACTTGCAGCATAACAGACGGAGGATAATAACCGCCCTTGCCTACTTTCCGCCTTCCCCGAAAAACGAGTGGCACCGGATTTCGTATCTGCTTACAGTAGAGTGAGCTGTTACGGATTTTCACCGTATTCCCCGTGAAAGAGTTAGCAGCTCTTTCTCGGCACGTGAAGATTATACTATTTACTATAATTGTTGTCAAACCGCTTTTTATGTGATAATATTCTATTATGAAGAATAAAATGATTATTGCAATTATCACTGTATTAATATGCATTAGTGCCATAGTCGGTGCTGTTCAGCATTTCGGAAATGATAAAAAAGAAAATTCAAATTTAATATCAACAGATGCTTCTGCAGAGCATACAACCGCCGAAGAAGAAACAAGCCTTTCCGCCGTTTTGCAAGAAGTACAAAATACATCAGCTTTGTCTGAATCAGAAAGTGAAAGCAATTCACAAGCAAAAAGTACTGCTGTTCAGACCTCGGCAAGCCGAACAGCAGGAACAACGGCAAAAAAAGCAGAAACAACAAAACAGCAAACAACCACAGCACTTAACACAATAAAAACGCAAACGTCTGTTAAAAAAACAGAAAAGCCGAACATAACAGTTACAGTTTCAATCAACTGCAAAACAGCTTTGAAATATGGTGCAGATGTTCCGCAGAGCGGATACTTTTATTCACCTGCCAAACAGACGGTTAAAAATGGTATAACCGCCTTTGATCTTCTGGAAAAGGTATGCAAGGATAACGGAATATCGTTTACTTATCAGCAGAAAACATATATTCATGCTATAGGCGGACTTGCAGAAAAGGACTGCGGCAGCGCAAGCGGCTGGACCTATAAGGTTAATGGTATCAATCCGCCTAAGGCGGCAAGCAAATATGTTTTATCTGACGATGACATTGTTGAATGGTATTACGTTACATCACCTAATGATTAAAAACCAGCCACACAACAGACGCGTCGTTTTTGCATACAAAAAACGGGAGGGTATTTAACCCTCCCATTCATTTTTATAAGATTTTATTTTTTTGATTTATTTCTGAAATACAATGCTCTTAATGAATTTGCAACCGCAATAAGACAAACACCCACATCACCGAAAACGGCAAGCCACATTGCATTTTCATCAAATATACCCACCGCACAGCCGATAATGATAAGCACCTTTACCCCTATGCTGAAAATAATGTTTTCATTCACAATATGCATTGTCTTCTTTGCAATTTTTCTTCCAAGAGGAATTTTTGATAGGCTGTCGCCCATAATAACAACATCTGCTGCTTCGATTGCAACATCCGAGCCTATTCCGCCCATTGCAACACCCAAATCAGCCTCAGCAAGCACAGGGGCATCATTAATTCCGTCGCCTGTATAAAGCACAAGGTCATTATTATCCTTTTTTAGTTCTCTTACTCTTTCAACCTTTTCATCCGGAAGAAGCTTTGAATAACAAACATCAATACCTGCCTTTTCTGCAATATCCTTTGCAATAGGCTCTTTATCTCCTGTCAGCATAACCGTTTTTGTAATGCCCATTTTCTTCATCTCTGCAAGAGCATCCTTACTGTCCGCCTTAATAACATCAGCAAAAACGATATCTCCGAGGAATTCCTCATCACTGCAAAGATAAATTGCCGTTCCTATCAAAGCTGTTTCCTTGAAATCAACACCAACCTGAGTCATAAGTTTTTCATTGCCGGCATAATATTTTTTGCCGTTTATAACTGCCGAAACACCCATACCTGCATAGTTTTTGGCATCTGTAACATCAAGCTCATCAGCATAGTGACCAAAAGCAAGTGAAACAGATTTTGCAATAGGATGCGTTGAATATTTTTCACACGCTGCAATGAGCGCCAAAAGCTCACGATGCTCAACAGCATTTTCACAATGGCAGTGCACGCATTCACAATTTACATATTCAAATTTTCCGCTTGTAATTGTGCCTGTTTTATCAAACACACCAACATTGCATTTTGAAAGCATTTCAAGATAATTGCTTCCTTTAATCAGTATTCCCTGCTTTGAGCAGGCACCTAAACCGCTGAAAAAGCCAAGAGGAATTGAAATAACAATTGCACACGGGCAGGAAACAACAAGTGCCGAAAGCCCTCTGTATATCCATTCACTCCATTCACCATGGAAGAAGAGCGGCGGTACAACTATTATAAGTAAGGCTATAAGACAAACAATGGGTGTATAAATTCTTGCAAAACGGCTTATGAATTTTTCAGCATTGCTCTTTTTACCGTTTGAATCCTCAATCATTGCAAGAATTCGTGAAACAGTTGATTCGCTGTAAGGCTTTGTTGCCTTGATAATTAACATTCCGTCTAAATTAACCGAGCCTGAAAGAACCTCACTACCCGGCATCATTGATACAGGAACGCTTTCGCCTGTTAATGCAGCCATATCAACCTCGGCATTGCCTTTAACAATAACGCCGTCCAAATCAATTTTCTGACCCGGGTTTACAATAAATTCCTCACCGACTTTAACATCTTCCGGCTTAACCTCAACATTTTTTCCGTTTCTGATAACAGTTACGGACTGTGGCTTCATTTCAATCATATCTGAAATTGATTTTCGGCTTTTTCCGACAGCCAAATCCTGTAAAAATTCACCAATTGTATAAAGAAGAACAACAGCGCAGCCCTCTATATATTCGCCGATTGCAAAGGCACCGATTGATGCAATGCCCATAAGCAGATTTTCATTAAAAATGTTACCGTGAATAACACCTTCAACAGCCTCTTTAATAATATTAAAGCCTACTATTAAATAGGATATTGCAAAACAAATAAGCGGAATATATGAATTAATATCCGTAAATTCCTCTAATATGTATCCTATAACAAGCAGAATACCGCCGCAGATAACCTTGAAGGCAAACTCTCCCTTATTAACTTCTCCGCCATGCTCGTGATTATGTCCGCAGCCGCAGCCATCATCGTGATGGTGATGTTCATGTCCATGGTTGTGTTCATGTTCACAGCAGCTGCATTTGCTGCCATGATTGTGTTTATGCTCTTTTTCCATAATTGTCACTCCTCTATATGTTCTATACCGCAATTTATTATTGTTTTTACATGTTCATCTGCCAAAGAATAGACCATCTGCTTTCCGTCACGCTTATATTTTACAAGATGATTTTGCTTCAAAATGCGAAGCTGATGTGAAACCGCAGTCTGACTTACACCTGTGGCAGCCGTTATTTCCGTTACATTAAGCTCTTTTTCAAACAAAGAGCACAGCACTTTTACTCTTGTTGAATCTGAAAATATTTTGAACAGATCCGCAAGATCATAAACAAGTTCTTCATTCATAATATGTATCCCTCCTCATATGAACAATTGTTCATATGAGCATTATATGTTATTTATCAAACAATGTCAATACCCCATTTGAATCCATTATGCCGAGAAATATATTTTTAACATCCTTATCCTGCTGACGAACACGCCTGATAAGGTCTTTTTTATCAATTTTTGCATCTGCAAGGTCATCCTCCATAATTTTGCCATCCATAATAACATTGATGGTTAAGCCCTCGCTCTGCGGAGCAAAATTAAAATCTTTCGGATTAAGAGGTCTTTTAAGTGCAACCGGCTGAAAGCTGATTTTTCCCGTTGTTTCCATAATTGCATAATCAACATCTGCAATATTGAAATAACCTGCACTTCTTGCCGAGCTTAAAAGATCGTTTAGCTCTATTCTTGCTTTTTTTAAATTCTTTTTATATATTTTACCTTTATATATGAGTATTATGGGGTTGCCTGAAATAATCTGCCTTGCAAGCACATTTTTTTGTGAAAGAACAGTAAAAAGCACATCAAGCAGAGCATAAATTACCATTGCCGTAACACCCTTCCACCATTCCATATCTATATTTGTAGACATTTCCGCTGCAACGGAACCGATTGTTATACCTACAACATAATCAAAAAATGAAAGCTCCGAAATAGCACGATAACCCATAATTCTGGACAGCACGAACAGAACTATAAATGATACCACTCCTAAAATTACGACATTTAAAAAATCCATTAATATCACCTTTTATATTTTAAACAAAAAACTTATTTTAATTTATGTAAATTTATGTTATAATTATATAGTTAAGTTGTTCAGAAAATTTAAAGAGGTGTTTTATGGGTAAATCAGGTGTTAACATTGCCGTTTTCGGAATAGCTTCCAATTTTATTTTGTTTTTGATAAAGCTTTACGTTGGTATAAGTTCCAATTCTCTTGCAATTTATTGTGATTCCGTTAATAATCTCGGCGATACCTTTTCCTGCCTTATTGCACTTTTCGGCTTCATTTTTATGATTAAAACAAATGAAAAAAAAGGCGGCAGAATTCAGTCACTCTGCTCTTTTATTATCGGCAGCATTGTTGCGGTAACGGGAGCATACTGTGTTTATTCCGGTCTTGAAAGATTCATGTATCCTGTTTTGGTTTCATATTCTTTTAAATATGCAATGCTTATTCTGCTGACCGCTTTTGTCAAACTTATTATGGCGATGGTTTACATTATCAAAAGCAGAAAAGCACCGTCACCTGTTTACAAGGCTTTAATTTTAGACAGCCTTCTTGATTTCGGATTAACAATTACTGCAATTTTAGGCTTTTATCTTGTTGAAAAATTAAACTATGCTATTGACGGCGTATTCGGAATTATTATAGGAATTATTATTCTTGCGGCAGCAGCAAAATCTGTTTGGCAACAGGCAAAAATTCTTGTTAATGACTAATTAACAGGATTTATATAATGAGAGGGGTATTTTTTATGGCGGTAAAAACAAAGAAAAAAGGTAAAATTGCACTTATTGTGCTTGGTTCGATTGTTGGTGTTATTGCTTTTCTGCTTTGCGTTTGTGTTGCGGTAAGCTTTGTCGGAATTAAATCAAACCAAAATTTTATCAAATCACTTGAGCCTGTTAACTATGAAAGTCAGCTTGAGCCTGTGCTTGAGGATGGATATTATACCTTTACAACCGATAATGATTTTAGGGTCATGCAGCTTACCGATATACATATAGGTGCCGGATTTTTAAGTATAAAAAAGGATTCAATGGCACTCAATGCCGTTGCTGCAATGGTTTCAGAGGAAAAGCCTGATTTAGTTGTTGTTTCAGGTGATATTGCATATCCTATTCCTTTCCAGGCAGGAACGCTTAACAATAAAAATTCTGCAAAACTTTTTGCAGAGCTTATGGAGCAGCTTGGTGTTTACTGGTGCCCTGCATACGGTAACCACGATACGGAAACCTATTCTTACTTCACACGTGAGGATATTTCAGAATTTTACACAAGCGGTGAATTTGAGCACTGCCTGCTTCAGACAGGTCCCGAAGATGTAGACGGCTTCAGCAACTATGTCGTAAATGTAAAAAACACTCAGGGAAAAATTACACAAAGTGTTATTATGCTGGATTCACAATCTTATGTCGGCAACGGTATAATTGACGGCTTTATTATGAAATATGACCGAATTCATGATAATCAGGTTGAATGGTATAAAAATGAAATTGCTGCATTAACAGAAAAAAACGGCGGGGAAACACCTAAATCCATTGTATTTTTCCACATTCCTCTTATTGAATATAAGGATGCATGGACAGAGTATGTGGATAACGGTAATCAGGATACTGAAAATGTAAAATACATTTATGGTAAGGTCGGCGAAGCCGGAGATGCAATTTACTGTGCACCGGAAAACTGCGGACTTTTTAATACTGCACTTGAACTTGGTTCAACACAGGGATTTTTCTGTGGTCACGATCATCTTAACAATTTTTCACTTGATTACAAAGGTATTCGTTTAACCTATGGCTATTCTATAGACTATCTTGCTTATTTCGGAATTATGAAATACGGCGCGCAGCGCGGCTGCACAATGATAGATATTGCACCGGATGGAAGTTTTACATCAACACTTGAAAACTATTATCAGGATAAATACAGTTCTGTAAAAGCTAAAGAGCAGGTTGATATGGGAGAATGGATTCCAAAATATTAATTTTGCATTGACAAAATAGCAACTATAACATATAATGCTATTACAAAATATTTTCAGGGCGGGGTGAAATTCCCCACCGGCAGTATAGTCTGCGACCTGTGATTGAAAAATTACAGCTGAATCGGTGAAATTCCGATACCGACGGTTAAAGTCCGGATGAGAGAAAATGTTGAAGGCAAAAACCAAAATAAAATATATATGCCTTAATCGTCAGAACATTTACGCCCTTAGTAGATTTTACTAAGGGCTTCTCTTTTGCCCAAAAAGGAGAAAGAAATGAACACAAAAAACAACAAAGTAGTAAAACTAACAACCATGGCAATGCTTACGGCAATAGGCACCATACTTCAATATCTTGAAGTATCAATTCCCATTATGCCCGAATTTATCAAGCTTGATTTTTCGGATTTGCCGCAGCTTATAGGTGCAATAACCTTAGGTCCGGGTGCCGGTGTAATTATTTGCCTTGCAAGAAATATTATACATATGATTGTAAGCTACAGCGGATTTGTGGGAGAACTTTCAAATTTCATTATCGGAGCTTCTCTTGCATTAACCGCTGGATTTATTCATAAAAAATTCCCAACCATAAAGGGTGCGATTATAGGAAGCATTGCAGGTTCATTTGTGATGGGACTTATATCTCTGCCAAGCAATTACTTCATTATTTATCCTCTTTATTACAACGTTGTTGGTTTTCCGGAGGAAGCAATTTTGGGAATGTATCAGCTGTTAAGACCTTCAACTAAAAATATTTTTGAGGCACTGCTTGTTTTCAATGTTCCGTTTACAATTGTTAAAGGTCTTATAAGTGCAGTTATTACAATTATTGTATATAAACCTCTTAATAAGGTTCTTAAATTAAACAGAAAATAGCATATTAAAGGGCATTTCCGGTGAATTGCCCTTTTTCTTTTTACATATTAAACAAAAACATAAAAAACAAATTTGTATTTTTTTATTAATAGGATTAACAATATTATTGCTATTTTTTTATCAATATTGTATAATATCTTCGTAAAAAATATAAATAATATTAAGGAGATTATTATTATGTTAGTTTCTGCAACCGAAATGCTTAAAAAAGCAAAAGCTGGTCATTATGCTGTTGGCCAGTTTAACATCAATAACCTTGAATGGACAAAGTCTATTCTTTTAACTGCACAGGAATTAAACAGCCCTGTTATTCTTGGTGTTTCAGAAGGCGCAGGCAAATATATGACAGGTTTTAAAACCGTTGCTGCTATGGTTAAAGCAATGGATGAAGAACTTGGAATTACTGTTCCTGTTGCTCTTCATCTTGACCACGGCTCATACGAAGGCTGCTACAAATGTATTAAAGCAGGCTTTACTTCAATTATGTTTGATGGTTCACATTATCCAATTGAAGAAAACGTTGCTAAAACAACAGAGCTTGTTAACGTTGCTCACGCTCTTGGTCTTTCAATCGAAGCTGAGGTAGGTTCTATCGGCGGTGAGGAAGACGGCGTTGTTGGTGCAGGCGAATGCGCAGATCCTGAAGAATGCAAAATGATTGCTGATCTCGGTGTTGATATGCTTGCAGCAGGTATTGGTAATATCCACGGTAAATATCCTGAAAACTGGGCAGGTCTTTCTTTTGAAACTCTTGATGCTGTTCAGCAGAAAACAGGCGTTATGCCTCTTGTTCTTCACGGTGGTACAGGTATTCCTGAAGATATGATTAAGAAAGCTATCGACCTTGGCGTTTCAAAAATCAATGTAAACACTGAATGCCAGCTTTCATTTCAGGAAGCAACACGTAAATATGTTGAAGAAGGCAAAGATTTACAGGGTAAAGGTTTTGACCCTCGTAAACTTCTTGCTCCGGGCGCTGAAGCAATTAAATCAACAGTTAAGGAAAAAATGGAACTCTTCGGTTCAATCGGCAAAGCAAACGACTAATCAAAATTTAAAATATAAAAAATTATCCCATTCTAAAAGGAATGGGATAATTTTTTATATTTTTCTAAAAATAGTTTTGAATAACATATATTAATAGTTTTATTTTTTTCTTCATTACAAACAATATTATTGCATGGCAAAATGCCGTGAATTTTTAATTGAGGAGAAAATAATTATGAAAAAGAAAACAGCAAACATTATTAAAGGCGTTGGTGTTGCAATGGCAGTAGGTTCTGCAGTTGCAGCAGCAAGTGCTTCTATGGGACAAAACAGCAAAAGCACAAAAAAAACAATGCAGAAGGCAGTAAACAAGGTTTCAGATTTTGTTGACACGGTTTCATCATTAATGTAAAAAGAAAAAGGGTGAAAATTTTTCGCCCTTTTTACATAATTTCAAAATCTGTTTTTTCTTTTATTTTAATAATTCCCTGTCCTTCTATTTTATCAAGCTTTGCGTTTATATCAACACCATTTACTGTTCCATCCGGAAAAATATCCAGCAGCGGTTGAAGCACAAAGCGTCGCTCTGACATTTTAGGATGCGGAACAGTTAAATTTTTTGTATTTGTTTTATAATCTTCGGCAAGAAGCAAATCAATATCCAAAATGCGAGGACCGTTTGCAATACCTCTTTTTCTGCCGAATCCGCTTTCTATTCCGAGACACAAGCCAAGCATTTCATGCGGTTCAAGCTCACTTTCAACAAGCACCGCACAATTATAAAAATTCTGCTGCCTTGCATAGCCGACAGGCTCTGTTTCATAAATTCCCGAGCACACTAGCACATCGGTATAAGGTGTTAAATTAATGGAATCTATACATTTTTCAATATTTTCCATTCTATTACCTATGTTTGTTCCTATACCTAAAATATATCTCATTTTCATCTCCTGCTGCGTGTTACAAACACGCCCATATATTCAAATTCTGCCGAAACAGGTGCCTGTGGTTTTTTCAATTTTAATTCAACCTTGAAAATGTCAGGATATTCATCAAGTATTGCTTCACAAACAATCTGCGCACATTTTTCAAGCAAATCATATTTTTCTGCAGTAAAAACGCTGCGAACTGTTTTTACAACCTTTGCATAGCTTACTGTATCCTCAACATTATCACTGCGGCAGGCCTTATTCATATTAACAGATAATTCAATATCAAAAATAAAATCCTGTCCGTTTTCCTTTTCTTCAGGATTAACACCGTGATATGCAAAAATCTTTAATCCTTTAATTAAAATTTTATCCATTTTATGTTTCCTTTAAAATATGTTTTTTCAATGCTTCCGCCATATTGATTCCCTGTTTTTCATTTTTTACATCATGAAGCCTTATAATATCAACACCACCGAGAATTGCCATCGTATCCGCGGCAATATTTCCGTAAATTCTTTCCTTTGGTTTTTCCTGCCCTGTACCCTCTCTGATAACACGCTTTCTGCTTGTGCCGAGAAGCAGAGGATATCCGGCTTGCTTATAAAGAGGTATATTTGAAATTAAATTCATATCCTGCTCTCTTGTTTTACCGAATCCTATACCCATATCAAGACAAAGCTGATTTTTATGAACACCAAGCATTTCTGCTTCCTTGATGGATTTTTTGAAAAAATCACCTATTTTTTCTACATCACCGTCACCATTATGCATTATTACCCAGCCTGCACCGCTTGTTTTAATGATTTCAGCCATTTGCTGAGAAATAACACCTGAAACATCATTTATTATGCTTACACCGTTTTCAAGAGCCTTTTCGGCAACATAAGGATAATATGTATCAACAGACACGGGAATCTTTAATTTACCGTTTAATTGCTTTATAACAGGTTCTAAACGCTGCCATTCCTCCTCTGCCGAAACAGCAATGTGCCCCGGACGGGTTGACTGTCCGCCGATATCAATAATATCTGCACCGTTTTTTTCCATCTCAAGTGCTGTTTTAACAGCCTTCTGCGGGAAAAAATTATCCCCTCCGTCTGAAAATGAATCCGGTGTAACATTAACAATACCCATAATTAAAACTTTTTTGCCATATTCAATTTCAGTATTTTTACAATTCCAGATCATTTTTTTATCCTTTTAAAATAAATTTATTTTACAAAATACCCTCTTATATCATCAATTGAGGATGAAATTATATTATTATCTTCATAAATCGGATATGCGGAATATACATTTGCACCTGTATTTTCACTTGATAAAACTCTCATTCCATTATCGCCTTCACTGAAGCTTTTTATCGTAATATTCGTTGCTGCAGAATCTATAAAACGTGAAAAAAGTTTTTCTCTTTTTTCATAATTTTCAGGGTTAATCTGCTGAGAAAGAGATGTTAAAAGAATTTCATTAACAAGGTCATACCTTTTTTCCGTTAAATAATATCTCATCAGCTTTGATGCAGTATCGCCATTAATATTTTGGTCACCTTCTTTGATTTTAATATTAAAACCATAAGTAGATGTATCCTTATATCTTATATCACTGAGAACGGTATAATTGATATTACCCATTGCATCAAACATTTCTTTATATTTTTTTACACTTAAATCTATAAAATAATCAATATCTATGCCAAGCAAATTATTTATGGCATTAACTACATTTCCGGCCCCGCCTCTTTTATAAATATTATTAATATCATTACCTTCTATATTTGTATTTACGTCAAGAGTTGAAACCTTATATGCAAAATTATCAAGATCTACCTGAATAAGAGAACATACATAAATATCTTCCGTTACATCATTTTTCATAATAAAAAGAAAATTATTTTTTCCCTCTACTTCAGGCAAAACATTAATATTATCAATTTCTTCAACATTTATATTTTTTGGAGTAAAAAATTTTTTTGCCGAAAAATCATACTTAATTCCGACTATAAGTATAAAAACTGCAGTAAAAG